>Ga0207711_10002394_pt1 | contig 16765 bp, 13 predicted proteins | sample KBSS34metaG_FD_184401 | JGI IMG/M metagenome (GOLD analysis project Ga0207711, IMG submission 184401) | Switchgrass rhizosphere microbial communities from Kellogg Biological Station, Michigan, USA - KBS S3-4 metaG (SPAdes) (version 2) | ecosystem: Host-associated > Plants > Roots > Rhizosphere...
CGGATTGACAGCGGTCGAACAACTTCCAGTCTTCGGACGGTCTACCGGCATGGACTGGCCAGTTACTCAAACGTTCCGGGCAGAACTTACTCGCCGTTCAAGCAAAGCAAGTTTGAAAATGTTCAGTATTCGTAATGTGTCGGGCGTAACGGGCGGATTGCCGCCTGGGGGCTGCTGGTGTCGACGCCGCAGGCCTACACCGGGCTCGAGTCGATGATCTACGACACATGTGCTAGAAATCGTCCTCCTCGTGGACCGTGGTCGCGAGATTGGGGAGAGCTTTCGCTAGCGCGACGAGTTTCGCGGTGTCGCCAGCGCGGGCTGTGAGTTGAATGTCTAGGCTGACCATTTGAACGTCAAGGATGCCAGCACGTGAAGGGTCCACGAGGTTGGCGAGCTCGCGGAGGATGCGCCAGATCGTGTCGCGGCGGACCTCATCGCTGAGAGAGGATAGGGGCATCCGCAGCCTGGTGATCTCGTAGGTCCCCGAGCCCTGCCTGATGTCCGGCGAGGCGCCCGGACCGCCGTGACCATGGGTGGAACTGGTGGGTGGATGGCCCGCTGTGCCGACCGTGCCGACGGACGGATAGAGCGCGGGCGCGGGTCGGTCGATCGCCGGCCCGGGGGCTGAGGACGCAGGCGGTACCGGCGCCGCAGGCGGCCGGGGACGCAGGGACTGGTGCATCGAGCCGTGTTGGATCTGACCGGGGGTGGCGGGGCGGATCTCGTTGCCGTCGCTGTCGGTGAGCATCCATTCGGAGCCGGTTGCGAGCGTGAATAGCGCGGCGCGCAGGTCCGCGGGGGATGCGATTAGGGGCCAGTTTGGATCGCTGTAGGGCAGCGCGAACAGCTCGCGCGGAGTGAGATCCCGGTCGAATCCGCCCTCGCGGATCAACTGGGCAACATAGTCGGCGGACATAGTTCCCTTGTCGACTGCGCGGTGAGCAGAGACGAGGTCATCCCAGACGTGGCAGCCGGACAGTGAGGTCTTGCCGTCGGGTACGGTCCGGTATTCGACCGCCTGGCCGTCGGACTTTCGCAGGAGATAGGCATAGTGCTGGTAGGCCCATTTGATGTCCACGTCGAGCCTGGCGCGGCTCTCGTCGCGCCGTGAGCGGGCCTCCGCGTAGTCGTCGGCCTCGGGGTCCAGTTGGGCGACGACCGACTCCCAGGCGAGCAGCTCCCGAGCCCGGTCGCGAGCACGGCCCCGACGCTGGGTGTTGACGAGGGCGACAACCATGGAGGCTGCATAGGTGGCGCTAAGTCCCGGGCGTACGCCGAAGACGATGTCGAGGTCCTCGCGGGTCGCCCTGTCCTTGCCGTTGAGGAGTGTCCAGCGGCGGGGGTCGAGGAGGACGAGGCGGTTCTCCTGGCTGTCGGTGTCCGCGAAACAGTCGGCCACGGTGCTCCTGCCACCCGCGGACTGATCGACGGCCAGCGGTTCCCGGAAGTCGCCTTTGACGGCCAGTTGCTGGGCTCGGCTCCAGACGCGTTCGAGTGCCTGATCGTGGCTGACCATGGTCATCGCGTTGGCGTGGTACATGTTCAGCGTCTGTTTGATCGACAGGTAGAAGCGCTCGGCGCCTCTGCCGCCGACAGGCCTTGTCCGTTCCAGCGCGCCAAGCCCGCCGCGGACCGGGCCGGCGATGAGGGCATTGAATACCTCTTCGGCACCGGTGAAGGGCACGCCTGGCTCGGCGAGTGCGGCGAGCAGCTCCGCCTTCGTAGCGCCGCGTTCGGCCGAGGCGCGGGGCACCAGGCTGTAGACGAAGCAGGCGGTGGCCATTCGCACGGCGGGCGCCGGCTGCCCCGCGGAGACGCCTCCTGCCGCGAGCGTCGCGTCGAGCCTGAATGCCGTACCGTCGCCGCCCCCGGACCGGATGATGTCGGTACTCGCAACTGCCCGGAAGCCCTGCACGGCGCGGGCGCTCCCAGCGAGCACGCCAGAGGAGAGCAGTTCACCGAGCGCGTTGGTATGTAGGGGGAGATCGCCGGGGCCGATCAGGTCCGGTGCGTACCTGCCGGCCTCGTGCTGGGTCGCCCAGTGCAGCGCGGTCTTCGCGAAGATGGCGACGGTGGACCGGACCCGCTGGAAGGCCTGGACCTTGGACCACTCCTTGGTGACCAGGTCGAACAGATCAGGATGGAAGGGATAGGTTCCGACGGTCCGGTCGGAGAGTTGGCCCAGAGTGCGACCTGCACCGAGCTTCTCGTAGACCTGCGAGGTCCATGCCTCGTCCGCGGCGGTGAGATAAGCGCTGGCGACGGCCCGTGCGGCTGGCTCGGGGGCGGCCCGCTCGAACAGACGCCTTCGGATGATCTCGGCGAAGTCCGCGGGCTCGGTGACGGTGACAGTCGCGCCGTTGCGTACCAGCCTGGGTGCCAAGTATTCCCGCAGGTCCGCCGCTGCGGGGCGGTAACCCTTCTCGTCCATGTCACTGCGGATCATGACGACGACCAAAGCGACCTGCGGCTGGTCATCGACAGCGTCGGTGAGCGCGTTGAGGAACGCCTGTTCCCCGGGCAGCCCGCCAATGGCTGTCTCGTCGCTGAGCTGCATCGCGTAGTCCATCAGCTCATCGATGATGACCAAAACAGGCTGGGCGACCTCGGCGAAGGCCGCCTGGAGGGTGGCTTTGTTCGCGCCGAGTTCGACGTACTGCCGCCAGCGACCCATGCGGTCCGGATGGCCTGCGAACATCAGCCAGAGCAACCGTCCGAAAAGGTCTGTGGCAGGGCCGAAGCGCGGGTCAGTCTTTCCCGGAGACATGGAGTCGCCTATGAGGATTACGGGGATGACCATGTCCAGATCCAGGACGGCCCCACCCACCGCTGGCTCGGCGGTGACAGCCTGACCGAGTTCGGAGCGGAAGAACATCTTTGGACTTGTGATCATGTGCCAAAGGCCGACGAGGGCATGGCTTTTCCCGCCACCCATGCCCTGGTCGAGGTGGAAACAGGCCCGTGAGGCCGAGCCGCCGGTGCTAAGCCGTCGGCCAACCTGAGCGAGAAAGTCCACGAGCAGCGGGGTCGGCTGGGTGATGTCCGTGTAGTAGTCGCAGCGGGCGTAGGGGACGGGCACCGTCTGGTAGGCGGCCTTGGCGAGGCTCATCTGCAGTTCGCCGACCGAACCGTCGGTGCGGCGTACCTCGTCGCGCAGGGTCAGAACGTCCGCCCAATGGGCGCCGAACGGGGTCACGGCTTCTCCTCGAACAGGCTCGGCAGGACAGCCGGCTCTGGCGGCGCAGTCTGGGCGGCGACTGCCTGGACCGAGCCGTGGTTGCGCTTGATCGCGGCCAGCGCGACCGCGACCGGATCGGAAGGCGGCAGTTTGGTGGTGAGCCAGTCGACGAGCGCCCACACGTGCGCGTCCGTCACCGAACGCTGGGACGCGGCTAGGCAGGCCGCGACAGTGTCGGTGCCTGACGGCCAGGCAGCGGCCATGCCACGGACGACCTCGTAAGCGCTTGACGCTGGGCCGATGTCACCGGGAGCGTCGTGCCGGAGCCGGTAGCCCGCCTTCCTTTCGGCGAGGATCGGGCCGCGCAGGTCCTCCAGGCGGAGACCATCGGACTGCGCGAAGAACCTGGCCTCGCCTCGGGGGACGTCCTGTCGGCCGTGGACAACGTGCCAGAAGATCGCCAGCCGGGTGTGCGGGTCGAAGGTTTCCAGCGGCTGCTCGTCGAGCCGCAGTGCAACAGCGTCGCGCACGGCCCGCCGGGAGAGGCCCATGTAGTGGTCGAGCGTGGTCTCCTTGCCGTCGGGAGTGAGCACCTTGCTGTACCGGCCGACGATCTGCAAGGCGGCGCCGTAGGAGGCCATCAACTGATCGCCAAGTGCCAGTCCGTCCCGATCCCAGCCGCGGCAGAGCTGCTTCACCCGGGTGACGACCTCGGCGTCGACCTGCGCCGCGAGGCCGATCGGCCGACGCGGCGGGGCGACCCGGGCACCGATCGAGACAGTCACACTGATGGTCGCGACTCCCGTCACCGCCGTCTCGGTGCGCGACGGCCAGGAGGAGGTAACGACAAACTCGGCCGTGGCCAACGCGGACAGCAGCCGCTTCCAGGCTTCCGGGTCGGCATGGCCGAAGATGACGGTAAGGTGCCCGTCGGCCTTAAGGACGCGGCGCGCCTCGTCGAAGGATTGGGCGAGGAGACGTTCGTACCGGGCCTTGTCGCTGCGGTGGTCACCAGCGCCCTTCGCACCCCGCCCCTTGACGATGATCTCGTCGGTCTTGTCCTGCAGACCGTCAGCACCGTCGAGGGAACTGTCGAAGAGGTCGGGAACCGCGGTGCGCAGAGCGCGCTTGAACCAGACGTGGAAGAGGTCCGACGAGTCGGAGTACGCGATCATGTCGTAATACGGCGGGTCGGTCACCAGGGTGTCGACGGTGCCGTCCCGGAACGGGAGCGTGATCGCCGACTCGCGGCGGAACCGAGCGGGCCGGGCACCGGGCTGGTTCTCCTCGAGCACCTTCCTGAGGGCGTTGGCGAGGCTCGCGGATAGCGAGACCCACGTGCCGGGCCCTGCGCCGGGCCCTACTTCAAGGTAGTCGAACTGATGTTTGATGACGGACTGCGACGAGAAGATATGGTCGACCGTCACGCGGTTCTGTTCCGTGCCGGATAGGTTCCCGTGAGGACGGTTTCTGGCGCCTCGGGTGCTGGTCTTGATCTGGCGCATGACGTTACTGGCCGCGTAGGCGACGAGCGCCCCCGCGTAGTCCTGGCTGACGATGCCGGCGAGTTCCTCGTACACCTCGGTGATCGTCCGCACAGTTGCGGCAAGCAACGTCGCTTGACGGGGATTGAACAGCGACCTGTAGCTCAGGTAGCCGTACCCACTCGCGCGAACGTTGTCCCTGTTTCCCGCCGGGATGAGTTCGTCCGGCACTGCCGTCAGCCCCAAGACGGCCGGCAGCAAGTCCGGGACCGCACGGTAAGCAGCGGCGGTCTCGTCTGGCCGGGGAGCCCGGAAGAACTTCTGGTTCGTCTCGTGGTCCGTCTCGGCGACGGCGAGAAGGGCGTCCTCGTACTGGCCGGCGAAACCCTTGGCCTTCACCACGTCGAGGCTGTGCACGCGCCCGCAGCCGGGGAAGGGACAGCGGGCAGATTTCCCGCGCCGGCCGGCGGGCGCGGCGAAGACTGGTTCCTGGTCGGGCGGGCCGGGTTGAACCTCCGAAGACCAAGAGTCGCTGTCGAAGCAGAGCCGTAGCGACTGGCCGTCATCCGAAGTCCGGCGGTAAGGATGACGCAGGACCATCGAGCCGACGAGCGGAAAGCGCCGGCCGCAACTGTCACATGGGATGGTGACCGCCCACAGGTAGGCCCACGGAGTCTCGCCGTTCCGCTCGGGATTCCCTGGGTAGAGGTCCGCGACCTTGGCGGCGACCCGCCGCCCGACCTCGGCAAGGACGGCTCGAACATCCGCCAGGAGCCGTGACTCGGCTTTCTTGGCCTCCATGTGGTCCAACGTGCTCTGGGCCGACGTCGACCGGCGCGGACGACGTCGGGCCTGCGCGGGCGCGTCCTCCTGGGACTCGTCCGAGGGATTGGGCGGCGCGTACGGCAGTGGTGGTTCGGCGGACCAGTCCCGCATCGGGAGGTCGGCGAGCAGCCGGCCGCCCAGCGTCGCCACCGGGGAGAGATCGGTACCGACCGCCGTCGCGCCAGCGCGTGCGGCCTCGAGCGGGATGATGCCCCGGCCGGAGAACACGTCCAGCACGACGGGCGGCTTCGGCGCATACTGCGCCGTGATCCGGTTGCGCAGCCGGTTGAACGCGAGCGGGTCACCGCCACCCACAGCGGCCCTGACATCGGCCCGATTGTCAGCCGTGTCGGGCAACAACGAGCACAGCACCGCAGCCCGCGCCTGCGCGATCGGCCGGGAGGCGAACCAGGTGAACAACGCCTTCTCGCTCAGACCGGAACCTCGCGCGGTACCGACCGCCTTGTCGACCTCGCGGCAAGGGAACCACACATCGATCAGACGAGCCGCCGGAATTCCCGCCGTGGACGGCGGGTCTGAGTCATCACCCGGCGCCGGGACGGGGGCGTCGAGCTGGAGGGTCATCCCTGGGCTCCGATCAGCCGTTTGAGTTCGGACAGCGGAATCTGGAAGCGCTGGATCCGCCGCGGCCCTCCGAGCACGGCTGCGGGGTCGCGCTGACGCAGCCGGACGACCGGAGTCGTGGCGCAAGAGTCGACGATGTAGAGCCAGTACTCGTCTCCGCGTTGCTGGGCCTGCGCCCACTCGTGCTGTTCCAGCCACACGGCGCGTAGCGGGCCTTGAATGCCCTTGACCTCGATGAGCCGCTGCTCGCGAGTGACCCGGTGCCGGGCGTACAAGTCGTAGCCGACCTTGGCGGTCTGCCGATCGTCGACGTCATAGCCAAGCCGCTCCAGCTCGGCAACGATCGTCGCGATGGCGAGCAACTCGGAGTCGGGGTCATAGCCGAGTTGGTCAGCCCGAGCGCCACCGGTGACCGCGGCCCAGCCGACGAGGCGGACTGCGCTGGCCGGCACCTGCGCGATGTCCTCCAAGACCGCAAGCCGCTGGGCTTTCACCGCGTCGAACTCGGCGAGCAGCTGACGACGATCAGCGACCGGTCGGTCGGCGATCGACTCCTCGAACCGGTACTGGGTCGCATCCAACTGCACCTTGGCGCGACCGATCCACCTTTCGCGCTCGGCAACCAGTGACGCGACCTGAACGCGTAGCTCGCTCTTGGCGGTCTCGGTCGCATCGTGTCGGGTCGCCGGCGGCAGTGCCGCCGGACCTGCAGGCACCGGATCGCCGGCTGTCGGGGCACGCAAAGTCATCAACGACTCCCACGAGACTGGCAGGGCCTGCCCGGCCGAGCAGCGGATGAGCTGCGGTGCCTTGCGCGTGGTCCGGGTGGCGCCGTCATGCAACTGAATGTCGGCGTCGAACAGCGCCAGCAGGTAGGACGTGAGGGATGCATCGTCGATGAGCGGTGCGCCGCGCACCAGGTCCGCCTCGCCCGTCGCGAGCGCATAAGCGACCAGCCGGTGGAACGCCTCCTCGGTGGGTCCGAGGACGACGACGTCGTCCAGTTCGGTGGCTCCACCATTGATCGCCTGCCGGACTGACGCGCCGTCTGCGGCGACATACGCCTGACTCGCGCTGCCGAGGGCCGATGGAAGCAGCCGCCCGCCGGCCGCGGTGACCAGTCGGATGCCCTTCGCCGGGCCGGGGTCGATGGCCCAGCCGTCGCTGCGAGCGAGCTGGTCGACCATCGCGTCGACAATGACCGGGTTGATCGCCTCCAGACGGTCTGCGGCAAACCGTTCGAGTGCGTCCGCAACGTTGGCCGGCGAGGTCAGAGAGCGTTCCTCGCGGACGAGTGCGCGCGCGGTCGCGACCAGGGCCTCTGGCTGAGGGATGGAGACGAACCGTCCCGCCTGCGCGTCGACCATCGCCCGGCCCCAGTCGAACCCGGCCCGGGAGGCGCTCGCGTCGAGCAGGTCGTAGATCTTGCCGTCCAATGCTGCGGCGGCCGTCGCGATGTTGGACAGCATCACCTCCTGCACCCGGCCTTCGCGGGTGTGCGGCGCGACCAAGTGGAAGACATGGACGGGCAGTCGTTGGCCCACCCGGTGCAGCCGGCCCATGCGCTGCTCCAGCCGCACCATCGACCAGGGCAAATCCCAGTTGACCATCACCTGTGCGGACTGCAGGTCGATGCCCTCCCCGCCGGCGTCGGTCGACACCAGTACCTGGAAGTCACCGGCGAGGAAACCCTCCTGCATGGAATCTCGTGTGCGGTAGTCAGCCGAGCCGTCCAGCAAACGGACACTGAACCCGGCTCGGTCGAATCGGTCCCGCAGCCAACGGGCCGTGTCGGTGAACTCCGTGAAGAGCAGCAACTGCCCGTGCCCCGGCCGGATCTCATGCTTCTGTAGCCGTTCGAGCATCGCCGTCCACTTCGAGGGCACGGCCGCCAGCTCTGCGTCACGCACGGTCTCCAACACAGCGGTCACCTGAGTGAGCTCGGCTTGCTTGTCCCGCGTTCGGGCGGAGACAACCGCTGTCTCGGCTCTCGCCCAGGCCTCGTCGTCGTCCGCCGCGGCCCCCAGGCCGTCCGAAGTCAGCAGGTCGTCGGGCGGGATAGGCGTTCCGGCGTTCCTGAGCGGAGCCCTTCAGCGCGGCCTCACGGCGGCGGATTGTCGTAGCCGCTGCGTACAGGCTGGAGGCGGCGCGCTTGCCGTAGATCGATCGGGCGAGCGGGGCTGTGTCAGCGTAGAACGTGTCAACGTACTCCATAACCGCGTCGTAGGCGGCCGTCTCGTGGCTGTTCAGGCTGACGGAGACTGTCTCCGAGAACCGGGGTGGGAACAGGAAGTTCCCGTCGTGGTCGACGAGTTCCTCCTTCATCCGTCGCAGGAACGACAGCCTGCTCGGGACCAGCGCGGTTTCGTAGGCGGACTGTCGGGCGTCCCACGGGTAGAGCGTCGGATCGAGCAGGTTCATCAACCCGCGGAAGAAGTGCTCCTTCCCCCGGTGCGGCGTGGCCGTCAGGAGAAGCAGGTGATGTGCCCGGGCGGCAACCTCACGGCCTGCAGCGAGGTACTGGCTCGTGGGTGTCAGCCGGTGGACCTCATCGACGATCGCCAGGGACCAGGAAGCCCGGTCTCCGGCCACCTTCCGACGCGCGTCCGGGTTGTGCGTGAACAGGTCCAGCGACACCAACCAGACGTCCCAGCGCGGATCGAGATCGGCCGGGTCCGCAGCAATCTCCCTGGTGATCCGTCGCGCCTCGACCCCAAAGAGTCGTCGCAGATCCCGCTCCCACTTCGTGACCAGGTGAGCCGGCATGATGATCACGGAACGCCCCTGAATGAGACCCTGCCTGCGCCCTTCCGTCAGGTACATCCCAGCCATGATCGTTTTGCCGGTGCCAGGCTCGTCGCCTAGGAGGAAGCGCAGCCGGGGCTGGCCAAGCATGTGCCCGTGGACTGCGTCATCCTGGTGGGCGTAGGGGCGCAGCGGACGGGTCGCCAGCACCGCTGACCGAATTCGCGGCACCGCGTGCTGCATCCACCGGCCCCACAGCCCTGTCAACGCCCGCTGCGGGTCACCACCCCGATCATTGACCGGCACCAGTCCCGCCGCCAACTCCTGCTCCGACAGCAGGATGCGGCGCGGTTGGCCGGTGGCGTCGAGCACCAACAACTCGATCGCGCCGTCGTCTGCCCATTCGGCATCACGGACGGTCATCAGCGTGCCCTCGAGCCGAACCTGGCGACCCTTCGTCGGCAACTCGATCGCCATCGACCCCCCGGTCCGCCTGCCCCTGGGCACTAGCCCTGACCCCATGGCTGACGCAGAGTGGTCATAAGCGGCCAGGAGCGCCGCCGGCCTTATGCCATCTGCGACTAGTTGCGTACGGATCGCCAACATTCTTACACGCCCGGTCGGCGGATGTTGTTTCTTGGAGGATGAGGCGTAGATGTTTGTACCTAACTGGAGGCCTGTCAGAGATCTTCCGTTGATTAATTTTCGATCATGGACTGGAGATGCGGTGGATGCCCGGGGGCACGCGCATACCCAGCGGCCAGCAGACGGCATCGCTCGTCCCTGCTCTGTCTGGGCGACACGACCCATGTCTCGCCCTCATAGCCATGGGCGAGAGCCGTGATCCAGATGCCGGGGCTGGATCTCAGGTCGGGGTCTCACGACGAGGTCCTGGTGCGGGTCGAGCGGTCCCTGGTCTAGAAGTCGCCGGAGCGCCCGGACTCGTCGCCGAGGCGCGTGTCTGGGCTGACGCCCCCGACGACGTCCTCCACGTCCACGCCGCTCTCCGCGCCGACCAGCAGGGCGTCGCAGCCCGCACGCACCTCGTCGACCCGGTCGAAGTCCTCATCGGATCATCCCCTGCGCGCATGGGCCGAACGGGTTACCCACTTCGAAACGATCCTGAAGATCCGATCATCCCCTGCGCGCATTGGCCGGACCCTTGCCGACCTGCGCTTATTCATGGAACAGGGGATGTCAGCGCATCGCTGCGCTGGGGTGGCCCACCCGAGGGTGGGTCTTCCCGTTTCAACGCGGCTAGCGTCACCGTCCGAGGACGGGCATGCTCGCGGCGCTTCGAGCCCTTCACCGTCCGGGCGTAGGCCCGTGACGCCTTCACGAGCGCGCGGGTGTTCGACGCCTTCACCCGCGGGTTCGCCACCAGCTCACCCGTCGACAGCGCGGCGAGGTGCTTCACGCCCACAGCGGAACGCACAGCAGGAGGACACCGTGGGAGTAAGCCTCAGCAAGGGCGGCAACGTCTCGCTGTCCAAGGAGGCACCCGGCCTGACCAGCATCCTGGTCGGCCTCGGCTGGGACGTGCGCAGCACGACCGGCGCCGACTTCGACCTCGACGCCAGTGCCATCGCGTGCCGGGCCGACGGCAAGGTCGTCTCGGACGGGTACTTCGTCTTCTTCAACAACCTGAAGAGCCCGGACGGCGCGATCCAGCACCAGGGCGACAACCTCACCGGCGAGGGCGAGGGCGACGACGAGGCGATCACCATCAACCTCACCTCGCTGCCCACCGAGATCGACAAGATCGTGTTCCCGGTGTCCATCTACGACGCGGACTCGCGCCAGCAGAACTTCGGTCAGGTCCGCAACGCCTTCATCCGGATCGTCAACGGCGCCGGCGGCACCGAGATCGCCCGCTACGACCTCACGGAGGACGCCTCCACCGAGACGGCGATGGTGTTCGGCGAGGTGTACCGGCACGGCGCCGACTGGAAGTTCCGTGCCGTCGGCCAGGGGCTACGCCTCGGGTCTCGCCGGGATCGCGCGGGACTTCGGCATCAACGTCTGACGCCGCACCGCCACCGCGAAGCGCGGCGGCGGGAGTGCTCGCTGGTCCGGGAGCTGTCCCGGAAGCAGAAGGTTCCGCGAACCGGGCCAAGGCCCGGGTGAAGGTCGCCCGCGCGCATGTGAAGGTGGCCGACGCGCGCCGGGAGTTCCACCACCAGCTCTCCACCAGGCTGATCCGCGAGAACCAAGCGGTTGCCGTGGAGGACCTGGCGGTCAAGGGACTGGCCCGCACCCGGCTGGCGAAGTCGGTGCACGACGCCGGCTGGTCCGCGTTCGTCGCCATGCTGGAGTACAAGGCCGCCCGGTACGGGCGTACGTTCGTGCGGATCGGCCGGTTCGAGCCGACCTCGCAGGTGTGCTCGGCCTGCGGGGTGAAGGACGGCCCGAAGCCGCTCGCGGTCCGGGAGTGGACGTGTGCGGCGTGCGGGACGTGGCACGACCGGGATGTGAACGCGGCGGTCAACGTCGCGAAGGCCGCCGGACTGGCGGTATCTGCCCGTGGAGCGCAGGTAAGACCGGCACCCGTGCCGGCACCGCGCGGCGAAGCGGGAACCCACCCGAAGCTGACGCCCACAACGGCGTAGCAGGCGGGAATCGCCGCCCTTCAGGGCGGAGAGGAAGTCAAGCCTGCCCGGAGTGCGAAGAGCCGATCATTGAACAGGCCGAAGGGCTCAAGCGGCCCACCTGGACACATGGGGACGGTGAACCGTTGTGCCCCATGCCTGGCAACGCCGGGTCGGAGCCTGCACAGCCGGGCGTCTGGCGGGACGAAGAAGTCGTTCCGCCGTCACAGGCCGGCTGGTCACGGCCGCCGCGCAGAAGGCGACCAGGTGACGGACCTCGGCCTCGTCGGGGACGGTCCCGGCGGGGCAGGGCTCAATCTCACGCGGCCGACGCCGCGTCAGCCTGTCGCGGCCCCGGTCCAGTAGGCGTCGCGCAGCGGCTTCTTGTAGAGCTTGCCGTTGTCGAGGCGGAGTAGTTGGGCGACGAAGTCGATGGAACGGGGACATTTGAACGGGGCGAGGCGGGTGCGGCAGTGCTCCAACAGGCGGGCGGCGAGCTCGTCGCCCGCCGTCGCGATGTCGACCGGCTGGACGACGGCCTTCACCTGCTCGCCCAGATCGGGGTGGGGCACGCCGAAGACGGCGACGTCGATGACCTCGTCGTGGCCGACCAGCACGTCTTCGATCTCGCGTGGGTAGATGTTGACGCCGCCGGCTATGATCGTGAAGTCGCGGCGGTCGCTGAGGTACAGGTAGCCGTCGTGGTCGACATGGCCGATGTCGCCGAGGGTGCGCCAGCCGGGATGCCTGGGGTGGCGTATCGCCGCGGTACGACTTGCGTCGTTGTGGTACTCGAACCGGACGCCAGCCCTCTCCAGGTAGACCGTGCCGACCTCGCCGGGGCCAAGCTCCTCGCCGGTGTCGTCGGCACAGATGTGCAGCGCGCAGCCCTGGGGCCTGCCGACGGAGCCGGGGTGCGCCAGCCACTCCTGACTGCTGATGACCGTCGTGCCGATGTTTTCCGAGCCCGAGTATGACTCCATGATGATCGGCCCCCACCAGTCGATCATCTTGCGCTTGACGTCGACCGGGCACGGCGCCGCGGAATGGACGGCGACCCGCATGCTCGACAGGTCGTAGCGGGCGCGTACCTCGGGCGCCAGCTTGAGCATCCGGACGAACATCGTCGGCACCCACTGGGCGGACGTCACCCGATGCTCCTCGACGACCCGTAGCGCCAGCTCCGCGTCGAACCGAGGCAGGACCACCACCGTCCCGCCGATGCAGTGCACCAGGGTGGACACCCGTAGCGGGGCGGCGTGGTAGAGCGGGGCGGGGGAGAGAAAGACGGTGTCTGGTCTCAGCCCGAACACTGCCCGGCCGACGGGCAGCAGCTCGGCGTCGCCCTCGGTGGCCGGGTGAGGGGGCAGCGGGAAGCGGATGCCCTTCGGGCGGCCGGTGGTGCCGGAGCTGTAGAGCATGTAGGTGCCGCGTACCTCGTGCTCCAGCGGCTCGGCCGGGTAGTCGGCGGTCGCGACGTCGAGGTCCTCGTGGTGCTCGCTGGTCCCGTCCACCATGAGCCGCCGTTCGACGCCAGGGGTGAGCGGCACGAGTTGCTCGGCGATGTCGGCGAGCGCGCGAGTGGTGACGACGACGCGCGCGCCGCTGTCGTTGACCAGATAGGCGGCCTCGGGCGCGGTGAGGTGCGAGTTGACCGGGGTGACGTACAGGCCGGCGTTGAGGCCGGCCCAGACGATCTCGAAGTAGCGCAGGTGGTTCTCGGCGAGGACGACGTAGCGGTCGCCGGGGCGTAAGCCGGTGTCGACCAGCAGCCGGGACAGCCGGTTCGCGCCGGCGACCAGCTCGGCGTAGGTCTGGCTGGCGTCAGGGCCGTCGGCGCCCGCCAGGATGACGGCCGGTTTGTCAGGTGTCGCCGTCGCGACGTCGGCTGGATACACGGAAGCCTCCCGAGGTGTTGTTGTTCGGATACGCCGTTGGGTTCGCGCTCGCGCTGCGCCCGCTGTAGCTGCTGGCGCCAGGTGGTAACCACCCGCCGGCTCGCGCGCTGCGCCGCCGACGGCGCTCCGTCAGCGGAGCATGCCCAGAACACGCTCGGCGAGGATGTTTTTCATGATCTCGGTGGTGCCTCCGGCGATCGTCGAGGACCGCGACCTCAGGTGGTCGCGCTGGGCCCGCCGGCTGGGCTGCTCGATGAAGTGGTTCACGGATCCCGCGGCCGTGACGACACCTGAGCTGATCAGGCCACGCTGCGGGTCGCCGGTCACCGGGCGCTCGATCTTGATCACGTCGGCGCCCCAGTCGGCGAGCGTTGCGCGGGACGACGGGACGAACGACCATCAGGCGATCTCGACCCGAACGCCTCGAGGATGTCCTGCTTCATCCGCTCATCTCCTGTGCCTGATCATAGGCGACATGATCGTCAAATTTAGTGTACGACCGTCTCCTCGACAACAGGTGGAAACCACTGGGTGCCCTGACGGCCACCTCAATGAGTCTGAACGGCGTCGCCGTCAGATATTGAGGTCTGGTCGGCTGGCCAGTTCATATCGGGGTCGTATGCGGCCGGGCTCGTTGTTGCCACAGTGCTGGGTCCTTCGCCTACCCCGATGGCGCGAGCCGGCTCCGCGGGCGGCCTGTTGCCTCAAGCTGGCGATCAGACGATTGCGTTGAGTGGACGCCCCGACCTGGCTGTGGCACACCGTTGACATATACGTCAAATTTCGATCCAATATCTCGCTGGTGGCCGACGGGCGCGGGGGAGTCGACCCGCAGGTTCTGGCTGGTGACGTAGCGGGACTCGTCGGAGGCGGCGATGGGCCCAGACGCGCGCTGAAGGACACATCCTCGATGGCCACGCGCCCCGCATACCGCTTCGTCAGCCCCTCCACAGTGATCGCATCGCCGTTCGTCGGCGGCCTCGCTGTCATCGCCGGCCAGCCGGACTCCCAGCTCCGCCGCGGGACGGACACCAGATCAGGCCGTCTCCTACCGGGGACCGGGGTGAGGGGCAGGCCTGCCCACTGTGGGAACTGTGCCGCGACCAGCCGCCCGCCAGCGAGCTACCGATGTCGATCTCGTCGGCCCACGATCACCACGGCTGCGGCGCAGACCTGCGACATCCTCAGTCCCGGGACGTGCTCCGAGTGGGGCATCAGCGCCGTCCGTACCCGCGACAGCCTCGGCCTACCCCAATCCTACTGAGCGGTTCCGCCTGGGGAGTCGATGCGGTGGGCCTGGCCAGGATCAGCGGCTGCCGTCGGTGCTCCGGCGGGCACGAACTGCAGCACACAGGGGTAGCGGTCGGCGCGTAGGTAGACCTCGTGCCACGCCCGCCCGGTCTCGCTATGTACGAGGGTGTCGAGTCGAAAGAGCGCAGTGGCCGGCGGCACGCCGAGTGTCCTGGTCACATCGGTTCCCGGCACGACGGGCAGGGCGCCCCGTGGCAGCACAGTCCCCGCCCGGGTGGGGATCGGCTCCAGGCCGAGCAGTGCCGGGACGAGCGCGACCACGGTGTCCGGTTCGCGGGTCCACAGGCGCGAGAGCAGCAGCGTCGGGCCGTCAGCGCGTACGACGTGCTCGATCACCAGCGCGTCACGGTCTGCATCGGCCGGCCTCTGGGGCGGGGCGCCAGCGGTCGGCTGGGGTCCCGTGCTGAGCTCGGGGCGTACCCCGAGCGCCCGCAGAGTCGTCATGAGTCCGCTGAGCGGTGCCGCCACCGTCCGGATCTGGCCGCCACGACGCGGCCTGCGCTCGACCATGGCGAGCTGGCGCACGGCCTCGCGTACCGTGTGCCGGCTAACGCCGTAGTGCTCGACAAGTTCACGGTCGCTGGGGAATCGCTCGGCGAACTCGCCGTTAGCCATGCGCGCGCGCAGATCGGCGAGCACCGTCGCCCACAGTCGAGCCGTCATGCCCTGCGCTCGTGCACCGGGTTGCTTCGCGGGGCCGCTCTGCTGTGACGGAGCTTACCTGGACGCGCCATGGAGTCAGGGTACAGTTTCACTCCGGCATTCGTCCGTACAAATGAGGTCCCATGGTCAAGTCCTGCAGCACCCTCGACGTGAAGGCATACGAAGCGACCAAGGCCGCAGTCGCCGCTGACCCAGCTCTCGGTGCGGGTTCCTTCACGACGGTTACCACGTGGCAGAACGGTGCCCATGCGCGCACCACTGCGCGCTCGTTCGTGCTGGAGACGGACGAGCCGTCGCCGCTCGGCGGGACCGACCAGGCGATCGACCCCATGGAGTTGGTGCTCGCCGCAGTCGGCACCTGTCTGACGATCGGCTGGGTGACCCAGGCTGTGCAACGCGGGATCGAGTATCGCGACCTGCGCATCGAGGTTTCTGGCCACTTCGACCTGCGCGGCTACCTTGCAATCGACGAGGCCGTGCGCCCAGGGTTCTCCGGCCTTACCTACGAGGTGCACGTCGACACGGACGCCCCGGCGGAGGTGCTGGAGGAGATCCGACAGGCGGCGGAGGCGACATCGCCGATGTTTGACAACGTCAAGAATGCCACGCCCCTGACCGGCACGGTTGTCGCTCCTTGATGGTTGGCTGGCAGCCCGGCATTGGCCAGGGCGTGGCGGATGACCCGCTGCTGTGCGGACCCGTTGGGGGCGGTCAGGCCGTTTGAGGCGCCGTCCTGGTTGACCGCGCTGCCACGGATCACCGCGAGGACCGGATGTCCCTGGGCCTGGGCGTCCGACAGTCGCTCGAGCAGGACCATACCGACGCCTTCGGACAGTGCGATGCCGTCGGCGGACGCTGAGAACGCCTTGCACCGGCCGTCGGGGGCAAGTACGCGCTGCTGGGAGAAGTCGACGAGCACGCCCGGCCCGGACATCACGGTCGCCCCGCCCGCCAACGCCAGGTTGCAGTCGTTGTCGCGGAGGGCCTGGCAAGCCTGGTGGATCGCCACCAGGGAGGAGGATCAGGCGGTGTCCATCGTGATCGCCGGGCCCTCCAGGCCCAGGGCGTAGGCAATTCTGCCCGATGCCACACACGCCGCAGTGCCCATGAACGCATGACCGGCGATGTCGTCGGAAGCCTGGTGCAGTCGCGGGCCGTACTCCTGGAAGATCAGGCCGGCGAACACCCCGGTGTCGGTGCCGCGCAGGGAGTTTGGGTCGATGCCGGCGTGCTCGACAGCCTCCCACGCGACCTCCAGCAGCAGGCGCTGCTGTGGCTCCATCGAGGTCGCCTCGCGTGGCGACAGCCCGAAGAACCCGGCGTCAAAGCCGGCGGCGTCGTAGAGAAAACCACCGGTCCGTGAGGAGATCCTGCCGGGCCGGCCGGGTTCGGGGTCATACAGATTGTCCGTGTCCCATCCGCGGTCCGTGGGGTAGCTCCCAACCACGTCACGACCTGCCGTCACCAGCCGCCACAAGGATTCGG
>Ga0207711_10002400_pt1 | contig 16730 bp, 19 predicted proteins | sample KBSS34metaG_FD_184401 | JGI IMG/M metagenome (GOLD analysis project Ga0207711, IMG submission 184401) | Switchgrass rhizosphere microbial communities from Kellogg Biological Station, Michigan, USA - KBS S3-4 metaG (SPAdes) (version 2) | ecosystem: Host-associated > Plants > Roots > Rhizosphere...
TTCCCGCAGATCATTCGAATAGGCTCGTGCCATCGCTGCTGGCCTCCTGCCCAGCCTGCAGCTTGAATCACACTCACATCGATTTGGGAATCCCCAATCGATTCTGCTTAATCAGGACCCACTCTAGAAAGGCGGCCCCCTTCGAGACCGCCCTTCGTATCGTTAAAGCGAGACCGGATCAGCGCGAGTAGAACTCGACGACCAGGTTCGGTTCCATCTTCACCGGATAGGGCACTTCGTCGAGCGTCGGCACGCGCGTGAAGGTGATCTTCGACGCGCCGTCGGGCACGACATAATCGGGGATGTCGCGCTCGGAGAGGCTCTGCGCCTCCATTACCAGCGCCATTTCCTGCGCCTTGCCCGAAAGGCTGATTTCCTGGCCCGGCTTGATGCGGCGCGAGCCGATGTTGCACTTCTCGCCATCGACGCGGACATGGCCATGGTTGACCAGCTGGCGCGCGGCGAAGATCGTCGGCGCGAACTTGGCGCGGTAGACGATCATGTCGAGACGCATTTCGAGCAGGCCGATGAGGTTCTGCGAAGTGTCGCCCTTCATGCGCGACGCTTCTTCATAGGTCTTCTTGAACTGCTTCTCGGTGACGTCGCCGTAATAGCCCTTGAGCTTCTGCTTGGCGCGCAGCTGGATGCCGAAGTCCGACATCTTGCCCTTGCGGCGCTGACCATGCTGGCCAGGGCCATATTCGCGCTTGTTGACCGGGGACTTCGGGCGACCCCAGATGTTTTCGCCCATCCGGCGGTCGAGCTTGTGCTTGGCGCTAGAGCGCTTCGACATGACAATTCCTCTTGCAATCGAACAACGTTGTTCCCGGTACTCGCCTGCTTCTCATCGCTGAGGGCAGGGCCACCGCTTCACCGGGGTGCGGGGCCATTGCGAAGGCGCGGCCTGTTGCAGAAAGGCGCCGCGCCGTCAAGCATGACGAATGTGCCTAGTTCGTTAAGGGCGCCGAACTCGAGCGAGACCTGCTGAACATTTCGCTCGCGCCTTTTTCCTCCTGCGCGTCGATCGCGGCCCATTCCGTCTGAGTATGGCAGACGCGCTTCGGCATGATCGAACCGGTATCGCCGACGTGCCGACAAATCTTCTTTTCCTTTTCAGGCTTGGCCGGTGCCGGCTTTTCCTGCGCAAGCGCCGCAGACGCAACCAGACTGCCCAATGCGACAGCAACCAACAGACGCATGCGATTCTCCTGATTTCGGCCGCAGAGAAGATGCGGCCGACGTTAGCCGTGACCTCCTATGTGCACCATAAGCTGTTGATTCGGTCCAGATACCCGGCGACGAAGCTGCGACGGATCGTGCGATAGGCTTAGCGGCGGTGGCGCTTTTTCCCGGCCAGCGCAGACAACACCCCTCGCAACGTCCGGACTTCCTGGCTGGTCCAGCCGGGCTTGGTCAACAGAGTGCGCAGGGTCCGCTTGGTGGTCGGCACGCGCGCGGGCGGGAAGAAGAAATTGGCGTCTTCGAGCATCGCCTCGAGCTGCGCGATCATGCCGTCGAGTTCGTCCTGCGGTGCCGGGGCGCCGAGTTCGGTCGTCGGCGGACTTTCGAGGCTGGCTCCCTTCGACCATTCATAGGCGACCAGGATCACGGCCTGCGCGAGGTTGAGGCTGCCGAATTCGGGGTTGATCGGAACAGTGATGATCGTGCGCGCCAGCGCGACGTCGTCGGTCTCGAGCCCCGAGCGCTCGGGCCCGAACAGGATCGCGCTCCGGCCGGAGTCGGCATGGACCGCACGTGCCGCGAGTTCGGGCGTGACCACCGGCTTGGTCACGCCGCGCTTGCGCACGGTGGTGGCATAGACGTGCGCGCAATCCGCGACGGCTGCCGCGACGCTGTCGAACACACGCGCGCATTCGAGCACCACATCGGCGCCGCTCGCCGCAGGGCCGGCGCTCGGATTGGGCCAGCCATCGCGTGGAGTCACGAGCCGCAGTTCGGTCAGGCCGAAGTTGAGCATCGCGCGCGCCGCCTTGCCGATATTCTCGCCGAGCTGCGGGCGCACGAGGACGATGACCGGCGCGCTCACCCCTTGCCCATCTCCCCGACGTTACCGGCGAATTCCTCGAAATCGCGTGCCTCGCGGAAGTCCTTGTAGACGCTCGCGAAGCGGATGTAGGCGACCGGGTCGAGGCCCTTGAGCCCCTCCATCACCATCTCGCCGATGCGCTGCGACGGAATCTCGCCGTCGCCCTGCGTCTCGAGCTGGCGCTGGATACCCGACGCGAGCCGTTCGAGCTGCGCCGGCGTCACTGGCCGCTTGCGCGTCGCCACGGTGATCGACCGCATCAGCTTGTCGCGGTCGAACGGCTCGCGACGCTCGCCCGATTTGACCACCGTCAAGTCGCGCAGTTGAATCCGCTCGAAAGTGGTGAAGCGTGCCCCGCAGCCTTCGCATTGCCGCCGCCGCCGGATCGCCGCCCCGTCGTCAGTGGGGCGGCTGTCCTTCACCTGGCTGTCTTCATGCGCGCAAAAGGGACAACGCATCAGACGGCATACTTTTGCGGCTGGAGGGATGATTCGCGCAGAGGCGCGGAGACGCAGAGATGTTTCGCTTGCGGGACAGCGGCGCGGCCCAGCAAGGCGCTCGTTCCGCCGAGATGCTCGTTTTGGTTCGCGCGGCGGCGCGAAGGCAAGAAAATCGGAGGCGCCGCCGATCGATCGCCCGACATCCCTGCGTCTCCGCGCCTCTGCGCGAACCCATTCTCCGCCGCCCTTGCGCGTCCGCGCGAACCAAATTCCATACCCAAAGCTGACGGCATCACAGCTCCGAATAGATCGGGAAGCGCGCGCACAGGTCGACCACGCGTTCGCGGACATGCGCTTCGATCTGGCCGTCGCCTTCCGCGCCGTTCTTGCGCAGGCCGTCGACCACCTGCGCGATCAGTTCGCCGATATGGCGGAACTCGGCTGCGCCGAACCCGCGCGTCGTGCCCGCCGGTGAGCCGAGGCGAACGCCCGATGTCACCGCCGGCTTTTCGGGATCATAGGGAATGGCGTTCTTGTTGCAGGTGATGAACGCGCGATCGAGCGCCTTCTCGGTCAGGTTTCCAGTCGCGCCCTTGGGACGAAGATCGACCAGCATCAGATGGTTGTCGGTGCCGCCCGAGACGATCTCGAGCCCTTGTGCACGCAGCGATTCGGCGAGCGCCCTGGCGTTCTCGACGACGGCCTGCGCATAGCTGCGGAACTCCGGCTGCAGCGCTTCGTGGAACGCGACCGCCTTGGCTGCGATCACATGCATCAGCGGCCCGCCCTGGAGTCCCGGGAAGATCGCGCTGTTCATCTTCTTCGCGAGCGCCTCGTCGTTGGTCAGGATCAGTCCGCCGCGCGGACCGCGCAGCGACTTGTGCGTGGTCGTCGTGGTGACGTGCGCGTGCGGGATCGGGCTCGGATGCACGCCGCCCGCGACCAGGCCGGCGAAGTGCGACATGTCGGCGAGCAGATAGGCGCCCACTTCGTCGCAGATCTCGCGGAACCGAGCGAAATCCCAATGGCGCGAATAGGCCGTCGCGCCGGCGATAATCAGCTTGGGACGATGCTCGCGTGCTTGCGCGGCGATCGCGTCCATATCGAGCAGCTGGTCCTCGCGGCGTACCGTGTACGGCACCGCCTTGAACCATTTGCCCGACATGTTGACCGGCGAGCCGTGGGTGAGATGCCCACCCGCCGCCAGGTCGAGCCCCATGAAGGTGTCGCCCGGCTGCAGCAGGCCGAGAAACACCGCCTGATTCATCTGGCTGCCGCTGTTCGCCTGGACATTGGCGAAATTGGCGTCGAACAGCGTCTTCGCCCGCTCGATCGCCAGCGTCTCGACGACGTCGACATATTCGCAGCCGCCATAATAGCGCCTGCCGGGATAGCCCTCGGCATATTTGTTGGTGAGGATCGAGCCCTGCGCCTGAAGCACGGCGCGCGAAACGATGTTCTCCGAGGCGATCAGTTCGATCTTGTGCTGCTGGCGACCGAGTTCCTTCGAGATCGCATCATGGATCTCGGGATCGACCTCGGCCAGGCCGGCTTCGAAGAAGCTGCCGCCGCCAAGCGCCACGCAGTCGAGAGTCGCGGTGGGGCTGGTCATACGGCATTCCCTTCGAGTTGCGGCGCGGAGAGCTTGCCGACTCGCGGGCCGTGGCGCCCGCCCGCGAAATCGGTGGTGAGAAAGGCGGTGAGGCACGCCTTGGCCATGTCGATGCCAATGAGCCGCGCGCCCAGCGCGATCGCGTTGGCGTCGTTGTGTTCGCGCGCGAGGGCCGCGGAGAGCGGCTCGGAGACCAAGGCGCAACGGCAGGCCGGATTGCGGTTGGCGGCGATCGAGATGCCGATGCCCGATCCACAGAGCGCGATACCGCGCTCGACTTGTCCGTCGGCGAGCGCTTGGGCGACGGCAAAGCCGTAGTCGGGATAGTCGACACGCTCGGGACCGTTGGTGCCGAGATCGAGCACGTCATGCCCCTCGTCGCGCAGCCATTCCGCAAGCTCGACCTTGAGCGCATAAGCGGCATGATCGGCAGCAATGGCGATGCGCATGACGGCTCCGGTGAAACGAATCCGGCCCCTGTAGGGCCTGTCTTCCTAGCCGGCAACGGTCGAGACGGTGCGGTTTCGCGGGGGGCCGCGCCTGTGCCCTGCCAAGTCGCCGATTTGACTTGGAAGCGTCATACGGCAGTCCTAGAGGGGAGCCGCCTGCAGCTTGTGCAGGGGGCTCCCGGAGTATGCCATGGGTTCGACTGCGAAAACGCCCAAGAATCGTGCCGTGCGCGGCGCGGTGCATCGCCACGAGCATCTCAGCAAGCAGGGCATCCTCGAGCGCGCCTTCACCTTCGCCTTCCGCGGGCTGGTCTATGCGCAGATCTGGGAGGACCCCGAAGTCGATCTCGAGGCGCTGGCGATCACGCCGGACAGCCATGTTGTGACGATCGCGTCGGGCGGATGCAACGTGCTGTCGTACCTGACCGCGAATCCCAAGGCGATCACTGCAGTCGACCTCAATACTGCGCATATCGCACTCAATCGGCTCAAGCTCGCAGCCGCCAAACACCTGCCGGACCATGAAGCGTTCCACCGCTTCTTCGGTCAGGCCAACCGGCCCGAGAATATCGAAGCCTATGTCGATTACGTCGCGCCGCACCTCGACGAGACGTCGCGGCGCTATTGGGAAGGCCGCGATCCGATCGGCCGCCAGCGCATCAAGGGGTTCACCACCGGCTTCTACAAACGCGGACTGCTCGGCGGGTTCATCGGCTTCGCGCATTTGCTCGCCAAGCTCTACGGCATCGATCCCAAGGAGATGCTCGAGGCCAAATCGATCGAAGAGCAGCGTGCCGTGTTCGAGACGCGTCTCGCGCCGTTCTTCGAAAAGAAGTTCGTGCGCTGGCTTCTCGATCAGCCGGCCTCGCTGTTCGGGCTGGGCATTCCCCCGGCACAATATGAATCGCTTGCCGCCGACGATCCCAAGGGGATCCGCGAAGTGGTAAAGCGGCGGCTCGAGAAGCTCGCCTGCGACTTCAAGATCAGCGACAATTATTTCGCGTGGCAGGCATTCAGCCGCGGCTATGGCGAGGGCCCGTCGGCGCCGCTGCCGCCCTATCTCAAGCCCGAGAATTACGCCGACGTGGTCGCGCGGATCGACCGCGTCGAGGTGCGTCACATGAACATGGCGGACTATCTCGATTCGATGCCCGAGGGCTCGCTCGACCGTTATATCCTGCTCGACGCGCAGGACTGGATGACCGATGCGCAGCTGACGCGGCTGTGGACCGCGATCACGCGCACTGCCAAGCCCGGCGCGCGCGTGCTGTTCCGCACTGCCGCGGCGCCGAGCCTGCTGCCCGGCCGCGTTCCCGACACGATCCTCGACCGCTGGGATTATGCCGAGACGGAATCGCTCGATTACACGCGGCGCGATCGCTCGGCGATCTATGGCGGCGTGCACCTCTACCGGCTGAAGTAACGGCGCAGTGAACGACCATGGCGGGCGGATGGACGCGATCTACGCGACCCAGCGCCATTTCTACGACCTCACGCGCAAATATTACCTGCTCGGCCGAGACGCGCTGATCCGCGCGCTTGCGCCGCCGGCGAACGGCACGGTGCTTGAAGTCGGCTGCGGAACGGCGCGCAACCTGATCGTTGCGGCCCGTCACTGGCCCGAAGCGCGCTTCTGCGGCTTCGACATTTCGGAAGCGATGCTCGAAACCGCGCGCAGCAATGTCGCCAAGGCGGGTCTATCCGCCCGTATCACGCTCGCACAGGGCGACGCCACGGCGTTCGACACGCAGGTGCTGTTCGGCCTCCCCGGGTTCGATCGCGTGTTCATGAGCTACACGCTGTCGATGATCCCGGACTGGCAGGGCGCGATCGCCGCTGCCGCGAATGCACTGGCGCCCGGCGGATCGCTCCGCATCGTCGATTTCGGCCAGCAGGAGCAATTGCCGGGTTGGTGGCGCGGCCTGCTGATGGCGTGGCTGCGCAAGTTCGACGTCACTCCGCGCCGCGAGCTGCCGGCGGTGCTCAAAGGTGTCGCGGAAACGCAGGGGCTGGGCCTCGATTTCCGCCGCCTCTATCGCGGCTATGCCTGGGCGGCGACGCTGACGCGGGAATGATGCCAGTCTGGCTTCGCCATGCTATGGCTGTGTGGTGAGCGCGCCCAATCGCATGACGGTCCTCGAAGAGACCCCCCCCGCTTCACTGCGGACGAATTCCTTGAATCGCGGACTCGAGCCTGAAGCTCGACCTGAATGCAAAGCGGTATGTTTATGCGGAAGCGTTCGTGCCGCACTATTGGGTAGTCGATCTCAAAGGCCGGCGGACACATGTCATGTCCGATCCGGTTGGAGGCGATTATCAGAGACAGCTAATCATTCCGTTCGGCGAGGAACTTGCGATCGCGGATCTCGGCCGCTCGATCACCATCGACTAAATCGGCCTCACGCCGCCAGCCGCATCTCCATCCGTCCCCAGATCTCGACAAGCGCATCGACGAGGTCCCGCATCATCGCCTCGTTGTGCGCGGGGCCCGGAGTGAAGCGCAGCCGCTCGGTACCACGCGGCACCGTCGGATAATTGATCGGCTGGACGTAGACGCCGTATTCGGCGAGCAGGATGTCGCTGACCTTCTTGGCCTTGACCGGATCGCCGACCATCAACGGCACGATGTGCGTGGTCGACGGCATCACCGGCAAGCCCGCATCCGCCATCAGCGCCTTGAGCTTGGCCGCGGCGGCCTGCTGGCCGTCGCGCTCCGCGCTCGACGCCTTGAGGTGCCGCACGCTCGCGAGCGCGCCGGCGACCAGCACCGGCGACAGCGACGTAGTGAAGATGAATCCCGGTGCGTAGCTGCGGATCACGTCGATGATCATCTTGTCGGCAGCGATATAGCCACCCATCACGCCGAACGCCTTGCCGAGCGTGCCTTCGATGATGGTGAGGCGGTGCGCCGCTTCGTCGCGATCGGAAATGCCGCCGCCGCGCGGCCCGTACATGCCGACGGCGTGGACTTCGTCGAGATAGGTCAGCGCATTATATTTGTCGGCGAGGTCGCAGATCGCATGGATCGGCGCGATGTCGCCGTCCATCGAATAGACGCTTTCGAATGCGATCAGCTTGGGCGCCGCCGGATCGGCTGCGGCGAGCAATTCCTCTAGGTGCTCGAGATTATTGTGTCGGAAGACACGCTTCTCGCACCCCGAATTGCGGATGCCGGCGATCATCGACGCGTGGTTGAGCTCGTCGGAAAAGACGATGCAGCCCGGGAGCACCTTCGCCAGCGTCGACAGCGTCGCTTCGTTCGAGACATAGCCCGAAGTGAACAGCAATGCGCCCTGCTTGCCGTGGAGATCGGCCAACTCGCCTTCGAGATCCACGTGATAATGGGTGTTGCCGCCGATGTTGCGCGTACCGCCCGACCCCGCGCCGACGTCGTGCAGCGCTTCCTCCATCGCTGCGATCACCTGGGGATGCTGGCCCATCGCGAGATAGTCGTTCGAGCACCATACGGTGATCGGCTTGGGGCCGTTGTGTCCGGCGAAACAGCGCGCATTCGGGAACGCGCCCTTGTTGCGCAGAATGTCGATGAACACGCGATAGCGGCCTTCGGCATGCAGCCGGTCGATCGCCTGAGTGAAGACACGCGTGTAATCCACGGGCCGAACAGGAATCTCAGTCATCGGATGGGTTCCTAGCGTCTTCCGCTCCTCCGCGCCAGATCACGCAGCTACGCAATCATCCCGATACGAAAATGCGATGAACCGAGCGTGACCGAGGGACTCCGCCGACCGGATCTGCTAGCTTGCGCTATCGCGGGACGACTCACGGGCATCCAGCATCCCGCGGCTGAACACTTCGCGGTCCCCACTTGCAGAGGGTGCGTCGGCACATGACCACGCAGGACATTGCGTACTACAGCAAGCGTTTGCGCCAGGAGCGCGAGAATGCCGCCCGTTGCGACGATAGCTCGGCGCGACACGTGCACCTCGAAATGGCTGCGCGCTATATGGCGAAGATCGACACGCTTGGGCACGAACCGATCATAAAGTTCGTCTGAACGGGGCCGAGTGTCCGTGTGGAAATGCGCGGACGAGCGCATTTCGAGGGCGCATATCCAAACTGCATCTACAGGGATTCGATCTCGTCCAGGCCGAAGCTCGCGAGCGCCGGGCGCAGCGCCGTCGTCTCGCTGTCGACACGCGTGAAGATCGCGGTGCCCGGCCGCGCCGCGTCGGGCCATCGCTGACCGGCGGTGAGCGATGCGATGCGCCGCGCGATTCCAGGTCCGCCATCGACGAACCGGACCGGAAGCGGCGCCGCCGCCGCCAATTGCGCTTCGAGCAAGGGAAAATGCGTGCAGGCGTTGACGATCACGTCGAGCCGCTCGCCGCCGGGCTGCTCGAACAAACCGGCCAGGATCGCTTGCAGGCGCTCCGGCGGCGGCGTCTCGCCGCGTAGCGCGGCTTCGGCAAGATCGACGAGTTCGGCCGAGCCGTGCCGCAGAACGAGGCAGTCACTCGCGAAGCGCGCCGCGAGGTCGTCGACATAGGGCTGGCGGACCGTCGCGGCGGTGCCGAGCACGCCGATCGCCCGCGTGCGGCTGATCTCGGCTGCCGGCTTGATCGCCGGAACCGTGCCGACGATCGGCACTTCGAGCGCCGAACGCACCGCCGCGAGCGCGATGGTCGACGCAGTGTTGCACGCAATCACGATCAGCCGAGGATCGAAGCGCTCGGCCAGTCGCCCGAGTAGCGCGGGCACTCGCGCCGCGATCTCGGCTTCGCTCTTGGTTCCATAAGGGTAGCCGGCCGAATCGGCGACATAGATCACCGGCGCGTTCGGCAGCAGCGCACGCGCGTGGCGTAGCACCGACAAACCGCCGACACCGGAATCGAAGAACAGCAACGGGCGATCGTCCGACATTCTGCTTGCGAACCCAGGGTTGTTGCGCGGCCCTAAGCAAGTCCCTAGGCTTCGCGCAACGGGAGGGTGGGCAGTGCAAACCGAAATCGTCTGGCTAGCGCCTGCGGCGACTCTGGTGCTTGCCTATCTACTCGGCTCGATTCCCTTCGGCGTGATCCTGACCCGGCTTGCCGGCGCCGGGGACCTGCGCCAGATCGGATCGGGCAATATCGGCGCCACCAACGTGCTGCGTACGGGTCGCAAGGGGCTCGCGGCGGCGACGTTGCTGCTCGATCTCGGCAAGGGCTTTGCGGCGGTCGCGCTGGCGGCGCGGTTCGGCGCGGATGCGATCGGCCTGCCTGTGCTGGCCGCGCTCGCGGTGTTCCTGGGCCATTGCTACCCGGTCTGGCTCGGCTTCAAGGGCGGCAAAGGCGTAGCCACGCTGATGGGCGTGGTGCTTGCGCTGCATTGGCCTTCGGCGCTGGTGTATGCCGCGGCGTGGCTGGGGCTGCTCGCACTGGTGCGAATCTCGTCGCTGGCGGGAATGACCGCCGCGGCGAGCGCCCCGGTGACCGCGGCCTTGTTCGGGCGATTCGACCTCGTGCTGCTGCTGCTCGCGCTGGCGCTGGTGGTGCTGTGGAAGCACCGAGGCAATATCGATCGGCTGCTCGCGGGAAGCGAACCGCGGATCGGACGCAAGAGCGACGCGGGTGGCTGACCGCGATGCGGCGCGACTTCGCCTGATTCGATCGGCGCATGTCGGCCCGGTCACCTATGCCCAGTTGCTGGCGCGCTTCGGCAGCGCCGAGGCCGCGCTCGACGCGCTGCCAGCCCTCGCCGCGCGCGGGGGCGGACGCGCGCCGCAGATCGCCGATCCTGCTGCGGTGGCCCGCGAAATGGCGACGGTTGCGCGGCTCGGCGCACGCTATCTGTTCCTCGGGGATGTCGATTATCCCCCGCTGCTCGCCGAACTAGACAGCGCGCCGCCGGCATTGATCCTGCGCGGCGAACTCGCGCTGACGCAGCGCTTGAGCGTCGCATTGGTCGGCGCACGCAACGCCAGCGCCGCCGCGTGCCGGTTCGCGCGCCAACTGGCGCTCGGGCTCGGCGAGGCGGGCGTGACTGTGGTGTCGGGGCTCGCGCGCGGCATCGACACCGCCGCCCATATCGGTTCGCTCGCCAGCGGGACGATCGGCGTGATCGCGAGCGGGATCGACGTAGTCTTTCCGCCGGAGAATGCCGATCTGCAGGAACGCATTGCGCGCGAAGGCCTGCTGATTGCCGAGCAACCGCCCGGTACCGAGCCGCTCGCGCGGTTTTTCCCGGCACGCAACCGCATCATCGCCGGGCTCGCGCAAGGCACGGTGGTAGTCGAGGCCGCGCCGCGTTCGGGCTCGCTGATCACTGCGCGGATCGCCGTCGAGGCCGGACGCGACGTGATGGCAGTCCCCGGCTCACCGCTCGACCCGCGCGCGCAGGGCTGCAACCTGCTGATCCGCGACGGCGCTACGCTGGTGCAATCGGTCGATGACATCCTCGAAGCGGTGCGCCCGATCGACCCCCGCGCGCTGCGCGCGCCGGCCGCCCGGTTCGCCAATGAGCCGGCCGGCGAGATGCGCGATATGGATCGTGTTGCTGTGACGGCGTTGCTCGGACCGGTGCCGGTGAGCGTCGACGAGCTGGTGCGCCAGTCGCATCTGCCCGTTGCTGTCGTTCAGACGGCGCTGCTCGAGCTCGAGCTGGCTGGGCGGCTCGAGCGCCATGCGGGTGGAAAGGCGAGCCTGAAATGACGTCTGGCCAAGCCGCTGACCGCGTCAGGACTGCTCAGATTCTCGGGACGGCCCTCGATCTCCTGAAGGTCACTTCGGCCGAAGCATCGTTCGCGATCGTCATGCTTGCCGGCATGGGAACGCTGCTCGACTCGTTCGCAGTCGAATCACTCGGCATCGGTACGCGTATCGTCATGTGGATCGCATCGACGATCGTGCAATGCGAACTGACCCGGCGTCTGCTGTTGCGCGCGGGATATCCGGATGTGCGGCGGCGATATGGTCCCATGCTGGCGATAAGCATAGCCACCGGAATACCGATCATCATCGGTGTCGTATTGCTGGTGCTTCCTGGCCTCTATCTTGTCGCCCGGTGGTCGATCAGCGACGTCGTGTTGCTCGCCGAGAATACCGGAGGCGCCGAAGCGATTGGAACGAGCTGGGATCGCACGCGATCGCATGTGCCGCCGATCACTGCCGCGCTGATTCTCGCCTATGTTCCGCCGTTCATCCTCGGCTCGATCCTGATGCGGCTTGTCCAACCGTTCGGCCTCGCCTTGGGTTCGGCAGTGTCGAACCTAACCTCGCAAATCGCCGTTGCGTGCGGCTGGTATGTCGCCGTCGCGATCCATCACGCGCTGCGCCCGCCCACAAGCGATCTCGAGCGCATCTTTGCCTGACCGGTCAGCGCGACCGCGTGACCTCGATCCGACGATATACGGTGCCGCCGACCGTCAAGGTTCCGGAAAGCCGATCGCCGGCAAGGACGAATCGCCATTCGCCGGGTCGCCCCCGGCGATCGTGCGTGGTGCCGGTGAGCGTGCCACTCGCTGCGTCGAACACGGCATTGATCGCGCCCATTTCCTGCTCCTCGCCGCCGAGGATCTTGTTCATCACCATGTGGAAGCCGCGTCCGGCTTCGGAAATGTGATAGGCGGCCTGTTCGTCGTTGCACGGCGAAGGACGGACCTGGCACAGCGAGGTGCCGCGCCAGTCTCCGGCGGGCGTTGCGGCAGGCGCGCCGAGCGCAAGTAGCGCGAGCAGTGCAGCCGGACCCATGACAATCCTCTCGCTCGCCCCCATATCGCGGTCGCTGCGGTGCGCACAGACGCGCCCGCTTGACGACCCCGCAACCGGCTCTTCATCCTCGCACGCATACGCGTAAGGCAGAACAGAAAGAACGCATGCAGCTTGTCATCGTCGAATCGCCAGCCAAGGCGAAGACCATCGAGAAATATCTGGGCTCCGACTATCGCGTGCTGGCGAGCTACGGCCATGTCCGCGACTTGCCGGCGCGCGACGGTTCGGTCGATCCCGACCAGGGCTTCGCGATGGAATGGGAGACCTATGCCGACAAGTCGAAGCAGCTGAAGGCGATCGCCGACGAAGCCAAGAAGGCCGACCGGCTGATCCTCGCGACCGACCCCGACCGCGAGGGCGAGGCGATCAGCTGGCACGTCCAGGAAGTGCTTCGTAACCGCAAGGCGCTGCCCAAGGACGTCGAACGCGTGACGTTCAACGCGATCACCAAGCCGGCGATCCTCGAGGCGATGCAGCGACCGCGCGAGCTCGATACCGACCTGATCGACGCCTATCGCGCGCGCCGCGCACTCGACTATCTGGTCGGCTTCACGCTCTCGCCGGTGCTGTGGCGCAAGCTGCCGGGCGCCAAATCCGCCGGCCGCGTGCAATCGGTCGCGCTACGGCTGATCGTCGATCGCGAGCGCGAGATCGAAGCGTTCAAACCCCAGGAATATTGGTCGGTCGTTGCCGAGATGGAGCAAGGCGGTACGCCGTTCCAGGCGCGGCTGGTCAAATGGAAAGGCGACAAGCTCGATCGACTGTCGATCGGGGACGGCGGCTCGGCCGCTGCCGCCAAGCGGGCGGTCGAAGAAGGCCGGTTCAGCGTCACTTCGGTCGAGACCAAGCCGGCAACCCGCAATCCCCCGCCGCCGTTCACGACTTCGACCTTGCAGCAGGAAGCGGCGCGCAAACTCGGCTTCTCGGCGAGCCACACGATGCGCGTCGCGCAGGCGCTCTACGAAGACGGCGCGATCACCTATATGCGTACCGACGGTGTGCAGATGGACGGCAGCGCGATTAATGCCGCGCGCGGCGCCATCGCCAATCGCTATGACGCGAGCTACGTGCCCGACAAGCCGCGCATCTACCAGACCAAGGCCAAGAACGCGCAGGAAGCGCATGAAGCGATCCGGCCGACCGATTTCGGCCGCGATCGCGCTGGCTCGGGCGACCATGCCAAGCTCTACGACCTGATCTGGAAACGCGCGCTCGCCAGCCAGATGGCGTCGGCGCGGATGGAGCGCACCGCAGTCGACCTCGAAGACGCGACCGGCCAGCACGGCCTGCGCGCGACTGGCCAGGTCGTGCTCTTCCCCGGCTATCTCGCGCTCTATGAAGAAGGGCGGGATGACGAAACGGATGAAGACAGCCGCCGCCTGCCGCGGATGGCGAGCGGCGACGCGCCGGCCAAGAAAGCGGTCAACGCCGAGCAGCATTTCACCCAGCCGCCGCCGCGCTACTCCGAGGCTTCGCTGGTCAAGCGGCTCGAGGAACTGGGGATCGGGCGCCCTTCGACCTATGCCTCGATCATCCAGGTGCTCAAGGACCGCAACTATGTCCGCATCGAGAAGAATCGCTTCTTCGCCGAGGAAAGCGGGCGGCTGCTGACGGCGTTCCTCGAACGCTTCTTCGAGAAATATGTCAGCTTCGATTTCACTGCCGAGCTCGAGGAAGAGCTCGACGACGTGTCGGGCGGACGCGCCGCGTGGCAGGCAGTGCTCGAAGCCTTCTGGCGCGACTTCAAGCCGCGCACTGCGGAAGTGATGGAGCGCAAGCCTTCCGAAGTCACCGAGGCGCTCGACCAGTTCCTGGAACCCTTCCTGTTCCCGCCCAAAGCCGATGGCGGCGACCCGCGGCTCTGCCCAGTGTGCGGCAACGGTCGGCTGAGTCTGCGTGGCGGGCGGTTCGGGGCGTTCGTCGCCTGCTCCAACTATCCCGAATGCAAATACACTCGCCGCTTTGCGCAGCCCGGCGGGAGCGAAGGCGAGAGCGCGGAGCCGGAAGTGATCGGCACCGATCCCGAGACCGGACTCAAAGTCGAACGCAAGGCCGGCCGCTTCGGCCCCTATATCCAGCTCGGCGACGGCAAGGACGCCGCGCGTGCGTCGATCCCCAAGGACATCGAGCTCGACCTCGACTGGGCGCTCAAGCTATTGCGTCTGCCGCGCCCGATCGGCGACCATCCCGAGACGGGCAAGCCGATCACGGCGTCGATCGGCCGCTACGGCCCCTATCTCGCGCACGACGGCAAATATGCGCGGCTGCAATCGACGCGCGATGTGTTCGAGACCGGCATGAACGCCGCGGTGGTCAAGCTCGCCGAAGCCGCGAACGGCGCAGGTCGCGCGGCGCGCGGGTCGCGCGAGCCGCTCAAGCTGCTCGGCAAGCACCCGCGCACCGAGGCCGAGATCAAGCTGATGGAAGGGCGCTTCGGCCCCTATGTCACCGACGGCGAGACCAATGCGACCTTGCCTAAGTCGATCGACAAGGATCAGCTCACGCTCGAGGAAGCCGCCCAGCTGATCGACGCGCGCGCCGCCGCGGCGCCCGCCAAGGGCAAGAAGAAACCAGCCAGGAAGGCTGCGAAGGCGCCTGCGAAAAAGGCGCCGGCGAAGAAGCCCGCCGCGAAGAAGGCAGCCAAATCGTCCTGACGATCGCAGTGCGCGGCTATGCGGCGGCGATACCGCCGCGTGCCTCGCGCTGTTCGATCGCAACTGCCGGACCTATTTCGCGCCACGGACTGGCCGTTGATCGAGGTTGGCGACTCTTGTAGTATTTGGTCTGTCCGCTTGGGTGCAAAGCGGCGTGCCGGGCATCGTAATCATTCGATTGCCGGAACTTCGTCTTTCGTCATTTGCTGCGTGAAACGGCCACTCTCACTGGTCGGCATGGTCTTCAGCACCGAGGGGAGCAAGTGTGCATGGAGGCGCTCGAACTGGATGTTGGACAGCGAGCGGACATTTCGCGCCGCAAGGCGACCTGTCCGTTCATTGGGTCGATTGTCGCCAGCGGCGAATTGCCCGTTTTCGGGAGCGTGGAGCGGCCGCTTGCGAAGGTGGAGGACGTCATCCGGCTTGGCGACAGCGGCGGCGGCGACCTGGGTGGCCATGTGCTGCAGCTTTTTGCCATCGGCAATCACAGCCGTCTTCCGAACCTGGAAGGCGCCTTCGATGGCCCCGTACCGCCGGGGTTCTTCAGTCTCGACTTTCCCGGCTCCGACGGTGCCCATCCGGGCGATAGCGGTATCCTGATCGCGGATCCGCTGGTCTTCCAAAGCGGCCGTCTTGGCGGCCCGGATCTCGACCGGCTCAAGCGACTGGCGGACGCGCAAGGCATGCTCAGCATCGCAGCAGTGGGCCAGTTCATCGCGGACAATGTCGAACGCGACAACCGGTGCCGTTCGAAACGCAGCAATGCTCTATCGAGGGTCGGCAGGACCTTGGGCTCCGTTTTCGACGCGCTTCGTGCGCGGTTCCGCGATGCGCCTTCGCGCCATGCGGCGCATGTGCGTTTTCTGCAAAATTTTGCTTCGGCTGCCTCCGGGGACGATCTCATGCGCTCGTCAGGCGAATTCGGCCTGCTGTTTGCCTTTCTCGCGAACGCGCCCGGCGCGGTCGATGGCAAGATCAAGTTGCGCGATGTCGAAGCGATGATGGAGCATTTTCAGCTTCCGCACGGCTGGCAGAACTGGCGGAAGACACTTGGGGCTTGGGTGGTGTCGACCGGCAGGATCCTGTTTGCAACCAGGCGCGCCTCGAACAGGCGCTAGCGGGCCCGCACTTTCGCCGCGACGGCTCGCGCTACTTCTTCAGCTTGTCCCTGAGCCCGGCGAGCGCTCCGAACGGTCCCGCCTCTTCCTCGCTCAACACGCCGGCCTGTTTGAGCGCCTGCTCCGCGCCGGGGCTGCGCGGGAACGGGTCGAGCGCGAGCGCCAGCGTCTCGGCCGCGGCTTCGCCGAGGTCGATGCTCCCGCCGGTATAGAAGACGGTGTCGCATGCGTCCTCGGACAGCTCGACTTCGTCGTCTTGCTCGCTGCCTTCGGGGACGAACCGCAACGCGAAATCCTCGTCGACCGTTGCCGGAACCGGCGCGTCGGTAACAACGCAGGCCTGAGTCACCGTCGCCGACAAATGGCCTTTGGCAATGATCCCCGTGGCATCACGGTGCAGCACGAAGCGCGCGGCGAGCCGGTCGATCGCGGGCAGCCCGAAACGCCGCGCCAGCGCGGTGCGTTCGCCGGCTTCAGCCTCGATCTCGACGGTGCTTTCTCCGCTGCCGATCTGATCGAGCCGCTGCGGACGCGCGAATTCGGGTGTCATTGCGGCAGGCACCCCGCGAGCAACGCGTCGAGCGTGACCGTGTCGAGCGCGGCACGAAAGGCCATCAGCCGGTCGCGGACATGTGCGAGCGCGGCATCGGCTGGCGTGTGGCCACGATAGAGATTGCGCACGAGCGCGGGCCCGAGCGCGC
>Ga0207711_10002402_pt1 | contig 16722 bp, 14 predicted proteins | sample KBSS34metaG_FD_184401 | JGI IMG/M metagenome (GOLD analysis project Ga0207711, IMG submission 184401) | Switchgrass rhizosphere microbial communities from Kellogg Biological Station, Michigan, USA - KBS S3-4 metaG (SPAdes) (version 2) | ecosystem: Host-associated > Plants > Roots > Rhizosphere...
TCCCACCGAGGAGAACCATGAAGATCACCGTGGACCGCCGGTGTGGGTGTAAGGGCCCGGACGGCCGTCAGCTCGGCGCTGAGTGCCCCAAGCTCGCCCAGCGGCGGCACGGCTCGTGGCGATGGCGTCTGCGGGTGCCGAAGGACCTGGTGCCGCTGGTCGGCAAGGCGACGCTGTTCGACAGCGGCTACGCCACCAAGCGGGAGGCGGAGGCGGCCGGCGAGGAGGCTGCGGCGAAGGTCCGCTCCGGGCAGCAGGCGATCGGCGGGCTCACGGTCGGCACCTTCCTGACCGAGCAGTGGCTGCCCGGCAAGCGCCGGCTCCGGCCGACCTCGCAGCGCCGGTACGAGCAGTACATCCGCCTGCACCTGGTGCCCTTCCTCGGCGACATCCAGCTCACCGCCCTACGCGCCCACCACATCGCCCAGGCGTACGAGCGAGCCGAGGCCGCGAGCGCGTCGAGGAAGCGTGCGGCGACCCCGGCGACCATCCGGCACGTCCACGCGATGTTCAAGAGCGCCCTGCAGGACGCCGTACGGCAGCGGATGCTCACGTTCAACCCGGCGGACACGGTCGAGCTGCCCGAGCACCACCGCGTCGAGGTCGACCCCTGGGAGGCCACCGAGGTCGGCGCGTTCCTCGACGAGGCCGCCGCCGACCGGCTGAGCGCGATGTGGGAGCTGATCGCCTTCGCCGGGCTGCGCCGCGGGGAGGCGTGCGGCGCCACCTGGCAGGGCCTCGACAGCACCCTGCGCGTACTCACGATCAGCCAGCAGATCACCGACTCCGGCGGCGAGCCGGGCGTGTGGGCGCCGAAGACGCGCGCCAGCAAGGGCCTGGTCGACCTGCACGACGGCCTGATCGAGGAGCTGGAAGCGCACCGGGCCGCCCAGGACGCCGAGCGTCAGCAGATAGGCGATGCCTGGGACAACGGCACGCTGCCGGACGAGCAGGGCCGCCCGGTGCATCTGAAGGGCCTGATGTTCACCCGCCCGGACGGCCGGTACCTCGACCCGCAGTGGGTGACGCGCCGGATGGGCCAGATCGCCCGACGGGCGGGCCTGTGCACCACCGTGCGGACAGCAGCGGCGGCCGGCGCGACCGAGCTGGAGGTGGGCGTGTGCCACCGGGAGCCGCTGGGGCGCTGGACGCTCTACGTCGACCGGGAGCCGGTAGGCGAGGTGACGGTGGCAGCCGTGGCGCGCAGGAGCGGCACCCGGGCGTGCCTCACACTTGCCGAGCCGCTGCCGGTCGCGCTCGACGTCGACGCCGAACTCGGCCAGGACCTGCTGTCCCGGCGTCGGCTACACGACCTACGGCATTCCAGCGCCAGCATCCAGATCGCTGAGGGCATCAGCCTCACGACGGTGTCGAAGCGGCTGCGCCACTCGTCGACGTCGATCACCGGGAACGTGTACGCCCACCTGTTGCGCTCGTCTGGCCAGCAGGCGGCCGAGACGGTGGCCGCCGCGATCCCGCGAGCGAAGCGGCGTGTCCATCCTGCGTCCATCCAGCCTGTCGGCGGGTCCGAGGTGGGCGGCGAATCCGCTGTCCTACCAGGGGAAACGCAGGCGCGCTAAATGGCGGAGGATGCGAGATTCGAACTCGCGAGGGGTTGCCCCCAACACGCTTTCCAAGCGTGCGCCCTAGGCCACTAGGCGAATCCTCCGTCGATGAGACTATCTGATCGTCGCGGGAACGTGGGCATGGGGTCGCCCGGAGGGCTCGTCAGGCAGGCATGAGCCGCCGCTTGGGTCCTCTCACCCGCCCCGCGGACCTACCTCCAGCCCGGGATCGCGGGCTACGGCGGCCGATGGCGCCGGTGGCCGGTTGACGCCCCGAACGTCCAGTGACCTGCGCCTATGGAATCGGTGCGTGCCCGACTCGATGCCCTTCGTGGCAGAACGATACATTTGGGCACCTGGATCCAGGCACCCAGACAGGCTGGACTACGGGAGGGCACGGACCGTGACGGAACCGACTTGGCGGCTAGGCGACCACCCGGGGTCGGCAGAAGCGTCCGAGCGGCATGATCCGGTGGATCTGAACATCGATCAGCCGCACTCCGCCCACGTGTACGACTACCTGCTCGGCGGCAAGGACAACTTCCCGGCGGACCGGGCGGCCGCCGACCCGGCATCCCGACCTCGCCGAACCTGCACGAGGTCGTCCAGGCCGTGGCGCCGGACGCCCGCGTCGTCTACGCGGACAACGACCCGATCGTCCTCGCTCATGCCCGGGCGCTGCTGACCAGCAACCCGGCCGGACGCACCGCCTACCTCGACGCCGACCTGTGCCAGGTGCGGGCGATCCTCGACTCCCCCGAGCTGCACGACACCCTGGACCTGTCCCGGCCCGTCGCCGTGTCCGTCAACGCGATCCCGCACTTCTTCCCGGACGACGACGACCCCTTCACCATCATCCGCACGATCCTCGACGCTGTGCCCATCGGCAGCTACCTCTCCCTCACCCACACCACCCCCGACTTCGACCCCGCCGCGGCCGAGCAGGGTGCGCAGGCCTACCGTGACCGCGGCATCCCCACGCAGTTACACAGCCGCGAGGAGATCGCCCGCTTCTTCGACGGCCTTGAGCTCGTCGAGCCCGGCATCCAGCCCGTCCACCGCTGGCGCCCCGGCGCCGACGCGAGCGCCGACGTCACCGACGCGCAGATCAGCATCTACGGAGCGGTCGGCGTCAGTCGTTGATCCGGCGACCGGTGCCCAGGCGTCCGGCGTCGCGGATGCCAGGAAGTGACAGGGCAACACGGTCGTGGCGGACCTCCGCATTCATGATCGTCCCGGGGCGGCTAGACTGCACAGCAGACCCCTCGTGCGGCGTTACCCTCGTGAACCCCCCCAGGGCCGGAAGGCAGCAAGGGTAAGCGGGCTCTGGCGGGTGTGCGGGGGGTCCTCTCGTTTCGCCGATCGTCTCGTCGAGCACGCGGAGCAGGCCAGTGAGCGCAGCGCTGTACAACAGATACCGTCCGGCGACGTTCGCCCAGGTCGTCGGCCAGGAACATGTGACGGACGCGCTGCGCAAGGCTCTGACCACCGGCCGGCTGCACCACGCCTACCTGTTCAGCGGGCCGCGCGGCTGCGGCAAGACGTCCTCGGCGCGCATCCTCGCCGCCTCCCTGAACTGCGTGAACGGTCCGACGCCGGAGCCCTGCGGGGTCTGCGACGAGTGCGTCGGCATTCGCACCGGGTCCTCGATGGACGTCACCGAGATCGACGCCGCCTCGCACGGTCTCGTCGACGATGCCCGTGACCTGCGAGAGCGGGCGTTCTTCGCGCCGGCGTCGGCCCGGTTCAAGGTGTTCGTCGTCGACGAGGCGCACATGGTGACGGCGGCGGCGTTCAACGCGCTACTCAAGGTCGTCGAGGAGCCGCCGCCCTACCTGAAGTTCGTGTTCGCCACCACCGAGCCGGACAAGGTCATCGCGACGATCCGGTCGCGGACCCACCACTACTCCTTCCGGCTCGTCCCGCCGGGGGTACTGCGGGACCACCTCGCGTCCATCTGCGAGCGGGAGGGTGTCCGCGTCGATCCGTCGGTACTTCCGCTGGTGGTCCGGGCGGGTGCGGGTTCCGTGCGGGACTCGCTGTCCGTCCTCGACCAGCTGCTCGCCGGCGCGGACGACGACGGGCTGCACTACGACCGGGCGGTGGCGCTGCTCGGCATGACGGACGGCGTCCTGCTTGACGAGACGGTCGACGCGCTCGCCCGCCGCGACGGGGCCGCCCTGTTCACCGTGGTCGACAAGGTGGTCTCCGGCGGGCACGACCCACGGCGGTTCGCCACCGACCTGCTCGACCGTTTCCGCGACCTCATCGTGATGGCCGCCGTCCCCGACGCCGCCGAGCGCGGCCTGCTGGACACTTTCTCCCCCGATCAGATCGACCGGATGCGCGGGCAGGCCAGCGCCGTCGGGCCGGCCGAGCTGTCCCGCACCGCGGACGTGCTGCACGCCGGCCTGGTGGAGATGCGGGGGACGACAAGTCCCCGCCTCATGCTCGAGCTGATCCTCGCCCGTGCCCTGCTGCCGGCCGCCTCCGCGGACCCCGCGGCGCTGCTCACCCGCCTGGAGCGCCTGGAACGCCACGCGGTCGTCACCGGCCCACCCGCCTTCACCGCCGCCGCCGGCTCCGGCTCCGCTCCGCTCCCGGCCGCCGCAGCCGCTCCGACGCCCGCACCGCAGGCCACCCGACCCGTCAGCGAGCCGACCGGCAACGGCGGCGTCGCCGCAGCAGGCGGGGGCGGGTTTGCCGCGCCGGCGCCGGCGATGCCTGGCCAGGTCACGACCGGACCCGCCGTGAGCGGCCCTCGGGGATGGGCTCCGTCCACCGGTCCCGCGGGACCGGCCGGCGGTCCCGGCGGTCCAGCGAGACCGAGCGGTCCCGCGGCCGGCGGCGGGCTGATCGACGCGGCGGGGCTGCGGATGCTGTGGGAGGAGGTCCTGGCACTCACGGGGCGGCGCAGCCGGAAGACCCACGCCATCCTCAAGGACCACGCCAGCGTCGCCGATGTGCGCGGTGACGAGGTCGTGCTCGCGTTCGCGACCCCGACGATGGGCCGGATGTTCGGGCAGGGCAACAACGGCGAGGTGTTCTGTTCCGCGCTCGCGGAACGGCTCGGCGGATCGTGGCGGGTCAGCGTCGCGCCGGCTGGCGGTGCGGGACCCGCTCCCGGCGGCGGACGGCCCGGGGGCGGACCACCAGCCCCCGGCAACGCCCCCGCGGCCGGCCCCGGCTGGGGAGGCGGCACGCCTACGGCCGGTCCCGGCTGGGAAGCCGGCGCACAGCCTCGGGCCAGCGGCGATGGCCCGGGTCCCGGACCCGGCCTGTCGGCAGCAGGGTCGGCTGCGGATGCCGTCGGCTACAGCGGCGCGGGTGGACCAGGACCAGGAGCGGCGGGCCCTGGCGGGCCCGGCAGCGCCGACGGCGGCTCGGGGCGCAACGGCTTCGCGCCCGGCGGCTCTCGTCCGGCCGGGGGCAGCCAGAACGGCATGGGTGACCAGGCTCCCGGAGGCGGACCGTACTCCGCGGGCGGCCCCTCGCCGGCAGGCGGGTTTTCGTCGGCAGGCGGGGTGGCGTCCGCAAACGGCCAGGTCGCGGGCGCGAGTCGCAACGGGCACAGCCCGGGCGGCGGCTACGGCGCCAGCCAGCAGGGCGGTGGCAGCCGTACCGGGAACGCGGACGCGGGTGCCGATGGGAGGGGCGGCGGCGGGCCGGTTCCCGCCCCGGGGGATGAGCCATCCCTCGACGACGAGGATGTGCCGAGCCAGCCGGACGGGGCGCGCGGCGGCGAGGAGGCCGCCATGTCCCTGCTGCGCACCGGGCTTGGTGCCACGATCATTGAGCAGATCCCGGCCACCTGAGGACGTAGGCTCATCGACATGTCGAACCCGCAGACCCCTGGCGGTGGCGCTCCCGGCGATGGTGGGGGTGCCGCCCCGCTCGGGCAGATCCTCCAGCAGGCGCAGAGGATGCAGGCCGCGCTCCTGTCCGCGCAGGAGGAGCTGGCCTCCGCCCGGGTGGACGGCACATCCGGCGGCGGTCTCGTCCGGGCCACCGTCAACGGCGGTGGTGAGCTCGTCGACCTGACGATCTCCCGTGAGGCGGTCGACCCGGACGACACCGAGACGCTCGCCGATCTGGTCCTCGCCGCGGTCCGGGACGCGACCACGAACGCGCACCGGCTGGCCGCGGAGCGGATGGGGTCGGTCACCGGTGGCCTGGCCGGCGGCTTCGGCGGCCCTGGCCCGGCGGCGCCAGGCGCGGGCGGCGGCGGGGGTGCGTTCGGCGGCCTGGGTGACCTCGACCTCGGCGCGCTGGGTGATCTCGGTGGGCTGCTGGGCGGCGGTGGCGGGCCGAGGCCCGTGGCCGGCGGCGAGCAGCCGTCGGGCTGACGGGCGGGCGCGTCGATGTACGAGGGCGTCGTCCAGGATCTGATCGACGAGCTCGGGCGGCTGCCTGGCATCGGGCCGAAGAGCGCCCAGCGGATCGCGTTCCACCTGCTGGCCGCCGATCCGGCGGACGTGCGCCGGCTGGCGGCCGCGTTGACGGAGGTCAAGGAGAAGGTCCGGTTCTGCCGGAGCTGCTTCAACGTCGCCCAGGCCGAGCTGTGCCGGATCTGCGCCGACCCCCGCCGCGACGACTCGCTCATCTGCGTGGTGGAGGAGTCCAAGGACGTCGTCGCCATCGAGCGCACCCGGGAGTTCCGGGGCCGCTACCACGTGCTCGGCGGAGCGATCAATCCGATCGCCGGCGTGGGGCCCGACGACCTGCACATCCGCGAGCTCGTCGCCCGGCTGGCCGACGGCACGGTGACCGAGCTGATTCTCGCCACCGACCCGAACACCGAGGGTGAGGTCACCGCGTCCTACCTTGCCCGCCAGATCGGGCCGATGGGGCTGCGGGTGACCCGGCTGGCCAGTGGCCTGCCCATGGGCGGCGACCTGGAATGGGCCGACGAGGTGACGCTCGGGCGCGCCTTCGAGGGGCGCCGCGTCGTCGGCGCCTGAGCTGACCAGGCTGGTCAGAAGCCCAGGATCGGCGCGTACGCCGAGCTGGGCACGGAGGCGAGGATCAGCAGGACGACGCTGACGTCGAGCTGGTCCGCCTCCTCACCGAACACCGCGTGCAGGCCGCGGGTGCGGTAGATGTCCACGCCGTGCTCCCGGACGACGCGGACACCGAACACCTTGGTCGCCCGGATCCACCAGATCCGCCCGCCTGCCCGGATCCGGATCTGGCGGGCGTCGCGGCGCAGGCCGGTTGTCAGCCGGGCCCGCCGCTCGGTGGGCAGCCGGGGCTGGTCGACGTAGCCGACGATGTCCCGTTCCGGGCCGTGCACGACGATCCGGACCGGCCGGGCGGCGGGACCCGGCTCGACGAGGTCGAGCTCCTCGGTGATCTCCCGGTCGGACGGGAAGAGCTCGGCCTCCCACACGCCCTCGCCGCACAGGACCCGCTTGCCCCGCGGGCCGCCGTTGGGATGGCCCCGGGGCAGCGCCCCGACGAGGATCTGCCCGGCACCGTCCAGCCGCCACACGGCCGAGAGCACGAGCCCCGGCGGCATCATCGGCACGACGTCCCGCACGGCGAGCAGCCGGCACTCCCGGACAGCACCGCGGGCCCCGTGCGGGGAGCCCGCTACGCGCCGCAACCCCGCCCGGTCCGGTTCGGACGCCAGCGCCACTGCGCCCTCGCCTCCGCCACCGGCCTGCCGTACCCGCCCGGGAGTGGCCATCCCAGCAGGCCGACGATCATTCAGCGCCCTTTCCGCTCCGATCACTCTGCCCCGATCACACTCAGCAAACTTCGTCACTCTAAGCATCGATAGCCGGCGGGCGACGGCCCGCCGCGCAGCGGTGAGCTACGTATCGCTGCGCTGTGCACCCAGATGCTACGCCGTGCGGCCATCTGTCCATCATGCGCACTCGCTCGCGCAGGTGCCCGCGCGTCGGCGTCGGCGGATGGCTGCGCGTCCGCCTGCGCAGACGCGTAACACTCCGACCATCCATCAGGAGGTGCCTTTGCACGTGCATAAGCAACGGCTTGGGATCCGGTGCCGACAGGCACCCCCATGCGGCGGCCCGGGGCCGCACCGGCAAGGTAGGGAGGGGAGCTGGGACGTCAGGCGCCCGGCCGGCCGCGCCGCTCCCCGAGGAGGTCCATCACAGTGATCATCAGTTCGCACGTCGGCGCAGGCGCCTTCGTCGGTATGGCGGTCCGGAACCCGGCGTCCGCGCTCGCCGCCGGCTTCGTCTCCCACCTGGTCATGGACGCGATGCCGCACTGGGGCACCGGGCCGAACACCGAGGACGAGTGGCTGCCGATCGCCCGTCGCGACGGCGTCGCGGGGCTCGCCGCCATGGCGCTGCTGACCGCGTCCGCGCCCGCCGGTCGCCGGCTCGCCGTCCTCGCCGGCATGACCGGTGCCTGCCTGCCCGACACGGACAAGGTCGGCAGGTACTTCGTCGGCTCGAGCCCGTGGCCGAGCAGGTTCGACCGGTTCCACGAGCGGATCCAGAACGAGGCCCGCCACCGCCTGCCCCGTGAGGTGGCCACCGCCGCCGCCCTCACCGCGGCGGGCACCCTGCTACTGCGCCGCCTCGGCTCCGCCCGCTCCGCCGGCTGACCGGGACCCGCGTCAGCGGCACCAGCGTCAGCGGCACCAGCGTCAGGGCACCAGCGTCAGGGCACCAGCACTGCGGCGCCGGTGACCCGGTCGGCGGCCAGGTCGGCGAGGGCCTGGTCGGCGGCGTCGAGCGGGTAGGGCGAGGTGGTGACCGACAGCCGCGTCTCGGCGGCGATCGCCAGGAACTCCTCGCCGTCCGCCCGGGTGTTCGCGGTCGTGCTGCGCAGGTCGCGCTCCTGGAAAAGGTGCTCGGCGTAGTGCAGCGACGGGATGTCGGTGAGATGAATGCCGGCGACCGACAGCGTCCCGCCACGGTCGAGCGCCGCCAGCGCGACCGGGACCAGTTCCCCCACCGGGGCGAACAGCACGGCGGCGTCGAGGGGCTCCGGCGGGCGGTCGTGGGCACCGGCCGCGGACGCGGCCCCGAGGTCGAGGGCCAGCGCGCGGGCCGCCGGCGACCGGGTCAGCACGTGCACCCGGGCACCCTGACCGATCGCCACCTGGGCGGCGAGGTGGGCCGAGGCGCCGAAGCCGTAGATGCCCAGGCGCCCGCCAGGCGGCAGCTCCGCGCGGCGCAACGCCCGGTAGCCGACGATGCCGGCGCACAGCAGCGGCGCGAGCTCGGCGTCGGAGTAGCCGCCCGGCAGGCGGTAGGCGTAGTCGGCGCGCACACAGACGTACTCCGCGTACCCGCCGTCGACGTCCCAGCCGGTGTAGGTCGACGCCGGGCACAGGTTCTCCGCGCCGCGCGCGCAGTACACGCAGGTACCGTCGGTCGACGCGAGCCAGGCGACGCCCAGCCGATCACCGAGGCGCACCCCGCCCGCGCCACGCTCGTCGACAGCCGGGCCGATCGCGTCGACCCGGCCGACGACCTCGTGCCCCGGGACGGTGCGCGGCCGGCGCGGGGCGAGATCGCCCTCGGCGAGGTGCAGGTCAGTTCGGCATACCCCGCAGGCGTCGACCCGCAGCCGGACCTGTCCCGGGCCCGGCTCGGGCACCGGGAGCTCGGTGCGGCGCAACGGCCGGCCGGCCATCGGCCCGGGCTCGACGACCTGCCAGGCACGCATACCGCCGCCCTGCCCCGGCCTGACGCCCGGCCGGCTCAGACGCTGACGCCGAAGTCCCGGGCGAGGCCGCCGAGGTCGTTGTGGCCCTGGCCGACGGCCCGGAACTTCCACTCGGCGCCGTTGCGGTAGACCTCACCGAAGATGACGACGGTCTCGGTGGAGTAGTCCTCGGAGAGGTCGTAGCGGACCAGCTCGTTGCCACCCTGGTCGACGACGCGGATGTAGGCGTTGCGGACCTGGCCGAAGTTCTGGCTGCGGCTGGCCGCGTCGTAGATGGAGACCGGTACGACGATGCGCTCGATCTCGGCCGGGACCTTCGTCAGGTCGATGATGACCGACTCGTCGTCGCCCTCGCCCTCGCCGGTCGTGTTGTCGCCGGTGAGCGTGATGGAGCTGTCCGGGGTGGCGAGGTTGTTGTAGAAGACGAAGTAGCTGTCGCTGAGCACCTTGCCGTCGGTCTTCACGCCGATCGCGGAGGCGTCGAGGTCGAAGTCCGTGCCGGTGGTGGTGCGGGCGTCCCAGCCGAGGCCGACGTTGAGTGCGGTGAGCTGGGCGGTGCCGGCCTGGGCGGCCTGCTTCGTGAGGCTGACGTTGCCACCCTTGGCGAGGCTGACTGCCATTGCGGAGGTCCCTTCTGGGGCGGCCCTCGGCGTCGAGGACCGATAGGTGCGGCTGCGTGGCCGGGCTCCCGGGCGGTCCGGGCGTCATCGTGCGGCCGTGTCGTCACCCTGGCACAACGTGCCGGATCAGCCCAGCGTGCCGTCGGCCGGATGACATCCGCATGATCATCGCTTCAGGCCGGCGAGTGGGCGTCGGTGCTCGGTAACCTGAGGCCATGGCGCTCCTGGTCGCGAAGTTCGGTGGGTCCTCCGTTGCCGACGCGGACCGCATCAAACGAGTCGCCGAGCGCGTCGTGGAATCCCGCCGCGACGGTAACGACGTGGTCGTCGTAGTCAGCGCGATGGGTGACACGACCGACGAGCTGCTCGACCTCGCCGAGCAGGTGTCGCCGCTGCCGCCGGCCCGCGAGCTCGACATGCTGCTCACCGCCGGCGAGCGGATCTCGATGGCCCTGCTCGCCATGGCGATCACGACGCTGGGGGCGGAGGCCCGCTCGTTCACCGGCTCCCAGGCCGGCGTGATCACCGACTCCGCGCACGGCAGGGCACGGATCATCGACGTGACGCCGGGGCGGATCCGAGCCGCGCTGGACGAGGGGGCGATCGCCATCGTCGCCGGCTTCCAGGGCGTCAGCCAGGACACCAAGGACATCACCACCCTCGGTCGCGGCGGTTCGGACACGACCGCGGTGGCGCTGGCCGCGGCACTGAACGCCGACGCCTGCGAGATCTACACCGACGTCGACGGCGTGTTCAGCGCCGACCCCCGGATCGTCCCGGACGCGCGGCGCATCGACCGGATCTCCTATGAGGAGATGCTGGAGATGGCCGCCTGCGGGGCCAAGATCCTGATGCTGCGGTGCGTCGAGTACGCCCGCCGTTACACCGTCCCCGTGCATGTCCGCTCGTCGTTCTCCTCGAAGCCGGGCACGTGGGTCACCGAGATTCCGGAGGCACAGCTCGTGGAACAGGCCATCATCCGCGGTGTCGCGCACGACCTGAGCGAGGCGAAGGTGACGGTGGTCGGCTGCCCGGACAAGCCGGGGGTGGCCGCGGCGGTGTTCCGGGCGGTGGCGGACGCGGACGTCAACCTCGACATGATCGTCCAGGTCGGCTCGGTGGCCGGCTCGGGCCGCACCGACATCTCGTTCACCCTGCCCAAGGCCGACGGGCGCACCGCACTCACCGCGCTGTCCAAGGTGCAGGGCGAGATCGGCTTCGAGCGGACCCTCTACGACGACCACATCGGCAAGCTGTCGCTGATCGGCGCGGGGATGAAGTCGCACCCGGGCGTGTCGGCGCGGTTCTTCGGCTCGCTGGCGGACGCCGGCATCAACGTCGAGATCATCTCCACCTCGGAGATCCGCATCTCGGTCGTCGTGCGGGACACCGACCTGCCGAGCGCCGTGCGGGCCGTGCACGGTGCGTTCGAGCTCGGCGACCCGGATGGCGGGGCCGTCGTCTACGCCGGCACCGGCCGATGACCGCCCCTGCCGACGACCACACCGGCACCACCGACCAGACCGGCACCACATCACGGGAGGACCAGGACGTGACGACGACGGGCAACGAGGCCGGGCGGCGGCCGACGCTCGCCGTGGTGGGCGCGACGGGCGCGGTGGGCACGGTGATGCTGTCGCTGCTCGCCGAGCGGGCGGACGTCTGGGGCGAGATCCGGCCGGTGGCGTCGGCGCGCTCGGCTGGGCGGACGGTGCGGGTGCGCGGCGAGGACGTCGTCGTCCAGGTGCTGGCGCCGGAGGTCTTCGACGGTGTGGACGTCGCCGTCTTCGACGTGCCCGACGAGGTGTCGGCCGAGTGGGCGCCGATCGCGGCGGCCCGCGGCGCGGTGGCAGTGGACAACTCCGGCGCCTTCCGGATGGACGACGACGTGCCGCTGGTGGTCCCCGAGGTCAACGCCGACGAGCTCGCGCGGCGGCCGCGGGGCATCATCGCGAACCCGAACTGCACAACCCTGTCGATGATCGTCGCACTCGGGGCGCTGCACCGGGCGTTCGGCCTGGAGTCGATGTTCGCGGCCTCGTACCAGGCTGCCAGCGGCGCCGGCCAGGCCGGCATCGACACCCTCTACGACCAGCTCAGCACCGTCGGCGGCACCCGTGAGCTCGGGCAGACCGCCGGGGACGTGCGCAAGGCCGTCGGCGAGGACGGGCTCGGTCCCTTCCCCGCGCCGCTGGCCCTCAACGTGGTGCCCTGGGCCGGCTCGCTGCGGGACGGCGGCTGGTCGTCCGAGGAGCTCAAGGTCCGCAACGAGTCGCGCAAGATCCTCGGCCTGCCTGGCCTGCGGGTCTCGGCGACCTGCGTGCGGGTCCCGGTGATCACGACGCATGCGGTCGCCGTGCATGCCCGCTTCACCCAGCCGGTGACGGCGGCGCAGGCGCGGGAGGTGCTGCTCGGGGCTCCCGGGGTGGCCGTCGTCGACGACCCGGCGGCCGGCGAGTTCCCGACCCCTGCCGACGTGGTGGGCACCGATCCGACCTGGGTCGGGCGCATCCGGCAGTCGCCGGACGATCCGTACGAGGTCGCGCTGTTCCTGTGCGGGGACAACCTGCGCAAGGGCGCGGCGCTGAACACGCTGCAGATCGCCGAACTGCTCGTCGGCGCGCCGTCAAGCTAGAGACGCCGGCCGGCGACCCACCGCGACGCGCTGCGCCGGGGGTGATGTACCGGGTGTTGTCCGTGCCCGCGGGCCTGAGGATTTGCAGGTCCGCGGGCACGAACCGCATTCGCTATTTGGTCGCATTCTCATGAAGCGTTAAGCTTCGATGTGACGAAGGACCACGGCCGAAGGGCCGAGAACAACCACCGGAAGAACCCGTAGGGCCCTTACCGGTGATTGCACCAACAGCTACAATCCCGGCCCGCCGCCGGCGAAATCACCACCGCCCGGCGAATAGCCGAGGGGACCGCCGGAACATGGATCGGCGGCTCCCACCGGCCACGGGATCGAATTTCCTGCCCGGTTGCCGCGAGGTCGCCTTCTCCGGAACTGCCCGGCGGCAGCCGGAAGCCGGAGTGCTCCGCCACGATCGGGCCGCGAGGGGGTGCGAACCGGGGGTGTGACGGAAGGCGTACAGACGCGGTCAGCCCGCCCAGCGGGGCACCCGGTGGGCGGGCTGACCGTGAAGTCTCTCGTGGCTCAGACGACGCGGACGGCGTCGGCCTGCGGACCCTTCTGACCCTGGGTCACCTGGAACTCGACCCGCTGGCCCTCCTCAAGTGCCTTGTAGCCGTCCATCTGAATCGCGCTGTAGTGAACGAAGACGTCGGAGCCGCCGCCGTCCACGGAGATGAAGCCGAAGCCCTTCTCCGAGTTGAACCACTTCACCGTGCCCTGAGCCACGTGCCGTTCTCCCTGCTGGTGCAGTCAGGACCCGCACCGCGCGGGCCCCGGACCGAACGCCAGGAAGCCACATAGAGATCCTGACGCTGTTCCGCCGCGTCTCGGTTGAGACGCGAACCGGCGAACTCCGGCCAAGGACGACGCTACACGGACGGAGGCGTTCGCGGGAGTCCTCTGAGCAAGGAAGTCCACTTCATGCCCCGGTAGCAGAACAACGCCGCCGCTCCCCCCACGCGCGCCTCGACCGGTGCCGCCCCACAATCCACCGAGCTGGCAGGGGATTTCCCAGCCCGAGCGGCCCACCCCAGGGGGCGGTGGGGTGGTGGCTCGGACGTGGCACCCAGATGGGTGAGCCGTGCGAGACTTTTCTCCGACCACAGCCGAGGCCACACCACATCGGACATCACGGAAGGCGCCGCCTCAAATACACGAAGCTACCCACGCTAGCCGGCTTCCACCGGGCGCAGCGGCCCACGCCCGGCGCCGAGCTGCCCAGCGGCCGACGCGATCTGGTCGAGATCGGCGTCGGTCAGGGTGAGCGAGCCGGCGTCGATCCAGTCGTCGAGCTGGTCGGGCCGGCGCGCGCCCACGATCGCCCCACTCACCCCGGGGAAGGTCAGCGTCCAGGCGACGGCGACCGCGGCGACCGTCACCTCGTGCCGCCGTGCGACCGCCGCCAGCACGTCCACCAGCGCGAGATTGCGCTCCAGCGCCGGCGGATCGAACTCCGGGGCGCCGCGGCGCCAGTCGTCCTCGGGCAGCGCCGCGGTCCGCGCGGCACTCCACCGACCGGAGAGCAGGCCCGACTGCAGAGGGCTGTAGACTATCGCGCCGATGCCCCGAGCGGCGACGTAGGGCAGGAGGTCAGCGGCGCTGCTCCGGTCGATCAGCGAGAACGGCGGCTGCAGGACGTCGACCCCACCCGCCGTGGCGGCCTGCTCGAGCTGCTCGACGGAGAAGTTGGACGCGCCCACCGCCCGGATCTTCCCGGCCGCGCGCAGCTCGTGCAGCGTGCCGATGACCTCCGGGATCGGCGTGCCGTCCTGCGGCGGCCAGTGCATCTGGTAGAGATCGATCCGCTCGACCCCGAGCCGGCGCAGGGAGGCGTCGACCTCCATCCGCAACGACGCCGGGGCACCGACGCGGGCCGGCCGGGCGGACCGGTCCGCCTCGTCCCAGACCAGGCCGCACTTGGTGAACACGTACGGCCGCTGCTGCTCCGGGATGCCGGCCAGCGCCCGCCCGACGAGCTCCTCGGAGTGCCCGAGCCCGTAGATGGCGGCGGTGTCGATCCAGGTGATCCCGGCGTCGACGGCATGCCGGATGGCGTCGACGGCCTCGGCGTCATCCTGCGCTCCCCAGCCGAACGCCCAGCCGGCGCCACCGATCGCCCACGCCCCGAAGCCGACGCGGCTGATACGCATGTCCGTCGGACCGAGCGTCGTGGTCGCGAGCACGGTCGGCGATTCCATCGCGTACCTCCTGCGTGATGTCCGGCTGCGTGCTTGCCGGATCAGGTCCGTTTCCGCAGGGGACGCTACCCGCCTCAGGCCAGCCAGCGCCGGTGTCGACGCGACGAGATCTCCGGCCAGACGTCGAAGAAGTCCCGCTCGGCGAGCCGACCGCGGCACTCCTCCAGCCCGAGCAGTACACCGAGAGTGAACGCCGCCGGGTCACCGGCCGCCTGGGCCGCGATGCCCCAGTCCCGCAGCAGGGCCCGGGCGACCGCCGCGTCCTGGTGGATGCCCAACAGCTCCTGCGCCCGCTCGGCCTGCCCGGCCAGGGCCGTGGCCTTCGCGCCGTACAGCGGGGTGACGATCTCGGCCGCGTACCGCAGCCGCTTGGCCTGCTTGCGGGCGTTGTGCAGCAGCTCGTCGCGCTCCGGCCCGACGGGCAGCGCCGCCGCGGCCGCGACCTTGCGGGTCAGGCGCCGGTCCGCCTGCCCGACGAGCCCGGGCAGCACCTTCTCGGCCGGCTGGCGGGCCGCCTTCCGCCACGGCGAACGCACCAGGTCCAGGAGGCTGTCGAGCAGGGCGTAGTACCGCTCGCTGCGCAGCATCTCGAGCGCCTGCGCACGCCCGGCCGCCATGCCCGCGCCGAGGTGCGCGGTGACGGTCTCGTGCACCGGTCCGGCGACGAGCTCGGCGGGCAGCTGCGCCACCCGGCCGTCGAAGTAGGCGATCTGCACCTCGGCGTCGCGGGCGGCGGACAGCGCGCCGGCCAGGTCCCGAAGCTCTCCGTCGAGGTGGGCGACGGCCTTCGCCGGGAACAGCGGCGCGAAGATCCGCAGCGCGCTGCGGGACCGCCGGCAGGCGACGCGCATCCGGTGCACGGCCTCCGGCTCGTCGAGGCGGACCCGCGGGTCGGTCGCGAGCAGCACCCGCAACTGCTCGATCAGATAGGCGCGCACGACGTCCCCGGCTGGCCGGCTGCGGCGCGGGCGGCGCGGCGGGGCGGGCACGTCCGGCCCGGGCCCGGCGGCGAGCGCGGGGCCGAGCAGGCGGCCGAGCTTGGAGGAGTCGACGGCGGCGACGGCACCGGCAGCGAGCAGCAGCTCACCGACCGCGTCCAGCACATCGGGGCGGCCGTCGACCAGTTCGACCTCGATCTCCCGCCAGGTGCTGACCGTCGTGGCCTCGCCGAGCGTCTGGGCGGAGACCTGGTCGTCGACGACCTCGGCGAGATCGGCGCCGGTGGCGTCGCGCAGCCGCCGGGCGGTGCGCAGGGTGCGCAGTCTGGCCACCGGGCGCAGCACGGCCCCGCGCAGGTGCACGGCGACCAGATCGACGAATTCCTCCGGCGGGGTGTGCCGACGGCCCTCGGCGACGTCGATCGTGCCGGCGTCGGCGTCGGCGTCGGCGTCGAGGGGCAGCCGGAGCTCGTCCCGCTCGCCGACGCGGACGGGCAGCTTCAGATGCCAGCCGGCGTCGGCCCCGCCGGTGCGCCGGCGCAGGGTGATCCGGTTACGGGCCAGGCGCAGGTCATCGGTGTCGTAGTAGATCGCCTCCAGGCTGACCGTCCGCCGGGTGCGCGCGCTGGCGACACCGGTGACCCCGCCCAGTTTCGGCAGGACGAACGTCGGCTCGACGGCGTACTTGCGTTCGATCTCACGGACTCCGGTGGCCATCCGCCCCGCCTCCTCACGCACCCCGCACCCGCGCCGCTCGCGCCTCGCTCGCCACCGGCCAGCGGCTCCTGGCCGAGCTTGGCCGAGCCTGGATGCCTGGGACGCCCGGGATGCCTGGACAACGTTCGGGGTCGCCACACAGCCCCAGGACAGCTGGAGGACGAGACGGGGACACGGGACGGACGATGGTTGTATTCCAGCCGTTTACCTTAACGCGGCGCGGGGATCCACGAGACCTTCCCGACGAGAACCACATACCCGACGAAGGCCACTGTGTCGATCAGGCTGTGGGCGATCACCAGCGGCAGCGTCCGGCCGTTGCGCTGGAACAGCCGGGCGAACAGCAGCCCCATGGCGACGTTGCCGGCGAAGCCACCCAGCCCCTGGTACAGATGGTAG
>Ga0207711_10002406_pt1 | contig 16711 bp, 12 predicted proteins | sample KBSS34metaG_FD_184401 | JGI IMG/M metagenome (GOLD analysis project Ga0207711, IMG submission 184401) | Switchgrass rhizosphere microbial communities from Kellogg Biological Station, Michigan, USA - KBS S3-4 metaG (SPAdes) (version 2) | ecosystem: Host-associated > Plants > Roots > Rhizosphere...
CGAGTATGATGAAGAGGATACGACTGAGGAAACCATCTAGGATTCACGCCTAAGAGAGTAGTCCCTAGATGAAAATCTAGGGACTTTCTTTTATACCTAGAGAGCATCTTATGCGACGTCGAACGAGAGTGACGATAGTCAGCACCAGGAAGCTCATCCTCTACGTTTACGTGATCCCCTTTCTGGTGATTGTTTCACTGTTCGTAATGTTCTTCATCTGGGCCTTCACGCCATCCTCAGCAACTTACGTAAGACTCGTGAAGACGGCACAGGTCAAGTACAATCTTAGTCCGTACAGCAATTCACATGCTACACTAGATAGGAATATACAGTGTAGATTGATGGATACATCTGTACACCACATCGATGGAGATCCTACAGATTACTACTATGTGAATTGCAATAATCGTGTAGGATATGTTGGCAAATCTAATCTAAGTTGGTAGAGATCAAGGAGATCTAAAATGTCAGTACGTTTCATCATCCACAACGCAGAGGAACTGATTGGTTTGCTGGAAAGCAAAGCGGCAGAAGCACGTGCAAATCAAGGCAAGACTCGCACGAAGGTGGAATCTAATGAACTACGTGGTCAGGTCTACGCTTTCAATGAATCCATCTTCTACATCAAGGAGATGGTTAAGACGCAAAAGGAAGACGCTACGGATCAGGAGAATGGGCTGGAACCGCTGAAGGCGTAATCTACCATGAGAGATGCTCACACTCGCTGGAAGATCTTCATCATAGTGCAGATCCTGATCCTTCTGTGGCTTGCCGCTATCGTCGGGGTACGTCTTCTGGAAAGGCTCTAGCTCTAGCATGAAGAGAAGATTGATAGATGCAGATAAGCTCATAGCTGACTTTGAAGCTCGGAGAGATTTTATAGCTCGTGATGAGATAAACTTCGACGGAGAAGTTGGTGAGAACATGAGGGCTGGAGCTATCTTGGCTTTGAACCAAGCTCTTGAGATCATTAAAGAGTTAGCTCACAAGCCAAGATAGCGCATGAAAAAGATACCCTAGATGGTTGCCGTCCTTCCATCTAGGGTATTTTTTTGCCCTCATCCCCCCATAGGAATCGGGGTGGCTATGAATCCTGCAAGAGCCAATAGCCAGAGAAGCAAGATCACTACGACAACTCCTAACGTGATTGCTCTCCAGGGTGGAGGAAATGATCTGGACAGATACTCGATTCCTACTACGAGTACAATCCCCACGATGATGAAGATTATCCATTGTCCCATGATTTACTTTTCTTCTGCCGTATCCTCCGGCGGAACGTCTAGCTCTGAATCTGGTTCAGTTTCCATCATAGAGACAGATCCAGTTGTCTGGACAGATGCTCCTTCTACGACTGGAGGAAGCCATCCAGTCAGAAGTCCAAACCAAGTCTGAACTCCCACTAAGATCCCATAATCTGCGCTTGCGGGATCAGTAGCCCAAGCGTCATAGGTCACGGCCCACCCTGGATCAGCTAGGATAGTAGAAACAAATCCATAGCTTTGTGGTTGCCGTAAGACGTTTGCGAGGACAGTATCTACATATCCTGGGTTTGCCGTACTCTTGACCAGAGCTTGTTGCTTCACAACTACATTTACTTGCTCATTGAAAGTAGGTGAAGCTATGAAGGCTTGCTGTTGAAGTGCGGATATGGTCATTTATCCTCCCATTCCCATACGTTGTGCTTCTTCCGGATCAAGCTCGGCAATCAAGTTATTAAGTGCGATGACAGCTCCTTCCGTGCGTGAGACAGATGTCTCAAGATCTTTAAGACGCTGAGTGATAGCATCACGTTCTGCTTTCACACTATTAAGACCTTGGATCATCTTCTCTCTGCGCTCTTTGATGCTATCTAGAGGCATAGATGCTTGTTGTGGTTGTGAATTCATAGGTGGGATAGCCTCATTGACGACACGGTGATTGTTGCTGACGAGTTCTTGAGTTTCCATTGTCTTGCTCCTTGCCGCTTTGCGGCTTCTTGAATTCTGAATTGCCATATATAAACTTCCTAAACAGCAAAAGTAAGTGAACCTGTGAGGGAATTATTTGATGTTCCGAGTTGAGTTGCAGACAAGAGGGTAAAACTTGTTGCCTGAGCAGATGTTTGATAGAGATAGATAGTTTGCGTTGCAGTACCGGAATATCCGATCAGGAAAATAATTCCAGGTGCGGCAAGACCGCTGAAAAGTATTGGCCCCATCGCAGTAGATTGTGCCGCAAAGGGCAATCCCGTCAGAACTACCTGTCCCGTTAATGCTCCTTTCGTAAATGTAATTGTGAAGAAGCAAGTACACAGATTTCCAACTACCGTATAAGTTGCACTTCTCGATACTATGGTTGCTGCCGTTCCCCCGATGGTTACTCCTACTACCCACGTTCCCTCGGCATAATAAGCAAGAGTGTTTTGACCAAAGTTGACTCCAGCAGGAACACTCAGAATACCCGAAGAAGCCTGGAGCGTCATCCTATCGACGTTATTGGCTCGGAAGATGAGATTTGCTGTTGAAGCTGGCCCCCAGGAACCGATGTACATCTGCCCATTGGAGTGGACGAAGAAACCTCCTTCAACGTTTGACGTATTCTTCGCAGTGACCTGTACAATCACATCATTCGGATTGACGAAGATACCGTCATCCGTCCTTAGAGCTGACCCTCCTCCTCCTCCGATATGAAGTGCTTTCGTCGGCGCAATTATATTGATGCCAACGCGATTGTTAGAATCAACGATTAAAGCCCTGGACGTTACACCCGCAAGGCTAGTCCAAATTTCGAGTCTTCCGCTGTTATCGGCCCCATTTCTGGCAGCCCCTATACGAGCGATCTCGACATCAGGAGCGGTATCGTCGCTGATATGGAAGCTCTCATAAGGCCCGTAACCGTCAGCGATATTGGTCGCACTATTGGCGTAATGGGTCACGGTCGCACGCTGATTGGTGAGCAGACCCGTCGTTGTGCGCTCCAAAACTAGAGGTTGATTCGACGTGAAGATATGAAGCGGAACACTCGGTGACGCCGTTCCGATTCCCACGAAGCCAGTAGAGTCAATGACGAGATGAGGAATCGTCGTTGCTCCGACTGCTAGTTTAATCTGCCCCGTAGTAACGGTATTACGGATAGCTATATCGCCAACTCCGAAGTTATAGATCACCCCATCATTCGGAGCAACTATACCTTGAGCTGTATAGCCCGCAGGACGCTTTGCCATATAAATGTAATTGGCTCCGACTAGAGCAAGTAAGCCAGCACCCGCCGTTCCTGCGCTCGTGTCATTCGTGGCTGCAAGCCAGGTTGTTCCCGTCTGATTATTCCAGACATGGAGGGGATAAGCTGGACTCGCTGCATTTGGCCCAATCCCCACAAAGCCACCATTATCAATTCTCATCCTCTCGGCACTTGCTTGCCCAAAGACAATCGGTACGTTTAAGTTGTTTGTGCCGATTGCGAGTGAAGTCAAACCTGCACCAGAAGCGATGATCTCCGCTGCGCCCCCCACCGGAACGCCGTAGCGACTGCCCGTCGCCAGGGTATCACTCACGCGATTGTAGAGCAGAACGTCGCTGCCATTGGTCGCTGCGACAAAATTGGCGACAGATGCAGAGGTGTCGGTTGTCGTCGATACAACTACCTGTGCAAGACTCGCCCCTCTAACATCCAATAGGCTCCCAGGTGTGGAATTACCGATTCCGACAAGTCCGGCAGGAGATATTGTAATCCCAAGAGCAACTCCTAGATCAGTTCCTGGAGCTATACTTAAAGATCTGCCGTTACTGCGATCAATTCCAATAACCCAATTCTGGGAAGTAGCTGCACTTAGATAGAGTTGAAGTTTAGCATCACCAGCAGATCCTCCATTCTCAATGAGGATTCCTGTGCCGCTATCTAATGCAGCGGTTGATTCATAAGCATGAATTACAGCTTGCGGAGATATTGCAGTATCGCTAGACACCAGCATACGGCCAGAAGGATAAAATCCGAAAAGTGAACTTCCTGGCTGGAACATAATTTCGAAGCTACCTTGATAGAGATAAAGTCCTCCGAATGGTCCATTCGCTTGTGCTGTAAGAGTAACACCTGCAAGTTCTGATGTAGCTCCTATTGTGCCTAAAATAAGATTTCTGAAAGTACCAGATTTATATCCGTAGATAAAAGAATTGGGAGCAGTAGCAACGTCATCTGAGAAACTATCTGTCCAGTAAACTGCTCGATTTGCGGCAGTCTCCGTAAGCATACGAAGACCTCGAGCAGATCCTAACCATACTTTCTCAGTAGCTCCCTGATACAGATGTATATCTGTATTATACATCGCCATTCCAGATGAAGTAGCGGCAAGCCCAGAGAATCCAGTAGATGGTGATTTTGTTAGATCATTCCCAGCAGCGAATCCATAGAGCGTAGTTCCGATCCCTGCGAATCCATTAAGATTCCCCATAGAAACTACGGGAGCTATATCATTCCACTTCGTAGTAGCTGTCCTACTATAAATAGTCATAGTAGGGCCAATCTTGCTATGGATTGTCTGAACGCTGGCTTGATCTATATAACCATCTCCGACGGCTGTTCCCAGAGTAACAACAGCATCACCGATGATCCAGTTCTTAGGGCCTCCGGTCGTAAAGTTCCCACCCGTTCCTCTGGATACGCTATATCTATATCCACCCGTAATCGTAGTGGGGCCAGTCGTAGTTTTTATAGCTTCTATCTGGGGAGTAGTTCCAACTATAGTTTCTAAATAGAGCCAAGTACCGGAAGCGAAAGTATTATGTTTTAGATCTATTGTAGTAGCTCCAATGGGAAAATCTGCAATAAGACTAGATGTTCCCGCAATCATGACTCTACCACCGATGGTAGCCATGACATTGCTCGCAACAAGAGTTTCTACATATAGTTCAGCAGCATATAGAGTAGACCATTTACGATTATAGCCACCAAGATTAATGATCCCGCTTCCACCTGGGAAAACATCTAATCCCCCAGGATTTAATACTAGATCTCCTCCTGGCAAAATATTGAGATTAGTGGAAGCAGGAGATGTGATATTACGCTCAGTACCTATGAAGTCAAGATTTGCATTGATCTTGGGATTGGTATTAAACTGGAAGACGCCAGCATTGAAGGTAGCTCCAGATCCAAATAGGACTGATCCGGCAGCAAAGGTAGCTCCTAGATTGAAAGTAGATAAAGCGTTGAAAGTAGATAGAGCATTGAAAGTAGTAGGAGCAAGAGCTGACCAACTCTGAGGAGCTGTCCAGTTAAAGGCGTAGGCTTGATTTACTTTAGAATCATCTGCCGCTAACACTAACGTCCCGTCTGCATTTGCCATATTTATGGTGACGTCAGTAGTTAGATCATGGGTTCCAGTTAAGCCCAATCCAGCTATGATAGATCTAGAAGTAGATACAAAGAGGGCTGGATTTACAGATATAACTCCAGGACTCCAGAGAAGACCAGTTCCAGCCAGCGTTGAGGCTACGGCAAGACCAGCCCCTTTCGTGAGGCCAGGATTGGCTCCAAGAAGAACGTCTATATTGTCATCATTGACGATGATCGCAGGACTTCCTACAATGTTCAGCGTCCTGCTACCCGACAGATCACCACCACCTACAAGACCATCTCCCGCTATGATGCTCACACCTACGGGTACGAAGACAGCTGGATTGACAGATAGCACCTTCCCTGTCATCAGCAATCCATTACCAGCAAGAGAATTGTCTATAGCCAGATCACCACCTACATCTACGACAAGACCAGATGGTGACGCCAGAGATAGACCTATATTTATCGTGCCGGATAGCGGCCCACCCCCTGTGATCGGAGCTGTGAAGCCAATCACTTTGGTAGTTCTTGCGACGGTACTATCTACTTGTAAACCCGTTGTTATGCTTAGACCTGGATTGATGGGAGCTAGTCTAATGGACAGATCATGAGAAGAGCCAAGATTTCCACCACCCTGAAGACCTGACGTTGCTGCCGTATTGAAGAAAGTGGTAACTCTAGCTACAGATCCATCTACCGTCAAGCCATCTGTAATCGTAAGACCAGGTTCAGATGTAGCCAGATCAACTGCTAAGTTCAGAGGACTGGTTGCTAGAGTACCGCCACCCTTCAGACCAGACGTTGCTGCCGTGTTGATTGCGAAGCTAGGTGATACATATCCTGAAGGATCCAGGTGCATGATGTGATCAGATCCCATCGACAGACCTGTACCTGCGATGAGGGGATCTAGCGTCAAGCCACCAGAACTAGCCAGAAGGCCAGATTGGGAGGGAAGTAGAACTCTGAGCTGCTGACTTGATGAGAGTGCGCCGCCTCCGGCCAACCCAACTCCTGCCGTGACAGATATGGAAGTTCTGACGACTGAAGAATCTGTTTGTATATCAGATCCTACAAGAACGATACCATTGCTGGCTGTCATGCCAGATATAGCTGAGCCAGGAATTAAGCCATTTACGATGACCTGACCCGTAGTGGGATCTGCCTGTATGAATGGGACTGCACCAGTTAAATCCCATCCTGATACTAGCTTCCAGCGACCTCCGTCAGATACGTCTATCCCTGCTGTATAGATCCTAGTTCCAACCTTCCAATGGAAGACAGGATCACCAGGGGACAGCGTTTCCATTGTGATGCCAGTGTTCTGACCCATAGAGCCAGAGTTGTCATAGACGTGTAGATTCTGATTAGTGTAGAAATTGGTATCTGAACCAATCATTACATGGGCAGATGGGAAGCCAATGTCACTTGTGAATCCTATATGCGTCCACTGTGTACCGATGTAGGTGACGCCACCAACTTTCCCATCCCATCCTCCGGCAGCCAATCTTATCCCTATGGATTCAGTACCACCCGTAGCATCTAAGCTCACACTTGCTTGGGTCGTGCCGTAGGAAGAAAGCTGAAGACGCCTATCTCCAGGATTGCCCCAAGTCCCAATCTTACCAGTTGCGAAAGCAGATGGGATATTAGACAGATCGTCATACCAAGCAATCACACGTTTGACATCACCATGTATGACAGCATTATTAAGAAGCGACATACCGTAGGTACGATTTAAGTTCGTAACTACGGTCGTCCCCGTCATGATATCTATATCTGTATTGTAGAACTTAGCTCCCGAGACAGCATCTATAACTACACCACTGAAGTTACCAGATGAAGGTAAGATGCTCAGATCGTTGCCAGCGGCGAAACCCCATACGGGGGAAGTGAAGCCAACTGCCGTCTGAAGATTACCCATCCGTACTTTGTTCTGAAAATGCGGTGAAGTTCCCTGGATGGAATCAAAGATTTGCATTTCGATGAACGGCCCGAAATCAGGCTCGTACAGCGAAGACATATAGATTACACCCTGTCCGAGCTGACCACCCGTCATAGATGTAGTAGGTAATCCGAAGTCAGCTCCTACTTCACCCTTATGGATCGTAGCTCCTGTGAAGCCACCATCCTTTCTACGTAATCTCCATTGCTGAAGTGATGGCGTATCTTCCGTAGCGGCTGTTCTGGTGATGTAATCAGAAGTTGCTGCACCATCAAAATCTACAGCTTGGAACCAGACGGTTTGGATGACAAGACCAGTTCCCCAATCTATAGTTCTAAACTCAATCCAGTTATTAGCTACGAAGAGCTTCGCACTTCCCAGTCCTGGAGCTTCCTCAAACCATACATCTACGGTAGAACCTACGGCAGGAACTAGAAAGTCCTGATGTACAATTCCATAGGAGCGAGTTAAGAACCACTCACCCCGCTGGACTCTAGCCTCGTCTGCCGTAAACTTGTGTGCGAAGAGATTATCTACCAACAAATTAGATATGGTAAGCTGATGCTTGAAGCCACCGAGCCACGCCAGATTCCAACCGTCAATCCCCGCTATGAACTGATTGAAGGTAGGAGTACGAAGCGTTTGATCATCGGGAAATACTACATTCCCACGTGATACAGGTGATGTGGGTGCATTGGGGAAGATAGGATCTACGTAGCCAGTAGGACGTGATTCCAGATACAGATCAATCTTGGGTTGGATATGAAGACTGTTCTGCGCTGTGATATTGCGATCTACGCCCACACCCATGAAGTCTATATCTGCATAGACTTGCGGATCTGTATTGAACTTCAGAACGCCATTGTTGAAGGTAGCGTTCGTATTGAACACGGCAGACCCGTTGAAAGTAGATGCAGCACCTACGATCATTGTGTCTGCCGTAGCATTGATCACCAGAAGAGTACCGTCAAATGTGACCTGATGAGATCCTGGAGCTACGGCAAACAGACCAGATCCTAAACTAATCCCACCCGTTGAATCTGTATGTATAATCTTCTGTGTGCTACCTGGATTGGAAGAGGAAGCTAGAATCCCGAGAGCATTAGTAGCAGATAGCCCAACTACATCATACTGAGCTCCCACCACCGTATGGACAGCTCCAGGATCACCATCTCCCGTGATTATATTATGGGATCTTTTGTGATGCTGGTCTACCGTGACGTTGGTAAGAAGACCGTGATCTCTAGTTGTGATATCAGCTAGTGAAGATCCGCTCTTATTAACACTAGACCAGTTGAGCTGTCCTGTATGATGTACGCTCTCATGAGGATGAGGTGAGGGTGCGCCTCCGGCCCCACCAGGAGGGACTACGTTCACCCACTGACCAGTAGATGAGTTGTATTGTAGCGTCTGACCATTGGCAGGGGAAGCTAAAGTAACATCTGTGAGAGCGTTAAGATTGGTAGCTCCCCCGCCTCCGCTCCCGCCAGATCCCGCAGCATAGGCACTAGCTTCACGGATGACTAGCTTGCCGTTCTCACGGCGCATCCGCACGAAGGTATCTGCTACCTTCGCTACGCCTACCGCATCATAAGCTGTGGCTATCCCGTTCTCGCCTGTATATCCCAAGCGAACATAAACCATTTTGGGATAGCCATTTACATCTATGAGTCCACCAGCAGGTTGATTCCCAAGATGACCAGGAATCCAGTTATCTTCAGAGCTACTGTTCCAGAGATCGCTAAATTGCTTTCTAAGATTATCTGCAATCATTATATGTTAATCCCAGGTGGCTTCAGTATACTTGTAGCTGGAGGCCCATTTGTTTCTATCTCCAGAGTAAAATCTACATCACGTACTAAGCCACCTCTTTGATAATCGTATGTCCAAGACATCTCTTTGATCATCGTGTAGAAAGTAGTGCTAGGAAGAGGCTTCGGTGGTTGTTCTTCATCGATAGTGAAATCTAGCTGGACTCTTCCCATATAGCCAGGATCCATATTACCGAATTGATTGGAATCCCACGGAGCCTTAACTCGTATGACGCCCCAGGGAGAATTAAGACGAGCGTATCTATTACCTTCTACATAGAGAAGAGTGTACTCTACATCTACTAAATGATTGGTGCTCTGCTGTGAAACTGTACCTTGTCCCCTCCCACCCTTCCCAGGACAGATGCACCAGAAAGTAGTTACAATAAGATTGGGAGGGGTTGCCGTGTCATAGGTGTAAGCGGTCTCTTCGCGGATAGCTCCGCTCATAAGTTCATATACTCTGGGAGCTCTCCGAGCATCTACACTTACACTGTTCCAGTTACCAGATGAGATGATCCCCTGCATCGGTGCAAAGCTGTCACGATCTGCCATAGCCATCAAGCCTACATCTACAGATAATCTCATCTCTCCAGTTCGCAAGCAAGTTAAGTAGAAATCTGGAACCATCATATTTGCGAGCTTGTTGACTTGACCATAAAGATTATCAGCATCAGCAGTAACTCGTAGATAGGTCAGCATAGGTAGTAGATAGTTATCCACCAACAGATCACATATGTCTAGTGCTGTACTCTGCCAGTAGAGCATGAAGCAAATAAAGTATAAGACATTATTATAGGGTGTTCTGTTCCACTCCCCAACGGCAAGAGGAATCCCAGTAGCTTCCAAGTTCATCTCTTGCGAGAATCCTGGTGTTTGCTCTAGCTTACCATTTATATCTACGAGTTTGAAAGTAGTATCTCCATAGCTCCCACTTCGTTCATGCTCGAAGCCGCTAGTATCTTCTAAATGCCATCCTGCAAAGATCATTCTATAAGCTGGAACTAGATCATCTTGCTCTTCCCAAATCAGTACCATAGATCCATCCCGATATACGTCAGGATCCATCTTCTGAAATACTTTTAAGCCAATCTCCTGACCATGAGGGCTTGCCGTGTGCGACACGATCTGATGAGGAAGTGTTATATCATTGGCTGGATCTCGCACAAAGATAAGTCTATGAGATGTATGTGAAGAACCATAACCAGAATTAACCGTGAGATGGGCTACGTAAACTCCAGGATGATAGCGAATGGTAGCTGTCCTAGAGGTTGTAGATCCAGATATAATACTGGCTTGTCCCGCTGTATAGCCGAAATCCCATGTGATAGCACCGTTCGCTATTGCGCTGAATCCATAAGTATTAGCAAACTTGAAGCTATTTTCTACGGTGAACGTTACATCAAATCCACCCGTTACAGGATCTTTAGTTCCAGCGATATGCGGCCCAACATTACTAACAGGAGGAGGGAAAGTAGAAACTGATCCAGCTCTTATATCATTATCCATATAAATTATGGGAGGAACCGGATTGCCGTCAACATCATCAGGCTGAAGCTCTATTCTGGGAATCTTAGCCCATAGACGATATTCATTGAGAACCGTTACATAGGTTCCCACAGACATCATAGCTTCACCGTCGTGAACGCCGTTCTCGGCCCACCCTATACCAATCGCAGGATCATGGAAAGCATCTCCGATGGCCGTCGCTTTCGCTCTACATCTTCCTCGGTCGCTCTTCCCAGGAGCACTTCCAAACAATATAGTCTGACCATTCTTGACGAAGGAAATATCCATCCCACTTCCTATATGATCAACTCTAATAAATCTTACAGGATAGACGGAATCAGAGTCATTCCAACTAGATACTCTGGCTGTGAATACAGTAGGAGGCTGATGCCAGTAAGCGTAGATGGTCATCCTATTTGCACCAGATTCTTGATCAGGATTGTGATATCTCTTGGAAAGTATTCCCAGCTCGCATCTGTTCCCAGGAAAGGTCTTACGGCCAACCCATTATAGATATGATAATTCCAAGTATCATTTCTCGCAAGAAGCGTTACGCTCCTCCAAAGGGAATCATCTAGCCCTACTTGCGCTAAGATACTATTATAGGTTTGCATATCATCCAATGCGCTCCACTGAAGTTCTATATACGGCCCTTCAGCGTAGGGATTCCCACCGCCTAGATAAGTTACTCTAGTGTACCTAAGACCTAGAGATCTAGGTTGCGGGGAAAAGAACTGCAAGCTCGAAGTAAGAGCATCATGACCTTCTGCAATTTTATAAGAACTTTTTGCTCCGTAAAGATTTGACGCTGTCATATCACCACCTAGTTTGATTACTAGATTTAGCTGCTTCACCGACCCAATAGACCATCGCATCACCTACTAATTTCTTAAGATCATTGTCGGTTCTATTGCCTATATCGCCAAGTGATATTGTAATCGTATCTATAGCTACCGTATAGCCACCGTAGGATTGCGCTGATCCCGACGAGACAGCTGATGAAGATACCACAGGTGGGGAATCTGTCTGTATGACTACGTTATCCGCACTCGCAGGATTGACGCCACCCACTTCCCATCCTGGGAGGTGCTTGCCGTAAGGAGCTAGCGCATCGTTGATCTGAGCTAGCAATCCATTGAGGCGAGTTATCTCAGCAGAATCCATACGAGCAACGGCAGTACCCATCTGGGTAGTAAGATCATCCCCATACTGAAGTAACTGCCCGACCAGAGCATCTTCTAATGTAGTATCTCCAGGCTCTAGTGGCGTTCCCTTCATTATATTGTTTTGATTCTTCCACCATTGCTGGAAGATCGCAAGGGAGGTTTCCTGAAGAGCGTTCTGTTGCTTGATGAAAGCAACAGATCTGATCCCTTCACTTGCCATCTGCTTGTTCCACTCATTTTCCAGAGTGAGCTGTTCTGCCGCTTGCTGCTTTTTGATTTGATCTATACGCTTATCGTGTTGCGTATCTAATTCAGTAAGCTCGTCAGTATGATGATTCTTCTGCCGTGTTAACTGCAATCCGTAATCAGTCTCTTCTTGCGTTTTCTGATTTTCATGCGCTGTCTGCATATCAGAAAGACGCTGATCATCTGCGGTCTTAGCGTCTTCCAGTTGTTGAGCTAGAGCATCTTGCTGATCTGATATTTGTTGCTGAAGAGCATCATTAGCATCAGAGACACGCTGATCATACGCAGCTTTTTCGTCAAGATTGCGCTGATTGTTGGCATCTTGCATATCTTTAATCTGCTCATCATAAGCAGATTTAGCATCTTTGACTTGGGTATCGTGAGCTTCTTTGGAATCTGCTAAATCTTTATTGTGATCTTTTTCTCGCTCTTGAGATTCTCTTGCAAATCTACGTTGCTCGTTGTATACGGCAACCGCATCTAAATGTGAAGCAGCATCTAAAAGATTATCATAATGCGCTCGTCTTGCTTTTGCATTTTCCTCATTGAATTTATCATTGATATCTTTTACCTTCTTATTATAACCTTCCTCTTCCTTTGTTTTCTGCTCATTAAACTCGCGAGTAGCTAGAGTTTCTTGATGCTTCTCATCCCGTGTATTGTTGGCTACAGATTCATTGTAATCACGAAGCCACTTCCCCTGCTCTATGCTGGCATCACGCTTCTCCCGATCTATTTGCTCATCAAGATTACGAGCTGCTTTAAGAGCTTGAGCATCTGCATCGCGATGGATCTTCTCTACCTGATCTTGATAGGCTTGCTCTTCACGCTCTAGTTGTCTATTATGATCCTCAGCTTGTTCTGCCATTTGCTGATTAAAGGATTTGTTACTCTTAGTAACGGAATCTTGGTAATCCTGATCAGCATTAAACATCTCAGTGTAGGCTTTATCGTCAATTTCTAATTGCTTCTGACGATGCTCTACAATCATATCTATGTCTTGCTCTTCAAACTTCTTGATCCCTATTGGCCCTTCATTCTCCCCTGTATTATGTCCAGGCATAAGCATAGGATTCCCGCTGGAGGGCAGAGACGGCCCTCCTGGAACCTTGCTTGCATTAAGCATGAAAGTAGCATTGGCTCTTGCCAGATCATTACCAAGCTCTGCTAACTCTTTATCTATTTTATTTATATTATCCTGGAACTGACCCATACCTCCCACAACAAATGGGGATGGTTTATTTAATGCTTGCTGATTTATAGCTCTATCTGATAGGAGTTTTTGTCGTCTTGTCTCCAGATCAGTCAAGCTCATATCTGTGCCAGAGCTGAATGGGGAAGTAGCTGGATTTTTATTCTGAGTACCTGGAACAGGTGTGCTTCTTAGATTCTCTAAGGTTTGCTGAAGAGCCGCATCAGTTCCTTTTTTAATGAGGCCATCAAGAGCATCAGCAACTTTGTCTACGGCAGGAGTGACCAGCGTAGACATGATGAGAGCAAAGTTTTTCCAATCTGCTTCCATCCGCTCTACAGGGGATTTCTGCCCAATAGCAGATTGAGCCAAAGCTCCGAACTTCTTAGTCGCAGCTTCAATGATGGCTTGCTCAAAAGCCATCTGGCGAGCCATCCCAACATTGGCTTTCTGAAGCTCGTCTGTTCTGGTAGTTACTTCTGCTATGCTCAAACCAAGCTGATCTAAGCGACGGGTGCTAAGATTACCAATTGCCAGAGCAATCTCGTTCGTCACCTCATCTACGCTCTTACCCATTGCGAGCGAGATGCCTCTTGCTGCCGTGACGAATTGCTTTACTTGGCTCTCATTCTTGGCAAATCCCAATGACTGAAGCTGAATCATATTGGTAAGAGCTTCAGTCTGATCTACCGCCCCACCAGATGCTTCAACATAAGCATCCATCATCTTAGCTAAATTTTGCTGACCACCCGCAAGATTGGTTGCCGCTACCACTTGACGCTGATAAGCTACTGCGGTCTTCTCCGCAGCAACTCCCGCCGCAAATAATTGCTTGGCGGTATCTACAAGAGCTTTATTAAGATTTACTAAACTTACGATAATTCCAGGAATATCTGCCGTTAGCAACGATCCGGCAAGCCCAACCACTCCTCCGGCAACCCCACCTAATCCCGAACCCACTTGGGTCAGCGCATTACCAATCCCACCACCACCACCCCCACCAGGAGGTGTAGATGGGGGAGTAGTTCCGATCCCAATACCGCCTCCGCCGCCGCCTCCCCCTCCCAATCCACCTAATGTCTGACCAGTCCTAATCCCTCCGCCGCCGCCTCTGGAAGCTATCGCTTGCGCTTGCATCTGCTGATTGAGCATCTGCATTTGCTTTTGATGAGTTTGCTTCTGAGCAGCTTGCTTGGCTTTTTCAGCGTCTTGCACAGCACGTATATCGGCTTTGACATTGAGAAGCTCGATATTCAGAGCTTGCTTATTCGCCATCTCTTCTGCTCTAAGAGATGACTTAGTAATCATAAGTTCTTGTTCTGCCGTTGCTTTTGTAGTTACAAGACGCTGCTTGGCTCTCGTTTCCGACAGATTAGTCTTTCGCTTTTCAGCTTGCTCTACCTGCGTTAGCTCTTGCTGAGCTTGTGCGTTTACCGTCTTGGCTTCTACCGTAGCTTGTTGAATCTTAGCTATTGAAGCCTTCTGACGAGCAGTCATCTTTCCGGCTTCAGCTTTGACCACCGTAGCAAGTTCTTTGGAAGTTTCGACTTGAACTTGCTTAGAAGCCTTCGTAACCTTTTCAGATCCAGCCGCCATCTTGTCAAAGCCTTTTTCAGCTATGACACCAGCCTGGACAATTTCCTGCGCTCCTTTAGTTACGCCAGATACATCAGCATCTATTTTTGCAACTGTGATATTATCGCTCATGCGGCTTCACCATCACCATTACCATTAGATTCTGGCGGAACGTATCTCCAGGTTTGAATCCCACGTACACCCTCAGAAGCCAAAGCCAAGACCTGAGCAAATCCTCCCTCGAACGGGGGAAGATCCTCTTCACGCATTTTAACCATCCGTACAGGTCTAGCCGGATCTGGTAGATAAAATTTATTATCCAGTAATTGATCTAGGGTATACTTAGATTTCCATTCGTGCTTATCTGCTGGCCCTACAGATACACGCTCTTGAAGGGCATTGTCCATCATGATCCCAAAGGTTACAACGCAACTATCTAGAAGATAGGCTTCTAGCTTATCCTTGATCCCCACTAACTGCGATGGACGGCTGTGGGTCTGCTGCGCCGTTTGACGTAACCTCCACATCTGTGGGCGGTTCGTAACGAAAGTTTTTCAATGCTTCGGCAGACACAAAGGTCAGCCGGAAGATGTAGCTTCGATCGCTAAGTTCTATATCATCTATAGAGATCTCATTGTCTTTCGTTGGATTCTCTACGATCTTGGGTGCGACGAGAGCGGCAACACACACTATCCTCAGAGATTCTAGCATGTCCATCGCAGCTTCAACATCTTCGCCAAGAGATACGAAGTTATCCATTTTCTCGCCGTCCATACGCCCGTAGATTATATCTACCATCAGAGCAGAAAGCGGATTAGGGATCTTTCCCAAACGAAGCAACTGGTCGGGCCGTACAGTTCTTATCCGTACGATCTTGCCGCTATAGGGAAGCTGAACAAGCTCCCCCTCCTCACGGTTACGACGCCATTCAAAAGCACTTGTGATGGGGAGTTTGTCGTCCATTATATCTTCCTAATTCTTACGTCAAATTGGGCTTCAAGTTAGATGGCGGGAAAGCGTCTATATTAGTATCAATAACATGCGTGATGATATTGATAGCTCCGTATTTATCATCATCCACAACTTGCATAGTGACTTCGGGGATTGTGAAAGCACCGTATTCCATCTGAGCAAGTGTGAAGTTAGACATGATCTTACACTTGGGAAGCCAGAGCCAAGTATCCCCGATCTCAGCAGAAAGAGCCTTCAGAAGAACGCCAACAAAGGGCATCTTCTGACTACCGACAATCTGCAATTGCTTGGCAGTTGAAGATAGAGATACAATCGTAGTTCCCGTGAGTACGGCAAGCGAGGATAGGTTCAAGCCACCCCATCGCATCTGAACAGAACCACCGATTGCTTGTGCCGCAATAGATGTCTGTCGATCATCACCTGTGAGGATAGCGTTCACAAGCTCCATCGTAACTTGTCCCATCTGGATAGACATGATATCTGTACCAGTGGGGGGAAGATACGTCGCTGCTGCCGCAGGAGTTGTCGGAGCAACCCACTGTGCAATTTTCCCATCATTAAGACCGAACTGTGGTGATCCTACGTCAAAAGGCATTATCGTTTTCTCCTAGTTTTCTTACCCATCGAAATGATTCCCAGATTTACTAAGTTCTGCAGAGTAGACTGGGTCTTACGTCCCCAATAATCCAACGCTGGACGTATGATTGAAAATCTACCCTGATTGGCAATTTCAAGCCAGATCACGTAATCTAAAGTAGTGCTATGGGAAATAACGATAGTTCCGAGTGGCCCCGTTGTCTCATCTAGGAAAGCATGAAGCCCCTTACGAGCTAAAGTCGTACGATCTTTCCACGGAGCATGCGGCCCAAGCCACTCATCTATCTCACGAGCTTGTCTATGAGCTGCGTTCTTGCCCGACACTAGAACTGTATGCAAGAACTCTTCCGCTACTTGTCCCATCATAACCGTAGGAGGGATGTTGTAAGTC
>Ga0207711_10002408_pt1 | contig 16707 bp, 12 predicted proteins | sample KBSS34metaG_FD_184401 | JGI IMG/M metagenome (GOLD analysis project Ga0207711, IMG submission 184401) | Switchgrass rhizosphere microbial communities from Kellogg Biological Station, Michigan, USA - KBS S3-4 metaG (SPAdes) (version 2) | ecosystem: Host-associated > Plants > Roots > Rhizosphere...
CGTTCTTAACCGCAACAACGTTCGCTACGCGGGCTTCGATTTCTTCACCTTCGACGGGCGCGTGATCGGGCAGCTCGACCGCGTGTTTCCGATCGTGCCTTCGGCAGGCGTGGTTATCGAATTCTGATCGCCGAAAAACGCTTGTGGCATTTCTCTTGCCCACTGTATTTCAGCAGTTTCATCGAAGGCTACAAGAACTTCAGGGCTAAACCACCAAACAGCAAGCCGGTTAACCTCTATTTCGCTCCCGGACTTGAGTACAGAATTCTATTCATAAAAACTGCGCTCGGATTGCAATTGATGCTTGCCCGAGAGAATGAGCGGCTCAAAATATTCTGGACAGAGATAATCGCCGAGTAATCACGCCCATCAGAAAGAATATCTCCAGGCTACTCCGCGCGGAGCGCGACGATGGGATCTACACGTGTGGCGCGCCGAGCCGGCAAGTAGCTCGCCAGCAGCGCCGAAATAAGCAGCATCCCGACGACGGCGATGTACGTTAATGGATCGGCGCTGGTTACCCCTAACAGCATTCCACCCATCAAACGCGTCATGGCCAGCGCTGAAGGAACGCCGACAGCGACTCCCAACAGGGCGAGGCGCATGCCGTTGCCGATTATCAAACGGAAGATCTCGCCTCTGTTTGCGCCCAGGGCCACGCGCACGCCGATCTCGCGAACTCGTTGCTCAACACTGTAGGCAAGGATCCCGTACAGCCCGAGCGCGGCGAGGAAAAACGCGATGATCGCAAAGAACGACATCACGAGCGTAGTGAAGCGTGGCTGGCCGGAAGCTTCCGAGACGATCTCGGACATCGGCCGCACATTTGCCAGTGGCAGGCCAGCATCGATGGACGCTGCCGCCGCGCGCGCCGATGCAGTGAGCGCAGCCGGATCTCCTGATGTGCGAACGATAAACGTCATCGCGCGTCCATCGTATGGAGGCCGCGGCGCTTGCGCGAGCGGAACGTAAACGGTGGGCGGGGCCGGCTCCGTGGGGCTGATCGAGTGAACGTCGCCGACGATTCCGACGATCTGAATGGATGGGCTCGTCTCCTGGGGGAAATAGCGAATCGTCTTTCCGATCGGATCGTCGCCGGACCAGTAGAGACGCGCGACGGTCTCGTTGATAACTGCGACCATCGGTTGTCCTGTCACGTCACTTTCTGTGAGAAGTCTTCCGCGCTTCAACGGAATGCCAAGCGCCTGGAACATTCGTGGTGTGGCCATCAAGTAACGCGCATTCCACGCCGGCGTCCCTGGCTGGGGTGCGGGCCGCCCTTCAATAGCGAAGTCGTCGGGTGGTCCTGCCCACACCAGCGGGAGACTTGAAATCGCCCCCGCGATTTCGACGCCGGGAGTCGCGGTGAGTTGGTCTTCGATCGCCGCCAGTCTCCGCCGCGCAGCGGCACTGTCGCGCTCGCGACCGGGAGGAATGGACACGCTGAATGTCAGCAAGTGATCCGGTTGAAAGCCCAGGTCGACGTAATGAAGCTGTTGATACGATCGGATCAGGAGCAGCGCGCCCACCAGCAGGATCACGCTCAATGCAAGCTGGCTAATGACGAGTACGGAACGCGCGGCGACTGTGCGTCGAGACGAGGTGGCGGTGCGGGAGTCGGTTCTCAGGATGTCCTGCATCCGCACTCCGGTCGCATGCAATGCGGGGACAAAGCCGATTAAGAAACCGGCCAGGATGATCAGGGCACATGTATACAACACAGCGATGTAGTCGATCGCGATGGCCTGTGAGACTGGCAGCCGCTGCGGATAGAGCGCAAGCAGTCCCGCCAGCAGCAAGTTGCCGAGCAGTAAACCAAGCACACCTCCGATAACGGCGAGCAGCATCGCCTCGACGACCAGTTGTCGAATGAGACGCCGGCGGTTAGCTCCGAGTGCATGGCGGACTGCAAACTCTCGCCGACGTGCTTCTCCATTTGAAATCAGCAGCGCGGCCAGATTGACGCAGACAATCAGCAGTACGAACAGAACGGCGCCAACGAGAAGAATCAACGCGTCACGCTGCTCGCCGACGATGTCTTCGTGCAGCGAGCGGATGACGGCAAAATGTCCCTTCGCGTAATGATCGGGATACGCTTCGGACCAGTACGCGCGCAGAGACTGCAGTTGCGCATCAGCTTGCTTAGCGCTGACGCCGTCGCGCAGCCGTGCGATCGCATTTATCGGATGGCTCGCCCGATTGCCTGGGTTTTCTTCCGTGTTGATAGATAGCGGCGTCCATACCTTTACGTCGTCGTCACGAAACCCGAAGCTCTCCGGCATCACGCCAATCACTTCGCATGGCACGTCGTCGAGCCTGATCGTGGAGCCGACTGCGCTCGCGGCATCGGTTAAGGCGCCGTGACTGAGAACAGCAAGACATGATTCTCCACGCTGTGTTTCCTCTTCGGTGAACGTGCGCCCGCGGATGGGTTTGACGCCGAGCACGTCGAAGAACCCTGAGGTCACGCGCAAGATGCCAACCCGCTCGGCTTCGCCATTGCTGGCCGTCAGATTAGCGCCGCTGAAACGGTAGGCGGCGATGGCTGAAAACGCGTCGACGCGGTCGCGGACATCGGCGAATTCCGGACCCGATAAACTGACATACGGAAAGTCATAACCGGAAGACGGCAGGTACCGGGTGTACAGGGACATGAGCTGTTCGCTGTGCGGGTATGGCAGTGGCCGAAGCAGTACCGTATTTACCACCGTGAAGATGGCGGCATTCGACCCGATGCCAATCGCGAGTGTGAGGACGGCGGCGGCGGTGAAGCCGGGTCGCTTCCATAGCGTGCGCGCGGCGTACCGCAGGTCTTGCCAAAAATCACCGAGCAATTTGCCACGCGGGGCTCCCGGTGTGATCACTGAAGGCGGGTTGGCCTGCCGGAGCGGCGCTATGTAATCAGCAAGTACGTTGCGGTCGCTAAAATCGGCGAGTGCCACTCGGGTGGCCTCGTCAGGAGACATGCCGCCGGCGATTAACTCCCGGTAGCGATCGTCGAGATGTTGTGAGAGCTCTTCGACGATCTCAGCCTCGCGCGTGGGCGAGAGATGCACTCCCGCTAAACGCGAGCGCACCTGTTGTGTCCAGTCAGGCATGTTCGTCTCCTGTGACGCGTTGAACAGCGGCTACGAATGCTTTCCAGGTCTGGCGTTGCTTGGCTAGTACGCGGCGGCCTTTAGGCGTGACTTTGTAGAAGCGGCGACGTCTCTCGTTGGGTTTTTCGACCCATGCGCCTTTGATCCATTCGCGTTCCTCGAGCCGATACAGCAACGGGTAGAGGGAATCGATGTGAAACGTGAGTTCGCCGCCGGAGCGCGTATGGATCAGTTTACTGAGCTCATAGCCATGGCGGGGTCGAGCGTCGAGTAGCGAGAGGATTAGCAGCTCCGCGGCGCCGCGTTTCAACTCGCGATCGAGCGCCTGAGTGTTGATATCTGTCATAGACAGATAGTATATGGGCAGACATCAGGGAGTCAATCCATTTTGAGGAGTCTTTGCGGCTAGTGTCGCCGGATTGTTTACGCGGTTGCTGCGAGAATAAACTTCGTCACGCCTTCAGGGTCATCCCACATCGGTACGTGTCCCCAACCGTTGCGATCTTCCCAGATCACATCTTCGGGTAGTTCGTGCCGCAGACGGGCGCGAGGCGGAAGTAACCAGTCGCGCTTGCCAAAGGCGATTGTGACTCGAACGTTCTTTAAGCCCGTAGGACCGCGTCTAAAAGGATCTTTGAGACTTTCGCGGAATTTTTTGAACGCGGCTTTTGAGGCGAAGATTGGCGCAGACGCGAAAATATTTATCAGCTCGCAGGCGTCTGCTTCGGGCACATTAATCGACATCGGGACAGCCATAAGCAGTTTGCGTGTGTATTCCCGACCAAGCAAAATCCGCGTCAGACGGGGTAAGCGGCTGACACCCAGACGCGTGAGTTGAAGGACCACTTCGCTGCGCAGCGGGTAATGCTTCATCCATAAGCCGGCGGGCGAGATGGCCGCGATAGACCTGACTGAAAAGCCGCCCAGTTTCCCAAGCTTGGCTGCTTCCAGCGCCAGATACCCTCCCAAGGAATTTCCCACGATGTCGACACACTGGTAATCCTTGCTGATCCCTTTATCCTGATCGATCCGGCTTAGTGTTTCGGCGAGAGAACCGGCGCCTGCGACGAGATTTGCCAGCGTCGGCTGAATACCGTCGGGCATTGGTGGAGTTAAGCCAAAGCCCGCGATGTCGAATGCTAAAACACGCCGTTCTTTAGCGAGGTTGCGCATGACGTTCTTCCACGCAAAGTGCGACATGCCGATGCCGTGGAGCAGGATCAACGGGCGACCCTGGCCCACATCCTCGTAGTGCCAGCCAAGCTCGTGGTTCGGGCAGAAAAGACAAGAAGTGTTTTTGGGAGCTGGAGTTGGTTTTTCCATTTCTGTAGCACGCGAGAAGCGGCCGACCCAGACTAGCACCTCTTAGTGAACACTTGATAGAATCCCGCCTTGGTTGCCTATGATTGTCCTCTAAAAAGGTGAGTGCTCGCGGCGTGCTACAAACGCGCGCGGTAACTCATCCACTCCAGCCGCTTCTCCAAACACATCAAGCGCAGTCTCCAGATCTGCGATAACCACGAGCCGGACTCAAAGTCTGAGCAGGCACGTCTTTTTTCGGAGAACCGACAAATGAATATCGATCTAAAAACCCTGGGCTGGGATAATTTCTTTGCAGCGCATTTTCAACCTTACGAGGCGAACGGCTACGCTTCCGGCCGCGTCGCGAGCGAATTCAAACACGGCTATTCTGTCTACACTGAAACGGGAAAGGCGCTCGGCGAGATCGCGGGAAGGCTGCGGCACGAGGCTTTGGACCGAGCAGACTTACCAGTAGTCGGAGACTGGGTGATAATCCGGCCGCCGGCGGAAAGTGGCAAAGTCACGATCCATGCTGTCTTGCCGCGGAAAAGCAAGTTCGTGCGCAAGATGGCAGGCGTTCGGACCGAGCCGCAGATCGTCGGGTCCAACATCGATACTGTTTTCCTTGTCACGTCGCTGAATGAAGATTTCAACCCGCGACGTGTCGAGCGATATCTGATCGTGGCCTGGGAGAGTGGTGCGCGCCCGATCGTGATCCTGAGCAAGGCGGATCTGTGTGCTGAGACTGAAGCGCGAATACGCGAATTAAGAGCAGTGGTGAGTGATGTGCCGATTCACGCGGTAAGCGTCGTAAAGCGAGAGGGACTGGATGAGCTGGCCCAATATCTGAAACAGGGGCAGACTGTGGCGCTCCTCGGTTCTTCCGGAGTAGGAAAATCGACTCTCATAAACCACTTGCTCGGGTGTGAATATCTAAGAGTGCAGGAAACTCGGGAGCACGATGGACGAGGCCGGCACACGACGACGCACCGAGAGTTGATCGTCTTGCCGCAGGGAGGACTTGTACTCGACACTCCCGGCATGCGCGAGTTGCAACTGTGGGATGGAGAGAGCGGATTGCACGTCGCGTTTGCCGACATTGAAGCGATTGCCGCCCAGTGTTACTTCAGCGATTGTCAGCATGAGTATGAGCCGCGGTGTGCGATTCGTGAGGCTTTGGCTGACGAAGAAATTGATCCGGCACGGTATCAGAGTTATGAGAAGTTACAGAAGGAGCTGACGTGTCTCGCCCGCAAGCAGGACGTAAGATCCGCGATCGCTGAAAAGAAGAGATGGAAAAAACTCGCGCGCGTAGCGAGCCAACGAGCAGAAATGAAGCGCAGGTGACGCGGTGAACATCGCCGTTTAAGTCCTACGCTGAAAAACATGAGCAAGCTGCACTTGTGGAGCATCGTGTTGTTGTTAATCGCAGGTTCGTTGCCTGCGCGACCTTGCTCGTGTCAAAAAGCCCTTGCACACGACCGGCCGCATGGCGCGAATGAGGACATTGAATATTCGGAGAGAACAGTTAAAGGAATCCAGGGCCGCGTCGTTTACTTCCATGACGCGAGCCCCGCTGACGATGTGGTGGTTGAGGTCTATCAAATCACACGCGAGGACAAAAAACTCACACCGCGTGAGATCGTATTGCGTCGGGAGCGCCGTGCTGCTTGCGTGACCTCAAAAGACGGCAGCTTTTGTTTCGCTGATTTGCCGTCCGGGCGATATCTAGTCAGGGCCGGCACCCGCAACGCAAGTGCCGGAATGAATGAAGTCTTTATGAAGGTCAATCTCGATCGCCGTTGGTGGAGCCGTTGGTTCAGGTCTCGCACGGATATCGAATTTGCACTAACACCGGGCACTTAAGAGAATCGCCTTTTACACCCGGTGCGTGCTCTTTCTGTCTTTGTCCGGTCTCCTATTCGGGATCGTTTGGATTGTTGAATAGCGCGCTTAGCTTGATGCTTCCGTGCCCGAACTGCGGAAAGTTGAAGGCGCTGCGATTGCCCGGGTCGAGATTCGAGGCGGTGTCGTCCGGAGGAAAGATCACCAGCGAATTAAGAAATGAGATGACGCGCTCCTGTTGTTCGGATGAGAGTCCAGCAAAAGCGTTCCGAGCTGCCTGAGCTTCACCACCATGACGCAAGATGACTTCTCTCAAAGTAATGCAGCGTCCATCGTGACCGTATGGTCCACTTGAGCCGACGCCCCAAAGCGGCATCGTCAGAAATTCTGTCCTCGTCGTGCCGTCGAAGTTTCGTTCGTAAAAGTTCGGTCCAAGATTGTGACGCTTGAGATCGGTGAAGATGTTTTGGACCAGGAATGGTTGCAGTGCGGGTTGTTTCAGAGTAGGGAACCCAAGATGATCATCCACAGTCTCGAACAGGGGACTCGCGGTCGCGAAGAGGTTATTGAAAATCCCGCGGTCCTGATCAAATACGGTTTCAACGTCGGCGACCCGGCGATCCCGGCGGATTGGGAGATCGGGGATATGGCAGCCGGCACAGCCCGATTTTAGAAAGAGCCGGCGGCCGTGTTCGGTCACCTGTGTTTGCTGGTAGAGCGCCGGCTTGAAGTAGTTGAGCAGGTAAAACTCCATGAAGTCGACGAGGCTGGCGGGAATCTCATTCGTGATTCCGTCTTGATCCGGATCGTCGTTCGCGGCTGCGGTTGGAGGCGTCTCGATCTGATCACTCGAGCCATCCAGTTGCATACCGGAGCGCGTGGTGATGCGGGCGCCATTGTGTGCTCGCATCAGGTCCGGGTCGACTGACTGCAAACCCATTTCCTCATTGAACGCACCGATCGCAGATTCGCGAATCGAAATCTTGCCGCCGTGAGCGAAAAATGGACGGACCCGCAGATCCGGATTGACGCCGCGCACCTGCGACGTGTCGATCTGACCATCGTCGCGAATCGTGATTGTGCCGTACTCGATACCTTTGCTTAGGAGCACTTTGCTGACAGCGCGATGTGTGAGGCGCCATTCGTTGATTGCCTGCGATCGAATCAAACGCAGGTCTGTAGTGATCTCGTCAGCCAGCATTTCCTTCAAGCCTATCCCGAAGAGGTGTGGCGCATCGCGGCTATCCGGCCTCGTCACTACATCGCCGCCGACTCCTGCCGCACCTCTCGGCCGCCCATGACATCCGGCGCAACTATCGCTGACACCGGCTCCCAGCGAGATATTAAGGTTAATGTCCCCGAAGCCGTCATTTGCGAGTGGGCCTTGTCCCTGGCTACGCAAAAACTTCCGTTGGAAGAGTTGACGACCTCGTCGAATCGCGCGAAATGGATCGCGAGCAATAATAAAAGACGAGGAATCAGGCGTGGACCAATCGCCGGTTCCGTTGCCGATTTGCTCGACCAGCGATTTGGCAATTCCGAAGTCAGCAATATTAGGGTTTTGCGTGCGATCATTCAGTTGGGCAAAAGCTGAACCATGATGCATGACTGCAACCGCACATAAGGCGGTAAATAAGAGAACTGCTATTAACTTTGTGTGTGTCATGGGAGATGAATACCTTCCGTTGAGGTGGTGGGCGCTGATAGAATTCCGAACTTCTCGTTCCTTTCTGTGGGCTACCATATAAATCCGGCCCGGAAAAGTCCTTAGGAGTTCATAAGGAAGTTATAAGGAAGTTCAAAGGACAACATGTCTTCCAATAGCGGCCATATTCTTCAATTCAAAGACTTCACGATTAATACCGCGGAAAAGGTCCTGCTGCGTGAGGGAATGCCCGTAGCGTTGGCGCCGAAGGTTTTTGAGACGCTCCTGGTGTTGATTGAGAACCCTGGGCGGATTGTTTTGAAAGAAGAGTTGATGAAGCACCTTTGGCCCGACACATTCGTTGAAGAGGCCAATCTGACCTTTAATATTCAGCAACTCCGCAAGTCGTTGGGTGATAACGCTCGCAGCCCGATTTACATTCAAACCATTGCGCGTCGCGGTTATCGCTTTATTGCCGCGGTCGAGCCGCTCTCGAGCGATGAGAGCGAGGTTCAAGACACGGAGCCTCCTGTCGCGGGAGCCCACGAAACCGTTCCGGCTCTCGCTGCCGAACCAATCTCCATACCTCCACCGGTTACGTTGCCGCTGAAACGCACGAAGCCGGCCGCCATTCTGACCGTGATTGGCGTCGCCGTGATCGGGCTCGCCGTGATTTCGTGGGGAATTGGAAACCGCGGCAAGCGCTCAACAGAAAATCACGAAAGAAACGGCAAGGCTGTTTCGAGCAGCGCTTTGAAGCTGGAAAGATTAACGGCAAACGGTCAAAGCCAACACGTCGCTATTTCACATGATGGCAAGTATGTCGCTTATACGCGTGGCTCGGGAGACTCGCTTGGCATCTGGGTGCGGCAACTGGCCACCAACACAAACGTCGAGATCGTCCACGCCGACCAAATCGCGGGATTGATGTTCGCAAACAGCGGTGAGTCGCTGTACTTCGTCAAGGGCGATCCGAGCGCGCTCTATCGCGTGTCGTTATTAGGCGGCGTACCGACAAAGATAATCGATCGTCCGGAGGGCAAGTTTTCAATTTCCGCCGATGATAGTCAGATTGCTTTTATTCGGGAAGTTATCAATCGTGACGGACAAAGAGAATATTCTTTACTAGTGGCAAACGCTGACGGCAGCAACGAGCGCACCTTGATGGTGAGAGCGCATCCAGACAAATTGGACGTACCTCTATGGTCTCCGGACAAGAAATCGATCCTCTGCGCTTATGGAAACTCCTCCGCCGGAGGACAGGAGGTGAGTCTCGTAGCCGTTGACGTCACGAGCGGGATGAAAACGGACCTATCCGCGTCTCGATTTTTCTTGATTAAAAAGATGGACTGGTTGGCTGACAAGTCCGGACTAATAATGTCGGCAAGAAAGAATCCCGCCGACGCGAATCAACTGTTTCGCGTCTCCTATCCAGGCATGGAGATAAGCCAAATCACTGAAGGATTGATTTCATATTCGGATCTCAGCATCGCCGGCAACGCAGATCATGCTGCTGCCTCGCAGTCAATCCGCGAATCACATATCTGGATTGGTTCCAGCCGTGACCTGCAAAATCTGAAAAAGATAACCCCGGCCCTGGACAATTTTTGTTGGACGCCGGGCGGACAAATCGTCTACTCCTCAACGGCGAGCGGCAATACAGACGTTTGGATTATGCAGCCGGACGGTACGGAGCAAAGACAACTGACCGTTAACGCCGGCGTCAATGGTTCACCGGCTGCAACTTCCGACAACCGCTACATCGTATTTGTTTCGAATCGCACCGGCTCATTTCAAGTTTGGCGCATGAACATCGACGGGTTGAACCAAACACAGCTCACCTATGGTTCCGCAAAAACCAATCCGACCACAACGCCTGACGGTAAATGGATTCTTTACAACTCAACCGATAACTGGCATTTGTGGAAAGTTTCCGTTGATGGTGGCGAGCCGGCGCAGCTTACCGACTTTGTCGCCAGTACACCCGAAGTTTCTCCAGATGGAAAAGTGATTGCCTGCATCGGCCGAAACGAGTCAAACCGCCGGCTCCTGATTCTGCCAATCGATGGTGGTCCACCTGTGCGGGAAATGGATTTCTTTGGCTGGGCCTCCAGGCTACATTGGATGAACGATGGCCAGACGGTGATTTATGCAGGTGAGCGCAAGGGACGGAGAGTGATCATAAAGCAATCGCTCAACGGTGGCTTAAGCGAAGAGCCCTTGAACCTTGATACTGACGAACTCTTTGACTTTGGTTATTCCCCGGACGGCCGCTCATTCGCGCTCAGTCGCGGCGCATGGTTGAACGACCTGGTCCTGATAAGCGGCCTCAATCAGTAGGTTACTCTTCAACTCAGAAGCCTGCGCCGCCGCAAAGAAATTCGACACCGACAAAACTCGCTTAGCTTTCAGTTACTTCCCTGAGTGCTTCGCTGTGACTGTCGTACGTAGCCGTCTCGAGCTCTCACAGCCACGTTCGGTTGGTCCACGCGGACCTTGATCTCACGACGCTCGCCGCTGACGAGAGTTGTTTGAGGGTAGTAGCCAATACTGTATTGATGCCGAAGTTCTTCAGCGATTCTGGAAAAAGCGCCGTTCAACTGTGAGCGATCGTTCGCCACGTACAGCCGCCCGCCTGTCTTCGTCGCCAGGTGGTGAAGAAATTGATCTGCCAACTTGTAATCGTCCGTCGACGTTCCCGGACCGCTCGCTTTCGGAGTGCCGTAAGTTACTTGCGAAGAACTCCGCGTGGGAAAATGCCTGCCGCTGATCGTAGTAGTCACTATCGTGGCGTTTGTTCGTGTTTGGGCGTCCACGAAATCAGTAGTGTCATACTGAATCGGGTAGATGAGTGCATCCAGCTCTTCAACCTCATGAAGCGTGCTCTGATAGGTTGCCTGGTAACTTGCCGTATCAACGCCATCGGTGAAAAGCACGATGGCTTTGCGGCCTGGGATCTTGTTGAGACGCGTTTTGATGACGAGATCGAGTGCGTCGTACAGGCGCGTCGAGAAGCCCGTCACCGCATTTCTTTCGACCACTTCAGTAACCACGGTCGCATCGTTCGTCGCTTCGGTTAAAAGCATGATCAGTCTGTCGAAGGTGACAACCAGCACGCGATCCTGCGGGCGCAATTGTTTGGCGAAATTAATGGCGGCTTCTTTGATCTCCCAGAGGTGGAAGAACGTCGAACCGGACGTGTCGAGCAGCAGCGCAACCGTAAACGGTTTCTCAGCAGACTCGAAGTAAGCGAGTTTCTGTTCGACGCCATTTTCAAACACGCTGAATTGTTCGCGTCGCAGATCGGAAATAAACCGGCCGTCTCGATCAAGCACGCTGACCGGCACGGTCACGAGATTCGTGTCGATGCGGACGACGTCGCCTTCGCTGAGCTCTTTTGCATCGTCGAGACTGGTGGGAGAGGACGCATTCGCTGGTTTATCGAACGACGTGCGCGGGTCTAGTAGTGCTGGCGGTTCTGAATACGCGGTGCTGATCTCTTCCGGAGGATTGAGAGTTATTACGTTCGCACTCGCGTTCGCAACCTTGCGAGGCCTTGACGCTGTCGTGTTCGGCGCTGGTAAAGCCGCCGATCGGTCGTCCTTCTTTAGCAGGTAAGCGCCGTGCTGACATGCTGAAGAATTCTCGTAAGCGACGATGATGTACCCTTCAGGAATCCGAACGCCCTGACATATTTTCAAGGTCTGGCCCGGCTGTGGATTGGTCGCGGGCGGGCTGATTTTCGAGGTCCCGCGTTTAACCCGTTGGGTCGTCGTCTGGCCGCACACGATTGTGGATACAAGCGAAAGGGCGAGGAAACCGGCGACTGCATACTTCATGTCGCGACTCCTAAACTGGAATTTTGATAGGCGGCAATTATAGACGCCCTCCTACTAAACACAACTCTCAGAACCTTTCAGGTGCGGGTTCTAAACCTTTGATATGGTGCGAGCCTGAAAAAAGCCGACTTTCCGAAGTACGTACGCGCTCCGGGTTTTGCGGCGTAAGCGACGAAAAAGCGAAGCAGTTGAAAGAGACCTCGAGGCAGTAAAATCAGACCTTGACTACTGGCCCAGGAAGAATAGAATGCGCGGCATTATGTGGCGCTGCCTGAATTGCAAAGCTGACGTTGAGGACAAACATTCTTACTGCTGGCAGTGTGGGAAGAAGCGAGTGCTGCCGGCGCAACAAGCGACACGGGAAACTGAGCAGGCTGCGGTTCCTGAGTTCGCGTCGTTTGAGCAACTCGCCCCAGAGCCTGTTAGTCACGGGTTGATATTCCGGCGAGGTCCGATGACGCGAATCCTTTCTTACGCCGTAGTCCTCGTGTTTTTCATTGTCGCCAAAATTCTTGCCTCACAATTCTTCGGTGCCTATGGCCTCTACATCTTCGGCGCAGTTGCGCTACTCGGGCTGATAGTAATTCTCTGGCGATTTTTCCGCCGCGACACGAGTGAGGGAGTAGGAATAAATCTTCATTGACGGGCGCTTACGACAACCAGTTTGGCTGCAAACCCTGGTGTTGGGCGGACAGTGTCAGCATCGTAATCTTAATTGTCCTCGCTGCTCAGTTGCTGCTGAGCTCTCGCAGGATTTCCGCCACCTACGACGAGCAATACCACATTGCCAATGGTCTCTATTTCCTTCATACAGGCGATCCTGGCCTGATACCTGCACATCCGCCACTTATTGAAGTACTCGCAACGCTGCCCTTGCTGACCAATCGCAATCTGGTGGTGCCGTTAAGAGAGTCTACGTCGTCTGCTGTCAGCAACCTCACTTACTCCGATCAACTGCTCTGGAGACTCAATCAGAATGGTCCGTCAATTGTCGCTCGTGCGCGACTGCCGATCATTGCACTCACCCTGTTACTGGCAATCACTGTTTACGCGTGGGCTCGGGAATTGTTCGGACCAATCCCCGGACTCCTCGCGCTTACGTTGCTCTCATTCGATCCGAATATATTGGCCCATGGAAACCTCGCGACAAACGACATCGGAGTCACATGTTTTGCGACGCTGGCGCTGTATGCATTTTGGCGCTGGATGAATCACCCCACTGCAGCCCGCGCCGTTATCGCTGGTTTACTTCTCGGCCTGGCCCAGGTCTCAAAATTTTCTGCCGTCTACTTGATCCCGGTTCTACTGATCATTCTTGTAACTGATCGAATATCGAAACCGACTACGACTTCGGGTCGGTTAACTGCCAAAGCTACACTGGCCTACCTCGCCGTGATTGCCGTGGCCGCCTACTTCGCTATCTGGGCCGTATACGGTTTTCGCGTGGGCACTCTCAAGGGTTATCCATTTCCAGCGCGCGAATATCTGACATACCTGCAGGCGGCGACAAGTTTGGTCGCGGATGGCAAAGACAGCTTTTTGTTGGGAGCATATTCGCCCACAGGCTGGTGGTACTATTTCCCGGTCGCTTTCGTCGTCAAGACTCCAATACCGACGCTCATTCTGATTGCGGCAAGCTGTGTTTTTGTTTATCGACGACGAACGTGGCGCTCAAGCTTACCCTTGCTGATTCCCGTTGCGATCTACTTCGCAATCTGTTTAGCAAGCCCCTTTCATATTGGCTACCGCCACCTGCTTCCTCTTCTTCCTTGTCTATTCATCTTCACGAGTCAACTGGCTCTCATTGATTGGAAAACATCGCGAGTAGAAGCCGGGGCCGTCGCGGCAATGGTCCTGTGGTTGATGATTGGATCAGTGGTGACCTTTCCACATTACCTCACCTTTTTTAACGAAATCGCGGGTGGGCCGGATAATGGCTATAAGATTTTGGTGGACTCGAACCTGGATTGGGGACAGGAGCTGATCGGCCTGCGGGAGTACATGACGCAGGAGAATATTCCGTCAGTGAAATTGAGTTACCACGGGACCGCGGATCCGGCGGCGTATGGCGTAGTGTATGAGCCGCTTCCCAGCTATCCCTATAATCAGTGGACCAGTAGTACTGTGCCGGACATCCTGCTAAACCCGCCCAGTGGTGTGTACGCAATCAGCGCCAATAATCTGCAAGGACTGCGGTTCAAGAATCACGATCTGTATGCGACCTTTCGCCAGCGTAAGCCGGACGCGATTGTGGGCCATTCGATCTTCATTTATCGCGTCAACCGCACTGTCGAAGGGAACTCCGGCCGATGACTCGGCCATCACACAAAAGAAAACGAGTGGTCTTCACCACCTGGGGGTCTCTTGGCGACCTCCATCCATTTATGGCACTCGCCCTGGAATTGCAAAAGCGCGGTTACTCTTCAGTAATTGCAACTGCACCGCTTTACCGTGAGAAAATCGAAGCTGAAGGAATCGGTTTTCATCCGGTACGTCCGGATCTTTCGCCGCCTGACGCTGACGCATCTGCCGACATCATTCGACGTGTCTCGAATGCGCGTTGGGGTCCGAGTTACCTTTTCCGCAAACTGCTCGTTCCACACCTCCGCGAAACTTACGCGGATACACTTGCCGCGGCGACGGCTGACGGCGGCGCCGATTTGCTGGTGTCGCATCAGGTTCCGTTAACGGCGCCGCTCGTCGCTCAGAAAGCCCATCTCAAATGGATCTCAGCCGTTCTTTTTCCAATTGCCTTTGCCTCCGCTTATGATCCTCCGACGCCGCCGCAATTTCCGGCACTTCGCTCGGTCGCCGCAACTCATCCATTCGTTGCGCGAACGCTCTTCGAATTAGGCAAGCGGACTACAACATCCTGGGTCGAGCCAGTTCAACGACTGCGTCAGGAACTAGGCTTACCGCGCAGCCCAAACCCAATCTTCGAAGGACAACATTCGCCTACGTTGGTGCTGGCGTTGTTCTCCTCAGTACTGGCCCAGTTGCAGCCTGACTTTCCCTCAAACACGCTTATCACGGGTTTCCCCTTCTACGATCGGAAAGATCGGCAGGAGCCGCCGCGTGATCTGTTGCGCTTTCTGGACGAAGGCGAGCCGCCACTCTTGTTCACGCTTGGCTCATCACTGGTGTGGATCGCCAGGGATTTTTACAGCGTTAGCATTCAAGCCGCGCAGAAACTTGGCAAACGTGCATTACTACTGGTTGGCGACAAGCGAAATCTTCCGCAAACGGATCTGCCTGAAGGCATTGCCGCCTTTGATTACGCTCCTCATAGTCTGGTCATGCCTCGGGCAAGCGTTATCGTTCATCAGGGCGGCATCGGCACGACCGGACAGGCGCTGCAAGCAGGTCGGCCGATGCTTGTTGTTCCGTTTGGTCAAGATCAACCGGACAACGCGCGGAGGTGTCTGCGACTGGGCGTCGGGCGAATGCTCTCGGTGGGTCGCTTCTCAGTGTCTCGTGTCACCCGTGAGCTGACAGAGTTGCTCAATAATCCGGCTTATCACGAACGGGCAAAACAGGTTGGACAACAAATAAAAGAGGAGAATGGTACGAGTAAAGCGTGTGATGCAATTGAAGAAGTGTTGCTTCGTTAGGACAACTTCAGTTCGTCTTAAGGGTTGTCGTCGAGGAGATGGCTACTCTGCGTTAGAATGTCGCCACGCGGGTCACGGGAGTTAAATCAATGCAGCGTTTTAAGAATTACTCAATCGTATCGCTCCCCATCGCGATTCTCGTACTGTCATCAACCCGATCGAGTCAAACGCAAGAACCACCGACAACCTCGCGACCTGAGCAACAACAAGCGTCATCAAAACCGGCAAGCAAGTTTGTGAAGGCCAGGTATCCAATTGCAAACCGATATATCGTCGTTCTGAATGACGATGTCGTTTCCGACGACGCGGCGCTTGAGGTTCGCCGGGCACGAGTTACTGCCATCGCCAACCGTCAGGCACAAGCTTACGGTGGAAAGGCCGACCGCATTTATGAAACCGTGTTGAAAGGATACGAGGTTTGGCTGCCAAACGAAGCGGCTGCGATTGCAATCAGCAATTTGCCGCAGGTCAAGTGGGTGGAAGAACATTCGGGTGGCGGATTTGCCGTGCTGCCTCCATTTACTGACCCGTTAAGGCTTCTAACGTCAGTCTGCCGAGGAAAAACTGTTGCTGTTTCGCTGCTGGAACGGCCGTATGGACTCAAACTGTACGGACGGCGCGCTGCCTACCTCAAGGAAGGCATCTCGCATCGCGCTCGGTTGGTAATTCGCGACCGCGCTGAGTTCGATGAGCTCTGGCAACAGATCACGCGGCAAGCATCGAACAAACCGCCGCTGCCGGAAGTCGACTTCTCGCGAGAAATGGTAATAGTCGCGGCCATGGGCCAACAGCGGGATCCTTATGAAATTATTATTGAGAGTGCTTGTGAAGTAGACAATCAACTCGAAGTCCTGGTGCGGACTACGAAGTTTGATTGGTGTGGCGCAATTGTCGGGCTCTTGCCCGAGTCGGTAGATATCGTTCGCTTGCCCAAGACCGATCTGCCCGTGGTCTTCAGGGAAACTGAAGTCAGCGTTAATTGTAAGGGCGTAGTACGCCCGGCCGGTTGATGAGTAATGAGTTCTGCGATGTTCATTTAGTTATGAGACAAACTCTGATTATGAATCAACTTCTTACGATGTAAATCATCAACACGATAAACCAGTCTCAAACCAGGAAATCTTCGCAACTCTGAGTAGTTGCCGGTCTCATCACACTTATCCAGCCAGGCGCGGATTTGCTTGTCCGCTTTCTTGTTCGCTACGAACAGACACAGTGAAAAGGACTCCGTCGCCCCTTCTTCGTGAATAGTCTTGCTCCATGAGCCATCGTCGTCGACAAATATTTCGCCTTCCTTGGGCCAGATATAATTTTTGAGTTGCACAGCAAGCCAAAGATGCAGGTTTGAGCCCACACCCTCTGCCCAG
>Ga0207711_10002410_pt1 | contig 16703 bp, 16 predicted proteins | sample KBSS34metaG_FD_184401 | JGI IMG/M metagenome (GOLD analysis project Ga0207711, IMG submission 184401) | Switchgrass rhizosphere microbial communities from Kellogg Biological Station, Michigan, USA - KBS S3-4 metaG (SPAdes) (version 2) | ecosystem: Host-associated > Plants > Roots > Rhizosphere...
AGGCAGCGTCGGCCGTAGTCGTCCGCGCCCCCTCGACCTCGTCGCCTAGCGCCGCCGGATCGGGAAGCGCCGCGAGCGACCGCTCGGCCGCCGCGACCGCTTCGCGCGCCGCCGCCAGCACCGGCTCGAGGTCGGCCAGCCGCTGACTCAGTCCGCTCCGCTGCGCCTCGGTCCGCTCGAGCGCCGCCGCGGCCGCATCGATAGCGCGCGCTGCTTCGCGAGCGTCGCGCTCTGCGGCAAGCGCCGCCTGCCGCGCCTGTTCCGCCGAGGCCCGGCAACGATCCATCTCGTCCAAAGCGTCGTCCCGCTCGGCTGCCGTCGATTCCACAGCCTGCAGTAGTCCCGGCAGCGTGTCGGCAAGCTGCGCCAGGCGATTGGCGCGGAGCAACCGCTCTGCCGCCGCAGCACCAGCGCCTTTGGCGACGAACCCGTCCCACCGCCGCATCGCGCCGTCGCGGGTGACGAGCCGCTGTCCAACCGCCAGCACCTGCCCCTCGTCCGCCTCGACCACGGCGATCTGCGCCAGCCGTCGCGCCAGTTCGGCAGGGGCGCGCACATGACCCGCGAGGCATTCGGTGCCAGCGGGCAGGGGAGGGTCGCCGGCCTGCTTCTCGCTCCCGGCCCACCGCCGCGTACTGTCCCCTTGCCCGACCGCAGCATCCGCATCTTCGCCAAGCGCCGCCGCAAGCGCCCGCTCGTATCCCGGCTCCGCTGACAGACTCGCGATTGCCGATCCGCCGGCATGCTCCAGCGCGGCCGCGAGCGCGTCATGTTCTGATTTTGCCGCCGAGTGGGCTGCCCGCGCCGCGGCGAGTTTGGTCTCGGCGGAGTCACGCCGCTCCGCCGCGCCGGCCCGCCCTTCGTCAGCAGCAACCCGCCGTGATTCAGCTTCGGTCGCCGCCTTGCCGGCAGCGCTCGCCTTCGCCTCCGCGGCCTTGCGCGCCTCGACCTGCTCGCTTCCGTCGCCGATCGACGCCAGCTGCTCCGCGAGCCGCGCCCGCTCCTGCTCGGTTCGCCCAAGCTGCGCCCGCGACGCTTCCAGCGCCGCCTCCGCAACCCGCCGCTCCGCCCGCATCGCCGCCTGCCGCGCGAGCAGCTCGGCAAGGGCAGCCTCGGCCTCGCGTGACGCCGTCTCCGCTGCGGTCAGCTCGCTTGCGATCCGCGCCGCCTGCCCCTCAGCATCGTCGAGCCTTTGCCCGATCGCGTTCCGCTCCTCCTCAAGCTGCGCCATCGCCCGCTCAGCATCGCTCTTCAGCGCTTCTTCGCGGGCAAGGTCGGCATTCAAGGCTGCATCCAACCGGTCGAGCTCGCCAAGCCGCCGCGTCACCGTGTCTCGCCGTGCCCGCGCCGTCGCCAGCTGATGCGCAAGCGCATGGCCCTGCTCGCGCAGCTCCGCCACCGCCCGCCGCTTCGCCGTCAGCGCTTCGCTCGCCCGGTCGTGCGCGACTTGAGCGTTGGCGATCGCGTGATGGATCCGCTCGACCTCATCCGCCGCCGCTTTGGCTTCCGCGGTCGCGGCTTCGGCGGCGCGCTCCGCCTCCAGCCACCGCGCATGCAGCAACCGGGCTTCGACGCCGCGGATCTGGTCGGTCAGCTTGCGGTAGCGCTCGGCCGCCCGCGCCTGCCGCCGAAGCTGCGCGGCGCGCTGCTCCTGATCGGACAATATCTCGCCGAGCCGAGCGAGGTTCGCCTCGGCGGCGCGCAGCTTCTGTTCAGCATCCTTGCGTCGCGCGTGGAGCCCGGAAATGCCCGCGGCCTCTTCCAGCAGCAGACGCCGTTCCACCGGCTTCGCCGAGATGATCGAGCTGATCTTGCCCTGGCTAACGAGGGCAGGGGAGTGGGCGCCGGTCGCCGCATCCGCGAACAGCAGCGAGACGTCCTTGGCGCGAACGTCGCGGCCGTCGATCCGATAAGCGGAGCCCGCCCCGCGCTCGATCCGCCGCGTGATCTCGCTTTCGCCGCCGGCGCTTTCCTCGGTCGCCGACCGTTCGATCAGGATCGACACTTCGGCGAAATCGCGCGGAGGACGGTTGGCGGTGCCGGCAAAGATCACGTCGTCCATTCCGCCGCCGCGGAGCGACTTGGGGCTAGATTCGCCCATCGTCCAGCGGATCGCCTCGAGGAGGTTCGATTTGCCGCAGCCGTTGGGGCCGACGACGCCGGTCAGCCCGGGCTCGATGCGCAGCTCGGCAGGCTCGACGAAGCTCTTGAACCCGCTGAGCTTGAGCCGCCTGATCTTCACCTTTTAGCTCCCCTCCCCCTCAAGAGGCGCTACCCGCCGACGGCTTTCTTCAGCGCCGGCTCCAGCTTGTCCCAGCTGGCGACATTCTCGACCATCGTGCCGTTGATCACGAAGGTCGGCGTGCCCTGGAAGGCGGGGAATTGCGTCGTCGCATCGCTCGCCATCTGGACCAGCTGGTTGATCGAATTCTCGTCCGCCAGGCACTGGTCGATCTTGGCTTGCGAGATGCCGCGAGCACTCGCCCATTCCTGGAAGTGCGCGAGCTTGGCGAGCGCTCCGAACTGCTGGTTCGGCGGCAGGTTCTGCATCGAGTTGAGCTGGTCCTGGGGCGTGGCCTGGATGTACTTCTCCCAATTCTGCTGGTCGTTGTACATCGCGCGCATCAGCGGGAAGAAGCCCTGCGCGCCGTTGCAGCGGACGGTGAGCGACGCTGCTACGTCGAATGCGTCGCGGACGTAATTGCGGAACTCCCAGCTGACCTGGCCGGACTTCACATATTTGTCGACGAGCGTCGGCACGCCCTCATCATCGAATGCCTTGCAGTGCGGGCAGGTCATCGACCCGAACTCGACCAGCTTCACCTTCGCGTTGGGGTTGCCCATCACGAACCCGCCGGCCTGGGTCTGGCTCACGACCTGCGTCCAGTCGCCACCCGGCGGCGGCTTGATCTGCTCGAGCTTGACCGGCGTATTGTCCGACGTTTCGCCCTTCTTGCAGCCGGCGAGTGCGAGGACCGCCATGGCGCAGGCGAGAGTGGTGGCAGCTTTCTTCAATTCCTAAGCTCCGTTCGTCGAGGAAGTTGCTTGCTGGCCGTCAACGGCCGACTTGATCTGCGCTTCGAGCGTCGGCCACACCTCGGCAGCGGTGATCTGGCCGAAATCGACGAGAGTCCCGTTGATCGCGAAGCTCGGCGTGCCCTGGAAAGCGGGGAATTTTGTGGTCGTGTCGCTCGCCATCTGGACGAGCTGATCGATCGATTTCTCGTTCGTCAGGCACTGCGCGCTCTTCGCGACCGGGATGCCATGCGCGACGGCCCATTGCTGCAATCCCGCGACCTTCGCTGCCGCCAGGAACTTCTTGCCGTTAGGAAGCTCGTCGAGCTTGCTGAGCTGCTCCTGAGGCGCGCTAGCGATCTTCTTTTCCCAGCTTTTCTGGTCCTTGAACATCGCGCGCGTGACCGGGAAGAAGCGCTTCGCGCCGCCGCACCGCGCGACCAGCGACGCGCTGACGTCCATCGCGTCGCGGACGAAGTTGCGGAATTCGAAACTGACGTCGCCCGTCTTCACGAACTCGTTGATGAGCGCCGGCGTCGCCTCCTCGTCGAAGTGCGCGCAGTGCGGGCAGGTCATCGACCCGTATTCGATCAATTTCACCTTCGCATTCGGATTGCCCATGACGAACCCGCCCTCGGCGGTCGGGCTGACGACGAGGCTCCAGTCGCGCACCTTCGCCTTCGCGGCGTGCGCCTTCGCGGTCGTCGCCTCAGCGGGCACAGCGTTCAGTCCGGCAGCCGCGACGAGCGCGGCACAGGCCAGGAACAAACCAGCATTCATTCCTTCACTTCACTCCCTTGATCACCGGAATGGCGACGCTGCCTTCATCGAGCGAAGGCGGGCCGCTGCTAGCCGCAATTCGCGCCGCAAGCGACTCCAGACAGGCGCGAAGCCCGGGATCGGCGATCTCGCGAAGCCCTTCTCCAAGCTCCTTCGGGACCGGCCGCAGCTGCGGACGCGCCTGCTTCGGCTCGGGCGCCGGCGGCTTGCCCTGCTTGAAGACGATCCGATTAACCGCGGCATAACCGAAGAAACGGTTCACGCGCTCGAGGATCATCGGGGTGAGGTGCTGGATCAGCGGCGCATGGGCGCCCTCGACTAGAAGGGTCAGGACCCCGCCCGCCTTCTTGCCCGCGGGGAAGCGGATCGATTCGGGGGAGGAGACCTTGGCGTAGCGCTCGCCGACGATCTCGCTCCAGCGGCTGACGATCGATCCCTGGACGAAGCCGAAGCGGCGGAAGGACGTGTCGCCGATCGCGCCGACGAGCTCGCCCGCGGCGCGCGGGCGGCAGCTCCGCGGCGAATCTTCTTCCTTTGTCTTTCGCTTCGACATGCGCTTTGAGCATGCCATAGCGTTTCTGTGACCGCCAATGCCCCAGGCCGCCTGATCCAACATTATGTGGATAAGTGCCGCGCGTTGCCGTGGCGCTCGCCGCCCGGAGCGCCGCCGCCGGACCCCTATGTCGTGTGGCTGAGCGAGGTGATGCTGCAGCAGACGACGGTCGCCACCGTGACTCCGCGCTTCGAGCGCTTCCTTGCCCGGTGGCCGACGGTCGAGGCGCTCGCCGCCGCGCCGGATGAGGAGATCCTCTCCGAATGGGCAGGCCTCGGCTATTATGCCCGCGCCCGCAACCTCATCGCCTGTGCCCGCGAAGTCGCCAGCCGCGGCGGCTTCCCGACGACAGCAGCCGAGCTCCGCAAACTGCCGGGCATCGGCGCCTACACTTCCGCCGCAATCGCCGCGATCGCCTTCGGCGAGAGGGCGCCCGCCGTCGACACCAATGTCGAACGCGTGATCGCGCGACTGCTCGCGCTATCGCATCCGGCGCGCGAAAAGATCGAGCGGCAACTTCTCGATTTCATGGCGGACCAGCGCCCCGGCGACGTGGTGCAGGCCCTGATGGATCTCGGCGCCACGAGCTGCCGCCCGAAGCAGCCGCGTTGCGGTGAGTGCCCGCTCCAGGCGGATTGCGCCGCTTATGCGACCAGCGAGCCCGAAGCTTATCCGGCACGGCGCGAACGCAAGGCGCGCCCGCATCGCTACGGCACCGCTTGGTGGATCGAGCGCGACGGACATGTCTGGCTAGTCCGCCGTCCGTCCAAAGGTCTTCTAGGTGGTATGGCCGCGCTTCCCGGCACCGACTGGACCGACGAGCCGCCAGCCTCGAAAGCATTGATCGGCACCGTCCGCCACGTCTTCACCCATTTCTCGCTCGACCTCTCTGTCGAGCTTCGTCGCGACCCGGTGGGCGAGGGCTGGTGGCACCAGCTGGACCAGCTCGACGCCGCCGGACTGCCGACCCTCTACCGCCACGCCGCCGAGCTTGCGCTCGCCTCTTCTAAGGAGCGCCGCGCGGCAGCTTGAAGTAGCCCGAACTCGCCCTTAAGAAGCGGCGCAAATCTTCGGACTGCCATCCTCGAAAATCAGGGAAACTTCATGGACGATCGCTTCAATACCATCGCCGGCTGGACGCTGTTCGCGGGGATTGTCGCGCTCGGCTCGTCGATCGTCGCGGGCGAGTTTTTCCACAGCGAGCGTCCCGAGAAGATGGGCTATCCGATCGAGGGTGTCGCGCAGGAAGGCGAGGGCGGTGCCGCCGCCGAGCAGCCGATCGAAACCTATCTCGCCACCGCCGACCCGGCAAAGGGCCAGCAGGTCTTCAACAAGTGCATGGCCTGCCACAACGCCGACAAGGGCGGCGCCAATCAGCTCGGCCCGAACCTGTGGGGCGTGCTCGGCGAGCCGATCGGCCAGGGCAAGGGCTTCGCATTCTCGCCAGCGCTGTCCAGCAAGGGCGGCAACTGGGATTGGGACAAGCTCAGCCAGTGGCTGACCAGCCCCAAGGCCTTCGCGCCCGGCACCAAGATGACCTTCGCCGGCCTCGGCAATCCGCAGGACCGCGCCAACGTCATGGCGTTCCTCAATAGCAAGAGCGATTCGCCGCAGCCGCTTCCGAAGGCGCCGGCCGCCGCGACGGCTTCAGCGGCTCCCGCCGCTGCCGGCAAGGAGCCTGGCACCGGTCCGAACAACGGTCCTCAGAAGGCCGAGACCGAGCCCGTTCCCAACACCGCTCCGGCACCGACGCACTAAGCGTTCGCGCTAAGCCTCACTCCGGCGGCGCGCTCTGCACGCGCACCGGCTCGGGGTGGTCTGCGTAGAAGTTGGTGACGAACTCCCACGCCTCGTCCGCGTCCTCGCTCCAGTGGATGAGGTCGAGGTCGTGCGGTGCGATCACGCCTTCCTCGACCATCGCGTCGAAGTTCACGACGCGGTTCCAGTAATCCTTGCCGAACAGCAGGATCGGCAGTGGCCGCACCTTGCCGGTCTGCACCAGCGTCAGAAGCTCGAACATCTCGTCGAACGTGCCATAGCCGCCGGGGAACACCGCGACCGCCCGAGCGCGCAGCAGGAAATGCATCTTGCGAAGCGCGAAATAGTGGAACTGGAAGCTGAGGTCCGGCGTGACGTAGCGGTTTGGCATCTGCTCGTGCGGAAGCACGATGTTGAGCCCGATCGATTCCTGGCCCTCTTCGAAGGCTCCGCGGTTCGCGGCCTCCATGATCGACGGCCCGCCGCCCGAGCAGACGACGAAATGGCGCTTGCCTTCCTCGTCGGTGCCGTAGCGGCTGGCGAGCTTCGCCAGGCTCCGCGCCACCTCGTAATAGCGCGACTTCTCCTTCAACCGCTCGGCGATCTTTTCCTGCTCGGGGTTCGTCGCCGCCGCGATCACCGCATCCGCCATTTCCGGCGCCGGGATCCGAGCGCTCCCGTAGAACACGAACGTCGATGCGATATTCGCCTCGTTGAGGAACAGCTCGGGCTTCAACAACTCGAGCTGGAAGCGCACCGGGCGCAAATCCTCGCGAAGCAGGAAGTCCGTGTCCTGGAAGGCGAGCTTGTAGGCTGGGCTGTCGGTCTGCGGGACCGACGGCACGTGCTTGGCGGCGCGCGCGTCGACCTGGCTAGTCGGGAAGATACGCTTTGGCGGTACTGCTTGGGTCGTCATGCAGCATCGCCTAGCGGCAAAGTTTCGCGCGGTCACGCGACGGCTGTTGTCTCCCGCGGGGCGCCCCAGTCGATGCGCCGCGTCGCGTACATGACCCCGGCCAGCGCCGCGAACAGCAGCAGCGACCCGATCAGAAGCGAGAAGGCCTCGAGGCTCAGGAGCACGTAGAGCACCGCATAAAGCCCGATGAGCAAACCGCCGATGAAGCTCGCGCGCCGCCAGCTTCCGAGCACCGCCGCCGAATAAGCCGTGTTCAATCCCGCGATCGCTGCCGAGGCGAGCACATAGGCAAAGGTGAAACGGATCACCTCCGCAAAGGCGAGCAACAGCACGAAGAACAGCACCAGCGCCGCGCCCATCAGCAGATATTCGACCGCCGACACGCGCACCCCGCCGATCACGTCGAACATCAGCAGCGCAAGGAAGGTGAAGCCGATGAACAGGAAGCCGTATTTCGTCGCGCGGTTGACCTGCGAATAGAGGTCGACCGGCTGGATCAGGCTGATCGAAGCCGCTTGCACCGCATCGCCGGCCGCCGCCGCGACCGCGGCCGCGGCGGGGTAGGGGCTGCTCGCGACGGCGAGCTTCTCGACCATGTTCGAAGCACCGGGGTCGCCGGTGCTGACGAGCGAGCGCCCGAGCGCGAGGTTGCCGACGCGATAGGTGGCATCGAAGCCGTTGGCACCCACCGACCGCGCGCCGGGAAGGAAATCGCCGCCGAAGCTCGGGCTCGGCCATGACGATTTCACGCTCCAGCGCGTGTCGCCCGCCTGCGGGATGAGGCTCAGCGACGCATTGCCGCGAAATTCGTAGGCGAAATCGACGACCATCGGCTGCGCCGTCAGCGCGCTCGCATCGACCCAGGCGAAGAAGCCCCGCCCGCCGCCGCTTCCTCCGCCCGGCAGCAGCCGCAATGCGCGGCCGCCGAGCGACACGCGCGGATTGGAGCCGAGCCCGCGCGGGTCGCTAAGCCCGAAGCGGAGCTCGGCGCGGCTGAGGTCCATCTGCGTCGCATCGACCCCGGTGCGGGCGAGGTCCGGCGGCAGGACGAACCGCGCCTTTCCGGTGACGTCCGCGTCGTAAACCACCGCTTCGTAGATCGACCGCTTGCGCACGTCCGGGCGAAGATCGGTCGAGACCTGCGCGATTTCCGGCGCCAGCGTCAGCTCCTTCGCCAGCTGGTTGGTGCGCGTAACGCTCTGCCCGTTTTGGACCACCGTTTCGGTCGCGTTAGCGCGATAGGGAATGACGAGCACCGGCCCCGCCATTGCCTGTGGCCCGCCCCATCCGGCGGTAATCGAGTTCGTCGCTTCCTGCTGCTGAGTCTGTCGGTCGTAGACGAGCAGCCACACGGAAAAGAGCGGGATCGTCAGCGCAAGCCCGACGACGATCGCCAGGAACAGCTTGAACCCCGGAGTACGCTCGCCGTCGACCTTAAGCACATTCTCTCTCCCTCAAACTCGATGCGCCGAACCTGCCGCAACGACGCATGAGTGTCATGAGCGGCCTATGAGCATTCGCTGAGATCGCTCCGCCCAGTCCTCCCGTCGAGGAGAGCTAACGTATGTCAGCTATTGGATCGTTCCGGACATTCGGGCGTCATCAATAGGTCACCGCCGACGACTAAGAATACGGCAATGAAGCACGAGACGAACTTCTACACCGCGGACGAGGCCCGGCAGCCGATTGGGCTGTTTTTCGGGCTATTGTTCAGCGTGGCAAGCTGGTGGGCCATCGTCAGCCTGATCCGGCACCTCGCGTAGGCGGGTGCTGTCAGCCCCGGTACTGCCAACTCTCCCCAATTCGAACATCCAGTCACATCGTTGACACTTGATGCCGGACGGGGCCTGCCCAAATCGGCCGCATGATCGACATCCGACCCTTCAACAGCCTCGGCCACGCCAACCACGGCTGGCTCGACGCCCACCATCATTTTTCATTCGCGAACTACTATGACCCTGCCCGCATGGGCTGGGGCCGGATCCGCGTCTGGAACGACGACACGATCGGCGCGAAGAGCGGCTTCCCGCCGCACCCGCACCGCGACATGGAGATCGTGACCTACGTCCGCACCGGCGCGATCACGCACCAGGATTCGATGGGCAACAAGGGCCGCACCGCCGCCGGCGACGTTCAGGTAATGAGCGCCGGGACCGGCGTCACCCACGCCGAATATAATCTCGAGGACGAGGCGACGACGCTCTTTCAGATCTGGATCGAGACCGACCGCCCGTCGGTCAAGCCGAGTTGGGGCGCCATGCCCTTTCCGAAGGACTCGCGGGCGGGCGCCTTCCAGCTGCTCGCCAGCGGCGATTCGGATGACGGCGTCCTCACCATCAACGCCGACGCTCGGATCCTCGGGGCCACGATCAAGGCCGGCGAGACGATCTCGGTCGACGCCGCGCCCGACCGTCACCTCTATCTCGTCCCGAGCGGGCGGGTGAAGGTGAACGGAATCGAGGCCAATCCGCGCGATGGCGTCGCCATCACCGGCGAGGAGCGAATCGCAATCGAGGCCGAGGACGACGCGGAGCTGGTGCTGGTCGACGCGCGATAGGCGGCGGTTTCGGTTCGGTTCATCGAACCTGTGCTTGAAAGTGCGGCAATCGGTGGGCATGTGCCTGTCGCGCCACGGGATTTTGGCGCGAATCAACGCGAGAGCGGCGGGAGCAGATGAAGGCGGTTTCACGCTTTAAATACGCATATTTGGCGGGGGCGCTTGCGCTCGCCCCGACGGTCGCGCCGGCGCAGGAAGCTCCGGCGCCGGCCCAGGACACGCCGCCGCCGGCCAGCACCGTCGGCCCGAGCGCGCTCGAGAATTTCAGCCTCAACGGCACTATCACCCACGCCGCCGACCAGCCGGCAGCGACCCAGCCCGCTCCGAAAAATCCGGCGCCTGCCGAAAAGCCGGCCGCTCCGGCCGCCGACCAGCCGGCCTCGGCGCCGGCGACGACTGAGACGAGCGCCGCTTCTGCGCCGCGGACGACTGCACCCGCGCCGCGCCAGACGCGCATTGTATCGGCCACCCCTGCGCCGCAGGCACAGCCACAGCCTGCGCCGCAAATCCTTCGCCAGTCTCCGCCGTCATCCTCGGTGACGGCCGCCTTGCCGACGCTCAACGAGGCAGGGCCGAGCACGGCTGACGCGCCGGCAGCGACCACAACCGACTTCGCGCCGGCGCCCACCGCGCCGGGCCACAGCTTCCCGCTCTGGCCGTGGCTACTCGCCGCGCTCGTGCTCGGCGCAGGCGGCGCATTTCTCTTCTGGCGCAACCGCTCGCGTGAGGCGTTCGCCGGCGGTCCAGCCATCGACGCTTTCGTCGCGCCCGAGCCCGCACCGGCCCCGCGGCCTGCGCCTGCCCCGCCGCGCGCCGCGCCCGCACCGGTGCCATCCCCTGCGCCTGTGCCGCCTCCGGCACCGCGCGCCGGCGGCGGTCTGGTCGCCTCGAGCCTCCGCCCGTGGATCGAGATCGGCTTCAACCCGACCCGCTGTGTCCTCGACAACGACAAGGTCGCGATCGAGTTCGAGCTCGAACTGTTCAACTCCGGCAGCCAGCCGGCGCGGTCGGTGCGTGTCGACGTCGCCCTCTTCAACGCCAGTAATGACCAGGACGAGCAGATCGGCGCCTTCATCGCCAACCCCGAGGGCGCGGGCGAATCCATCGACATACCGCCCTTGAAGCGTGTCGGCCTCAAGGCGCAGGTCGCGATCGCGCGTTCCGAGGTGAAGGCGTATGAAATGGCCGGACGCCGAGTCTTCCTGCCGGTGGTCGCCTTCAATGCGCTTTACGGCGCGGGCGGCGGGGAAGGGCAGACCTCGACCACGTACCTGCTCGGCCGCGACACGAAGAACGAGAAGCTGGGGCCGTTCCGGATCGATGCGGGCCCGCGCATTTTCCGCGGCATCGGCGCTCGCGAGCTGCCGACGGCGCTCCGCCGCTAGGAGCTAGGGCTGGGGTCGCCCGCTCAGGCGAGCGGCCATTTGAATGCGGGCCGGCGGCTTCTGACGACGATGCCCGTGCACTCGAGGGTCATCGCTTCCTGCTCATATTGATCGGCAAGGCCGGATAGGACCTGCCGGCCTTCCGAAGTCATCGCGGTCGAGGCGAGCTCGCGGCATTTGCCGGCGTCATGACGGAGGCGCTCGAGAGACTGTTCCATGGGGGCGCGACTCACTTGGTGAGGCCGCGCAGTATTGCTGCAAGCTGCGCGGAGTCGAGTCCCGCTGAGCGCGCCGGCGGCAGGGTTCGCCGCAGCGGCCGGACGGCTCTCTAACTGCCCGAACGCCGGAACCGGTAGTGCCCGTGCACAGGCGTCGCCCGATAGGTCTGGCCAGAGCTGCAGGTGATCTTGAAGACTCCGGAAGCTCCCTCGGCCGCGGTCGAGGCGACGCTGCCGCACGAATAACCGATCTTGTCGAGCGTCCGCGCGACCACGCGGTCGGGCAGCGGCATGCTGGCGGAGACCATCTGCGCGGCGTCAGGCTGCGCAGCCGGCTCGGCCGCTGCGGCCTCGACCGGCTGCGGCTCTCCCGCGCCCTCGATCCGGTTTACCGCCGCGAGGGCGCGCGCGAACCGCGAGGACGAAGACGCCTGGCGTTTCTCGGGCGCCGCGGCCGGCGGCGGTGCAGCCTCAGTCTCGACTGCGGCCGCAGCGGCAACCGGCGGCGGCGGCGGCGAGGCCTTCGCGATCTGCGGGGCGCTGGAAGCCGTCGTCGAGTTCACCGCCGATGCTGGATCGTTCGTCAGCGCGAAACTCGCCAGCCCGCCGACGAGGCCAACGGAAGCGACCAAGCCACCGGCGAGCATCGCCGTACGCAGCCATTCCATCGGCTGCCTGCCATGGTCGCGCGAATGTCCCCCTGCCTCGCCGAAGGCCAGGATTTCACGGACGGTCATTTCCGGCGCGTCTTCATCGACGGCCAGCAGCTCCGGCTCGGGCTGCGGTGCCGTCGCCGGTTGCGTCGCTACCTCGGCCATCCCGTCATATTTGATCGGCTCGGCCAGCTTGATCAGCCTTTCGGCGATGGTCGGGACGCGCTCGACCTGCGGCGGAGCCGGCAGCTCCGGTTCCGGTTGCGGGGCAGGCTGCGGCTCGAGCGCATAAGCCGCGCTCGCCGTTGCCGGTGCGGCGCCGGGCCAGCGTTGCTGCGTCATTGCGAAAGCCCACTGCCGCGATGCCTCCGCTTGTACGCCGAGCCCGATCGAGCGGTCGTACTCGCGCCGTTTCTCGGCGTTCCGGAGCACCTCATAGGCCGCGCAGATCAGCGCCGCCTCGCTCGCCCGATGCGCGCCGAACATGCTCATCTTGCGCCCGAACGCGAGCATGATCTCGCCCTCGCCTGCCGCGGGCGTCAGGCCCAAAATGTCGTAATGATTTGGCGGCGACTTAACCAAGCTGATCATCGATGCCTCCCCCGAAAAAGGCTCGTTGCGAATCGTAAGTATCGGAACTTGCGACGATTTTTCCGGGGAATCCAGCTCAATCTACCGACGGAGAGGCGCATTTCATCGGCAATGGTTAACCCGCCGAGGGCAGAATCAGCGGAGCTTCGCGATCTTGATCCGGTCGAGCTTGGCGCGGTCCTTCACCGACTCCTCGCTCCTGGTCAGCGCCTTGGCGATGGCCTTCAGCGCCATGCCTTTGCTGGCGAGCGTGTGCAGCTTCTGGATTTCGTCCTGCCGCCACGGCTGCCGGTGCCGCTCGAACCGCTCGCTCATCCCATCCTCCCCTGCACCTGCAGGGGCCATATGGTCGAAATCCGCGTCATCCGGCCAGCCCTAATCCCGGGTCCCCCAGACGAAGAGGATGGTCAGCGCCGCCGTCGTCCCAAGCGCGAACGACTTCGCCAGCGCCGACGCGCCATTGTCGGTGCCCCATTCGAACAGTCCGGCCGAGACCATCAGAGACAATAAGAACCAGGACAGCAGCGACAGTCCGCCCGCCCAAACCGCCGTCGACTTCGCTTCCCTGAACGCCTCCGCACTGCCCGCCCGCGCCGCGAACAGGTCCCACGCGCCTTTGAAGGCAACCGCGGCGATCGCGAACTGGCACAGGACAATGAGGGCGAACCCCGCCCAGCTCATCGCCGGCGAATGGGCGGATGCGACTGCGTCGATCTGCCGGCGCATCGCGCCGGCGTCGCGCAGATTTTCCACCGCATACATCAGCGCCGTCAGGCCGATCAGAAGGACAAGCAGGCTCTTGAAGATCTTCATCGCGACCGCTGGGAGCGGATCACGCGACGATGCTCGCGCCGCCATCGATGTAGATCGTGCCGCCGGTGATCCGCCGCGCATAGTCCGAGGCAAGGTAGGCGCAGGCCGAGCCGACATCCTCGACATCGACCAGCTGGTGAAGCGGTGAGCGCTCCTCCGCTTCGTTGAGCAGCAGCTCGAAATCCTTGATGCCCGACGCGGCGCGGGTCTTGAGTGGTCCCGGCGAGATCGCATGGACCCGGATGTCGAGCGGGCCCAGCTCATAGGCGAGGTAGCGGCACACCGCCTCCAGCGCCGCCTTCACCGGCCCCATCACATTGTAATTGGGAACGACCCGGTTGGCGCCGAAATAGCTCATCGCGAACATGGTCCCGCCGTCCGTCATCAGGGGAGCGGCGAGCTTCGCCATCCGCACGAACGAGTGGCAGGAAACGTCCATCGCCCGCGCGAACCCGGCCGCGGAGCAATCGAGGAGCCCGCCCTGGAGATCCTCCTTGGGCGCGAAGGCGATCGAATGAATGAGGCTGTCGAGCTTGCCCCAGCGGGTCGCGATCTCGCCGAACAGGGCCTCGAGCTCGCCTGGGTTCTCGACATTGAGCGGCGCCATGATCTCGGCGCCAAGCGCGGTGCCGAGCGGCTCGACGAAGCCGCGCGCCTTGTCGTTGAGCCAGGTGATCGCGATGTCGGCGCCCGCCGTGCGGAACGCCTCGGCGCAACCGTAGGCGATCGACTGGTCGTTGGCGATGCCGACGATGAGCGACCTGTGGCCGGTGAGGATGGGACTCCTGGCCGTGTCTCTCACGTCGGGTGCGGTTGCGGGTGCGTCGATGACGTTCATTCGGCTTCCACCTTCTTCGCTTCGGCGGGCGCGAGCGCGAACAGCTTCCGGACCTCGGCCAGCCGCTTCTTCGCTTCGTCCGAAGAGCTTCCTGTCGCCTCCGCGAGCCGCGTCACCGCGCGGAAGATCCGCGACCGGTCGGCCGCATTGGCGGGCAGCAGCTTCGGGATCGCCGCGACGGCGCGCGCTTCGTCAATGCGGATCAGCAGCGACTGGTCGTGCATCGCCTTCTTGATCTCATCCATCGAGCGCGGGCGGCCCGGCGGCTGCTCCTCGTGCAGCTGTTTGAGGACCGCGAAGCCGCGCTCGTCCACCGAGCCTTCCGCCCTCCGGATGTAGATGATCGACCGCAGCACCGCCTCGACCGCGCCGCCCTCCTCGAACCGCTGCTCGAGATCGGCGCGGCGCTTGGCCCGTGCCTGTTCCCGGAAAGCATCGCGCGCGGGCTTGCGGTCGTCCTCGGCGCCGGTCGGATCGAGCCCGACCATCGCCTGCACCAGCGGCGACCCGTAGGTCAGGTGGAAGATCTGCTCCGTCATCATGTCGCGGGCTTGACCGAGGGCGGACAGCGTCGCTTTGATGGTTTCCGCCATCATCCTCTCGCCCGCGACGTAGGGGTTATCCTCTGCGACCGGCACCCGGTTTTCACGAACGAAATCGGCGCTCGACTCGACCAGGCGCATCGCCGGGTTTTCGTCGGAAAAGATCCCGAAGCGGACCCTGTTCGGGTGCATCTTGCGCGCCCATTCGCCGAACGCCGGCGGCGTCACCGAGCGGACGAACGGCGACAAATAGCTTTCGTAGAGCCGCCGGTTGATGGCGGAGACGCGTTCGGCCGCCGCGAACTTCCGGTCGTCCTCCGGGCTGTTGCCGCCCAGCGCCCTGATGTCCGCCAGGCTGCGCGGCTCGAGCCGGAAAAGATAGCTACCCTCGATAAGGTCGCGGTTGGCGACATCGGCGCCGATATCATCGATCACCGCTTCGTAGAGCCCGGGCGGCATGACATCGATAAAGTCCATCGCGCTGGTGAACTCGCCATGCTCGCGCGCGGCAATCTTGCCGGACACGAAGATGCCGAGGTGGCCCACCGTCTCGTGGACGGAATAGACTATCGTCTGCCCGCCCGAAACGAGGTCCTCGTCATTCTCGTAGATGTCGGTGATCCACCCTAGCGCCTGCTGCGGCGGCGTGATGCTGTCGCCCCACGAGCAGAAAATCACGATCGGCGAGGCGATGTTGCGAAGGTCGACCTCCATGCCGTCCGAGGTGCGGATTTCGCCTGCGGTCAGCCTGTTGCCGACGAAGAGGTTGTCCGCGATCCACTGCATCTCGCCGGCGTTCATCAGCACCGGGCTTCCCCACCAGGTCTCGAAGTCGAGGAAGCGCTGCGCCTCGGTATCGACCTTGGAATAGACATTGTACGGCTTTTCAAAGAGCGTGTTCGCCGGCTCCAGCCGCTCGAAGTTGGCGACCAGGCTCGCGCCGTCGAATTTGCCGCCGCCGAGGTCTCCGGCAAGCGCCGTCAGCCAAGTCCCGCCGAGCATCCCACCCGTATAGCGCATCGGATTCTTGCCGTGGACGCCGGCCCAGTAGGACAGTGGCGAACCGGCCAGCAGCAGCGGCCCCGGCACCTCGGGATGCGTGGCGGCCATGATGATCGTCTGCCAGCCCGCCTGGCAATTGCCGATGATCGCCGGCTTGGCCGAAGACGGATGCCGCCTCGCCACTTCCTCGACGAACCGCGCCTCGGCGTTCCACACGTCCTCGGTCGTCTGGCCCGGCTCGGGCTCGGGTAGGAAGCCGATGAAATAGCAGGGATGGCCGTTCGAAAGCGCCGCCCCGATCTCGCTGGTGTCCTTCATGCCGCCGATGCCCGGGCCATGTCCGGCGCGGGGATCGACGACGACGAATGGGCGCTTCGACGAATCCACCGCCATCCCACGCGGCGGCACGATCCGGACCAGCAAATAATTGACCGGCCGCCGGAACGTGCGGCCGTCGAGAATCAGCTCGGTATCGAACTCCAGCACGTTGGGAGCGATCTTGTCCTGCTGCTCGCGATAGATGTTCCCCCGCTGGCGGAGGACGTCGAGGAACAGGATGGACCGCTGGCACGCGTCGCGCAGATATTCGTACGCAGGACTGAGGCTCTGCTCGTCGCTCATCCGACCCTCCATGGAAGTGAGCGTCATTATTGAGCGCGAGGTCCGCGCTTCCATCGGGGATTGCCCTAGCCCGCTCCGGCGCGAACCCAGCCCGGCGGCGCCATGTGGTCATGCTCCTCGTCGTACGACCAGCCTTTAGCGATCAACTCGCGCCTGTCGGGCTGCTTCATCCGCTGAAGCTTGCGGACGATCCGCTCTCGAAGCTCGGCGACGTCGTCCGGTAGCGGCTGCTCGGCCACCTATCGAGAACTGAACCACCAGATTGCGGCCAGCCATATCGCCATGGGCAAAGCGATGGCGCCACAAAGCCAGCCCGCCCGGCGGACTGTGTCGCCCCGTCGCCACGACCGCACCGCCGCGGGCAACGCCAGGCAAAGCATCAGGAGATATGCCCCGAGGCTCGCCGCATAGACCATGACGGTGCCGATCGCCCCGTCGCCGTACTGGGTCAGCTGCGTTCC
>Ga0207711_10002413_pt1 | contig 16687 bp, 16 predicted proteins | sample KBSS34metaG_FD_184401 | JGI IMG/M metagenome (GOLD analysis project Ga0207711, IMG submission 184401) | Switchgrass rhizosphere microbial communities from Kellogg Biological Station, Michigan, USA - KBS S3-4 metaG (SPAdes) (version 2) | ecosystem: Host-associated > Plants > Roots > Rhizosphere...
ACCAGCGGGCCCTTGTAGATGCCGCGGCGGATCAGGCGCTCGACGGTTTCGTAGCTGTTGATGTTGTAGAACTGGAAGGCGCTCTGGATGCCAGCCTTTGTGAGGCGGCGCACATGCTCCTCGAAAAAGCTGGGGGTGGAGGGCACGATCATCTCGGAGTAAGCGCGGAAGTTCTCCGGCTCGGCCAGCGACGTGCCGGCGATGTCCTCGACTTCCATCTGCTCCACGACGTTCATCTGCGAGGTGTTGACCGTCACCGTCACCTGGTCCGGCTTCGGATCGAGCTCGGCCAGCATATGGCGCGTGTCGTCGGACAGCCATTTGGCAGCTGCGCCGTCGCTTTCGGGCGCGAAGGAGATCGAGCCGCCGACCTGGATGATCATGTCCGGCACGGCATTGCGCACGCCGGCGATCAGCTCGTTGAACTTGGACAGGCGCTTGGAACCTTTACCGTCTGGCTCGCGCACGTGCAGGTGGAGCGCAGTGGCCCCCGCGTTGTAGCAGTCCACCGCCTTCTGGATCTGCGCTTCCATGGTGACGGCGATGTCTTGCGGAAAGTCCGAAGGCACCCACTCGGGGCCGTACGGTGCGGCGGTAATGACGAGCTTTTCCTGGTTTTCAGGGAAAAGGGATCCATCGAGGAAGTTCATGTGAGGTTCCTTTGAGTTGTGTTGGGTCGATTGGATGAAGCGCTGGTTTTCGGCGGCTTACTCGCTTCCAGTTCCTCGAGCAGAATCGGAGCGCCGACGCACATGCTGTGCAGCCCCTGCAAGCTTGCGATCTGGAACACGGCGGTGATCTCCGCGCGGGTGGCACCCGCCTTGAGTGCGCGCCGAATGTGCCGGCGAACGCCCGGCGCGTAGAGATGAGTGCAGGAAACATCGAGCGCAATGCCGATCAATTCGATCGTTTTCGCATCGAGTACGCCCTCGACCGCCGGCGCAATCGCCATTGCGATCACCTTTTCGGTCCAGGCGGGATCGAGCTTCGCAAAGGGCTCCCAATCGGGATTCCAGTTGCCCGTGGCGGGTTTTCGGGCGCGCGCGGGACGCCCATGTTGGACCGGCTTGCTCGACACGTCGTCGTCGTTCATCGCTCACGCCACCTGGGGCGTCAGTTGGCCCGAGACCGCCGGGACGCGAGGCTCGACGCTCTTGCGGTCCGACAGATAGCTGCGCGCGGCGACGAGGTACATCGCCGCCGCGACAAGACCGAACAGCGGCACGACGCTCATCGCGAACTGCAGTCCGTAAACATCCGAAAGGCTTCCGGCGAGGATCGGTCCGCCGGCAAGGCCGAACAGGTTGCGCATCAACGAGAGGACCGAAGCTCCGGTCGCGCGCAGCGAGGGGTGGATGACATCGATGACGACGGCGTCGGTCGTGCCGACACTGCCGGCCATCACGATGCCGCCCGCGATGATCAGTGCGAATTGCGTCGGGCCGGGCGGCACGCCGACAAAGGCCGCAAGCATGAATAGCGTTGTCAGGAGGGCCGTGATCGCCGGCACGAACAGCCTCGCTCTCGGGGAACGCGAGCGATCGGCCAACATGCTCCACAAGATCGCACCGATGCCGCCGACGAGAACGACGATGCCGGTCCGCAGTCCAGCCTGATCCGGCGCGATGCCGTAGTACCGCGTGAAGTAGGTCGGCAGCCACGCCCACGTCGTCGAAACAACGAGCAGATTCAGCCCCGCCCCGATGCAGGTGACGAGCGCGGTACGCGGCCGCAGCAACTCGTTGATCACTGCGCGCGCTGTCATGCGCGACGTCGATTGGGTTCCACCCGTGGAAGGCAGCGCGACGGTCTTGTAGTCGCGTACGATCAGCAGGAACAGGAATGCCAGAAACAGCCCCGGTATGCCCACGGCGCCAAAGCCTGCCTGCCAGCCCCAGCGCTCGGCGATGAATCCGCCAAGCATCACGCCAGCGACTGATCCGAGCATCCCCGCCGCCAGGAACGCGCCGCACACGGTGCTGCGCATCCGCATCGGAAAAAGGCTTGCCAGCAGCGCCATGCCTACCGTTCCATAGGCGGCCTCGCCCAGGCCGACGACGCTGCGTGCACCCATCAACTGCCCGTAACTGCCGGCGAATGCACTCCCGAGGGTCGCGACGCTCCAGACCAGCGCCATCAAAAAGATGCTCTTCACCCGGCTCCAGCGGTCCGCGAGCAGCGACAGTGGAACGGCGCCGAGCGCCACGGTGACGGACACAATCGAAACCAGGCCGCCGAGCTGTTTGTCGGACAGGTCCCATTCCGCTTTGAGATGCGAAAACATCGAAACCACGACCTGCCGGTCGATATAGTCGACGACCATCAACGCAAAGATGATCGCAAAGACCGACCAGGCGTAGCGGCGTGGTGCCGGACGAAAATCGGCTGCCTCGTATCCAGATCCGGTATGGCGAATTGCAACGCTCATCGTAGTGTTGTTCCTGGTGTGGCGCCGAGCTCGGATTCGAGATTTCGAGTCCTGCAAGGTGGCGAGCGGTGCGCAGTATGCTGCGTTGTAGTTTTTGCCAATTGATCCTTGGTGACATAAACTTATCTTGTCGGGACTCAACCAGAAACACTGATGCCGGGATTGATTCGCAGCGGGAGTCTCGCCCACTACGCCGACATCGCGCGCGGCGCCGGCCTTGATCCCGCCACGATGCTGCGAGAATTCGAATTGCCGCAGAGTTGTCTGCTCGATGCGGACATCAAGATTCCCATCGAATCCGCCCGCTCACTGCTCGAAGCGTCTGCGGAGCGGAGCGGCGTCGAAGCGTTCGGTCTCCTGATGGCCGACGCGCGGCGCCTTTCGGATCTCGGCCCGCTCGGGCTGCTGGTTCGCGAGCAGCCGACGCTGCGACTCGCAGTTCAGGCGTTCGTGCAATATGGAAGACGCCTCAACGAAGAGTTGCTGCTAGCGATCGAGGAAGCGGGCGATGTCGTAGTGCTGCGCGAGGAATTGATCGTCGGGCATGCGGGCCCCGTACGCCAATCGACGGAGCTCGCGATCGGCGTTGCATTCCGGATGTTGTGCGCGCTGCTCGGCAAGGACTGGCGACCGCGGCGGGTGTGCTTCGCGCACGATGCTCCCGCCGACCGCTCCGTGCACGAGCGCGTGTTCGGGCGCAACGTGGAATTCGGACACGACTTCAACGGCCTGGTGTGTTCGCGCGCCGACCTCGATGTGCCGAATCCCAATGCGGATCCCGCGATGGCGAAGTACGCCCGGGAACTGCTCGATTCAAGCCTCGCGACCGCCGCGAACGATGCCTCACGCGAGGTGCGCGAATTGATCGTGACGCTGCTTGGGACCGGTTCCTGCACGATCGACCGCGTCGCACAGCACATGGGCGTCGACCGGCGTACGATTCACCGCCATCTCGCACGCGACCATCAAACGTTCTCGGGCATGGTGGACGCGGTTCGACGCGAACTCGCCGAACGCTACATGAAGGACCGCGATCGTTCGCTCGCGGACGTGTCGCTGTTGCTGGGCTTCGCGGCGCCGAGCGCCTTTTCGCGCTGGTATCGGCGGCAGTTCAGCGATCGGGCATCGAAGGCACGTGCGCGGGCGCCAATGCGACCTCGATAACGCGTGACCAGGCTCACGGATCTCGGTGACGAAGCGAGACGCGGATGACTTCGCGCGAATCGTCGTTCCGTGCAGTGTACGGCCGCCGGAGATGCGTGACCTGCTCGCGGTTGATCGCCAATCGCAGTGACCGGAGAGAGCACTGTCTGGGCCGACGGTATAAGTCCCTGGGCCATTTCGTGGACTCCACGTGCTACCTCCGCACCAAGCTCGCGGAGCTACCGCACGAAGTCTTCGTCACGCTCCTGCTCGACTCGCAACATCGTCTGGTGCACCGGTGGCCGGCGCGGCGATCGGCAGCAACGTCGGGCGGGATCACGACGGTCCCGTATATGGACAGGACGTCCAGCGATGCGCCGACGTATCGAATAACGATCGACCCGACTACTGGGACGTGACGTACGAATTCCAGGGCGTCGAGCATCGCGTGCAGATGAACGCGCCTCCGGGACCCACGATTCTCGTGAACCGCGACGGCGAGCCGCGCGTGTAAGCGCAGCAGTCGCCAATGAAGAAGGGCGGCCGCGGGTCCGCCCTTTTTCTTTACGCGATCACATGCCGCTGTAGTTCGGGCCACCGCCGCCTTCCGGCGTGACCCAGCGGATGTTCTGCTTCGGATCCTTGATGTCGCACGTCTTGCAGTGGACGCAGTTGGGCGCATTGATCTGCAGCCGAATCCCCGAGTCCGGGCCTTCCGCACGCACGAACTCATAAACGCCTGCGGGGCAATAGCGCGCTTCAGGCCCGTCGAAGACCCGCAGATTCACATCCACCGGAATCGCGGGGTGTCGCAGTTGCAGATGTACAGCCTGGTCCTCTTCGTGATTCGTATTCGAGAGGTAGACCGACGACAGCTTGTCGAACGTGATCGCGCCATCGTATCTCGGATAGTCGATCCGGGGCATCCGCGCAGCGGGTCGCAGCGCTTCGTGATCGGCGTACTTGTGGCGCAGCGTCCACGGGACGACGCGGCCGAGACCGAGATCGTTCAGCCACATCTGCAAGCCGCCGTGCAGCGTGCCGGCCCACATCCCCCAGCGCAATCCGGGCTTTACGTTTCGCACCTTGTAGAGATCGTCGTACACCCATGACGAACGCCAGCCCGATTCGTATTCGGTGAGCTCGTCATGCGCGCGTGTCTGTCCAAGCGCGGCAAACGCCGCTTCCGCTGCGAGCATGCCGGTCTTCATCGCGTTGTGCGAACCCTTGATGCGCGGGAGGTTCACGAATCCCGCCGCACATCCGATCAGCGCGCCGCCCGGGAACGTGAGCCGCGGCACCGACTGCAAGCCGCCTTCGTTGATCGCGCGCGCGCCGTACATGATCCGCTTGCCGCCTTCGAACGTCGTGCGGATGGCGGGATGCAGCTTGAAGCGCTGGAATTCGTCGTAAGGGGAAAGGTGCGGATTGCGGTAGTCGAGATGCACGACGAAGCCGACGGCGACGAGGCGCTCGTCGAAGTGGTAGATGAACGACCCACCGCCAGTCGACGCATCGAGCGGCCATCCCTGGCTGTGAATGACGAGACCTGGACGGTGTTGCGCAGCGTCCACCTGCCAGAGCTCCTTGATGCCGATGCCGTACTTCTGCGGGTCGACCCCGTTGCGCAGCTTGTAGCGCTCCATCAGCTCCTGGGAAAGCGAGCCGCGGCAACCTTCCGCAAACAGCGTGTACCGCGCGTGAAGCTCCATGCCCGGCTGATACTCGGGCTTGTGCGTACCGTCCCGTGCGACGCCCATGTCGCCCGTTGCCACGCCGCGCACATGGCCATCATCCGCGTACAGGACTTCGGCGGCAGCAAACCCGGGATAGATTTCAACGCCGAGCGCCTCGGCCCGCTCGGCCAGCCACCGGCATACGTTGCCGAGGCTTACGATGTAGTTGCCGTGATTGCTCATGAGCGGCGGCAACAGGCGTGGGGGAACGCGATAGGCGCTGTCGCGCGTGAGGAACAGGAAGCGATCGTCGCTGACCGGTGTGTTGATCGGCGCGCCTTGCTCCTTCCAATCGGGAATCAATTCGTTCAGTGCGCGAGGATCGATCACCGCGCCCGAAAGAATATGAGCGCCGATCTCCGAGCCCTTTTCGAGAATGCACACGCTCGTCTCGCGCGATGCAGCGGCGGCGAGCTGCTTCAGGCGGATCGCGGCGGCGAGTCCGGCGGGACCTCCGCCGACGATCACGACGTCGTATTCCATCGCCTCGCGCGTCATCGACGAGACCTCGGCCGCTTGTGCGCAGAGTGCGCGATGCCGTCAATTATAATGAGACGCACCCCATTCGATACCAATGAGCGCGCAACGGGTCCTCGTCCATGCATCGTCGCAGCGCGTGCGCTGGGGCGACATGGACATGCTCGGGCACGTCAACAACACCGTGTACTTCCGTTTCATGGAGCAGGCGCGCATCGAGTGGACGTACGCGCTTGCGGGAGGTCAGGGATACGACGACGGCCAGGGTCCCGTCATCGTCAACGCATCGTGCAACTTCAACGTGCCGATCGTGTATCCCGCCGACGTCGAAGTGCGGATGTTCATCGGCGACGCGGGACGGACGAGCATCGGCAGTTACTACGACCTGCTGATCGATGATCGCAAGGTTGCGGACGGCGCGGCCCGCATGGTGTGGACCGACCGGGCGACCGGGCGACCGGTGCCGTTGCCGGCGCACGTTCTCGCGCTCGTCCGCACGGAAAGCTGACCGCATTCGCGTGTCGGCACCATGAATCTGCTTGCGATCGTCGTCGCGCTCGCGCTCGAGCAGTGGCGCGCGTTCGAATGGCGCAACGGCGTCGAGCGGGCATTCGTTGCGTACGCGCGCGGAATAGAGCAGCGGCTGAACGGCGGCACGCTCGGGCAGGGTGCGCTCGCAGCGGCGCTGGCGCTCGTGCCGCCGGTGCTCGTTGCCGGCGTGGTCTGGTGGTTCGCGAGCCGTGTGCATCCTGCGCTCGGATTGCTGGTGAACGTCGTCGTGCTGTACCTGCTGATGGGATTTCGTCACTTCAGCCATGCGATATCGGCGGTGGTCGCCGCGCTGAAATTCGGCGACATCGTCGCGGCGCGTCGCACACTCGCACTCTGGCGCGGCGCATCGGCCGCGGAAATGTCCAGTCAGGATGTCGCACGGGTCGCAATCGAGCAAGGGCTCGTCGACGCGTACCGCCAGGTGTTCGCCGTGCTGTGCTGGTTCATGGTCCTTCCGGGACCCATGGGCGCCGTGCTGTACCGCGCGGCGGCGTTGCTCGCGAGCGAGTGGAAGGACGCATTGCCCGGAGACGACTTGAGCGTGCTCGTCCGGTCGCTCGCCGTGTTCGGCCGGCCGGCCCGGCGTCTGCTGTGGCTGATCGATTGGGTTCCGGTCCGCTTGACGGCGTTGTCCTTCGCGATCGTCGGCGATTTCGAGGACGCCGTTTACTGCTGGCGCATGCAATCCGACACGTGGCCCGACGCCTACGGCGGTCAGACCTGCGGCATCCTGCTGGCGACGGCAGGGGGCGCGCTCGGCGTTCAGCTCGGCGGCGCGCTGCCGGCAATCGACGGCACGCCTGAACTGCGGCCCGAGGTCGGAATGGGCGAGGCGGTCGAGCCGGATGTGCTGCCGTCCGCGGTCGGCCTGGTCTGGCGTGCGCTGATCCTGTGGTTGCTGCTCGTCTTTCTGTTGTCGCTCGCGAACTGGTCCCCGTAGAGAAGCGGCGCGCGCCCGCCCTCAGCGTGCGGGATCGCGCGCTCTCGCGGTCTCCCCGATCAGTTCCTGCAAGAGCGCCACACGTTGCGCGCTCACGCGTCGGTCCCGCACCGCGGCCTGCACAGCACACCCCGGTTCCTGTTCGTGGCGGCAGTCCCTGAACCGGCATCGAGGAATCAGCTCGCGCAATTCAACGAATGCGTTGGCGAGCGTTTCGGGTGCGCAATGCGCAAGCCCGAACACTTTCATGCCCGGCGAATCGACGATCCAATCGTCGCCGCCGTGCAAGCGGTAAAGGCGCGTCGATGTCGTCGTATGGCGGCCGCTGCGCAGCGCTTCCGAAATTTCGCCGACTTTCGCCATCGCACCCGGCAGGAGCGCATTGATCAGCGTCGACTTCCCCATGCCGGACTGTCCGATCATCACGCTTCGCTGGCCCTCGATCCAGGGACGCAGGGCAGCAACATCGTGCCTCGCCGAAACGCTGACGAGCGTGTATCCGAGCTTGCGGTATGCATCGAAGCGCGCCCCGAAGGCCGTCGCCCCGGGCAGCTCGGACTTGTTCAGCACCAGCAGGAAACGGCAACGCTCGGCCTCCGCGGCGACGATCCAGCGATTCAGCAGGTGCTCGTCGACCGGGACGTCGGGGGCGATGACGCCGAGAACCTGCGTCACGTTTGCCGCGATGAGCTTTTCCTTGAACGCATCCGAGCGATAGAGAAGGCTCGTGCGCGGCGCGACCGAAACGATCGCCCCGCCTGTCTGTGACTGCTCGACGTCCACGCGATCACCGCACGTCAGCGTCATCGACCGGCCCTTGAGCAGGCAGTCGAGCGTCGTCCCGTCGTCCAGCTCCACTGCGTAATGACGCCGGTGCGTCGCGACGACGAGACCGCTCGCGAGCACCGCTGCGCCCTCATCCGCGGTCGTGCCGCGACGGGCACTCACCGGCTTCGCGGCGGGTCGGTGTTGGCGGCGCAGATCATGTCGTTCTGGAGCGCGCTACCCGCGTGGTGCGTCGGCCTCGTGACCACCCAGGCGGTCGCGGCCAGCGCATCGCGACCGAGCGGTGCGGCGGGAAGCGCAAGGCAAGCAGCGCGAGAGCCGCATCAACGCGCTCACGCGCAGGCGCAGCGTTGGCGAGCGACTGGAGGCGCTCGACGCGCAGGGCCGCGGGCGGGTGCGAGTCGTAGAACGCCGAGTGCAGCGGATCGGGGGTCAGCGTCGAGGCATTGTCCTCGTAGAGCTTGATCAACGCGGCGACGAGCGCGCTGGCGGACGCGTGCCTTGCCGCGAAAGCATCCGCCTGGAACTCATGGCGTCGCGAGTAGGCCGCGGACAGCGGTGCGAGCACGAACGTGAACACCGGCAGAGCGAGCATGAACAACGACAGCGCGACGCCGGGCCGCGTCATGGCGATGGCGACGTCCGGATCGGCGAAGCCGAGACCCGTGTAGAACCACCGTGCATTGGCAAGCCACGCGAGCAGCGCGAGCAGCGCGAGCGAAAGGATCGCGGACAACACGACGCGCTTGACGACGTGGCGCAACCGGAAGTGACCGAGTTCGTGCGCGAGCACGGCCTCGATCTCTTCCGGTGCGAGCCGCGTCAGCAGCGTGTCGAAGAACACGACCCGTTTTGCCTGCCCGAAACCCGTGAAGTACGCGTTGCCATGCCCGGACCGCTTCGACCCGTCCATGACGAACAACCCCGACGCGCGGAACCCGCAGCGGGCGAGCAGGCGCTCGATTCGCTCGCGCGCGTCGCCGGCCGGCAGCGGCGAGAACTTGTTGAAGAGCGGTGCGATCACCGTCGGATACAACACGAGCACGAGCAACTGGAAGGCCATCCAGGCGATCCACGCATAAAGCCACCACCACGCCCCCGCGCTTCGCATGAGCCACAGCACGAGCAGCGCGAGCGGCACGCCGAGAACGGCGCCCACCGCCATGCCTTTGACGAGGTCGGCGATCCACAACCGCATCGTCATCCGGTTGAAGCCGAAGCGTTCCTCGATGACGAACGTTCGCCACCACGAGAAAGGCAGCGCAATGACGCCGCCAATGAATGCCACGGCAATGAGGAGCAGCAGGTCGCGAGAAAGCGGCCCGAGGGACAGTGATTCGGTGCCGTCGACGAGCAAGGCAACACCGCCGCCGAGTGTGAGCGCGACGAGCACGGCGGTGTCGACGGCGATTTCGAGCATCCCGAGCCGCTGCTTGGCGATCGTATAGTCGGCCGCCTTGCGGTGCGCCGCGTCGTCGATGCGGTTTGCGAACGCTGCCGGCGTGGCGTCGCGATGGGCACGCACATGGCGGATCTGGCGTGCGGCGAGCCACATGCGAACGCCAAACGACAGCAGCAGCGCGACGACGAAGACGAGGGTGAAAGCGGAAGCCATGAAACGGCCGCAGCGCGAGATGCACTGCAACGCTATGCTAAATTGATCCTCTCATTTTACGCTCCCCGCCATGCCTCAGGATCCCAACCGGCTCATCTGGATCGACCTCGAGATGACCGGTCTTCGACCCGACAGCGACCGGATACTCGAGGTCGCCATCGTCGTCACCGATCACGCGCTCGACACGGTGGCGCAGGCGCCCGTCTTCGTCGTGCATCAGGAGGACGCCGTCCTTGCCGCAATGGACGCATGGAACCAGGCGACACATGGCCGATCGGGATTGATCGACAAGGTCAAGGCATCGTCGATGACCGACGGCGACGTCGAAGCGTCCGCGCTCGCGTTCCTCGCCGAGCACGTGCCGTCGAAAGTGTCGCCGATGTGCGGCAACACGATCTGCCAGGATCGGCGCTTTCTTGCCCGCTTCATGCCCGCCCTCGAGGACTGGTTTCATTACCGCAACCTGGACGTTTCGACGCTGAAGGAGCTCGTGCGTCGCTGGCGCCCCGATCTCGTGAAGGGCATACCGAAGGAAGGCAAGCACGAGGCGCTCGCCGACATTCTCGAATCGATCGAAGAGCTGCGCTATTACCGGCAGCATTTCCTCAATGTCTGACCTGGCCGCAGTCTGCGCGTCGTGAAGTTCTGCAGCGTCTGCGGTTCCGCTCACCTCGAGCTCAGGATCCCGGACGGTGACACGCTGCCGCGTGTCGTGTGCAACAACTGCGGCACGATCCACTACCAGAATCCGAAGATCGTCGTCGGCTGCCTCCCGGAATGGGAGGAGCGCGTGCTTCTATGCAAGCGCGCGATCGAGCCGCGCTACGGGCTATGGACGCTGCCCGCGGGCTTTCTCGAGAACGGGGAAACGCTGGCGAACGGTGCGTTGCGCGAGACGCTCGAGGAGGCGCACGCGCGCGTCCACCTGGGCGAGCTCTACACGGTGATCAGCCTGCCGCAGATCAACCAGGTGTACATGATGTTTCGCTCGAGACTCGTCGACCTCGCATTCGGTCCCGGCGCGGAGAGTCTGGATGTGCGACTCTTCGACGAGAGCGAGATTCCATGGGAATCGCTGGCGTTTCGCACGATCGCGCGAACGCTGCGCAACTACTTCATGGATCGACGCCGCGGCGACTTCACGTTGCACGTCAGCGCAATCGAACGGCGCGCACCGCTGTCACCCGATCTGCTGGCCGCCGGCTGACCCTTCCGCCGATTGCCTGCGCTGCGCTTCTCAGTGAAGCCCCTGGCGGGGCGCGCGCCGTCGCAGCGTCTCGAACTGCCGCTCGAGCTCCGCCATCTCGTCGTCGGACAGCGACTCGAGATGAATGAGGCTCGAACGTGCGCTCGAAACGGCGCGCAGCAGTTCGTCGAGCTTGAGTTGCGTCGCGGTCGTATCGCGGTTCTGGCTGCTCTGGATGATGAAGACCATCAGGAAGGTGACGATGCTCGTGACCGTGTTCGCCACGAGTTGCCAGGCGTCGGAGTAGTCGAAGATCGGACCCGCAACCGCCCAGACGATCGTCAGCACGGTTGCGGCGAGGAAGGCCCACGGCGAGCCGAAAGCGTCGGCCGTCAAGCGGGCGAGTTTGCGGAACCATTCATTCATGTTGTTTCCTGTTGCAGGCACGAAGTTCAACGAACGCCACGTCGTTCGCTGCCTCGTCGCGCGGCGGGAACGGCTGCGCAGGAGGCTGGACCTGGGTGGCGAGGCTACGCAGCGTATGACACCGTCCGCGCCAACAAAGATCGTAATCCCGGGTGAATGACGAGAGCGTGAGGTGCAACGCGTCGAGCGTCGCGTTCGACCGCCAGGTCCACCAGCCGTCGATGAGCCGGGCATCAGGCGCCGGATCCACGCCCGCGCCGCTCCCCTCGATCCTTGCTTCGACAAGCTTGAGCTGCCGCCCTTCCACGCGATAACGCTCCTGCCAGCGCGTCTTCTCGATCGAGTGCACCCATTGCAGCGTGACTTCGGTCGTGGGCAGCGTTGCCTGCAAGGCACCGGCAACGAAGATGCACAGCGCGTTCAACGAAGCGCTCGTCGCGGGCCGGCTCGGAGCCGGGAGGAGCGACCGGACAAACGTCTCAGGCGTTCGCCTTGGCCGTGACGGGCATGCCGCGGGATCGCCAGAGGTGCCAGACGATGAAAAGCGCGCTCGCGACGAATCCCGCCTGATCGGTCCACGGAATTGCCGCCACGAGCAACGCGGCCGACGCGAACGCGATGATGCGCTCCGCCCAGTTGATCTTGCCGCGCAGGAAGTAGCCCACGGCGGCGCCGCCCCACAGTCCGATGGCGAGAACGGTCTTCACCACGACGTAGGCGACGGCCACCATCGACACGCCGCTCGCGCCGGCTTCCGGTTGCAGCATCAGCGCGGGGTCATACACGGCCATGTAGGGAATGACGAAGCCCGCGATTGCGATGTGCGTTGCTTTCCAGCCGATGCGCATCGGCGAAGCTTTCGCAATCGAGGCAGCGGCGAACGCCGCCAGCGCGACGGGCGGCGTCAGGTCGGCCATGATGCCGAAATAAAAGACGAACATGTGCGAGACGATCAGCGGGACGCCAAGCTTCAGCAGCGCGGGCGCCGCGATGGCGCTCGTGATGATGTAGTTGGGAATCGTGGGGATGCCCATCCCGAGGATCAGGCAGACGATCATCGTCAGGAAGAGCGACAGGAAGATGCTGCGTGCGCCGACCTCCAGAATGAACTCCGCGAAGTTCGATGCCGCGCCGGTCAGCGTCAGCACGCCGATGATCACGCCGACGATCGCGCACGCGATGCCGACCGGAATGGCCTGGCGCGCGCCGTCGATCAGACTGTTGCGCATGACCGCCAGCGTCTTGCGCCCGCCGGCAATGACGAGGTTGACGGCGACGAGCACGGCGATCGCGATGATCACCGGCCAGATGCCGTACTTGAAGAAGGATGCGGTCGCCAATCCAAGCGCGATCCAGAACACGATCCTGAAGGGCATCGACGAAAAGCCGGCAGCGATGCCGACACCCAGGATGAGCATGGCGGTGAGTGCGAGTCCGACGATCCCTGCGAACATCGGCGTGAAGCCGTCGAACAGCATGAAGACGAGCACGCCGAGCGGCAGCATCAGGTACCAGTTCCGCCGCATCGCTTCCCACGGATTCGGGCACTCGGCCTTGGGAATGCCGTGCAGGCCCGCGCGGCCGGCCTCCAGGTGCACCATCCAGAATGCGGTCGCGTAATACAGCAACGCCGGGATGACCGCTGCCTTCACGATGGCGATGTAGGGCAGGTTCAGCGTTTCGGCCATGATGAATGCAACCGCGCCCATCACCGGCGGCATGATCTGCCCGCCCATGCTCGAAGTCGCTTCGACGGCGCCCGCGAAGATCGGCGAATAGCCGAAGCGCTTCATGAGCGGAATCGTGAACTGGCCGACGGTAAGCACGTTCGCGACGCCCGACCCCGAGATCGTCCCCATCATCCCCGACGAGATCACCGCGACCTTCGCCGGCCCACCTCGCGCATGACCGACGAACCCGAGCGCAATGCTGTTGAACAGGTTGATCATCCCGGCGTGCTCGAGGAAGCTGCCGAACAGGATGAACAGGAAGATGTACGTCGCCGAGACGAGGACAGGGATGCCGAACAGCCCTTCCGTGCCGAGAAAGAGCTGCGACACGATCTGATCGAAGCCGTAGCCGCGATGTGCGATCAGTGAAGGCAGGTATTGGCCGAACAGCCCGTACAGCAGGAAGATGCCGCAGATCAGCGGCAGCGCCATGCCGAGCACGCGCCGCGCGGCATCGAACACGAGCACGATGAAAATCGCCCCGACAACGAGGTCGACCGTGCTTGGATCGCCCGAGCGCTGGATCAGCGCCGACTCGAACACGAGGTGATAAAGCGCGAGGCCGAAGGCGACCAGCGCGAGGACGGCGTCGTGGAGCGCGATGCGCCGGCGGTTCGCGCGCGTCGACACCGGATAGATCAGGAACGTGAGCGCAAGCAGGAATCCGACGTGGATCGACCGCGTCGGAAGGCTCGACAGCGGCGCAAACGCCGCGATGATCAGCTGATAGACCGAGAAGCCGAGGGCGACGGCCGCGACCACCTTGGCAGCGGCGCCGCCGAGGTCCCGCTTGACGCCGGTCTCATCGAAGGCGGGCTCCACCTTGGGCGCGCCAGCGTGCTCGTTCGACGCGCCTGCGTGCTCGACCTTCGGCGCGTCTGCGTGCTCGGTCTTCGCCATGGGTGTTCCTTCGGGAGGGGCGATACGCGGCAAGCGCAACCGCGGGATCCCAAGCCTACTTCAGGGCGCCGACTTCCTTGTAGTACTTCTCGGCACCGGGATGCAGTGGAATCGGCATGCCTGTCAGCGCGTCCTTGATGTTGATCGCCTTGGCTGCAGAGTGAGCGGCGACGAGCTGATCGAGGTTCGTCCACAGCGCCTTGGTCATCGCGTACACGGTGTCGTTGCTCACGCCGTCGTGGGTCACGAGAAAATTCTGCACGGCGGCGGTCGGTACGTCGCTCGTCTGGCCCCGGTAGGTGTTCGCCGGGATCATCGCGGGCAGATACGCCGGGTCGTTCGTCTTCTTGATGACGTCGGCCGGGATGGTCACGACGACGATGTCAACCGACGTCGCGAGATCGCGCAGCGACGAGACACCCAGTCCTGCGGATTGCAGCGTTGCATCGAGCTGGCGGTTCTTCATGAGCTCGACCGACTCGCCGAACGGCAGGTACTCGACCTTCGCAAAATCCTTGTACGTCATTCCCGCTGCCTTGAAGATCGCGCGGGCGTTGAGTTCGGTGCCCGACTTCGGCGCGCCGACCGATACGTTCTTCCCCTTGAGATCGGTCAGCGTCTTGATGCCTGCGTCGCCACGGGCGACGATCTGAATGTAGTTGGGATAGATCGCGGCGATGCCGCGGAGCTTCTTGAGCGGCGACTTGAATCCCGCCTCCTCGTTGCCTTTCCAGGCATCGGAGAGCGAATCGCCAAGCGTGAATGCGATCTCGCCGCGTCCCGCCTGCAGCAGGTTGAGGTTCTCGACCGATGCCTTCGTGGCCTGCACCGACGTCTTGAGCGAAGGCAGCGCCTTGCCGATGACGTTGGCGAGCGCGACGCCGAGCGGGTAATAGACGCCGCTTGTTCCACCCGTCAGCACATTCACGAACGATTCCGCCGCACCGGCCAGTGGCGCAGCGACGGCAGCCGCGGCGACGAGCAGGCAGCCGAAGGCTTGACGTGTCGATACCATGCTTCCTCCTGAATCGATTGGCGAACCCGAGGGCGCTGGCGTGCGCGTGCTGGTCCGGCGCTCGGCGCCCTTTTTACCGATTATATCGAGCCGCTCATTGCGGGCTTCCGGTCAGATCGCTCCCACCCGACGTTGGTTCACGCGACCCAGGGTTGCAGCATGGCGGAACACATGCCGCGAAGCCTCCATCGCTATGCGGAGGTGACGATCCTCACGTTCGCCTCGGCCAGTGCGCGATGCAGTTGCAGCACGTGATCATGGCCGGTCGTTTCGACGACGCAGACGACCCGCACCTCCGACAGATCGGGACCCGAGAACGCGCGGTCGTGGACGATCTCCTTCACGGACGCTCCCGTGGCCGCAATCACTTGCGCAAGCCGGGCTAGACCCCCGGGCCGATCGCTGATCGATACGGTGAAGCGCGTCAGGCGACCATCCGCGACGAGGCCGATCTCGATCACGCGGTCGAGGATCGTGAGGTCGATGTTGCCGCCGCACAGCACGAGGACGACTTCCTTGTTCTTGAGCCCGTCGAGCTTGCCGGACAAGAACGCGGCGAGCGGTGCGGCGCCCGCGCCTTCGACGACGCTCTTCTCGAGCTCGATCAGTCGCAGCACGGCAAGCGCGATCGTCGCTTCGTCGACCGTGACGACCTGATCGACGACGCGCCGAAGGATTTCGAACGGACGCGAGCCCGCCTGCGCGACGGCGAGGCCGTCGGCGAGCGTGTGCGAGAGCCGCACCGGAACCGGATGTCCTGCCGCGAGCGCCGCGGTGAGGCACGCGGCGTGCTCAGGCTCGACGCCGACCACGCTCACATCGGGCTTGCGCGCCTTCATCACCGTTCCGATGCCTGCGAGGAGACCGCCGCCACCGACGGGGGCCACGACGGCCTCGACGTGCGGCGTCTGCTCCAGGATTTCGAGCGCCATCGTCCCCTGACCCGCGATCACGTTCGCATTGTCGTAAGGGTGAATGAACGTGAGGCCTTCGCGCGCGGCGAGCGCCTCGGCTTCCGCGCGCGCCTCGGTCAGATCGGCGCCATGAAGCACGATCGTCGCGCCGAGCTGGCGGCAGTTCGTCACTTTCATGAGCGATGCGAACTTCGGCATGACGACGGTGACCGGGATGCCGAGCAGGCCACCGTGATAGGCGACGCCCTGGGCGTGATTGCCTGCCGAGGCCGCGATGACGCCGCGCCTGCGTTGCTCGGCGCTCAATTGCAGCAGCGCGTTGCGGGCGCCGCGCTCCTTGAAGCTGCCGGTGCGTTGCAGGTAATCGAGCTTGCAATAGATGTGGGCGCCGGTCAGTTGCGAAAGCGGAATGGACTCGACGCACGGCGACTCGTAGATCGCGCCCTTGATGCGTGCGCGCGCGGCCTCGACGTCGGCGAGCGTCACGGCGGGCACCGCCGCGGTCGCGACGTCGCGCGCGTCGGTGGCGAATCCGTGCTCGGCCATCGAAGGCATCCCGGAGTCAGAAAGGCAGCACGACGTCTGGTTTCGCGTCCGTGAGCACGCGCCGGAAGTCCTGCTGAATGCGTGCGAGCGCTTGCGGATTGTCCGCCTCGAAGCGCAGCACGACGACCGGCGTCGTGTTCGACGCGCGCGCGAGACCGAAGCCGTCCGGATATTCGACGCGCACGCCGTCGATGCGGATCACGTCGGTTGCATTCGGGAAGTCGGCGTTCGCCTGGAGCTTGGCGATGAGGGCGTGCTGCTCGCCCTCGGCGCACGCGATGTTGAGCTCGGGC
>Ga0207711_10002417_pt1 | contig 16669 bp, 28 predicted proteins | sample KBSS34metaG_FD_184401 | JGI IMG/M metagenome (GOLD analysis project Ga0207711, IMG submission 184401) | Switchgrass rhizosphere microbial communities from Kellogg Biological Station, Michigan, USA - KBS S3-4 metaG (SPAdes) (version 2) | ecosystem: Host-associated > Plants > Roots > Rhizosphere...
TGCCAGTCGTATCAAGGAATGAGGTCGTCACGCCGTCGACAGTGATCGCGATGATTGGCGTGTGATGCTTATCCTTGTCGAGCGCATCCGAGGTATCGAAATTGAATACGCCCCGCTGTGTGAAGATGGCATTTTGCCCAGGCGACAAGTCCACCGGCACCGGCCAACCCACCGTAGCATTGCTCCACACGTTATCGCCGATGGTCACCACGATCTGCGTGATTGATGCAGCGGACGCCTGAGCCGCCAGACTGCAGGAGAGCAGCACACCAACCATCACCCACAGGATTCGTGTCTTCACTTCATCTCCTTATCGTCATGTGCGTTCATCCGGTCCTGCTGTCGTTGTCTGTCCTGCTTGGCTAGCGTGCCGATAGTGAATCCCAACAGCACGCCAGCCACCACGGCACACATCACAAGCACGAGCTGTTGCCAGAGCGCCATACCTACCGCATGAAATAAAGGATGACCAAGGCGCTACTCATGGCCACCGAGAAGCCGATGAAAAACCATGTGATGGCCAGCGTGTCTAGTTGGTTCATGGCTACCACCAGAAGCTGTAGCCGCTCCAGCCGTCGTACCAGAACACCAAGATGAGCGCGCCGAGTGCCCCGCTGGCCATCGCCCACCGCTTGAGCACTGGCCGCTTGCCGATCCATTCGGCCGTGAAACCAATGCCGATAGCCAACAGACCGACAAGGAACAGCAGCCACATGGCGTCCGCGATGCCGCCACCGCCAGTCCATCCAGGCACCCACGCGTTCATCTGCTGGTTGAAGACCCACGACGTGCTCTGCAACATCACTGCGAACATCACGCTCTCCGTCTCTGTTGCGCCGGTTGACGTGCGGACTCAGGTGGCGCCAGCCTGAGACTCGCGACCGCAGCACCGATATTGATCAGTGCCTTCCCGATGGCGTTACCGACCGGATCAAGTTGTGCGAAGCCCAGGCACTCTGAACACACTTGGAAGAATTCAGAGACGAACAACTGTCCGTCTGGGTCGTCGCTGAACCACATCTCAATCAATCGACGCAGGCTCGGATGCCCCTGCCCATGCAACTGCTGCGATAACTGAGACGCAGACAAGCCTTGAAGGCGTGCGACCGTGTCGCGCTTCATGTCGAGACGCCGTTCCGTCTCAGCAAACAGCGCTTCAATGTCAACAAGTGGTGCCTGCTGCTTGAATGAAGAAGTAACACTAAACATTTGTACCGAACCCTGGCCGCTCTAAAGCGGACGCAACTCTATGTAGTTCCCTGTAGTGATCGAGCTATTGCACGATGGCTGCATGAACACGTCAGGCCCGCTTGCGACTTTCAATCGACCCGGTGGGCATCGTCCACGCATCGATGTCCATCCTGTGGAAGCGGTAGTCCCGCCCAACCCTGCGGAACGGCAGATTGTTCTCTTTGATGTGCCGGTAGAGCGCACGCAAGCTGCCGAGCCGCAAATAACTGATGACCTCGCGAGAAGTCATGAGGTTGCTGTACACCTCGCGCGTTGTCTGCGTGCCGTCCACGTCGCGCAAGCGCACCTGGAAGGCTGCCGAGACCGGCTGCAGGCGGCCGTGCTGGCGGCTCATGATGTGGCCTCAGCGGATGAATAGAGAGCCGCTTGCTGTGCGTCGTATGCCAGCGCTTCACGACAGCCTGGACACGTTGGATGGAATGCCTGATGGAGACCAGGATCCACATACGCGCCGCACACAGCACGTTCGCGCGTGCCGTCCAGCGGATGCAATGGCGCGTAGGCCGGGATGTAGTGCGAGCACACCACCGGCTGCGAGGATGTGCCGCTCATCACGGACGAGAGCCACGCAGTCACGCCGACACCGCCTCGGACGGAAACAACTCGTCTTCGGATTTGCCGAGCACGCGCGCCAATCGAGCACGCGCATCACTAGCGAGATCGCGGCGGCCATGAATCGCTCGGCTCAGTGTTTGCGGATCTATGCCCGCGAGCTTCGCGATCCGCTGCTGACGTTTGCCGGTCGCGAAGACCGCCGTCTTCAGCGCCACATTCAGCACACGCGTTTTCTTCATGTGCGGAATCATGCACGATCGTACTACGCGCTGTCAATATATTTATTGACGGGAAATGCTAGCTATTGCACGATACTGCTAACGCCTTTGTTTTGTTGAATTTATATGGACAGACAGTACAATCGAGGCGTGCCATCGTTGGGGGAAGTGCTCAGAAAAATTCAGGGCGAGAGGACCAATATCGAAATCGCTGAGCGTGCATTGATGGACGCTACGCCCGCACCAACACGGGCCGACATCAGGAATTTCGCCAGCTACTTCTCTCGCATCAAGTGGGACAAGGTGCCAGGCGTCGGCGTAGAACAACTCGCGCTGATCGCCAAGGGACTCAATGTCACGCTCAGTACAATTTTCCTACTCGTTGAAGGGCATGAGCGACGACCGGAAACGCTCACGCATACGACGATCGACGGGATCACGAATCACAACACGACGGAAGAATCAAGCGCAGAAATCACTACGCAGAGTGTCGGGGAAAACACTACAGAACGCGGTAAGATTGTGCACCATTCCTCAAGTCTGGGAGCACGTCATGCGGCATCTGTCCCGGCAGCAACAGCGGGAGGCCAAGCGCTTTCAAGCGAAAGCATCCTTGAGCTCGTCGGCTTCGCCCTTCTCTCCGCTGCCAGCGACAGCGAGGGACGCCACCGAGACGCTACATCCGGACCCACTGATCGACAAAGTATTGCGGCTGCGGGCCGCGCGCCCAGAACTCACCGCCGCAATCGAAAGCTTCCTCGATAGCTTGCTGGAACGGTTGCACCTCGATGAGAAGCGCGGTCGCTCGACGTGATCTGATCGTCAGGCAGTGGTCCGTCCCTGCCATCTCCGACTCCACCCGTCTCGCGCTCGGCTTCGCCTTCCTGGCTGCGCTCACCGCTGGCCTGGTGGCGGCCATGGCCCACCGTGGCATCGCTGAGCCGTGGAGCGACTTCAGTCAGCTCGCGATTGGTGCTCGAGCCCTGGCGATGGAGCGCAACCCGTACACATCTGTGATCACGCCGGCTGGGATGCCGCTGGTGTACCCGCTGCCGGCCGTGATGGTGGCCTTGCCTCTGGCGTGGTTGCCGACCGTATGGGCTGACAGCTTGTGGGCTGCCTTCGGTGTCGGTGTGCTGGCCTATGCCCATGCGCGATCGGGACGGATTGAACGACCAGCCGTGCTCGCGTTCTGCTCGGCTGCGATTGCTCAATGTGTCCTGACGGGACAATGGTCTGCGATTCTGCTTGGTGCGATGCTGCTGTCAGGTGAAACGGGATGGGGCAGCCTGCTCGCGTGCAAGCCGACGAATGCGATCTGGTTGTTCGTCACGCGGCCCTCATGGCGGGCATGGCACTGGATCTGGACCGCGATTGCGCTCAGCGTGATGGTGCGCCCGATGTGGCCGCTGGAGTGGTGGGCCGCAACACGCGCAGTGATGTCCTACGCCGTGACGCCTGCCCTGCTGCCGTTTGGATTTGTGGTGGTGCTCGTCTGCGCCTCACGCTGGAGACGGCCTGAAGCACGGCTCCTGCTGTTCATGATGCTGGTGCCGCACACGACATTTGTTTACGAGACGCTACCGCTGCTCTACTTGGTGCCGACCACCTGGCGTCAGGGCTGGCTGCTGTGCGCGTCCTCGTGGGTCTGCTTCGCCGCGATCTGTCTGTTCGTGCCGCACAGTACGCCGGTTGCGGAAGCGGTACATCTCGGCGGGCTGCTGTCGATGGCTGGGATCTACCTGCCGTGTGCGCTGCTCATCCTGCGGCGGCCGAATCTCGCGGAGAGAAATAATGGCTAGCAGGATCGTGCTACGATCAGCGCACTCTGAAGCCATACTACGAGCATGCGGGGCAGACTATTTACCATGGCGATTGTCGTGACGTGATGGAGCAATGGGAAGGACTGCGGACGCAATCATTTGATCTGCTACTGACAGATCCGCCTTACGGCATTAACCGTGACGGTATGCACGAGAGCACTGGTTCTCATGGTGGCCGCAAAGCCTACGATTTTCTCGGATGGGACAGCGAGCGTCCTTCGCCTGAGACATTCGCTCGGATGATATCCATCACGAAACACCAGATCATTTGGGGCGGAAATTACTTCGTGGAATCCATCAAGCCGACAATGAAGTGGCTCGTGTGGGATAAAGGCCAACGCATCGCGCAATCAGACGCAGAATTGGCATGGACGAGCATGGGTGGTGCCTTGCGAGTTTTTACCCTCAATCGTGTTGCGCTCGCAAAGGATGGCGCGGTCCATCCTACACAGAAGCCGGAAGAAGTCATGGCATGGTCGCTACGGCAAGCACCACACACGGTCAAGACTGTCCTCGACCCATTCATGGGGAGTGGTAGCACGCTCGCAGCCTGTAAGCGCATGGGGCTGTCCTGCGTGGGCATCGAGCGCGAAGAACGCTACTGCGAAATAGCCGCACGCAGACTTCAGCAGGAAGTCCTCCCACTAGAAGTCGCCTGAGTGCATCGATGGGCGTCCTCATCCACCCGCGCTCCCCGTACTACCAACTCTGGCTGGAGACCGCCCCACGCGGCCAGCAGCGCGAAGGCACGAAGATCAAGATCGGCACGACCGTCAGCCAGCGCCGAGACTCCAGACGGCTGGCCGAGGATCACTACCATCAGCGCATGGCGGAACTGGCGAGACGGATTCACCGACTGCCACAACCGCGCGATGCCGTTCTGTTCAAAGACTACGCACAGACCTACCGCACCGACGTGATCCCACACCACAACGGCGCTGAGCGAGAACGGGAGATGCTGAAGCCGCTGGTGCAGTACTTCGGCTCTGATCCGCTGACAGCCATCGACCGCCCACTCGTGCAGCGGTACATGACCGAGCGCCGCGCGATGAAGTTCGGCCGCAAGGGCCAGACCGTTTCAGCCAGCGCAGTCAACCGAGAAGTGGACTTGCTGAAGTCGATGCTGCGGGATGCGGTGCCGCGCCATCTCGAGGCCAGCCCGTTGACCGGCATGAAGCGGCTCCGCACCGTGAAGTCGCCACGACGGCTGCTGCAGCCAGATGAAGAGGAACGGCTGCTGGCGGTGGCGAAAGACCCGCAAGACTACGCGCTGCTGGTGCTCGGCCTTGACACGCTGGTCAGGCTCGGCGATCTGCTGGACCTACGCCGCATCGACCGCTCTGGCCTGTGGCTGATGATCCGCGACCCGAAGATGAACCACCCCTATGAGGTGCCGCTGTCGCCTCGAGCTGCCGCTGCACTGGACGCCATCACCCATGACCAGCCGTACTACTTCGCCAAGTTCCGCAGAGCCGAGAACCCGCGAGACTGGCGTGGCTCCGTCCGGCAACGATTCGAGCGCCTGTGTGCCGCCGCCGACCCGCCGATCCCGTTCGGGCCTGGTGGGTTCTCATTTCACGGCACGCGGAAAACAGGGGCCACACGGATGCTCATCGCGGAAGGTGTGACGGTGCCAGTCGTGCAGAAGATCGGCAACTGGTCCAAGCCAGACGTGCTGCTCGGCATCTACACCGAAGCACAGCGCAATGACATGCTCACGGCGGTGGGGCAAGCCACTCTGAAGCCGCGCGGACGCAAGAGCATAAATGCCAATAAGTCCTAGTAAAACCACGACATAGCGCCGCGTTCGCAACGCGGAGGTCATGCGTTCAAATCGCATGCCGTCCAATACCAACCCTACCGAGTGAGAGCAACAAATACGGGCCTGAATTGCTGGTTTCCAGCTTCAGCCCGTATGTCTGCCTGTATACCTCTTGTGCGCCTGGATATACCTGTTTAGACCTCTGTGGCGCGGACTTTATGCGGACAAGTGTTTCAGCCCTGCTCCACCGTGCGGCCATCGGTCGGATGCTCACCAATCGCGCACGTGAATCGGCGGCGCAGTTCCACGCGCCAGTAGTAGGGAGCGGCTGGCCAGTCTGGCGGCAGCGGAGGGAATGGGTCGAGTTCGCCCAGCGCCCAATGGAGCACAGACTCTAGGCAGCGGACACGCAGAGCGGCGTAGCTGTAGTCATGCCGTTCCTGGAGCAGCACAGCCTCCCGGTCCAGCGCCTCCATAAACATCCGCTGTGTGCGCCAGAACATCCGTTCGTACATGCCTTCGTCCTGCTCGCTCATGCCTGCTCCTTCGCCTGCCGTGTCTCAGCCAGCGCCTGCCAGTCGCTAGGCCAAGCCGAAACGGCCGATGCGATCTCTTCATCGCTCCACTCGGCCTTACGCATCTCAGCGATTCTAGATAGCAGGATCACGCGATGCTCGAATTCTGTCTCGTCGAATATTTGTGCTGTGTTCGTCATTGCTTCCTCGCTTCGATCATGGCATCAGCTAGCACGTAGCAGCCGACAGCCACGGCGACTGGATCCCATGCTCCATCGTCGCCTCTGGACTGCTGGATCATCGGATGAATGGACTGCGCTGCGAAGTAGTCCCGTAGCGACATGCCATCGCACAGAGTGTTGCCGTGCCCATCGTGGTCGTCGTGCGAGAACGGAAACGCTGGCCCGCCGTCATTCTTCTCGCTCATGCCGCCACCTTCGCCTGCTTCGCGGGCTGGGCCTGGATCTCAGCCAGGAGCGTGGCCAGCTGCGCCTTGATGGTCTGCGTGGCCTGAGCGTTCTTGAGTGGGGTAGCCATTTACTGTGCCTCGTCCTTTCGCTGATCATCGGGTAGCCATTCGTTGTTGGCGATGAGTTGAGCGCGATGCTCGTTTGCGATCTTGATGGCGTGCACTTCATCTGTAGCCCAGACGTGTGCGACCATCGCCATACTATTGGGATGCTTGGCATATCGGCCTAGCCGCCAGACCCTGAAATCGTTTTCAAGACCGATGGACGATGGCGTCGTCTGCTCACACAACAGTCAATTGTTCCGTCGCGAAGCATTCGCACAAGGTACATTGAGCGACCCATCTCTAGGTCTTCTGAGCCTGGGTCGAGAGGCCATTCTGACACCGAGGCATCGTAGGCACGCTCAGGACCGTTGACCATGTCGGCTACGGCTTTCGCTCGCGCCTCGGTCGTGAACACGCCGACGACACGGTAATCTGAGTACTCGCCTTGCTCGACCACCCACACGGTTGCCATCAGCGTGTCTCCTTCGCTTCGTGCCACTTGGGGCTAGTCAACTGACACCTCGTAGTACTTGAGGCCCATACCGTCTACGATTCGCTGCGAGATCGGGCTGACGTAGCCAACCCTTGCCATGTGCTCGGCGACCCATTCTTCGCGCGTGGCCTGCCGCAACACGACGAACGGCTGATCGGTGTGCTCATTGATCCCATGCTGCAACGAGCCGATGGGCCACTCGATGCTCGACCCGATGATCATCAGCGCACCACCTTTCGGCTCAACGACAACGCGTGCAACATCGCGGACTTGCTCGTCCAGAATTCCAGTTCCTCAGCTACCTTGCGAGCCTTCGAGAACTTGCCTGCCGCCGTCAGTGCCTGCCACTGAGCACGGAGGCTGTCCGCCATCGTCCTGGCTTCTTGCTGCGCGCCGGTTGCGTTCGTCATGTCCATGAACAAGATAATACCTAACGGATAGATACTTGTCAATAGGGCAAACATTAAGGATTTTTGGCTTTAGGCCGGTTCTTGCTGCCCTTGGGCCTGCCGCCGTACAGCTTCCCGTTGAGCCGTGACGCTGCGGCTTTCTTCTCGCTCTTGCGCCGCCCGAGTTCGCCCATGACCGCCGCGATGGTGGCTGCGTCGATCTTCTTCACGATGGCTCGCTCTTGAGTTCACGCCACAGGCAGTGCGGCTGATGCGGTATTGTGACCGTGCGCTCTGGCCCGTACTCAACTTCCTCATTACACCATGGGCAGAACGCAGCGATGCTCTCGCTGGCGATGCCGTCACTGTCCAAATATCCCAGCGCCAGAATCGCCGCCTTCAACTCCTCGCGCGTCTTCACCACATGTCGCCTCCGGTTTCTATCGGTTGGATTATGGTAGCATGACGCGAGAGGGAATCAGCATGCAGATCGAAAGCGACGAAGAGTTCATCGCGATGCTAAAGGCGCGACTGGATACACACCCATATCCGAACTGGACACCGGAACATGAGGAAGGCTTCATCGCAGACCTTCTGCAACGACAACGACTGATCCGCCAGACCGTCTCAGAGAAACCCGTCCGTCGCGCAGAGTACCAGACGGCAGACGAGCTGGATAGTTATCAGGCGCGATTTTTTCTGTGGCGCATCCAACACGATGATGTGGGCGTGTGGCCAACAGAACCACATCGCATCTTTGCATTCTTGCGAGACGCGATCGCGTTCGGCCGATACGATGAGCGCGACCGGATAGCCAAGGCTCTCCGCGCAGACAATGCCGCCCGCCTAGGCCCAACCGCCAGCGCGCTCATTGAATGCGTCATTCAGGCCGAGACGCCTGAGTAGTTCCGGCTGTCCGCACATCGTAAGGGGAATCATCGCGGGATTGCGATAACCAGGTGCCCTACGTTCTGGCAGTGCGAACAGCCGGGAGAGGTCAGGGTGGCGGCAGTTCAGGATCGATCCGGATGGAGCGAAGGAAGCGAGCGTCGTTGCTCGTCACGCGGAACACATGCTCCTTCACTGGATCCACACCGCCGTGGTCGATGATGGGCTTGTCCGGCAGGACTTCCCCGCAGTAGCTGCACCACGTCGGACGCTTCGGATACCCGACACGGCGTTGACACGCAGGGCAGAAAATGATCACTCTGTCTTCTCGAGCCGGAAGAAGCGCCCACAGCAATCGCAGAAGCCAACGCGAGAGTTGAGCGCGGTCGTGAGCCGGCAATCGCCGCAGTGTGGACAGAGCCATTCGATCTTCTTTGCTCCGCTCGGCGCTGGCTTGTCCATCTCACGCCGCCAGTTGCCGTGCCCAGATCGCACTGGCCAACGCCGCGACCTGCCGCTCCAGCGCATCGAGATCAGAGACGTGCCGGTAGTTCGGCTGCATCCCCATCGCGTCAAGATGCCGCAACGCGTTGACCACATCAGTCGCCCGCTTGACCAGATGCGACAAGGGTTGAATCGGCCGCGCCTTGAGCACGGCTCGGTTCCTGGCGCAGCGCACACATGGCGCAATCAGCGCGGTGGCTGCGACCACTTCACGCGTGCGACCGCAGTGTGGGCAGGTGACGGCGATCATGGCTCTGACGGCCCGCTGGCTACCTGCTTGGAAATCTCTGTCAGTTTGCTGTCAATACTGCGCGCGATCCGCACGCGCTGCTCAGAGGCTTCCCCAATCTGCTCGGACAGGTCCGCATCCCCAGGCGCACCCACGAACAGCGCGGAGATGGCAGAGGCCACCGACATCAGCAGGCCAGCCACGAAGCCAGGCGTGAGCGTATCGGCCCAGCCGTGCTGCGTGGAGGCCAACTGCGTGGCGACTCCGCTCACAAGCAGCGCGATCACGGCCCAATGTTTTGGAGCAAGCTTGGACATCACGCGGCCTCGTCTGGCGTACGCCCCTCACCAGAAGCGTAGCGCCCGCAGTCTGAGCAGATGGACGACCGCCGCAGTGGACAATCATCACAGAGCATCTTGGCGTCGGTAATTGCGGAGATGAGATCACGCCGGAACGCCACGTCCTCATCAGCGTGCCGGATCAGGAGCGACCGCACGAGCCGTGCGGTGTGGTGCGAGATTCGCTGCAGCCCCTTGAACGCCTCGTGCTTGCGCCTGTCTACGATGAACACCTTCAGCACCGTCAGCAGGGCCAGCAGGCCGATAGCCGCGATCACCAAGACCGTCCAGAGGCTCATGATTGGCTCGGCGCCCGTGGCCGCTTGACCCATGACGACACCACCTGCACCATGAGCGCTAGGAAGATCGCCGTGAGCAGCGCATTGGTCCGCGTGCTAGAGCCCTCCAGCGATTCCACCCTGAGCACCACCACATCTGGCTTGATGGCCTCGATGCGTCCGACCCGGCCGGTCAAGTCCTCGATGGCCCGAGCCGTTAAGGCATTCGTGACCTGCTGCCCACGCATGGACGCGAGTAGCTCTGCGATGTCTTGCCGCAGCGTGTCATCAGAGGCAGGCTGTGGTCTGCGGGTGGCTGTGATCTGAGAATCCCGAGGGAAGGTTTGCGCGCCGAGGTACACGCCAGCCGAGGCCAACGCCACGAGCGCACCTGTAACGACCCATGGGCGCACGCGAATCATCGTGCAGAAACCACGCATTCCCCGCTTTCATTTTTGCCCTCGCGTGGCTACGATACGGCCCAGGCGGGAGCGTCGAATCACAGTCGATGCTGTCGCTCAGGCGGCCGGTTTCCCTTGCCCGGATCCGGTCGCCGCTTCGGTCGAAAAGGAGAGAACTACTAATGCAGACTCTAGCACGATTCTGCTAGGAAACAAGCCCTGTCTACACTACGCCGTAGCCTCCAGCGGGAGCACTTCTTGGGCCAGCCGCTTGGCTGCGATCTCGCAGTAGCGCTCCTCGCCCTCAATGCCGACCGCCCTCCGTCCAGCATCTCTAGCCGCTTCCAATGTGCTGCCGCTGCCAGCGAACGGGTCTAAAATCAGCCCTGCGTCTGGTGTCGTAGGCTCAAGCAGCCACCGCAGCATATTGACGGGCTTTTCTACTGGGTGCTCCCGGTCTGCTGATGGCGTGGCATTGAACCTGAAGATGTCAGCGCGTAGTTTCCCATCGTCTTTAAACAGCGACGTGTTCCACCTTGCCGCGATGACCATCTCGTGCTGATTGCGCCACACTCTGCCGAGTCCGACGTGTCCCTTATCCCAGACAAGGCACTTCAGGAAATCGAATCGCCTGTACATCTCGGGGTAGAAGACAGGGTAACTGTCGCCATTGCAGAACGATAAGAAATGCCCGGTCGGCCGAAGCGACAACAAGCACGCATCGACAACCGCCGCCCAGAAGGTGGCCAGAATTGACGTGTCAGACCAAGCACGTTGATACGTCACGCGGCTCTGGTAATGCGTGGCTGGCATGAAGAATGGCGGGTCAGTCAGAACCAGATCAACGCCCTTCAGCGTGGGCAGCACTTCGCGGCAGTCGCCATGGTAAATCGTGATCCCAGCGTGCTCGTAATATGGCTTCACGGCAGCATCCGCCGCCCCTGTGCCACCCGCACCAGGATCACGATCAGGACAATCACCAGCAGCACCGGCACCGCCCCACCAGAGGCATAGCCCGTCGCCAGCGACCCACCCCCGAACAGCAGCAGCACGATCAGCAGAATCAACAACACATCCATGATGTCTCCTCGCGTCTACTTCACGGCAGAATAGACCAAGACGCCTACGGACAGCAGCGTTAGGAGGAATCCCACCAGTCCAACGGCGTAGCCCCACCCGCCAACCAGGCCCTTCCGTTCAGCCAGCAGCGTGTCGATCTGCTTCTCCAGTTGCGCGACTCGGTTTAAGGCTGCGGTCTCCATGACCTGCACTTCAGCCCTCGGCATGAACGTCCGTTGCTGCGAGTCGAGCTGGGCACGGAACTCGTTGACACCTTCAAAGCGCTTCTCGGTCGCCATCTCGGCTTTCGTAATGGCCTTTTCCGCTGAACTAAACCACTGCGCAACGAATTCCTTCGTCGCCTCGAACCGTTGCTGATACCGTGCGTCACGTTCGCTGAGTATTTCATCGTGGCGTCTGGCCTGCTTGGCCAACGTCTCCTGCATCAGATTAAATCGCACCTCGACATATTCACGAAGCGTTGGGCCGTCCTCTTCGCTCATCATGGCGCCAACCCGCGCCCAACTTCATCCCACTGCACCCGCACGTCGAAGATCCCGTAGTCCGTCCACCGCTTCTCCAGCGGCACATCTTCATCCCACGTCACGAACATCGCTTCATTCTCAGCCGGGTCAGGCACCAGCAGGAACGGCCGCAGCGCCCCACGGCTAGATCGCGTCATGGTCTGCAGGTCGGCGAAACCATCGGTATCGCACCGGATGTTCCCAGCGATCACCCGGTCCCGCGTGCCGCGCGAGTAGCCAATGGACGTGCCTGCATCCGTCTTGCGCTTGATGATCGGGTGGCTCTCGCGGTCAGTGGCCCCGTAGTCCCGGTCCCTGACGGTTGTGGAGGCATCGGCAAACACCCGCTTGCGGCCTGAGACACGCACCAGCCCAATCGACAACAGCGAGGTCTGCCCAGACACAATGTAGATCCGCAGGTAGCGCAAGCCGCTTGTGGTGTAGCCGCTGACACCTGTCCGATCCGAGTACGGGTTGCTCGGCATGTCGTCTTCGGCTGGGCCATCGGCCGTAAACTGATGGCTCATCGTGGGCGATGTCCACACGTTCGATGCGTTCTCCTGCACTCGGACCACGGCGCCATCATCGAAGTTGACATGGATGAAACCGACCACGTCCGTGCGAGTCGCACTGCCCTTGTCCAGCACGATGTACGTCGGGTTGACCGTGAAGATGACCGGGTTCCATGGCTGGTCATCATCGATGTTCGTCAGCGGGTACAACGGGTTCACTGTGCCGTCAGTGCTCCAGGTGCCGGTGACCTTATCGCTGGGCAGGTCGTAAAACATCGGGTCAGGCATCGTGTCCTCTGCCGCTCACGGCACAATATGGAAACCGGACGGAGCAGATGGCGCAGCCAGCACCGCCGTGCCCTCCACCACCGCCGCGTAGGCATGTAGCCACACCTCGAGATTCGTGTAGCCGGATGCCGTGACCGTGTGCGGATTGGCCGGCAATGTCAGCGCCCGCGAGTTCACCGCCAGCGTGGGCCAGCCGCCCACCGCGCTCTGATGGGCAATCAAGGAGCCCGTGCGGTTCGTCACTTCCGACACGATTCGTGTATCGACCGTGTCCCGGTCTGCCGGCCGCGCGCCAGCATTCACCAGCACCGATGCCGCTACCGCACTCGCCGCCATGGGCGTGTAGCCAGACACCGAGATCGGAGGCGATCCGACCGTTGGGTCAATGCCATCGCCGTTGATGACCGTGAATCCAGTCGGGGCCGCTCCGGTGTAGTCCACCGCCGTGTCAGAGATGTAGACCTGAGAGCCTGAGGCCAAGTACCGAGAGCCGTACAGGTAGCGCGTAGGCGTGGTGCTCGGCCCGGTCTTGTACGAGTTGCCCACGTGTGTCGCCAGTAGGCCTGGAGGCTCCACACCGTCTGGGTCTTCGTAGAACGTAGCGAGGGTCTGCCAGTTGTAAATGTAATTGTTCGCGCTGTAGGTCCGCGCACTCCCTGACGAGTCCGGGTTCCGCTCGCTGTTGTGAGCGAACAACGACTGGATCACCGCCGCATACTTCGCATTGTTCCTGAACAACATCCCGTAGGCGTAGCCGGCACCGCCTGATGGACAGCCGCCCATCCCAGGCGCATCGTACAGCGGCTCAGAGCAGATCGACCGCCAGACCGTCAGGTTCATGTCCTGCGCGGAGTTGGTGAAGACGAAGTTCTTGCTCTGGCTCCAGCTCACCGAGAGATGGTCAAGGATGATGTTGTACGGGTTGCCGGTCTGGAACGCTTCCACCGCCACGTTGCACGTGTCGCCACCAGGACGGATCCGCAGATGCTGAATCAGCACGTCATGGGTCTGGATCTGGATGCCGTAGTTCTTGATCGTGAGCCCTGGCGATGGTGCAGTCTGGCCAGCCACCGTGATGTACGGGTCCGTGATCACGATTTCAGTGCTCGATGGAATCGTCCCGCTGACCTCGCAAATGACCACCCGTGGCCCAGTGGCCTCGAGCGCAGCCCGCAGCGACCCCGTCCCAGAGTCGTTGATGTTGGTCACGCGCCACACCGTAGGCGTACTCCCGCCATACGCGGCCCGCGTGTCCATCCCGAACCCGTACGCCCCCGGCACCACTGCTGGCAAGTCACACCCCTCGCATCACGGGAAATGCAGTGTCGGCACATCCGACACTTCGGTGGCGTACGCGCTGTAGCCCGCCGCATTGTGCGCCGCCACTGACACGTAATAGGTCACGCCCACGGTCAACCCTGTCAGCCGGTAGCTCGTGACCACACCAAGCGCCACGCTGGACGTGTAGACACCTGACGACGTGCCCCACACCACCTCGTAGCCGTCAATCGCATCGCTGGACGACCCCGCATCCCAGGCCAGCTCGATGCCGAACCAGGTATACGTCGCCGTGACCAGCGCCGCCGCACTACCGATCGTGATCGTGGTCGTGGACGCTGACGCATTCGCCACGGTGTCGCCCGTCCATGCGTAGAACGTGTAGCCAGACGGTGGTGCGTTGGCGACAATGGTCACGACTGCGCCAGTCGCGTAGTTGCCGCCGCCGCTGCCATCCACCACCGTCAGGGTAAACAGCGTGGCATCCGTGATGTAGGTCGCCGCGATGTCTGTATCGGCTCCAGGCATCGTGATCGTCGTCGATGCTGATGCGCGGTTGGCAATACCAGATCCACCCGTCCAGCGATAGAACACCTGGCCCGATGGCGGCGCATCAGCTGTGATGGTGACGACGACTCCGGTCGCATACACGCCATCTCCTGAGCCATCATCAACCGTCAAGGTGTAGGCGATGACTTCTGGCGTGCTGATGGTGGACGTGTCGTAGCCGAACAGTCGCACCGCCCAGGTCTTCCTGAACGGATCGGGCGGCTCAAGCTCAATGGCCGTGCAGCGGATCCGGCGACTCGTGGGCACCAGCCCTGCGTAGTGCGTGATGGTGAACTGCTGCCCGAGTTCCACATCGAGCCCGCACAGGTCCGTCTCCACCACATGAAAATCCGGCCCATTCCGTGAGCGCTCGAGCCGATGCGATTGCACGCTGGCCTGGGTCAGTTGGGCGAAGTCCCTGGTGACCCAATCTTCGTAGGTGAATTCACGCACACCAACCGGCGCCCCGCCCAAGTCGTTGATCGAATCCTCATCATCAGCCTGCTCAGCCACCGTCAACCATTGCGCGGATGGCGGGACTTCCTGTGGTGCTGATGGCCGCAGCGTCACCGACGCATTGGTCTGCACCAGATTCTTGAGCGTGTTGACCTTGATGACGTTGGCGAGCTTGCTGTAGTCCTTCTCTGGTGGCCGGTAGGTATCCTGCAGCGTGTCCACGATGGTGAAGTCCATCACCGGCAGCATCGCCGGGTCTTCCATCGACAGCATCATCCGCCCATGCCGGTCGATGCCCATGTCCACATCGCCGCCCAAGCAGATCCGCTGGAACCATTCGCCTAATGGCAGCCGCTCGAGGTCGTGCCCGATGACGAAGGCACCGAGATACCCGCCGCCCAGCCGCACCTCACTCCGCAGCTTGGCTCGAGCCACACTGGCTGTGTCGACTACTGAGTACTGCGGATCGTTCGGCGTCAGCGGGATCTCATACCAGTTCTCATCGGTAGCGTGATTCTGTTCGACGAAATTCGTGATCAGGTGCTGCCACTGATGGAACAGTGACGTGATCACGTTCCCGGTTGCGTTACCGATGGCTTCGACACCGCCCATGTTCACGTGAACCGGCACGCCTTCCGATCCGTTCGTGGTCCCGAACAACTTAAAGGCTTCGCCGATGGCGCTGCCCACCTTGAAGTACATCGCGGTGTAACGGCGATTATTGAACACGCGGTAGACCGTAGAGCCGAAGTAGCCGGTCCACACCGTGCCCATCCCAGGCATCGCGATGTCGGTGTCGTAGTAGGCTGGGTCCATCTTGACCTGACGTGGATTGCCTTCAGCCGTGAGACTCCCGTCACTACCCCAGACCGATATTGGCCCCGATGTAGCACAGCCAGCGATCAGGCCCTCATACCAGGTCGTGGTGTCTGGCATGGTTCGAGGCCCGGTGTACCAGACCTGCACCGTGGGGAAGCCGATATCCTCATCGCTCAGGATGCCGTACGGGATGGGCTCTCCCTTCCCTTTCAACGCCGTTGGGAGGTCAAGATTAAATGACGTGTCGAGCGTGCGATACGGCAGCGGCTTGGACAACAGATCCCTCAGCGAATCGCCACCGAAGCGATCCTCGAACGTCAGCGCGACGGTCATGTCAGCACCGAGCCGATACGACGTGACGAGATATTGCCCAACCCTGAACGGACGCGGTGACGGGGATGTGCCCAACAGCGGCAGGTTGGCCGCATCGAACAGATAGAAATCTATCTGCTTCCTGATGATCGTGTTGGACTGGATCAGCGCCCGAATATCGCCCGCGTAATCCGTCAGTGTGATCGTGCCGCCATTGATGACCAGCCGCCCGTTCCAGTCAGACAGTTCCCGCCTGAGCGTGGACATCGCCACGATCCGAGGCTTGCGCTGAATGGTCGGTTCATTGATCGGCTGGTCAACCCAACTGTACGAGATGAATCCGGAGTTCGTGCGGAGTTCGCAGAAGAACAGCGGCACTTCAGCGCCGCAGACTGAATCGTCCTCAGCCGGGTCGATGCCGTCCCCAGGCTCACCGCCTCCGTCGATGGTTTCTACGGCCGCTTGGAATGTGGCGATACCGACATTCTGCGCGGTGGTCTGGCCGTTGTGGAAGCCATACTCATACGTCCCGGCCTCTTGGATGATCCGGTAGGACAGGATGAGTCCTTGAGCACCGCCAGAGATGACCGGCCGCATGGCCGCCACATCCGTCCAGATGCCATTGATCGTGGAGTATGGGATGTTGCTGAGATTCGAGACACCGCCACCACCGATCAGCAATTCCGAGGCTTGCGAGGTGATGGCTGTGAGCCA
>Ga0207711_10002419_pt1 | contig 16665 bp, 10 predicted proteins | sample KBSS34metaG_FD_184401 | JGI IMG/M metagenome (GOLD analysis project Ga0207711, IMG submission 184401) | Switchgrass rhizosphere microbial communities from Kellogg Biological Station, Michigan, USA - KBS S3-4 metaG (SPAdes) (version 2) | ecosystem: Host-associated > Plants > Roots > Rhizosphere...
GCGCAGCACGTGATCGAGCTGCGTTTCGTCGTTCGCATAGAACGTGCCGTTGAGGCAGCCCGTCGCCGCGTACAGCGCCAATGCCGCGCTCGGGTCGCGCTCGTAGGCCGCGCCGCCGGCCTCGTTCTTCGCCGTGGCGGCGCGCTGCATCGCGCCGCGAATCGATGCAAACAGATTGATGTTGGCCATCGCGCTTCCCCCCTGAGTCCTATCCTGGGAGAGCAACGACGATGCCAAGCGCGGAAGTTTACGTATATGCGATTGATTAATAACCGAAAAGTTGAATTCAAAGGCCATCACCGCCACACTTCGCTTCTGCCGTTTGATATCCTGACAGCGCGTTTCTTATCTATTTGGATCATATGAAGCGACAAGTCGTCATCGGCATGCTCGGCACCCAGCTCGACGCCGGCGTCGGCCCCGGCCGATGGGAAAAGTGGCGCCCCACGGTCTCGATGGGCATGCAGGAGGACTTCGTCCTCGATCGGCTCGAGCTGATGGTCGACCAGCGCCGCTACAGCAAGCTGGCCGACGTCGTGCGAGCCGACCTGGCTCAGATCTCGCCGGAGACGACGGTCAACGAGCACGACATCTATCTGGCCGACCCCTGGGACTTCGAGACCGTCTACGGCTCGCTGCACGATTTCCTGCGCGGCTACGCGTTCAAGCCCGAGGAGGAGGACTACTACGTCCACATCACGACGGGCACGCACGTCACGCAGATCTGCTGGTTCCTGCTCACCGAGAGCCATCATTTCCCCGGCCGCCTGCTGCAGACCTCGCCGCCGCGCAAGCAGAACGGTTCGGCGCCGGGAACCCTCGCGATCATCGACCTCGACCTGTCGCGCTACGACCGCATCGCGCAGCGCTTCCAGCAGGAGACGCTCGAAGACCGCAACCTTCTCAAGAGCGGCATCGCCACGCGCAACGCCGCGTTCAATCGCATGATCGAGCAGATCGAGATCGTGGCGACGCGATCGAAGTCGCCGATGCTGCTGATGGGACCGACCGGCGCCGGCAAGAGTCAGCTTGCCCGCCGCGTGTTCGAGCTGAAGAAGCAGAAGCATCAGCTCGCCGGAAGATTCGTCGAGGTCAACTGCGCGACGCTGCGCGGCGACGGCGCGATGAGCACGCTGTTCGGTCACGTCCGAGGCGCCTACACCGGCGCGAACACCGATCGCGCCGGCTTGCTGCGATCCGCACACCAAGGCCTGCTGTTCCTCGACGAGATCGGCGAACTCGGCCAAGACGAGCAAGCCATGCTGCTGCGCGCGCTCGAAGAAAAGCGCTTCCTGCCCGCCGGTTCCGACAGGGAGGTCGAGAGCGATTTCCAGCTGATCGCCGGCACCAATCGCGACCTGCAGATCGGCGTCGAACAAGGGCGCTTCCGCGACGACCTGCTCGCGCGGCTCAACGTGTGGACCTATCGCCTGCCCGGCCTCGCCGAACGCGTGGAGGACATCGAGCCCAATCTCGACTTCGAGCTGGAGCGCCATGCAAGGCAGACGCACCAGCGCGTCACGTTCAACAAGGAGGCGCGCGATGCGTACCTGAAATTCGCCGCCGCCGGCGACGCGGCATGGAGCGGGAATTTCCGCGACCTCGGTGCCTCGGTGATGCGCATGGCGACGCTGGCCGTCGGCGGCCGCATCCAGAAGGGCCTGGTCGACGAGGAGATCGCGCGCCTGCGCCGCCAATGGTCGCGATCGTCGGACCCGAAGGACGGGCTGCTCGTTGCACTGCTCGGCGACCGCGCGGCGGCCTTGGACCGATTCGATCGCGTGCAGCTCGAAGACGTGCTTGCCGTGTGCCGGCGCGCGCGGTCGCTGTCGCAGGCGGGGCGCGAGCTGTTCGCGGCCTCGCGAACGCAACGTTCGAGCACGAATGACGCGGATCGCTTGCGGAAATATCTGGCGCGGTTCGGGTTGGAATGGGAGACGGTGAAGGACGCGAGCGGATCGAGCGAGTAAGGACACGAGGTCACGTGCAACGGGGCAGCACGATCGAGTCGTCGTTTCGCGCTGCGCCTGCGTGCATGCGCGGAGAAGCACTGAAAGTGTCGCGCGAAGAATCCAGTCACGCGAGGTGAGCAGCAGCCGCGCGCTCGAACCCGTGCTGGAGCCCTAGCGACAAACGTTCGGCGGTCCGTTTCTGTACTACCCCGAGCGCCGTCACCTGCCCGCGCCGCTTCGAGCATTCGTCGATTTCACCCGATCGCGGTGAGCGCAATCCACTGCAGCGGCCACCGAAGGTGTCGCTAGTAGCCCACACCCAACGCCATGTGCTCCGGCGTCGGCGACACGATGGTCGAGCTCTGGTTGTTCACGTCGTCGTAGGCGAAGCCGTAGGCCAGACCGTCGACGCTGTGGCGATGCCAGAACTGCGCGTAATAGTTGGCGGGCGCTGCCTGGTAGTAATCGGCCGGGAGCGTCCAGGCCGCGTAGTCCTCCATCACATGGCGGTTGAACGCGGCACAGAACTGCGCTTCGAGCGCGCCTTCCACGCTGTTGCCAGTCGCCAGCGGACCTCGGCAATAGAGGATGTCCTGCGTCGTCGGCTTGCTCTGGATCGCGTAGGTGCCGCCGACATAGGCGCCGTTGCCGAGGTTCACCTCGGTGAACACGAACTGGTCGCCTTGCGTGTTGCCGACGAACTCGCGGCTTCCTCCGTAGAGCAAAGCCGTCAAGGTGTGCGTCGCGTAGTACGTCCACACCTCGTCGACGTAGCCGTCGAAGTACGTGCCGTTCGCCTGTCCCGTATTGAAGGTGCTGTTCGCCGGCGAAAAGATGCGCAGCGGGGAGACGGGTGTCGCGTGGAAGACGGCCGGCGTTTCGTCGGCGAACTCCGCGTCGATCGAAGCGATCGACTCGGGGATGCCGGTCTCCCTGTGAAAGGTCTCGCCTTCGCCCCATACGTCCAGCATCAGCGGCAGGCCGAACTGGTCGACCTGCGTGGTGTTGATGTAGATGCCGCCGTTGGCGCCGTAGGTGAACTCGTACCAGTCGTAGTGGATGTTGATGTTGGGGTCGGTCGCGTTCAGCGGATTGGGGCCGGCGTAGCCGATGTTGCCGTTCGAACCGCCCACGATCGACATGTAGAGAGGCGAGCCCAGCGACACGAAGATCCGGCCCGACGAAATCGGCGGCAATTTCAATGAATTGCTTTGTGCCAACGTAAACGCGTAGTTCGGATAGGTGTGCCCGTTGGGCGCCGTCACGGCATCGGGCGCGGTGTTGTCGGCGACGCTGCACGGCGTCAGCGTGCCGTCCGCGCTCACGTGCGAAAGCGCGCCCGTCGCCGGGTCGTTGCCGAGCACCGTGATGTAGATCTGGCTGTCCTGCCAGGCGCCGCGCGTGTCATTGTTCAAGTCCGTGCCGATGAAGCCCGGATAGTTCACATAGGACGGAGCGCTGTCGACCGTCAGGACGGCGCTCGCCGAGGGCGACGTGCTACCACCGCTCGCTACGACGACGTTGAACCGTGCACCGTCGTCGGCGGCGGTCGCCGGGGGCGTGATGTACGTTGCCGCATTGGCACCTGCAATGGCGGTGCCGTTCTTCTGCCACTGGTACGTCGGGTTGGGCGATGTCGTGGTCACCGAGAACTGCGCCGTCCTGCCGATGGTCACCGTCTGGTCGCTCGGTGGCGACACGGTAGAGGCTCCCGCTTCGAAGCCGTTCTGGAAGATCTCGTCGCTCGTCACCGTCAGCACGGCATCGTTGCTCGTCGCCGATCCGCTGGCGTTGGTGACCTTCACGCTGAACGACACGCCGTCGTCGTCGGCCGTCACCGGCGGCGTGACGTAGGTCGCCGAGGTCGCCCCGTCGATCTGGGTGCCGCCGCGCAACCACTGGTACGTCGGCTCCGGCGTTCCGCTGGCGACCACCGTGAACGTCGCCGTCTGCCCCACCGTCACCGATACCGCGTGCGGCTGGGTCTGGATCACCGGCGCCTGCGGAATCGGAACTCCGCTGTCGCAGAGCGTCTGGCCCGGATAGTTGTTGGTGACGTTCCACGACATGGTGCCGTCGAAATCGACGATCGCCGTTTCGTTCGGATCTTCCGGATCGACCGTGGACGTCCACGTGCTCCACACGCCGGGAAACGCGCAGGTGGCATTGTTGTTGCCGCTGATGCCCAAGGCCTCGGACTGCGTCGGCAGGCGCATGCTGATGCTCGCGCAATAGTTGGCCGCGTCGATGCCGGTGAATTGCGCGTTCGGATCTGCGTAGGTCTCGATCGTGCGCGTCCACGTCAGTCCGCTCGCGTTGTCGGTGACCAGCAAGGGATTGGACGGATCGATGCTGTAGCGCTCCGCCGGACCGCCGCATTGCGCGAGGTTGTAGACGGCGAATTCCTTGATCGAATAGCCGTACTGCGTGACGCGCTGCGTGCCGAGCATGCGGATGTAGCGCGCCTGCACGGTCGGGAAATTCAACGTTTCGGTGCCGCCGGCACCATTGGGATTCGTCGTCGCGACGTCCCAGGTGGGATTGGTTGCCGGATCCGCGTTGGTGTACTGGATCTGGTACTGCGTCGCGTACGCAGCCTCCCACGTGATGACGACCGTGTTGAAGGACAGCGTCGATCCGAAATCGACCTGCAGCCAGGACGGATCGACGCCCGGAACCGGCGGTGTCGGCGGTGCGCCCGCGGTCGCCGATCCCCAGCGTGTCGTCGTCGTGCCGTCGACGGCGTTCTCCGCGCCGAGACAGTTCACACCGGTGTACGGCGGTGTCGTGGTGCCGTCGTTGCACGCGTTCTCGCTGCTGCTGGACGTTGCCGTCTTGTAGAGCGCGAGGTTGATGCCGGGCGGCGCCAGCGTGAGCTGCGCGGTGTTGCTGGTGGCCGGCGCATGCGCGGCATTGTCGACCGTCACGCTGTACGCGCCGACCTTGGCCGCGCTCATCGCCGGAATCGTGTAGGTGATCGTGTTCGAGGTCTGCGTATCGCTCGCGAGGATCGTCGCCGCGCCGCCCGGCGGCGTGAACTTCCACTGGTAGGTGTACGGCGCGGATCCGTTGACGACGGCGACGAACTGCACCGGCAGATTGACGGCGACGGTCTGGTCCGCAGGCTGGGTGGCGAAGCCGACCGCTACGGCCGGATTGACGGTCAACGTCACGCTGTTGGATTGCTGTTGGCCGAGCGGATTGCTGACGATGACGTAGAACGTGTCGACGCCCGTGCTCGTCAGCACCGGTGTCGTATAGCTGGCTTGCGGACCGGACGCGACCTGCGTGCCGTTCTCGTACCACGCGTAGTTGAGCGTCGGCGATCCGGTCGCCGCCACGGTCAGCGTGGCGGCTTGTCCGATCACGGCCATTTGCGAAACCGGTTGCGTCGTGATGACGACGGGAGCGGCCGGCACGACGGTCAGCACGACTTCGTCCGACGTCGTGTCGCCGAGGTTGTTGCTGACCTTCACCTTGAACGACTCGCCGCTCTGCGAAAGCGTCGTCGCGGGCGTCGTGTAGCTCGTCCCGGTCGCGCCCTGGATCGCGTTGTCGTTCGCATACCACTGATAGCTCAGCGTGCCCGACCCGCTCGCCGCGACGCTGAAGGTCGCCGGAAAGCCTTCGGTGACCGCGACGCTGACCGGCGGCACGATGATCGCCGGCGCCTGCGTCAGTACCGGCGCCGCCGGCGCGACCGATGCCAGCTGCACGCTCGCGCTGGCTAGGCCCGGCGCGGTGGCCGTCACCGTCACGTTGCCCGGCGTGAACGTGCTGCGCAGTGCGATCTTCTGCAAGCCACCTTCGAAGTTCAGTTCCGGATCGCCGGGCGCGTGGAAGAACGCATACGGCACGCCGTTGATCACGTTGCGGTTCGCTTCGGAGAACGCATCCTGGTAGTACGACGTCCACGCGGGGTCGGCCACGTATTGCTGGCTGCCGCCCATGTAGGTCGCCTGCCCCGTCACGGCGAACGTGACGTTGTCCGCCGCCGTCGGAACGAGGTTACCGTCAGCGTCCTGCACCTGCGCTTCGATGAAGGCGGCATCGGCGCCGTTGGCGGTCCATTGGAAATGGCTGCCGTCGGGCTTGGTGACGTTCGGCACGACGCTCAGCACGATCTTCGCTTCGGGGCCTGCCGTCGTCTTCGTATCGGAAACGCCGGCCACGACGTTGCCGTTGATGTCCAGACACTGTGCCGTCACCGTGCCGCTCGCCCAGTTCACCATCCAGTGCACCTGGCCGGGCATGACCGTGGTGTTCTGGGTCAGGTTGGTGTTGGAAGCGATGTTCCACGGGTTCGGCGCCTGGTCGTCGAGCGGCACCTGCGTCAGCGGATCCTTCGCCACGCCGTTGATCAGCAGACGCACCTTGGGACAGTTGCTGAACGCGTTTTCCTGAAGCGGCGTGCCCGGCGTGTACTCGTACGCGCGGTTCCAATGATGCGCGAGGTGCACGACCGGCTTGATCGAGTACGGCACCCAGTTGGCTTGATAGATGTAGTAGAGCAGCCGCGGGAACCGGTTCATGTCCACCGACGAGTAACCGAGCGAGCGGACGAAGTTGCTCATCATCGGCTGGTCCTGGAACTCCGAGTACAGGCTGACCTCGCCCGGCGAGTCGGCGAAATACCACTGCGCCATGCCGAACGCGTTGGCGGCCCGGCCCTTGCGCCAGTCGTCGAGGTACGGCGCGGCGAACGCGAGCTCGTAGTCCCAGGCGAGGCCGCGCCCCGTACCGACGTTGTCCCAGTACTCGGCGCCGAACGCCGGATTGTTGGGATAGTGCTGCTTGTTGCCGACCTCGCAGCCCGCGCCGTCGCACAAGTCCAGGTATGCGTACGCGGGCAGATAGGCGCGCGACGCCTGCGCACGCGGATTGATCGAATCCCACGCGCGTTCCATCGTGTCCAGCGCGGTCGCCAGATCGAGATTGTTGCCGCCGTTGTCTTCCTCCCAATCGAGGATCGACGGATGACTGCGATCGCGGATGATCATGTCGCGATGGATTTCTTCCTTCAGCGTCGTGTCGTCCGCGGAAGGATTGTTGAACGAACCTTCGCCGTCGCCGCTCGGCTGGTCGATCATGATGCCGTAGGCGTCTGCCGCAGCGACGAGTTCTTCGCTGCTCGTGGAATGTCCCGGCCGCCAGACGTTGCCGCCTTGCGCGGCGATCTGCGCGAGGTCGCGCCACTCCTGCTCTTCCGGTACCGAGGAGCCGAGCGCGGGATAGTCGTAGCGGCCCGAGCCGCCCCACAGGTACATCGGGTGGCCGTTGAAATACGGAAGATTGGCGTCCCAGGTGATCGTGCGGATGCCGAGCGGACTCTGCGCCGAATCGACCACCACGCCGTCGACGCTGACGATGTGATAGACCTTGTACATGTACGGCGTGCCGTAGGTCGAATTGTTCGGATACCACAGCGTCGGGTTCGGCACGGTGATCTGCTGGCGGAACATCGGCTCCGGCGACGAGGGAAAATCGAGCGGCGTCATCGGCGCGATCGTCTGCGTCAGCGGCGGCGCCGTCACGACCACGTGCCCGCTCGCGTCGACGATCTGCGTGGTCAAGGTGACTTGCTGCGGCGACGTCGTTTCGTTGAGCACGTTGGTGTGCACTTCGACGATCGCCGAGGCGGCCGTCGCCGTTCCTTGCGCGGCTGAAACCTCCGACACGGTACCGACGTACGTGCCCCAGGTCCGCTGGTTCGAATAGACGTTCAGCGGAATGTGGACGGGATTGGTCACGACCAGATAGACCTTGCGGAACAGGCCCGCCATCGCCTGGCCGAAGCGGAACGCGCCGGAGAAGTTGGGATTCTCGAACCAGTTGTCGCCGCGCGAGACGTCCACGGCAATGACGTTGTCGGTGACGCCGTCGGCATGCAGATACGGCGAAAGATCGACGACGACCGGGACGAAGCCGACCACGTGCGTCGCCTGCGCGTCGGCGGCGACGTCGCTGATGCCCGGCAGCAGCACGCCGTTGATGAAGACCTGGACGCCGGTGTGCGTACCTTCGAGATTGAGCGCGAACTTTCGGCCGGCGTATTCCGGCGCCACCTTGAAGTGCAGCCGGTACCAGTTCTGCTGTCCGGTCAGCGAGCCTTGGCCGCCGCCGGAGGTCTGGTTGATGTAGGTGCGCGGTATGTTGGCATCGTGCGGCAGGCCGACCTGGGTCCAGGTCGCATTCGTATCACCGCTTTCGACGAATCCGGGCGTCGAATAGACCGCCGCGTTGCGCGTGTTCTGGAACCACCAGTTGCTTTGCGGCGCGTTGGAGGTGGATGACGCGTTGGCGACGTACTGAGGCACGCCTGCCGCCAGATCGATGGTCATTCGCTGTGACAGCGGCAGCGAAGGTTCCACCTGCTGCGCGGGAGCTTCGCCGGAGCCCAACGCCGCCAGCGCAAGCGTCTGCAACGCAGCGATCTTCAAGAGATATCGGATGCTGCACCGCCCGTCACTCCCGGTGCGGCGAAGGTTGCGAAGACGATCGACCCAACGACGAGCACGGCCGTGCGGCCCGCTTTGCGACTCGGACGAAGAGAAATGCACAAAGATCCTTTATGTACAAATGGATTCGGCGCGCGGCACTGTCGAGCAGCGTCAGTGCACACGTTGGAAGAAGTACGAATACGCCGCCGCGGACCGCGGCGACGAGGCAGCGTTCGACGTCCTCGGCACGGGCTTTCGCTCGTGCCCAGGACATCGGCGCGCGTCTCGTTGCTGCAGTTTAGCCGTCCAAATAGATCCTGAACGCCGTGTCCGTCACGGATTCGATGGGGCGGCGAATGGCATCGAGGCCGCTCCGAAGAAATCATGACGATGTCATGACGCCCGATGCGGTCGCACGCACTTTCGCCGAAACCGCCTGGCGGGTCGTCGACGAGACGGAAGGCCTGGAACACGAAGAGCACGAAGGACAGGCAAAGGCTCTTCTTTCCGTTCTTCGCGTTCTTCGCGTTCCAATCTTTTCGCACCCCTCGAAGCGATCGCACGCCCCGTCGAGCGCGCCAGGCGCCGGCGCCTCGAAACACGTAGCATGCCGCCCTCGGCTTGCGCTTCGACACCCGCGGAGACCTCCGCCATGAGTCATGTCGTTTCCGTCAATGTCGGCCTTCCCGCAGACGTGGAATGGCGAGGCAGGACCGTTCGGACGTCCGTCTGGAAGCATCCGGTGAGCGGCCGCGTCGCGGCGCGGCGCCTCAACCTCGACGGCGACGCCCAAGGCGACCTGCAGGGCCATGGCGGCGTCCATCGCGCCGTCATGGTCTATCAGGTCGCCTCCTACAAATACTGGGAACAGGTCCTGCAGCGGACGTTGGCCGAGTACGGGATGTTCGGCGAGAACCTGACCGTCGATGGCCTTGCCGACGACGAGGTGTGCGTCGGCGATCGCTATCGCATCGGCAGCGCGCTGTTCGAAGTATCGCAGCCGCGCGTGACCTGCTATCGCGTCGGCATCCGCATGGACGAACCGCGCATGCCCGCGCTGCTCGTCTCGCATCGAAGACCCGGATTCTATTTTCGCGTCGTCGAGGAAGGAGAGATCGGTGCCGGCGACGAGATCGTCCGCGTCGAGCGCGGCCGCGAAGGCATGACCGTCGCCGAAGTCGATGGCCTGCTCTACCTGCCGGAACATCCGGCCGACCGCGTTCGCCGCGCCGCGAGCGAACCGTCGCTCAGTCCCGGATGGAAGCAGTCCTTCGACGCGCTGCTGGCGAGCGCGCAGGGACTGCCCGGCAACGCCGGGCTCGCGCCCGCGCCGGCGGCCCCGGCATGGCCGGGTTTTCGCGCGCTGAAGGTGGTCGATGTCGTCGAGGAGAGCGACGACGTGAAATCGCTGCTGCTGACCGCCGGCAAACCGCCCAGCCTCGCGCCTCCGACCGCCGGATCGTTCGTCGTGCTCCGCCTTCCCGGCGCGAGTGCGGGCAGTGCGCTCACGCGAAGCTATTCGATTTCCAACGCCGGCGAGGAAGGCAAGTATCGCGTCAGCGTGAAGCGCGGCTCCGGCGACGGAAGCCGATACATCCACGAGCGTGTGCGGGCGGGCGACGTACTCGAGGTCAGCGCGCCACGCGGCGCGTTCACCTTGCGCACCGACGATCGACCGATCGTGTTCCTGAGCGCGGGTATCGGCGTCACGCCCGTGCTCGGCATGCTTCATGAGCTGGTCGCCGATCGAGCCGCGGCCGCTCGCGACGTGTACTGGATCCATGGCGCGCGCAACGGCGCCGAACATCCGTTCGCCGCAGAGGCGTGCCGCCTGCTCGATGCGCTGCCGCGTGCCCAGGCGCTCGTCGCCTACAGCCAGCCGCGCGCCGAAGATCGGCTCGGCCGCGACTTCGACAGCGCCGAACGCATCGGCGTCTCGACGATGCAGCGGCTGGGCACGCCGGCGACGGCACACTTCTATCTGTGCGGACCGGCCGGCTTCATGTCGGCGCTCATCGCCGACTTGAAAAGCATGGGCGTGGCGAGTGCGACCATCCACACCGAGACCTTCGGCGGCGAAGCGTCGATCACGCCGGGCATCGCTGGCGGCCCCGTCAAGAGTCCGCATCCGCCGGCCGGCGAACCCGGGAACGGCCCTGCCGTTTCCTTCAGTCGAAGCGGTCTGGCGCTGCGGTGGCCCGATCGATTCCAAAACCTGCTGGAGCTTGCCGAAGCATGCGATGTTCCCGTGCGCTGGTCGTGCCGCGCCGGCGTGTGCCATACCTGCGAAACGGCACTGATCGGCGGGCAGGTTCGCTATGATCCCGAACCGATCGATGCGCCGGCCGACGGCAATGCGCTCATCTGCTGCGCGCGACCTGCCGGCGATGTCGAACTCGATCTGTGAGACGGCAGCGGACGCACGGAGTGTGATGTGACGGGCACCGGCAATCCGTTCGAAATCGCTTTCGCCCTTCCGCCCCGAGGAAGCCGCCGATCCGCCGAATCGGTCCACGCGCAGCTGCGTGCCGCGATCCTCGATGGCCGATTGGTCGCCGGTTCCAAGCTGCCGGGAGAGCGTCAGTCGGCCATCTTCTTCGGCGTATCGAGAAACACCGTGGCGCGCGCTTACACGAAACTGGCGATCGAGGGGCTGGCGCAGTCCCGGCGAGGGTCGGGAACGTACGTGGCGCCGAAGCCGAGCCGTCCGCCGCGCGAACGCGCCTCGTCACGACACGCGCCTGATCCTCGTCTCAATGCGTTGTGGAGCGGACCGGAGCTCGCTCGAACGCTGAATTTCTGGCACGACGGTCAGCGAGCGAGGTCGCCGGGCGTTTCCGCATCCTTGGATTTTCGGCCCGCGCTGGTCGATCCGCGACTCTTCCCGTTCGACATCTTTCGTCAGGTCAGCGCCAAGCAACTCCGGCGGATGGAACTGAAGCCTCCTGCGTTCAAGAGTCCGCAGGGCAACCAGGGGCACTACCCGCTGAGGACGGCCATCGCGACGCACATCGGCGTCTCGCGCGCACTCGTGTGCGAACCCGACGATGTGCTCGTTACTGCCGGCGCGCAGCAGGCTTTCGATATCCTCGCCCGCGTCCTGGTGACTCCCGGCACGACGACGGTCGCGATCGAGGATCCCGGCTACCCGCCGATGCGCGCGGCATTTCTCGCTGCCGGCGCCAAGCTCGTGCCCGTGCCGGTCGATGCGCAAGGACTCGTCGTCGACGCCCTGCCGACCGCCGTGCAGATCGTCTGCGTTTGTCCGTCGCACCAGTTTCCGTTCGGTGTATCGATGTCCGCGCAACGGCGCGCCGCCCTGCTCGCCTTCGCGCGCGAGCACGGAGCCGTCATCGTCGAGGACGACTACGATGGAGAATTCCGCTACGACGGCACGCCGCTGCAGGCGCTGCGATCGGCGGCGGCCGCAGACGACGTGTTCTACGTCGGCACCTTCTCCAAGTGCATGCTCCCTGCACTGCGGCTGGGGTTCGTGGTGGCGCCGCCGTGGGCCATGCCGGCGCTGACGACGGCGAAGAACTGTCTCGACTGGCATTGTCCGACGCTGACGCAGATGGCCGTCGCCCGCTACATCGCCGATGGGCATCTCGCGCGGCACGTGCGCAAGCTGCGCGACGTCTACAGGAAGCGGCGGGATCTCATCGGGGAGATCCTCAGGTGCGATTTCGCCGGGGAGCTGTCGCCGATGCAGTCGCACTACGGCATGCATGTCGCGGCGTTCTCGATGCTGCGCAAGCGCCTCGAACGCGTCACCGCGAAATTGCTCGAGTCGAGCGTACATCTGCATTCGTTCGAGCGATATTTTTTCGGCGCTCCCACCTCGGAAGGCCTGGTTTTCGGCTACGGTGCCGTCGATCTCGCGGATATCGAGCAGGGCCTGAAGGCGTTGCGGCGCGCGCTCTAGCGACGAGAGACGTCCGATGCGCGGAAAGCATCCTGGGTTCGCATCGAGCGAAGTGGCCACCCCAAATTCCTTCGAGTGGCCCTTCTGGCGCTGCCGGGTTTCCCTAGAGTCTCGGCCTCGGCTTGGATGACACGGAGAACGCGATGACGCGGAAACGGTTTTTACGTGGAGCCATGGTGGCCGGCGTTCTCGCCGGCTTCTGTTCGATCGCAAGCGCCGAGTCGCCTCGGGATGGCTCCCATGATTTCGACTTCGCGCGCGGGGTTTGGCACACGCACGCCACGCAAGTGCTCGACCCGTTCGATGGCGCAACCCACACGGTGACCTTGGACGGCACGAAGACCGCACGGCCGGTGTGGAATGGCCGCGCGTGGCTCGAGGAAATCGAGGCCGACGGCCCCGATGGGCATTGGGAAGGCGCGACGCTCTTCGTCTACAACGCGAAGGCCGGCCAATGGAGCCAGTCCTACATCGACAGCGATTCGGGAGCGATCGAGGCCCCGACGATCGGCCGCTTCAACGGAGGCCGCGGCGAGCTGTTCGGCACGACGGTCTACAAAGAGCGCACGGTTCTCGTGCGCGGCGTGTGGTCCGACATCACGGCCAACGCTCACCGCTTCGAGATTTCCTACTCCCGCGATGGCGGCAAGACATGGGCGACGGCGTTCAAAGCCTACCTGACACGGGTTGAGTGATCGCGCTACGAAGAAGGGCCGGGTGCGAACGACGCAGGACCGGCGGGCCCTGCTTTTTTTCTTGTACGGCGGCGGAAATTGACGCTCCCATACGTATAGTGGAGAGACTCCTCGAGCCCCTCGCCACCATGCCCAGAATGTGCGCTGCCCTTGTTTTCGCGGCCGTCGTCATGACGCCTCCGGCCACCGCGAAGCCCCCGGCGATCCACGCAGCCGATGCGGGACCCGCTCCCGGGCACTATGCCTGTTCGTTTTCGGAGGATGGCACCCCTTACCCACCCTATGAATGCCTCATCACGCGCCGAGCAGGATCGTTGTGGCTGGAGAAGAAGACCGGCTCGCAGCGACTCAAGGGCAACGTGGAAGTCACCGGCACCGGCTTCCGCTTCAAAGGGACGTTCTTTTGTCCGCTGGGAGACTGCACGCAACCGGTCTCGGCGGATTTCACGCGCGACGAAACGGGAGTCTTTCGAGGGACCTTGCGGCTGCCGCCCGGCGCTCGAGGGCCGACCACCGAAATGTCGCTCGTCCGGAAGTGACTGGAAGCTTGCGCACCGTTGCCTTGCTCGATGCCATCGGCCACCCGAACGATCGTCGCAGCGGGTCGTTCGCGGCCATCGATGCGGTGGAAGCGACCGGCCAGTCGATCCACCGCCTCGCTTTCAGGCGTTTCTCGAGCTGAGGGCTGCGCGAAGGAGACGACGACGATGATGGCAACGCCTGCGGCCGCGAAAAAAAGCGGCCGCAGCTGTTGCCCAGCGCCCTCGGAAACGTCCGCGTCTGCGCTACGTGGCGCCCTTCAGTCGACCACGAAGCTCTGCAGCGTCACCGGCAGCGTCGCCACCTGGCCCGTGCCGGTGACCGATCCATCCACCGTGTCCGTCGCCGTGATCGACGTATTCGAATGCGCGGCCTGCAACGTCGCGGAGAACGTGCCCTGCCCGTTCGTCAGCGTGCTGTCGGCCGGCAGCGTCGCGCCGGCGTCGGAACTGGAGAAGTGCATCGTGCCGTTGTAGGCAGCGTTCGCGTTCTCGAAGGCATCCTTGGCCATGACCTCGAAATTGAACGCGACGCCAGGATCGACCGTCGCAGGCAGGGTCAATGAGAAGTGCGTGGCCGGCCCGGCGGCGACCGCGAAATCGCCTGCGCCGGCCATCGACGTGACCGTATCGGTCGCGGTCAGCGTCTGCGTGCCGCTGGTGCGGAACGTCGCCGATGCGCTGCCGGTGCCACCGCTGAACGCGAAATCTGCCGGCAGCGTCGCCTGGCTGTCGGAGCTGGTGATGTGCACGGTGCCGGAGTAGGACGTCGCAAGGTTGTTGAACAGGTCGCGTGCGTTGACCGTGAAGGCTGCAGGCACGCCGGCCACCGGCGCGGCGCCTTCGACGGAGAAGTGCGTCGGCGCTCCGGGCGGTACCGTCGTGCTGGCGGTACCGGTGATCGAGGGAGCCGCATTGTCGGTCAAGGTGACCGACTGCACGCCGGCGGTCTTGAACGCGATCGTGAAATCGAGCACGCCGGCGGCGAACGTCGTCGCGCCGACGACGGCGAGGCCAGGATCGCTGCTGGTCACGGCGGCGGTACCGGCATAGCCGGTATCGACCGTATTCGTGTCATCGACAGCGGTGACGTGAACGGCAATCGCCGTGTAGAACGGCGCCGGGTCGGGCAAGGCGAAGACGTAGTGCGTCGCCGGTGCGGCCGTGGCAACGTGCGCGATCGCGAACGCAGCGGCGAGGGTCAGAGCACGGAATCCATGACTGTACATGTGCATTTCTTCTCTGCGGCGGCGGCCGCCGCGGATTTTATCGGAGGCCCTCGGCGAAACCTGTCGTCCTGTCCACAGTCTTCGCCTCAGATTGGCGTTGTCCCCGGTTCCTTGAGCCGCCGAGATTTCCTCGCTGTCTCCGCAACGGGCAGCCCACCGTCGCCCTGCCGCCGGTCACCCTGTTGCTCGCCCGCGGGTCGATGCTTCCGCCTCGTGCAGATAGGTCGTGAAGCCGTCCTTCGCCGGCGGTAGCGCATTCCGCAGCAAGACGGCGCTGACCTGTCCGCGATGGCCGACGCCGTGCGTGATCACGTGCATCAGCATCTCCTCGCGGGACATGCGGCCCGCAGCGCCGTCCGTGAACGCGAAATCGATCCGTTCCGCCAACGCGGCGTCTTCCAGCGTCGACACATAGTCCAGGTATTCGCGGTCGCTTTTCCTGATGTCCGCGGACAAGTCGCCCAGCGTCGGCGGCTCGCTCGGATTGGCCGACGTGTACGGATGAGCCTCTCGCCTCAGGTGCGCGGCGAAGATCCGGTCGACGACGTAGCTGTGGCTCAGGGCCTTGATCGCCAATCCAACGACGCCGGAGTCGCCGCCCAACTTGGCCAGCGCGGCGAGCAGTTCGTCGTTCGCCCAGGCTTTGTATTCGAACAAGCGCTGCAATGTCTCGTGCATATCCGTCCTCGTGAAGTTGCGCCGCGCGTACGCGGCCGGGGTTGCCTCGTCGTCGGCACGGGATACAGAATATGAGCGAACATTCGCTTTTTGTACTCGCATTGGGCACACGCGAAAATGGCGCGAAAGCCGCTCACGAAACCCAGGAAAACCGCCTCGCAGGAGCGATCGCGCGCGACCGTCGACGCGCTGGTCGAGGCGACGGCTCGCATTCTGGTCAAGGAAGGCTTCGACAAGGCCAGCACCAACCGCATCGCGGACGTCGCGGGGGTCAGCGTCGGCTCGCTCTACCAGTACTTCCCCACCAAGGAAGCCCTCGTCGCCGCCGTCATCGAGCGCCACCAGCAGGAGATCATGCAAACGGTCCGCGGCGAGCTGGCCGGCATTCTGGGCCTGCCCTTGGAGAAGGCGATACGCAGGCTCGTCACCGTCGCGGTCGCAGCGCACCGTGTCGATCCTAAGCTGCATCGCGTCGTCGCCGAGCAGATTCCGCGCGTCGGCGAGCTGGAGAAGCTGGCGGCGTTCAACCGCGAGAACTACACGCTGTTCAAGACGTATCTCGAACATCGCCGCGATGAACTGCGGGTCCACGACCTGGACCTGGCATCGTTCGTCTGCGTGACGTCGATCGAGGCGCTGACGCACAACGCGGTGCTGCACCACGCCAAGACGTTTTCCGACGACACGATGGACGCACTCGTCGACGAGGCCGTGCGACTCGTGATGGGCTATTTGAAGCGCTAGTTCCAGCGTCGAGCCGCGACCGGTCGCGCCGAAGGAACGGCTGCCGGAGGAACGCGCCGGAAGCCTTCGACGACTCGAAGGCTTCCGGGCGCAAGACCTCAGATTCGGCGACGTGCCCTGAAGGCAGCCGCCCCCATCAGCAGCATCGCCATCGCCAGCAGCATCCAGCGGCTGTCGACCGGCGTCGGCACGGCGGCGGCGGGACCGCCGCCCGGCGAGACGGCGACGACGGCCTGCGACGTGCACGGCGGTGCCGAGCCCGAGGGCGCACAGACGCTCGCGGCAGGCGACGTGACATTCGCGACGTTGGTGATGCTCGACGGCGGGTTGGCCGAGAGCACCGCCGCGACCGTGTAGGTCAACGCACCGCCCGGCGGGATGCTCGCGATCGTCTGGTTGACGGCGCCGCTGCCGCTCGCATTCGCGCACGCCGCACCGCCCGATGCCGCGCAGGTCCAGGCGT
>Ga0207711_10002421_pt1 | contig 16657 bp, 14 predicted proteins | sample KBSS34metaG_FD_184401 | JGI IMG/M metagenome (GOLD analysis project Ga0207711, IMG submission 184401) | Switchgrass rhizosphere microbial communities from Kellogg Biological Station, Michigan, USA - KBS S3-4 metaG (SPAdes) (version 2) | ecosystem: Host-associated > Plants > Roots > Rhizosphere...
GGGATGATGCGGCGGGGCATGCCGAGTTGGCGGCAGCGCTGGAGAAGGCGGGGCTCTAGGCGACGCAGGGGGCAAGGATCGCTGGTCGTTATAAGCACCATCGGAAGACGGCTCGGGAACCGGCCCCTCGGCATAGCAGCGAACAGCCGATAGAGGGACCCTTTGCTATGTGGCCTGACCGCACCTGACGCGTGAGCTACTCATTCAAAAGGCATTGGGACTTATACGGAGGGTAGAGATCCGGGAAGGAGGTTATCGATAGCCCGGTGAAAGGCCCCTCAGACCTATCCGGCTTAACGGCGCACGTGGCTTCCGAGCGCTTCACAAGCGAGGGACCCAATGAATTGCCTCGCGCTGGTCAGCGCTCGCTCCTGCGCATCGTGCTGGACGTGCTTTGCGAGCCTATGCTTGCGCTGCTGCTGGCCGGTGGCACCGCCTATTTGCTGCTTGGCGACCTGGTGGAGGCATTGATTCTGCTCGCCTTCGCGACCTTTTCGGTTGTCGTAACCGTGATTCAGGAATGCCGGACCGAACATGTAATGGAGGCCTTGCGCGACCTGTCGGCACCCCGCGCACTCGTTATTCGCGACGGTGCGCGCATTCGCATCGCCGGGCGTGAAGTGGTGCGGGGTGATCTGATCGTCGTGGGGCAGGGCGATCGCATCGCCGCGGACGCTTTGCTCGTCGAAGCGACCGATCTCCAAGCCGACGAATCGCTGCTGACAGGGGAATCACTCCCGGTCGACAAGGCTATAGCTATACAGGGCATGGCAAACGAGACATCCCGCCCCGGCGGCGAAGATCAGCCTTATATCTTCTCGGGTTCGCTGGTTACGCGTGGGAGCGGCATTGCCCGGGTGCTCGCGACTGGACCGCGCAGCGAGATAGGGCGGATCGGACAATCGCTCGCTGCGCTGGATACCGAGGTGCCGCGGCTGCGCCGAGAAACGACGCGGATCGTTACCTTGTGCGGCATTGGCGGTGGGGTCGTAGCGTTGCTTGTCGTGTTGCTGTTCGGACTGCTGCGAGGCGGGTGGATTGAGGCAGTGCTGGCGGGCATCGCCATCGGCATGTCGATGCTGCCCGAGGAATTTCCCGTCGTCTTGACCGTATTTTTGGCGATGGGCGCGTGGCGGATCGGCAAGGTTGGCGTCCTCACCCGGCGGGCCGCGGCAATCGAGACGCTCGGGTCGGCAACCGTGCTGTGCACCGACAAGACCGGCACGCTGACCGAGAACCGCATGTCGATCGCCGAACTATGGTTGCCATCCGGCGAGATCCACATTGTCGGGAGCGACGTCGTCCCGGAAGCCTATCATGGCTTGATCAAAACAGCAGCGCTCGCCAGTGCGGCGGAGCCGACCGATCCGATGGAGATCGCGTTGCACGGAGCTCGCGGCGCGGTCCAGGGAGCAGTATCGCCCGGTGCGTTGGCGCACGCCTATGCGCTACGCCCAGATCTGCTGGCGATGTCGAATATTTGGGACGATGGCGCTGCGTTGAAACTCTCCGCCAAAGGTGCGCCGGAGGCGATCGCGAGCCTGTGCCATCTTTCTGTGCACGAAAAAGCAGCAATGACCGCCGCGGTTGAAGCCATGGCGATGCGCGGCATTCGCGTTCTCGGCGTCGCGACCGCCACCCCGCGCGATCGCGACTGGGCCGAGACGCAGCACGATTATGATTATATGCTCACCGGGCTGGTCGGGCTGGCCGATCCGATTCGCGCAAGCGTGCCGGGGGCGGTCGCGGAATGCCGTAGCGCTGGCATTCGCGTCGTCATGATCACCGGCGATTATGCCGCGACCGCACGATCGATAGCGACGCAGGCGGGGATCGCCGATGGCGACGTGCTGACCGGCGCTGACCTGGCGTCGCTCGACGACAGACAGCTTGCCGAACGGTTGAAGACCGTCACCGTGTTTGCACGCATCATGCCAGAACAGAAGCTGCGTATCGTGCAAGCGTTCAAGGCCGATGGCGAGATCGTCGCCATGACCGGCGACGGCGTTAACGACGCGCCCTCGCTCAAGGCCGCCCATATCGGTGTCGCCATGGGCAAGCGCGGCACCGATGTCGCGCGCGAGGCTTCCGCCATGGTCCTGCTGGAGGATGATTTTGGATCGATCGTGCAGTCGGTCCGGCTGGGGCGGCGAATCTATGACAATATCCGCAAGGCGATGGCCTTCATCTTCGCGGTCCATGTGCCGATCGCGGGGCTTGCCCTTCTGCCCCTTTTCTTCGGGCTGCCGATCCTGTTCGGGCCAATCCATATCGCGCTGCTGGAGATGGTGATCGACCCGGTCTGCGCCCTGGTGTTCGAAGCCGAGCGTGAGGAGGACGACATCATGCGACGCCGCCCGCGCGATCCCGCCGAGGCTCTGTTCTCGCTGCCGATGATCGTGTGGAGCGTCTTTCAGGGCGGAGCTGCCTTCGCAATGCTGGCCACCGTCTTTCTCGTCGAGACATGGTCGGGGATGCCCGAGATGGAGCTCCGCGCGCTGACCTTCTTCGCGCTGATCGCCGAGATCGTCGCGCTGATCCTGGTCAACAGGTCGTTCAGCGCCTCGCTCGGCGAAGCGCTGATCCGGCACAATGCCGCGCTACGCTATGTCGCCGCTGCCATCACGACCGTGACCGCCGTGATCCTGTTCCTGCCACAGGCTCAGGCTCTGCTGAAATTCGGTTCGATCGCCTGGAGCGACATGGTGCTGGCGATTGGCCTGGGTGTCATGCTTCTGGTGCTGCTCGAAGGCTGCAAGCTCCTGGTCCGAAGGCTGACCGCATTCGCCCCGCGCCAGGGATGCGGTCTGGACTCGGTGCCATGAGCGAGCGCGCATCTTTCGGCATGCCATTGGGGCGTACTTTCCTTTTCGTGCTGGTCGCCGCCGCCACGCTTGCCTTCCTCTGGCTTGTGGCGCCGTTCTCTGGCGCGATCCTCTGGGCGGTGATCGCAGCCGTGCTGTTCGAACCGGTCAACATGCGGCTGCGTGTCGCGATGCCGCGACGTCCGGGCGGAGCAGCACTGGCGACCTTGCTCATCATTGTACTGGTAGTGGTGGTGCCGGCCATTCTGCTCGGCGCGGCACTGCTGCGCGAGGCCGGCTATTTTTATGCTCGGGTGCAAAGCGGTCAGATCGATCTCGGACGGCTGTTCGTCCAGGCGCAGGGGCCTTTGCCTGGCTGGGCCAGGAACTGGCTCGCTGACATCGGCATGGATGATGTTGGCAGCTTGCGCACCAAACTCAGTCAAGGTTTTGCGAGCAGTTTTCGCGCGGTAGCCGGTCAGGTGCTCAGCATCGGTCAGGGCGCGTTCGGCCTCTTCCTCGCCCTCGGCGTAATGCTTTACCTGACCTTCTTCCTGCTGCGTGACGGGCATGCGGTGGCGACTCGGATCGAGCGTGCTATTCCGCTGGCGCCCGATCAGCGCGCGGTGCTGGTCGCGAAATTCGTCGCAGTCATTCGCGCAACGATCAAGGGCAGCCTGATCGTCGCCATTCTGCAAGGCACGGTGGGCGGCTTGACCTTTTGGCTGCTCGGTTTACCCGGCCCCTTGCTTTGGGGCATGGCGATGGGTGTGTTTTCGCTGTTTCCGGCGATCGGGACCGGGCTCATCTGGGTACCCGTTACGCTCTATCTACTGGTCACCGGTGCGATTTGGCAGGGCGTGGCTCTTCTGTTGTGCGGATTCTTCGTCATAAGCAGTGTTGACAACATCGTGCGCCCGATCCTGGTCGGGCGCGAAGCTCGCATGCCCGATTATATGGTCCTGGTCACAACGCTTGGCGGGCTCGAATTGATAGGCTTCAACGGGTTCGTGATCGGTCCGGTCATTGCAGCGCTGTTCATTGCGGCCTGGGAGATCTCTGGCGAGGCAGGGCCGATGGAACGCAACGATCACGCAGCTCCCACGACGAGGGGCGGTGATTGAACACAAGCAAGCGCCTGGCAGAATCTCGTGGAGTTTTTGGGAGGCGGCCAAACCTCTAATGCGATCGCCCAAAATCGGGCGCAGCATCATCCTGCCCCTGCTCGATAATATTCCGCCGCACATCCCGCGTCCTGCTGAATAGCTCAAACAGAGCATCGCCATCGCCCCAGCGGATCGCGCGCTGCAATGCGGTCAGGTCCTCGGAGAAACGCTGCAGCATTTCGAGCACCGCGTCCTTGTTGCTCAGGAACACGTCGCGCCACATCGTCGGGTCGGATGCGGCGATGCGGGTGAAGTCGCGGAAGCCGCCCGCGGAATATTTGATGACTTCGCTCTGCGTCACTTCCTCCATGTCGGAGGCCGTGCCGACGATGGTGTAGGCGATCAGGTGGGGCAGATGGCTGGTGACGGCGAGCACCAGATCATGGTGTTTCGCATCCATCCGCTCGACATTCGCGCCCAGCCGTTTCCAGAACGCCTCGACGCGGGCGACGGCCGTCTCGTCGGCGCCCTCGGGCGGGGTGACGATGCACCAGCGGCCGGAGAAGAGCGTCGCGAAGCCCGCTTCCGGGCCGCTATTCTCGGTGCCGGCGACGGGGTGGGCGGGGATGATCGTCGCGCCGGGGAGGGCCGCGGAGAGCGCGGCGAGCACGCTGGCCTTGGACGATCCGACATCGCTGACGATCGCATCGGCGGGCAGGTCCGCGGCAATGGATTCGCCGACCGCGCCCATCGCGCCCACCGGCACGCACAGGATCACCAGATCGGCGTCGATCACGGCCGCGCCGGGCGTATCGGTGATGTCGTCGGCAAAGCCCAAGGCACGGGCGCGGTCGCGCACGCCGGCGTCCGCATCATGGCCGGTGACGCGCACGGTCGGCATCGTCGCCTGCACCGCGCGGGCAATCGAGGAGCCGATCAGGCCGAGGCCGATAATGGTGACGCGGGCGAAAGGCAGCATCAGCCGGCGGCTTCCACCAGAGCGCGCAACGCGGCCATCAGGCCGGTCGTCTCGGCTTCGGTGCCGATCGTGATGCGCAGGCCGTTGGCGAGCCCCTGTCCGGGCAGCCAGCGCACGATATAGCCCGCGTCCATCAGGCCGTGATAGGCCTGCTCCGCCTTCAGATGGCCGTTGAACAGCACCAGCGAGAAATTGGCCTTGCTGGGCACGGCGCGCAGGCCCTTATTGCCCATGGTCGCGATCTCGGCTTCGAACCATGTCCGCCACTGGCGATTATGCGCGCGGCTGTGCTCGACGAAAGCGGTGTCGCCCAGCGCGGCGATCGCCGCGTTCTGGCCGGCGGTCGTTACGTTGAACGGCGCGCGGATCTTGTGGAGGGCATCGATCACCCTGGCCGGGCCATAGCCCCAGCCGATGCGTTCTGCAGCGAGGCCGTAAATCTTGGAGAAGGTGCGCGTGACGAGGACATTGTCCCGCGTCATCGCCAGCGCCAGCCCGCCGTCATCGTCGGCAGCATCCAGATATTCGGCATAGGCCTGATCGATTACCAGCAGGCAATCGGCGGGCACGGCGGCATAGAGCCGTTCGATCTCGGAACGCGGGGTGTACGTGCCGGTCGGGTTGTTGGGATTGGCGACGAAGATCACGCGCGTCTTCGGCGTGATCGCGGCGATCAGCGCATCGACATCGGTCGCATAGTCGCGATCGGGGGCCTCGATCGGGTTGGCGCCGACACGGCGGGCGGCGATCGGATAGACGGAGAAGCCATAGCGGACGAACAGCACTTCATCGCCGAACCCGGCATAAGCGCCGGCCGCCAGATGGAGGATCTCGTCCGATCCGGTGCCGTAGATGACGCGCGCGGGATCGAGGTCGTGCGCGGCGGCGATCGCCTCGCGCAGGTCGGCGGCGGCCGCGTCGGGATAGCGATCGAGCGAGCTTGCGCCGGTGCGGAATGCCGCGCGCGCCGCTTCGCTGGTGCCCAGCGGGTTTTCGTTGGACGACAGCTTGGAAACCTTGCGGCCGTCGTCGGTCGAGGACCGGCCCGGAACATAAGGCGCGATCGCGTCTATCCAGGGCTTGGGAGACAATGTGATCATGGTGTGCCGTCTATGCGCGGGGGAGGGCGTTGACAAGCGGCGCGGCTTGTAAACAGCGATCCGGCGCGCTAGGAAGGGACCACATCAAGAGTTGGGCAAGGCCCGACGCCAACCTGCTTTCCGGGCAAGGTGGCGCTTCCGAAAGGAAGGATGTGGCCGAACCGGCAACGAAACGGGTCATGCCACGCTCGAACCTGCCCAAAGATTTGGGACGACATATTTCGATGCCGATCAAGATTCCGGACAATCTGCCTGCCCGCGCGACGCTGGAAGCCGAAGGAGTGCGGGTGCTGCGCGAAGCCGATGCCGTGCGCCAGGATATCCGCCCGATGCGGATCGGCCTGCTCAATCTGATGCCGAACAAGGTGAAGACCGAAACGCAGATCGCGCGGCTGATCGGATCGTCGCCGCTGCAGGTCGAACTGACTCTGGTCAAGATGACCAACCATGTCGCGCGCAATACGCCCAGCGACCATATCATCTCCTTCTATCGCGACTGGGAGGATATCCGCGCGGAGAAATATGACGGCTTCATCGTGACGGGCGCGCCGGTGGAAACGATGCCGTTCGAACAGGTCACCTATTGGGACGAGCTGCGCCGCATCTTCGACTGGACGCAGACAAACGTTCATGGCTGCTTCAACATCTGCTGGGGCGCGCAGGCGGCGGTGCATCACTTCCACGGCATGGAAAAGCATCTGCTCGATAAGAAGATGTTCGGCGTCTATCGCCACCGCAACCTCGCGCCGGCATCGCCTTTCCTGCACGGCTTTTCGGACGATTTCTCAATTCCCGTATCGCGCTGGTCGGAAGTGCGCCGATCGGAGGTGCCTGCCGGCAGCGGGATGAGCGTGCTGATGGAATCGGAAGAAGCAGGCCTGTGCCTGCTCGACGATCCCGCGCACCGGTCGCTGCACATGTTCAATCATATCGAATATGATTCCAATTCGCTGGGCGACGAATATTTCCGCGACGTCGCGGCCGGCCACACGATCGCGCCGCCGCACGATTATTTTCCCGACGACGATCCCAGCCAGGCGCCACTCAACCGGTGGAAGAGCCATGCCTATCTGCTGTTCGGCAACTGGATCAACCAGTTGTACCAGACGACGCCGTTCGATCTGGCAGAGATCGGGCAGGGCGGGCTTGGGGTGGCGGACGCGGCGTGACCTAAAAATCCTCCTCACGTGCAGCGTGGGGAGGGGGACCGCCCGAAGGGCGGGGGTGGGGTAAGTCCCAACGCCGACCCCAGATGGTCTCCCCTCCCCGAGCTAAAGCTCAGGGAGGATTTACACTCGCTCTGCCGCCGAAATCGCATCGGCGGCGCGCAGGGCCGCCAGGATCTTCATCAGATGCTGAACGTCGTGCACCTCGATGGTGACGTCGTTGGTGTGGAAACTGCGGTCGCGGTGGGACAGGGTCATGTTGACGATGTTCGCCTTGTGCGCGCCCAATATGCCGGCCATCACGCCCAGCGAGCCAGGTTCGTTCTTGACGATCACCTGCAGCCTGGCGGTGCCGCCATCTGTCTTGTCGCCCCAGGCGAGGTCGACCCAGTCGGCGTCCTGATTGTCGGCCAGCGAGCGGCAATCGATCATATGCACCTCCACCGGCTGGTCTGCGCGGCGCAGGCCGACGATGCGGTCGCCGGGCACGGGGTTGCAGCAGGGCGCGAGCTGGAAGGCCACGCCCGGGGTCAGCCCCTTGATCGATATCGCCTCGCTCTGATGGGGCACTTCGCGCTTCACGCCCGCCTTTTCGGCGCTTCCCGGCATCAGCGCGTCCATCACCGTGGCATCGTCGACCAGCTTGCGGGCGATCGCCTCCATCAGTATTTCCTCATCGGCCATCTTCAGCCGCTTCAGCGCCTCCGGCAGTGCGTCCGCGCCGAGCTGCGCGGGGATGCGCTTGATGATCTCCGAATAGAATTTGCGGCCCAGCGCGACCATTTCCTCGCGCTCCTTGTGACGCACGAAGCGGCGGATCGACGATCGCGCCTTGCCGGTGATCGCGAAGTTCATCCATTCCGGCTGCGGTTCCTGGGCCTTGGACCGTAATATCTGGACCTGATCGCCATTTTCGATCGGCGTGCGCAGCGGCACCACCCGTCCGTTGACCTTCGCGCCCACCGCCTGATCGCCCAGATCGGTATGGACCGCATAGGCAAAGTCGATCGGGGTCGATCCTTTGGGCAGCTGGATCAGTTCGCCGGTCGGGCTGAACGCGAAGATGCGATCCTGATACATCGCCATACGGGTGTGTTCGAGCAGCTCCTCGGGATTTTCGGCATGTTCGAGGATTTCGACGAGATCGCGGATCCAGCCGGAATTGCCGTCCTGATCGGCGGGCTTGCCCTGCTTATAGGCCCAGTGCGCGGCCAGGCCATATTCGGCCTCGGCGTGCATGTCCTTTGAACGGATCTGGATTTCGATCCGCATCTTTTCGCTGTGGATGACGGATGTGTGCAGCGATTTGTAACCGTTGCGCTTGGGCGTCGAGATATAATCCTTGAAGCGGCCAGGCACCATCGGCCACCGCTGATGCAATATGCCGAGCGCGCGATAGCATTCGTCGATATCCTTGACGATCACGCGGAACGCCATCACGTCGGAAAGCTGTTCGAAGCTGATGTGCCGTTCGGCCATCTTGCGCCAGATCGAATAGGGATGCTTCTCGCGGCCCTGGATTTCGGCGGTGATGCCCTGCCGACCCAGTTGCAGCCGGATTCCCGATCCGATCCGCGAAATCAGATCGCCGCCGCCCTCCCGCAATTGCTGCAGGCGCTTGTTGATCGACGCGGAAGCGTCCGGCTCGAGCTGCGCGAAGGCGAGTGTCTGCATCTCGCGCATGAACTCATACATGCCGATCCGCTCTGCGAGCGGGGCATAGATGTCCATCGTCTCCTTCGCGATCCGGCGGCGCTTCGCTTCGGACGGGATGTGATGGAGCGTGCGCATATTGTGCAGGCGATCGGCGAGCTTGACGAGCAGCACGCGAATGTCGCTCGACATCGCCAGCAGGAATTTGCGCAGATTTTCGGCCGCCCGTTCATTTTCGGTCTGTGCTTCGATCTTCGATAATTTGGTGACGCCATCGACGAGCCGCGCGACCGATGCGCCGAAGATCTTCTCGATCTGCTCGGGGGTGGCGACGGTATCCTCTATCGTATCGTGCAGGATCGCGGTCGCGATCGTTTCGGCATCGAGCTCAAGGTCGGTGAGGATGCCGGCGACTTCGATCGGATGGCTGAAATAGGGATCGCCGCTGGCGCGCTTCTGGCTGCCATGCGCCTGCATCGAAAACACATAGGCGCGATTCAGCAGCGCCTCATCGGCATCGGGGTCATAGGCAAGGACCCGGTCGACCAGTTCATATTGTCTCAGCACACCCCGATGATGGGGGTACGGGGTGCATATATGCAACACCCAAAGCGCGGAATTTGTGACCTAAACGCCACAAATTCCGCGTAAAAGGTTATTCGTAGTCGGAACCGATATTCTGGTTGCGCGGCGGCGCGGCCGCAGTGAGGCGCAGCGCCTCCGCGGAAGCCGACAGCGAACCGATCTCATCGGGCGCGTCCTCGTCGTCAATGCGGACGCGTTGCAGCGAACTGACGACCGCTTCATGCAGATCCGTCGGAATGATCGTCTCTTCGGCGATTTCACGCAGAGCAACGACCGGGTTCTTGTCGCGATCGCGATCGATGGTCAGGTCGGCCCCGCCCGAGATCTGGCGCGCACGTTGCGCGGCCATCAGCACGAGATCGAACCGGTTGGGAATCTTGTCGACGCAATCCTCGACAGTGACGCGCGCCATGTAAACGCTCCGATAAACAGGAGATAAGGGAAGTGGGCGCGGCTAGCAGCAGGCGCGCGAAATGTAAAGGATAATGGGTCGGGTGACGCGGCCGCGCGGCCGCGCTCGGTTCTATTCCTCGTCTTTCCAGGCCCAGTGCAGCCGGCAGGGGGGAATGTTCCACCACTCCACATCATGGTCGACTCGCTCGAACAGCGGTTCCACCAGACGCAGCACATAGTTGGAATATTGATAGACGAGAAAGGCTCCGCCCACTTTGATCACCCGGTGCGTCGCATCGGCGATCGCCGCGCCGACGCCGGCCGGTAGCGTGGAAAAGGGAAGGCCGGACAAGACATAATCGGCCTTTTCGAACCCGTGCTCCGCGACGATTTCATTCACGTCCGCCGCCGAACCATGCACGGCGACGAAGCGGGAATCGGTAAATTTGCGACGCAGATAATCGATGAAGACGGGATTGGTATCGATCACGATCAGGGTTGCGTCCGGCGCGAGCTTGCTCAGGATCGTGCCGCAGAAGGTGCCGACGCCCGGGCCATATTCGACGAACAGCTTGGTGGACGCCCAATCGACCCGGGACAGCATGTGATCGATCGTCCGCCGCGAAGACGGGATGATGGCGCCGATCATCACCGGATGATGCAGGAATTCCCGAAAGAAAAGGGCGAACGGATTAGTTGCGGAGCCGGACTTGCGGGCCTTTGCGCTACCTTTCAGCGCGCGTTCCGCCGAGAAATCACCCATGATGCTCCTGTCGGGCTGTTGATCATTGTCACACTCCCGTCGCAAATGGCGCGGCCAAACGCAAGCGTCACCCACATCGCTTACGACTGGACGAGGCTGAAACAGTCCTATTTGCGGTAAGTTGCGCGCAAAAGACAAAAAAAGGGCCGACCCGAAGGCCGGCCTTAAAGTTTTAGGAGAGGATGCCTGAAAGGCAGGATCTTTGTGCAGCGCGGCGAAAAATAAAGCAAATGCGAAAAATCACGCGGCGGTTGCATATTCTGCAACAGGGAATTACATGAAATATAACGAAATGGGACATCAAGGGGTCGCATGAACCCCTAAAAACACTTATTGCGGCGCACCAAATACAGCGCTGTACCGAAGTTCTGGAGGTTCCGATGCGCCGATTGCCGCCGCTCACTGCCATCGAAGCCTTCGTGCAAGTCGCCCGGCTGGGTTCGGTCAAGGCCGCCGCCGAGGAACTGGCGCTGTCGTCGCCGGCGCTGAGCCGCCGCGTCCAGGCGCTCGAACGGTTCATGGGGCGAAATCTGTTCGAACGCCGTCATCAATCGATGATGCTGTCGGCGGATGGTGAGTTGCTGCTGGCGCGGATCGCGCCGGCACTCGACGCGTTGACGCTGGCGATCGATGCGACGTCTGGCGAATCGGAATTGCTGCGGCTCAGGCTCGGCGTCCTCCCGCTGTTCGCGTCGCAGCGCCTGATCGCTCGGCTGCCGGAATTGCGGCAGCGCCATCCCGAACTGCATATCGACATCGATACGGCGGCGCATGCGCTGGCGCGACTCGGCGAAGGCGTTGACGCCGCGATCGTGCTGGCGCGCGAGATCGATTCGAGCCTTTATTCCCGGCGCATCGATCGCGATTATTCGGTGGCGATCGTCAACCGATCGCTGCTGGAAGGCCGCTATCCGGTCCGCAGCGTCGACGATATCGGCCGTATGACGATTTTCCTGCACCGCGACATGCCCGAAATGTTCAATGTCTGGCGAACGGCGATGGGCGCGCCGGATCTCGAGCCTGCGGCGGTCGATCATTTCGATTCGGGGCAGCTCATGCTGGATGCCGTCGCCCAGGGGCTCGGCGTCGCCTTCATGCTGAAGGGGCATCTGGCGGCCGCGCATGACGATCGCCTGGTCAACCTGTTCGATCGGGAGGTCGAAAGCCCGTACAGCTATTGGTTCGCCTGCCGTCGTCCCGCATTGTCAAACCGGGCGGTCCGGCTGTTTCACGACTGGCTGTTCAGTTCGGTTTCCAACATGTGAGGCGGCGGCGCCGCTCCATCGAGCGGCGCCGCCTTCCATCGTCAGGCGTCGGCTTCGACTTTCATCGAAATGATCTTGCCGGGCGTGCGGGGCGGTTCGCCCTTTGGCAGCGCGTCGACATGCTCCATGCCCGATTCAACCACGCCCCAGACCGTATATTGGCCGTCGAGGAAGGTGGCGTCGTCGAAGCAGATGAAAAACTGGCTGTTCGCGCTGTTGGGGTTGGAGCTGCGCGCCATCGAGCAGACGCCGCGGATATGCTTCTCGCGGCTGAACTCCGCCTTCAGGTCAGGCTGCTTCGATCCGCCCATGCCGGTTCCCGTGGGATCGCCGCCCTGCGCCATGAAGCCGGGGATGACGCGATGGAACACGACGCCATCGTAGAAGCCCTCGCGCGCCAGCGACTTGATGCGATCGACGTGGCCAGGGGCAAGATCGGGCCGGAGGGTGATGACGACATCGCCGCTTTCCAGCTTCATGATCAGCGTGTTTTCGGGGTCGGCGGACATCTGCATTCTCCTGGCATGGCTGGTGTGGATATCGGAAATTACGAATCTGGCGCCGTCCCTATCGGCTGATCGCGAATGATGCGAGCGATGATTGCCCATTGTCGTCCGGGATGACATTGAAGGCGCGGCAAACGGTGGGCGTGCCGTCGGAATATGCGACGAAATGGATGATGTCGATGGATGACGTAGCGACCGTACCGCTTTCACCGGCCCGCAAGGCTGTCGTGATGACGCTCATCATGATCACGACGATCATGGTCATCCTCGACACCACGATCGCCAATGTCGCGTTGCCGCACATGCAGGCCGCGTTGGGCGCGACCCCGGATACCATCTCCTGGGTTTTGACATCCTATATACTGGCATCGGCGGTTGCGACACCGATGACCGGGTGGCTCGCCGGCCGCCTTGGACGCAAGGGGCTGTTTGGAGCGGCCGTTATCGGCTTTACGGCCAGTTCGGCCTTGTGCGGGGTTTCGGCGACATTGCCGATGATGGTGTTCGCCCGCGTTCTGCAGGGCGTTTTCGGTGCGTTCATCATGCCGCTAACGCAGGCCTTCCTATACGACATGAACAACAAGGCCGAACAGGTTCGCGCGATCACCATCTGGGGCATGGGGGTGATGCTGGCGCCCATCGCGGGCCCGATCCTCGGCGGATATCTGACCGAAAGCTATAACTGGCGTTGGGTGTTCTTCATCAACGTGCCGATCGGTATCGCCGCCGCCTTCGGCATTATGTCTCTCATGCCGCATTTTCCCAGTTTCAGGCGGGGGTTCGACAAGGCTGGATTCCTGATCCTGCTGGTCACGCTTGCGGCGCTTCAATTGCTGCTCGACCGCGGCACGCAGGAAGATTGGTTCAATTCCCCCGAAATCTTGATCGAGGCGGGTTTGAGCGTGGGCGGCTTTTGGGTGCTGATCAACCACCTGCGCAATTCGCCCAATGCGATCCTGCCCGCCGGCCTGTTCAGGGATCGCAACTTCGTTGTGTCCCTTCTGCTCGTGTTCATGGTCGGGGCGATCATGACGGCGGGTTCCACCCTGCTCGCGCCGATGCTGCAATCGCTGTTCAACTATCCGGTATTCACGGCCGGGGTCCTTGTCGGCCCCCGCGGCCTGGGCATGCTGATGTCCATGATGTGCGTGGGCCGCCTGATCAGATTGGTCGATACGCGGGTCGTGATTTTGGTCGGCATGGCGCTCACGGCCGGGTCACTATGGATGATGACGAGCTTCAGTCTGAACATGGGGCAGAATCTGATCCTCTGGTCGGGCCTGGTGCAAGGTATCGGTATGGGGCTGGTGTCGATGCCGATGAACCTGATGTCGGTTTCGACGCTCAGCACCTCGCTGCGGACCGAAGGCGCCGCACTCTATTCGTTATGCCGCAGCGTCGGTGGATCGGTCGCCATCGCGATCACGAGCGCCTTGCTGGCGCATAACCTGCAGATCAATCATGCCGAAATCGGCGCGGCGCTCAGATTGCCGTTCCTGACGTCGGGCCTGGTGGAGGGGCTGGGTGCGCAGAGCGCCATCCTGCTCGCTTATGCGAATGCGGAGGTTACGCGGCAGGCGATGATGATCGCTTATATCAACGATTACTGGTTGATGATGTGGGTCACGATCCTGCTGATGCCGATGGTTTTGCTGATGCGCACCGTACGTCCGGACAAGGGCGAGCCGATCCATGTGAGCGAATGAAAATTCCGCGCGCTCCGGCGTTTCCCCGGCGGGCTTAATGCACTACAGGGGCTGCGCCGGATCGATCGACGGAGGACGGTATGAGCGAAACTGAAACCGAAACCGTCGAGCCTGCCGCCCTCCACGACGAGGACGACCGGATGAATTCATCCTTCGTCAACGCCGTGATCGAATGCGTCGAGGACGGCGATGCCGAAGGCGCGCGGGCGCTGGTCCGCCCCTTGCACCCTGCCGATATCGCCGATCTGTTCGAACTTGCGCCCAAGGACATGCGCCGTCCGATCGCAACGGCGATCGCCGAACTGCTCGACGGCGACGTGCTGTCCGAAATGAACGAGTGGGTGCGCGAAGAACTGATCGATGCGCTCGCCCCGCATGAAGTCGCCGAAATCGCGACCCAGATGGAAACCGATGACGCGGTCGCGATCATCGAGGAACTGGAAGAAGAAGATCAGCGCGCCGTGTTGCGCGCGATGGAGCCCGACGATCGCGCCGCGATCGAGGAAGCCCTGTCCTATCCGGAAGAATCCGCCGGCCGCCTGATGCAGCGCGACCTGATCGCGGTGCCCGAACATTGGACGGTGGGCGACGTGCTCGATTATCTGCGCCGCAATGAGGATCTGACGACCGATTTCTGGGAGGTCTTCGTCGTCGATGCCGCCCATCATCCGATCGGCACCTGCAAGCTCAGCTGGATCATGCGCACGCCGCGATCGATCAGGGTGGGCGACGTGATGGCGCGTGAGCAGACGCTGATCCCCGTCGATATGGACCAGGAAGAGGTCGCGCTGCGTTTTCAGAAATACGCTCTGATATCCGCCGCGGTCGTCGATCATTCGGGCCGTCTGGTCGGCATGATCACGGTCGATGACGTCGTCCACATCATTCAGGAAGAAGCCGGCGAGGATGCGCTGCTGCTGTCCGGCGCCGGTGAAGGCGACATCAACCAGCCGATCCTGCTGACGATCCGAACACGAGTCATCTGGCTGGTGGTCAATCTCGGCACGGCGATGGTGGCAGCGGCGGTTGTCGGCCTGTTCGAACTGGAAATTGCCAAATTCGCCCTGCTTGCGGCGCTGATGGGCATCGTTTCCGGCATGGGCGGCAACGCCGGCACGCAGACGCTCGCCGTCGTCGTGCGCGCGCTCGCCACCAATCAGCTCACCAGTTCGAATACGTTCCGCATGATCATGCGCGAATTCATGATCGCCGGGGCCAATGGCGCCTTACTCGGGCTGCTGATCGGCGTAGGCAGCTATTTCATGTACCATTATGCGGCCTTGTCGCTGGTGTTCGGGCTGGCGATCCTCATCAACAATGTCATTGCCGGCCTGTCGGGTGTGCTGATCCCGCTGACGCTGGAAAAGATGGAAATCGATCCCGCCGTATCGTCGGCGGTGTTCGTGACGATGATGACCGACTGCATGGGCTTTTTCTCGTTTCTCGGACTGGCGGCTTTGTTCGGCCTGCATGGCTGACTTGATCAAGCGCGCTCGCGCCACGACATAGGCGGCATGGACAAGCTCCACCTTACCAAGGTCGCGTTCGGCTGCGCGGATTTCGACGAATTGCGCGCACGGATCGCGACGCGGTTGGCGGGTGCGAACGAGATGCGCCTGTCGACGCGCTACAAGCCGCGCCGGGCGGAGGAACTGATCGGCGGCTCGCTGTTCTGGATCGCCAAGCACCGGCTGGGGGTGCGTCAGACCATATTAGGGTTTGACGAGGATGAAGGGGGCCGTTGCCTAATCCGGCTCGACGCCAGGCTCGTCTCCGTTTTGCCGGTCACGCGCCGCGCGCATCAGGGCTGGCGCTATCTGGCGGGCGCGGACGCGCCGGCGGACCTGATGGAAGGCGCCGGCAGCGAGGATCGCATTCCGCCGATGCTGGAAGCGGAACTGGCGGCGCTCGGTCTGATCTGACCGTCTTTCGTCAGCGTGGCGTCAGGAATGCCCGCACGGGCGAGATATCGTAACCCGCATCGCCGGCCTTCATCGCCAGCGTATCCGGATCTTCGCCATTGGCGCCCTGTGCCAGCGCCCACACGAAGGTCGATCGCGTGCCGGAACGGCAGAAAGCGAGCACGGGGCCGTCCGCGCGGGCGAGGGCCTCGCGCATCGCGTCGACCTGCGGCACCGAATAGCCGCTATGGGTGATGGGGATCGCCACATAATCAATACCGGCCGCCCGGGCAGCTTCGCGGATTTCGGCGCCGCTCGGCTGGCCGGGCTGCTCCTCATCGGGGCGGTTGTTGATGATCATCCTGAACCCCTGCGCGGCGGCGGCCTTCACATCCTCGGGCGTGATCTGTTCCGATACCGAGATGCTGTCGTCGAGCTTGCGGAACATCTATCTGTCTCCTTAACCGGCATAATCGCGAATGACGGCCAGGAACGCCTCGCCGTAATTTTCGAGTTTTTTGGCGCTTACGCCCGAAATCTGCGCAAGGCCACCCGCTGTTTCGGGCTTGAGCGCCGCCATCTCGCGCAGGGTCGCCTCGAGGACAATGACGTAGGGCGGCACCGCCGCGGTCCGCGCCAGATCGCGGCGGAGCGCGCGCAACGCATCAAACAAGGGATCGGGGGGATAATCGGCGGACCCGCCCTTGTCGCGGCGTTTGCGCTCCTTCCT
>Ga0207711_10002434_pt1 | contig 16611 bp, 14 predicted proteins | sample KBSS34metaG_FD_184401 | JGI IMG/M metagenome (GOLD analysis project Ga0207711, IMG submission 184401) | Switchgrass rhizosphere microbial communities from Kellogg Biological Station, Michigan, USA - KBS S3-4 metaG (SPAdes) (version 2) | ecosystem: Host-associated > Plants > Roots > Rhizosphere...
CCGGGCCTCATAGACCGAGATCCCGTTCATGATCGAGTCGGGCCGGGCCAGGTAGACGTACTCGAACGAGCACGGGATCAGCACGGGGTTCTTGGCGCACTGCCGCGAGAACATCTCGCCGCCCCGAGTGATGAAGATCGCCTCGCCGGGGGCGACATCCCGCACCACCTCGTAGCCCGCACTTTCGAGCACGAGGGATTCGCTGGCGACGATCCACTCGGTGCCGACCAGTCCGCTGGTGCGCTTGCCCAGGATGAGCGGTCGGATGCCGAAGGGGTCGCGGAAGGCCAGCAGTCCGTGACCGGCGATCAGCGCGATCGCGGCATACGAGCCTTCGACCCGCTCGTGCAGCCGCTCGATGGCGTCGAACACCTGGTCGGGGTCGAGGTCGGTGCCGCGCACCTGCTCCTGCAGCTCGTGGGCGAGCACATTCACGAGCAGCTCGGTGTCGGAGTTGGTGTTGAGGTGCCGGCGGTCGATGTGGAAGAGCTCTTCGGTGAGCTCGCGCGTGTTGGTCAGGTTGCCGTTGTGCACCAGCACGATGCCGTAGGGCGCGTTCACATAGAACGGCTGAGCTTCTTGCTCTTTGCTGGCGTCGCCGCGCGTCGCGTAGCGCACGTGCCCGAGGCCCATCGTGCCGAGCAGGCTCCGCATATCGCGGGTGCGGTACGCCTCGCGCACCTGGCCCTTGGCCTTCTGCATATGGATGATGCTGCCGTCAGAGGTCGCGATGCCCGTCGAGTCCTGGCCGCGGTGCTGCAGCAGGGCCAGCGCGTCGTAGACCTGCTGGTTGACGGGACTCGACGAGACGATGCCGACGATGCCGCACATGTCGCGGAGGCTCCCAGGAGACGAAGATGGGGCGCACTCGACCGAGTACGCCCCAGTCTCTCACGCGATGGCCGGCTCTTGCTCGCTCGCGGCAGCAGGCTCCACGGCAACCGATGGTGCTGCGGCGTGCGCCAGTGACAGCCCCTGGCCGCGGCGGCGGAACAGCAGGGCCGCGATCAGCAGGCCGCCGGCGAAGAACGCCGCGCAGAGGGCGAAGGCGGTCGTGTATCCGTGCACCGCGGCCTCGGCCGCAAGCGCCGGGGTGGGTGGCAGGTGCGACGAGATGAAGCCCGTGACAGCCGACGCGGCCAGCGTATTGAGCAGCGCGGTGCTGATGGATCCGCCGACCTGTTGGCTGGTGTTCGTCATCGCCGAGGCGACGCCGGCGAATTGCCGATCGACACCGAGGGTGGCGGATTGCATCGAGGCGGGCATGATCGTCCCCATTGCGGCGCCCAGGATGAGCAGTGCCGGGAGCACATGGCCGGCGTAGTCGCTGTCCACCCGGAGCTGGGTGAGGATCAGCATCCCGATCACGCCGAGTCCCATCCCGATCGGTACCAGGATCTTCGGGCCGAACCTCGGGACGAAGATGTTGGTGCCGAGCTGGGCGAACAGCACCAGGGTGGCGACCATGGGCAGGAGCGCCAGGCCGGTGTTGATCGGCGTGAACTTCAGGGTGGTCTGCACGTAGTAGGTCAGGAACAGGAAGATGCCGAACATGCTGGCGCCGGCGATCAGGATCGACAGGTAGGCAGCGGCGCGGTTGCGGTCGAGAACCACGGACAGCGGAAGCAGCGGGTGGGCAGCACGGCGCTGCCAGACCACGAACGCAACCAGGAGCACGCCGGCGGCCAGCAGCATCCCCCAGGTGAGCGGGGCACTCCAACTGTCGGTCTCGGCGTTGGAGAATCCGTAGACCAACGAGAACAGGCCGCCCGAGACCAGCAGGGTTCCGGGGATGTCGAGCTTCGGGCGCAGTCCGCTGCGAGCGATGGTCGGCACCAGGAAGATCGCGGCGACGATCGCAATGATCGCGATGACGACGTTGATGTAGAGGTTCCAGCGCCAGCCGACATCCTGAGTCAGGTAGCCGCCGAGCAGCAGGCCGATGGCACCGCCGCCCCCGGCCAGCGCGCCGAAGATGCCGAAGGCACGTGCGCGCTCGCGCGGAACGGTGAAGGTCGTCGTGAGCACGGCGAGCGCCGTCGGGGCGAGCAGCGCGCCGAACGCGCCTTGCAGAGCCCGCGCGGTCACCAGCAGACCGAACGAGTCCGCCGCGCCGCCCAACGCCGAGGCAAGGGCGAATCCGACGAGGCCGATCATGAAGGCGCGCTTGCGGCCGATCAGGTCGGAGAGGCGGCCTCCCAGAAGCAGGAGGCTTCCGAAGGCGAGCGAATAGGCGGTGATGACCCACTGACGGTCCCCGGTGCTGAAGCCGAGATCGGCTTGGGCAGTCGGGAGGGCGATGTTCACCACGGTGGCATCGAGCACGACCATGAGCTGGGCGAGCGCGACGACGGCGAGAGTCCACCAGCGGCGGGAGGACGGGGCGGCGACCGATGCGCCGGGAGAGTTCGAAGACATGTCGACGACTATATACGGTACTGTCGAGTTTCGGAACCCCAGAGTTTCAGAACCAGCACGTTCCAGAACCGCAGCGTATCATCAGGGGACGACAGGGAAAGGAAGTGAGCCGCAATGGCGCAGCTCGATACCGTCCCAGCGCCGAGCACGGCGCCGGACGCGCCCAAGCTGGGACGCAAGCGCGACCTGACGCGCGACCCCGAGATCCTCGATGCCACACTCGAGGTGCTGTCCGAGGCCGGATACGACGGCATGACCGTCGACATGGTCGCAGCGCGCGCCAAGGCGGGCAAGGCAACGGTCTACCGACGCTGGGCGTCGAAGAGCGAACTGGTCATCGACGCGGTGGCCTGTATGAAGTCGGCGGACATCGACTTCGACGCGCTGCCCGACACCGGCACGCTGCGCGGCGACCTGGTGGCCATGATCAAGCCGCACTCCATCGAAGACGGCGCGAAGCGGCTTCAGGTGATGGCCGGCCTGGTCTCGATGGTGTCGAAGCATCCCGAGCTCGTCGATGCCGTGCGCGAGGCGGTCACCGAGCCGCGCGTGCGGGTGAACCGCATCTTCCTGAAGCGGGCCATCGAGCGCGGCGAGATCCCGGCCGATGTGGATGTCGACCTGCTCTCGCAAGTAGGCGGGGCCATGGCGACGCATCGCACGCTGATTCAGCGCAAGCCGGTCGACCGTGCCTTCGTGATCTCGATCATCGACGGCGTGATCCTGCCGGCCTGCGGCATCCGGCCGAAGCCCTGATCCGCCCCGGTACCCTGGAGCGGTGACCACCGGCCAGAGCCCCGCCCCGAACCCCGCGGCGCCGAATCCCGCAGTGCCGAATCCATACGCCGAGGCCGGCGTCGACACCGCCGCGGGCGATCTGGCCGTCGAGTTGATGAAGTCGGCTGTCGCCAAGACCCATGGCCCCGAGGTTCTCGGTGGCGTCGGCGGGTTCGCCGGGTTGTTCGACGTCTCATTCCTCAAGAACTACCAACGGCCCCTGCTCGCTACCAGCACCGATGGCGTGGGCACCAAGGTCGCCATCGCCCAGGCCCTCGACAAGCACGACACCATTGGGCAAGACCTGGTGGGCATGGTCGTCGACGACATCGTCGTGGTGGGCGCGAAGCCACTCTTCATGACCGACTACATCGCCTGCGGCCGGGTCGTGCCCGAGCGCATCGCCGACATCGTGGCGGGAATCGCGCGGGCCTGCGCCGAGACCCGCACCGCCCTGGTCGGCGGCGAGACCGCCGAACACCCGGGGCTGCTCGGCCCGGACGACTACGACGTGGCGGGCGCAGCGGTGGGGGCCGTCGAATCGGATGCCGTGCTCGGCGCCGACCGCGTGGCCGACGGCGACGTGATCATCGCACTCGGCTCCAGCGGATTGCACAGCAACGGCTACTCGCTGGTGCGCCACATCCTGTCGAAGCGCGGGATCGGTTACACCGACCGCTCGGCCGACTTCGGCGGCGTGGTCGGCGAGGTCCTGCTGGAGCCGACCCGCCTCTACACCGCTCCCCTCCTGCGCGTGCTCGCCGACCCGGCCACCGGCACGGGCGTGCACGCGATCAGCCACGTGACCGGCGGCGGGATCGCCGCCAACCTGGCGCGGGTGCTGCCGCTCGGCTCCTGGGCCGAAGTGGAGCGCACCACCTGGTCGCCGCCGCCGGTGTTCCGGGTGCTGAGCGACCTCGCCGGTTCCTCGCTCGAGAGCGCGGAAGGCACCTGGAACCTCGGCATCGGGATGTTCGTGGTCGCCACCCAGCGGGCGAGCGAGGCGATCATCAGCAAGCTGGCGACCGACGGCATCCCGGCCTGGGTGAGCGGTCGGGTGACCATCGGCGCGCACGACCTGACCGGATTCGAGCAGGGCGCGAAGGGCGTCAACGGCGGAGCGGTCCGACTGGTCGGCAGCTACGCAGCGTAAAGCGCGCTAGGCGGGCACGGCGCGCTACGCGCTCTTGGACTCGTTCTCTTCGTCGTCGAGCTCGTCATCGGCGTCGTATGCCGTGTACTCCGGCCATTTCTCGAGGTCTTCTTCGAGACGCGGATCGCCGGGCGCGCCGTGGCTGAGCTCCTGCTGCAGAGCACCGTAGTTGGTGTCAGGGGAGAAGTACTTCAGGTCGCGTGCGACCTTGGTGTGCTTCGCTTTTTGACGGCCGCGCCCCATGCGTGACCCCCTCATGAATCAGGATGCGGAACAGGTGAAAGACTGCGCGAGAGTCTATCACGCAGCGCCTGCCTGGCATCCGGGTGCGCCCACAGCTCGGGCCGTGACCTGCCGGTAACGTAATGGGGTGACCGAGCGCACCACCGACACGTCCGTGGTCGTGATCGGCGCAGGACAGGCGGGGCTGTCGGTCGCGTACTACCTGCGTCGCTTGGGACTGGATCCGGGCAATGAGTTCGTGCTGCTCGATCGCGGTCCCGGCACCGGCGGGGCGTGGCAATTCCGCTGGGAGGCCTTGCGCCTCGGCTACGCGCACCGGGTGAACGATCTGCCCGGCATGGAAGAGCTCGGGATCAGTTTCGACACGGCTGACCGGCACGCTCCGGCGAAAGACGTGGTCTCGGATTTCTATCGCCGCTACGAGGAGCATTACGAGCTGCAAGTGGTCCGACCCGCGAACGTGACCAAGGTGGACGCGACGCCCGACGGATTCCTCGTGCACTTCGAGGGCGAGTACGGCCCCCGTGAGGTGTCGAGCCGGGTCCTGGTGAACGCGACGGGGACCTGGGGCTCGCCCTTCATCCCCTGGTATCCGGGCATGAACGACTTCGAGGGCCGCCACCTGCACACGGTGGACTACGGCGACGCCGCCGAGTTCGCCGATCAGGACGTCGTGGTGGTCGGTGGCGGAACGAGCGCGATCGGCTTCTTGATGGAGCTCGAGAACGCCACGAAATCCCTCACCTGGGTGGCGCGGCGCCCGATCGAGTTCCTCGAGGATCAGGAGCTCAACATCGAAGCGGGCGTCAACGCCGTGGCGTTGCAGGATGCGGCGGCGCGCGAAGGCCGCGCCCTGCCGAGCATCGTGTCGACGACCGGGGTGCCCCGCTCCCGCCGGATCCAAGCCGCCATCGATCGCGGCCTGCTGCGCGCGCTGCCGATGTTCAGCTCGGTCGAGCGCGATGGCGTCCGTTGGCCCGACGGACGGTTCCAGCACGCCGACGCGATCATCTGGTCGACCGGGTTCCGCCCCGAGCTGCGCCACCTCGCCCCGCTGAAGCTGCGCGAGAAGGAGGGCGGCATCGGGGTCGGCGGCGGCGCGTCCTGGCGGAACGCGCGGGTGTTCTTCGCGGGATACGGGCCCACCGCATCCACGGTCGGCGCGAACCGTGCGGGCCGTACCATCGCGCGCCAGGTGGTCGCCACGCTCAGCTCGATCGAGCAGCAGTAGCCACCGGCCATCGCGAGCCCGCTCGACCGACTCACCCCGGCCTTGGCGCACGCGTCAACCCGATCGGGCCCGAGCAGCGTTGTAGGGGTATGAACGAACTCCCGCACCTGCTGGCCACCGGACAACCCGGTCTGCTGCTGCTCTCGGCGGTTGCCCTCCTGGTGGGCATCGTGCTCGCGGTGACCGCGGTGCGGCTGCGCCCGCACCGCCGCTCGCGATCGGCTAGCTGAAACCGCCCACGACGGCGAAGCCGAGAATCGCAGCGGCCAGGCCGAGCACGAGGTTCGCGCCCACCGTCGCCGCGACGATCCGCCACCGACGGGCGATGGCCAACTGGACGGTCTCGGCGCTGAAGGTGCTGAACGTCGTCAGGCCGCCGGCGAGTCCACCCATCACGATGAGTTGGATCTCCGCTCCCGCCGCTCCGGTGGTGACGAGCCCGAGAACCACGCCGCCGATCAGGGAGCCGACCGTGTTGACAACCAGCACGGCCCAGGGCAGTTCGTCGTTGAGCCGCACGAACAGCCGCGTGGTGGCATAGCGAAGCAGCGCGCCGATCCCTCCCGCCAGCAGGGCGACCGCGACGACCAATACGTTCATTCGTCGGCTCCGATCGGAGGATCGATCGGCGCCCGCACGCCCAGGCGGATGCCCAGCCACGCCGCCGCGAAGCCGAGCAGCAGCGTGACGACGAGGTAGACGATCGCGAGCAGCGTCATTCCGGCTGCGGTGAGGGTCAGCAGGGAGACGATGACTGCCGAGAAGGTCGTGAACGACCCGAGGAGGCCGGTTCCGAGGCCGGCGCGCAGCCAGGCGGGGGCCGATGGCCACACCCGTGCGACAAGGTAGCCCAAGACGAGCGATCCGAGCACGTTGATGAGCAGGGTGGCCCACGGGAACGCGCTCTCCGGCGCAACGAGCTCGTCGAGGGTCAGGCGCAGGCCGGTGCCCAGGATGCCGCCGAGCAGGACAGCGACGACCGTCATCCCTGTTTGGTCGGCTTCGTGGTCGTGGTAGCTGTCTTGGAGGACTTGCCCGCCCCGGCTCCGACCTTCTCGGGCTTCGGGGTCGCGCCCGCGGTGGCCGCGGTCTTCTTCGCCCCATCCTTCTCGGCGGCGCTCTTGGTCGGGGTGCGCATGGGATCGCCGGTGCGAGCCACCCGGGCCGCTTCGCGGGCTGCCCTCAGGTCGGCGGGCGGCATGGGGCGCCGTTGCACCGGGCGGCGTGGCTCGCCGCGGCGGTCCTGACCGGGCAGCGGCCGGGAGCGACGCCCGTAGATCAGGTCGGACGAGTCGAGCAGCCACGGCACCAGCACGATCATCACGCCATGCACGAGCATGAGCTTGTGGCGGATGCGCCGCGCCTTGTGGTTGTGGAGCAGGTACTCCCACCAGTGCCCGACGATGAACTGCGGCGTATAGACCGTCACGACCTCTGAGCCGCGGTCGATGCGGCAGGCCTTGATGTACTTGATCAGCGGCACACTGATGTCGCGGTAGGGCGAGTCGAGCACCCGCAACGGGATCTTGATGTTGTGGTCGGCCCACTGCCGCTCGAGCTCTTCGGTGGCTGCCTCGTCGATCGAGACGTGGATCGCTTCGATGGTCTGGTGCCGAGCGGCGATCGCGTAGTCGAGCGCCTTGAGCACCGGCTTGTTCAGCTTGCCGACCAGCACCACCGCGTGGTCGCCCTCGGCGCCGAAGCGGGTGGTGGCGTCGGCCTCGATCTCTTTGTCGACATCGCGGTAGTAGCGGTTCACCCCGAGCATCAGGGTGAACAGGATCGGCATGATGATGAAGACGATGTACGCGCCGTGGGTGAACTTGGTGATCGTCACGATGACGAGCACCGTCAGTGTCATGAACGCCCCGAAGCTGTTCACCACCAAGTAGGTGCGAACCTGCCTGCGCTTCAACTCGCCGGTGCCGTCACGGAGCAGTCGCAGCCAGTGCCGGATCATGCCGGTCTGACCGAGGGTGAACGAGACGAAGACACCGATGATGTAGAGCTGGATCAGCGAGGTGACATTGGCCCTGAAGACGATCAGGATGACGACGGCCGTTGCCGCGAGAGCCAGCACGCCGTTCGAGTAGATCAGCCGGTCGCCGCGGGTGGCGAGTGACTTCGGCGCGTAGCGGTCGGTGGCGAGCACCGAGCCCAGCAGCGGGAATCCGTTGAACGCCGTGTTCGCGGCGAGCAGCAGAACCAAGGCGGTCGCGGCCTGGATGACGAAGAACGGCACGGAGTTGGCGCCGAACACCGCCGTCGCAATCTGCGCAATGACGCTGATCTGGGGAGCGGTTGCGCAGTCCTTGAATCCGACGAGGTCGCAGGTGTTCTCGACGTAGCGAACGCCCGAGATCAGGGCGACCGCGATGAGTCCGGAGAACAGGATGATCGCGATCCCGCCCATGGCGACGAGCGTCTTCTGCGCGTTCTGGATCTTGGGGCGGCGGAACGCCTGCACGCCATTGCTGATCGCTTCGACGCCGGTGAGGGCGGAGCATCCACTCGAGAAGGCGCGCAGCAGCAGGAGCACGACCGCAGCCTGGGCGATCGACTGACCCTTGATGGCGAAGTGAGCCGTCTGGGCCACTGGGGCATGCCCGCTCACGGTCTGGAAGAGCGCGACCCCGATCATGATCGCGATGCTGCCGATGAAGAGATAGGTCGGCACGGCGAAGGCCTTGCTCGACTCGCGGACTCCGCGCAGGTTCACCGCCGCCAGCAGGATGACGAACACCACCGCCATTTCGACGCGGAAGTTGTTCAGCACGGGCAGCGCCGAAATGATGTTGTCGACGCCCGAGGCGACCGAGACGGCGACCGTCATGATGTAGTCGACCAGCAGAGCCGACGCGACGACCAGGCCGGCCTTCTCGCCGAGGTTCTTGCGCGCGACCTCGTAGTCGCCGCCGCCGCTCGGGTACGCCTTGATCAAGAGCCGGTACGAGCTGACCACCACGATGAGCAGCAGCACGACGGCGGCGGCGACCCAGGGAGCAAAGGCGAGGAACGACAGTCCACCGATGAACAGGATGAGCAGCAGCTCCTGCGGCGCGTACGCCACGGAGCTGAGCGGGTCGCTCGCAAAGATCGGAAGCGCCAAGTGCTTGGGGAGGAGTTGGCCCTCGAGCTTGTCGGAGGGCAGTGGATCTCCGAGAAGCCAGCGCTTGGGCGACCGGGCCTCCTCAGGAGACCGGGTGTCGTCAGTCACGAGGGGCCAGCGTACACCGCGGAATCCGCCTCCGCATTTCCCACGCGCCTGTGCAGATCCTCCGTGTTTTCGGCCCTGGCATCCGGCGCCGGCTCGACTCCGGGTCAGCCGCGCAGCGCCGCCGTGATCTCGCGCCGCAACGCGCTCAGACCCGTGGTGATCAGCCCGACGATCTCGGTATCGAGGCTCCCCTGAGCGACCTGTGCGCGCAGGTCGGAGCGCAGCTGCTGGCGGAAATCATTGATCGCCGCCTCCGCGTCGCGCAGGGCCATCCGGGCCTGAACCCGCGGGTCGTCGCCCCACTGCGTGGTACGCGTTTCCGTGCGCTCGCGGCGACCGGCATCGCGCGCCTCGCTGCGCGCATCCCGTGCCGCGGCGGCCAGATCGGCCTTCAGCGTCTTCATCGCGTCGTTCACCGAGTGGCGCACCTCGTTGGCGAGACGCCGCACCGAGTCGCTCAGTTCGTCTTCGATGCCGTCGAGCTCCGAGCCGCGCTCGGCCAGTTCGGCGCGTCCGGCGTCGGTGATGGCGTAGACCGTCTTGCGGCCGTCGGACTCCTTGGTCACCAGGCCGTCCTCCTCGAGCTTGCCCAGTCGCGGGTAGATGGTGCCCGCGCTCGGCACGTAGGTGCCGCCGAAGCGATCGCTCAAGGCCTGGATGAGCTCATAGCCGTGCATCGGGCGCTCGGCCAGCAGGCTCAGGAGGTAGAGCCGCAGGTGACCGTGGGCGAAGACCGGGGGTGTCACGCCGTCTCCTTCGCGGCCGAGCGCTCGGTGTGCAGCACGCTGACGTTGCCGGTTACGGTGTTGCCCCGGAAGTCGAGCCAGCGGCCATCGAGCGTGCCGTACTTGCCGGTGTAGCGGCCACGCACGCCGGTGATCTCGGAGTCGTCGAGCTGAAGCCGCCCACTGACGGTGTTGATCGTGTACGAGACCGGGACCTGGGCATCCAGACGGGCCGTGATGTTGCCGCTCACGGTGCTCAGACGCAGTTCGTCCGGGATGCCGGTCAGGTCGAGGAAGACGTCGCCCGTCACCACCTCGGCGGTCATGCCCTGGATCTCGCCGGAGGCCGTGATGTCGCCGTTCACCGAATGCACGCCGAGGCGACCGACGTGGTTGCGCACCGAGATCTCGCCGCTGACGGAGTTGATCTGCAGGTCTCCGCGCATGCCGTCGATGACCAGATCGCCGTTCACCGTGCTGATCGAGGCGTTTTCATGGATGCCGCTGACCAGCGCCTCGGCGTTCACCACCCCGAACTTCAGGCTCACGTCGCGCGGGACCATGATGCTCACGTCCGCACGCGCATTCCCGCGAAACGACGTGAACACGTCCAGCCAGTTGTCCCAGTTGAGCTGGGGGTGGTCGACCTCGAGGGTGTCGCCCTCGACGGCGACCTTGAGGTCGCGGCCGCTGACCGAGTGCACCTCGACCCGCACGCCGGGCTCGTCGTGGCCGACGATGTCCACCTGTCCGTTGATCAGGCTGACCTTGATCTTGCGCACGTTCTCGACGTCGATGGTCTTGGGGCCGTCGACGAGCCATTTCTCCTGGGCCACGGTGGGCTCCTCCCTCGCGATATATCGCGTGTTGTCGAGGTCACGATATATCGCGTGTTCGGATCGCGCAAGGGCAATTGGTCATCCGGCTTGACATTGACGCGGCGTCAACCTTTAGCGTGGTGGACATGGAGACGACGATTGATGACTGGAGCATCCAGGAAATTGCACGGATCGCGAACACGACGAGCCGGACACTGCGCCATTACGACGAGGTCGGCCTGGTGCCGCCCACCCGGGTAGGAGACAACGGCTACCGCTACTACGACCGCGCCGCCCTGGTGCGGCTGCAACGGGTGCTGATGCTGCGCGAAATGGGGCTCGGCATCCCGGCGATCACCGAGATGCTGGCAGACCAGGCCGACGACGTGACAGCGCTCGAGAGCCACCTGGTGTGGCTCCGGGAGTCGCGAGACAGGATCGCCCGCCAGATGGCGAGCGTGCAGAAGACCATCGATCAACTGACCGGAAAGGGGCAGATCATGGCGCAGGACATGCCGCATGCGATGTTCGACGGATTCGACCACACCGTGTTCAAGGAGGAGGTCGAAGAGAAGTGGGGCGGCGAGGCGTACGCCAAGGGCGACAGCTGGTGGCGCGACAAGACGGATGCCGAGAAGGCCGAGTGGAAGGCAGCGCTGGCGGCGCTTCAGGCGGACTGGATTGAAGCAGCCACTCAAGAGCATGCCGACCCGCGCGGAACAGCGGCGCAGGCGCTTGCGCGCCTGCAGTTCGACAACCTGGCCGGCATCCCCGGCACACCCGGCTACAGCACCGGGGGGCCGACCAAGGCCTACTTCATCGGGCTCGGCGAGGTCTATGTCGACGACGCGCGCTTCGCGAAGAACTTCGGCGGCGCCAAGAACGCCGCATTCGTGCGCGACGCGATGCGCGTCTACGCGGAGCGCGAGCTCTCGTAGTCGGGCCGGACGGAGACCTGGTGGTAGCCGTCGCGGGTGATGGCGGCGATCGTCGCGGGGACGGCCCACGCGGTGATCGCCACCAGGGCGAGGAGGACGGTCATGGGATCGCCTCCTCGTCCTGACCGGGTGCGGCGGCATCCGGGGTGGCCTCCGGGATGCGGAACAGGGGCAGGGTGACGCCGACCATCGGCCCGATCAGCAGCGCGAAGGCGATCGTGCCGATACCGAACTGGCCGCCCAGTGCCCAGCCGACGGCCAGCACGATCACCTCGATGCTCGTGCGCACGATCCAGATCGGCCAGCCGGTGCGTCGGTGCAATCCGGTCATGAGCCCGTCGCGGGGGCCGGGGCCGAGGCGGGCTCCGATGTAGAGCCCGGTGGCCACCGCCACCAGCGCGAGACCGCCGGCGAAGACCACGGCCTGCAGCACGGGGACCGACTGCTGCGGGATGACGCTCAGCCCGAGCTGCGCGCAGGTGCCGATCAGCAGCACGTTGGCCGCGGTGCCGAATCCGACGCGCACCCGGATCGGGATCCAGAGCAGCAGCACGACGGCCCCGACGATATTCGTCACCAAGCCGAACGGCAGACCGGTGCGGAGCGAGATGCCCTGCGAGAGCACGTCCCAGGGCGCGACCCCGATGCCGGCGCGCACCATGAGCGCGAGGCCGATGCCGTAGAGGAACAGCCCGCCCAGCAGTTGCGAGATACGACGTGCCCAGACCGCACGCGGCTCGGCGAGGGGCTTCGGAACGGTGACTGCGGTCATAGCTTCAGACAACCCTGAGATTGGCCTTCTGTGAAGAGGCCAATCCGGCTAGGGTGGACGGATGGTTTCGCTTTCGGCTCGGCTATTGGCCTCCGCTCTCGGCAATTGGCGCGGACTGTCGGCTGCGCCGGCGTACGCGGCGCTCGCCGACCGCATCCGGCTGCTGGTGCTCGATGGGCGGCTTGCCCTCGGCACCCGGCTGCCGGCCGAGCGAGAACTGGCGGCGCATCTCAACCTCAGCCGCACCACGATCTCGGCCGCGTACGCCGAGCTGCGCGACTCCGGCTATCTGGACAGCGTTCGCGGGTCGGGCAGCGTCGTGCGCCTGCCGTCGCGCGGAGCGGTGCCGCACGACCTGATCGCGCCGCCCGAGTTCCTCGACTTCAGCAGGGCCACCCTGCCCGCCGTGCCCAACGTCACGGCGGCGGCCGAGCGGGCTGCCGCCCTGCTGCCGTCCTATCTCGGCGAATCCGGCTTCGACCCCCTGGGGCTGCGCGCGCTGCGGCAAGCGCTGGCCGACCGCTACACCGCGCGCGGACTGCCGACGGATGCCGACCAAATGATGATCACCGTCGGCGCCCAGCACGCGATCGGCCTGGTCGCTCGCACGCTCCTCACCCGAGGGGATCGCACGCTCGTCGAGTCGCCGACCTATCCGCATGCCTCGGAATCGTTGCGCGCGCACGGGGCGCGGCTCGTGCCCGTCGCCGTCACCACCGACGAGGGCTGGGACGAGCCCGGTCTCGAGCAGGCGCTGCAGCGCGCCAGTCCGACCCTGGGCTACCTGATGCCCGACTTCCACAACCCGACCGGGCGCTCGATGCCCGCCGAGCAGCGTGAGCGGATCGCCGCGCTCGCCGCCCTGCAGGGCACGACGCTCATCGCCGACGAGACGATGGGCGAACTCGGGTTCACCGACCTGCGGGTCGACGCTCCGCTCAGCCTGCCCTTCGCGGCCTCGGCGCCGGCGCACGCTGCAGCGCGGATCGTCACGATCGGCTCTGTCGGCAAGACGGTCTGGGGCGGCTTGCGGCTGGGGTGGATCCGCACCGACCATGAGCTGATCCAGCGCATCGCTCGGGTGCGCTACTCGAGCGACCTCGGCACGCCGATCCTCGACCAGCTGGTCGTGCTCGAACTGCTGGGCGAATACGACCGGATCCTCGCCGACCGCCGCGCCTACCTGCGGGCCGGCCGCGACCACCTGCTCGCGCGACTGCGCGATCGGCTGCCGACCTGGGAGCTGCCGGAGCCCGATGGCGGCCTCACGCTCTGGATCAACATCGGCGCCCCGCTCAGTTCTCAGCTGGCGCTTGCGGCCCGCAACGAGGGGCTGGTGATCGCTGCCGGTCCGCGGTTCGGCATGAACGGCGTGTTCGAACGCTTCCTGCGGGTGCCGTTCAGCCACCCGCCCGAGCTCATCGATCGAGCGGTCGACGCGCTGGCGGCCGCGTGGAGCGGTGTGACGCGGCATCCGATCGCGCTGGGCCAGGAGGACCTCGCCGAGGTGGTCTGACGGCACTCTCGCGGGCGAGCTTTCATCCCGGAGGAGTACTGTCCGCCAGACCCGCGTTGGGATACTGAGCGAAGTGCACGGCGGCGTGCGCCAACCACGCCCGCTGCCATGCGGATCAGGACGACCCAGGAGAACCGCTCGTGCATCTGCTGTCCGTTTTCAGCCTGCGCAACCGCGCACTCATCGCCCTGATCACGATCGTGGTCGCCGTCTTCGGCGGAATCTCGCTGACGCTCTTCAAGCAGGAGCTCATCCCCTCCCTCTCGCTGCCGTCGGTCTACATCGTGACCAGCTACCCGGGCGCCTCGCCTGACGTAGTGAGCAAAGACGTGTCGACTCCGATCGAGAGCGCCGTACAGGGCATCGAGAACCTGGACTCCACGACCGCCACCTCGAACACCGCGGCATCGATCGTCACCGCGTCGTTCACCTATGGCACGAACATCGCCACCGCCGAGCAGAAGGTGCAACTCGCGATCGACCGGCTCTCGAACACGCTGCCGAGCGGCGTCACACCCCAGGTGATCACCTTCAGCTTGAGCGACTTCCCGGTGATCCAACTCGCGGTCACCAGCGACCTCGATCCGCACACCCTGGCCTCGCGCCTCGCCAGCCTGACGGTCACCGATCTCAAGCAGCTCGACGGGGTGAGCGACGTGACGCTGCTCGGGGCCGCGTCGCAGCGCGTGACCATCACCCCGGATGACGCAACCCTGGTCAAAGACGGCCTCAGCATCCAGTCGATCAAGTCGGCCCTCATCGCGAACGGCACCCTGCTCGCCAGTGGATCGATCACCGAGAACGGCAAGACGCTTACGGTCCAGTCGGGCGACAAGCTGACCTCGACCGACGAGATCGCCGGTCTGCCGGTGCTCGGCGGACGCCTGGCGACCCCGCCGACCATCGGCGACCTGGCGAAGGTGGCCCTGGTCGACGACCCGGTGTCGGGCTACTCGAGTGTGAACGGCAAACCGGCGGTCTCGCTCAACATCACCAAGGCGGCGGCAGGCAACACGGTGGCCGTCTCGAAGATCGTGCGCGATGACATCCCGGCTCTCGAGAAGCAGCTGGGCAGCAACACGAAGTTCACCGTCGTCTCGGATCAGGCGCCGTCGATCACCACCTCGATCAACAGCCTGGCCGAAGAGGGCCTGCTGGGGCTGGTGTTCGCGGTGGTCGTGATCTTCCTCTTCCTCTTCTCGGTGCGCACCACCCTGGTCACGGCTGTGTCGATCCCGATCTCGGTGCTGCTGACCTTCCTCGGGATGACGGCGGCCAGCTATTCGCTCAACGTGATCACCTTGGCGGCGCTCACCATCGCGATCGGGCGCGTGGTCGACGACTCCATCGTCGTGACCGAGAACATCAAGCGGCACATCGGGCTCGGCGAAGACAAGCTCGTCGCGATCAAGAACGCCGTGCGCGAGGTCGCGGTGGCGGTCACCGCATCGACCATCACGACCGTCGCGGTGTTCCTGCCGGTCGCCTTCGTCGGCGACATCACGGGCGAGCTGTTCCGCCCCTTCGCCCTGACGGTGACGATCGCGCTGCTGTCGTCGCTGTTCGTCTCGTTGACGATCGTGCCGGTGCTCGCCTACTGGTTCCTCGGCAGCCGCGCGAGGGTGCACAAGCACGCCGAGGGCGAGCCGACTCCGGATGCCGCGGCGCACGACGAGCTCGAAACACCGACCCGGCTGCAGCGGGTCTACCTGCCGGTGATCCGGTGGACGCTCAAGTTCCCCGCCATCGTGCTGGTCGCTGCCCTGTTGATCCTGGCCGGCAGTGGCCTCGCGGCCTCGGGACTCAAGACCAACTTCATCGGCAACAGTGGGCAGAACACCCTGACGGTGACGCAGACCCTGCCACTGGGCAGCAGTCTCGAGTCGCAGCACACGGCGTCGACGTCGGTCGAGAAGACGCTCCTCGACGTGAAGGGCGTCAAGACCGTGCTGGTGACGATCGGGTCGGGCGGCAGCTCGCTGCGAGCCGCGTTCTCGGGCGGCGGGTCGACCACGTTCTCGATCACCACCGATCCGAGCGCCGACCAGGCCGCTCTGCAGAACACCATCACCAAGAAGCTCAAGGCCATCACCGGCAAGGGCGATATCAGGGTGCAGGCGGCCCAGGGCGGCTTCGCATCGTCGAACATCCAGGTGGACATCACCGCGGGCAGCGACGCCGATCTTCGCAAGGCAAGCGACGCCATCCTGGCCAAGGTCGACAAGCTGCATGTCGTCTCGCAGGCGACCAGCAACCTGTCGGCATCGCTTCCCTATCTGGCGGTGCAAGTGGACCGCGCCAAGGCGGCGGCCGACGGCCTGACCGAGCAGCAGGTGGGCGCGGTCGTGACCCAGGCGATGAACCCCAGCGCGACGGGCACCATCGTGATCGACGAGAAGACGCTGTCGATCTACGTCGACAATCCCGACAAGCCGACGACGCAGGCCGAGCTGGAGGCATTCTCGATCCCGACCCCTCGAGGCGTCGTGCCACTGACCGATCTCGCCACGGTGAAGACGGTGAACGGTCCGTCGAGCATCACCACGATCAAGGGACTGGGCAGCGCAACGCTGACCGTCGTGCCGGGCACGGACAACACCGGCGATGCCTCGGCGCAGGTGCAGAAGGCGGTCGACGCGACCACGCTCCCGGCGAGCGCCAATGTCAGCCTCGGCGGGGTCACCTCGCAGCAGAGCGACTCGTTCAAGCAGCTCGGCCTCGCGCTGCTGGCAGCGATCCTGATCGTCTACGTGGTGATGGTGGCGACCTTCAAGAGCCTGCGGCCGCCCCTGCTGCAGGCTCT
>Ga0207711_10002440_pt1 | contig 16590 bp, 16 predicted proteins | sample KBSS34metaG_FD_184401 | JGI IMG/M metagenome (GOLD analysis project Ga0207711, IMG submission 184401) | Switchgrass rhizosphere microbial communities from Kellogg Biological Station, Michigan, USA - KBS S3-4 metaG (SPAdes) (version 2) | ecosystem: Host-associated > Plants > Roots > Rhizosphere...
CATCCGCAGGAGAAAAGTAGAAATGACATTTCTGAAAGCGGCATCGACAGTATTTTGCATGGCTCTGGTGGGCGGAATGTTCTCGCCCAGCGCCAAGGCAGACGACTACGACAAAAAGACCACCATTACGTTCAGCGGACCGGTAGAGATCCCTCCGGTGTACATCACCGGCATGCGAATCCTTCCCGCCGGAACGTACGTGTTCAAATTAGTGAACTCGTCATCCAATCGCCACATTGTCCAGATCTTCAACAAGGACCAGACCAAGATTATCGCCACCGTTCTGGCGATTCCGAACTATCGCCTGGTAGCAAAAGACAAGACGGTGATTACTTTTAACGAGGGCGTGAAAGACCGGCCGGAAGCAATTCGGGCATGGTTCTATCCGGGCGCAAACTGGGGCGAAGAATTCGTCTATCCGAAGGCCAAGGCTGTAGAACTTGCCAAGGTCACCAAGGCGCCGGTTCTGGCCCTAGAGGTTGAGGTTCCGGTGGAAGTCGCGAAACCCGAGGAGCCGACCATTGTCGTCGCCCTGCAGCAGGCGCCGGTCATAGCCGTCCGGCCGACCGGAGAAACGGTCGAATTAGCCCAGGTGGTCCAAAGTGAGCCCGCTCCGGCGGCGATCGCCAACGAGTCCGCACCCACTACGCAGAGTCTTCCCGGCACAGCCAGTTCTTTGCCGCTGATCGCGCTTTGCGGATTGCTGGCACTGGGCGGTGCGATGCTGACTCGTTCCATCAAGAATCGTACCTAGTCCGATTGGTTACCGGCGCGTCGAAATTCAGGCGCGCCTGGGCGAGAACTGAAGTGTCTCATGCCGAAGGAAAACAACAATGAACGCCGGGACAACTTTGCGACGAACCTCGGGATCAAGGAGCCAGAGCATGCGACAGAGAGTCGTGCCGCTACTAGTGCCGCCATTACGTAAGAGCGCTCCGCACGAGGTGGGCTGCCACGAAACCAAGGCGCGCGGTATGGCGGTACTCACCACTCCTCTGTTGAACAAGGGGACCGCGTTCACAATCGAGGAGCGTGAAGCCTTGGGCCTCACCGGCCTGCTTCCGAATGTCATCAGCACCCTGGAAGTTCAAGTAGCGTGTGCCTACGCCCAGTACCAGCGGCTGCCCGATGCACTCGGTAAGAACATCTATTTAACCGCGCTGCACGACCGCAACGAGGTGTTATTCTTCCGTGTGCTCTCCGAACACCTGCGAGAGATGATCCCGATCGTCAACGATCGCACCGTAGGCCTTGCAATGGAGCAGTATCACCACGAGTGCAGGCGTCCGCGGGGTGTATACCTTTCCATCGATCATCCTCAGGCCATCGAGGAAGCCTTCGGAAATCTGGGGGCTGGTCCCGACGATATCGATTTGATTCTGGCTACGGATGCCGAACAAATCTTCGGAATCGGCGATTGGGGCGTGGGTGGAATCGAAATCTCCATTGGAAAACTGGCGATCTATACCGCGGCTGGAGGAATCGACCCGACGCGTGTGATCCCGGTGATGCTGGATGTGGGCACCAACCGTGGCAGCCTGCTCTCTGATCCCATGTATCCGGGGAACCGGCATGCCCGGATTCGCGGAGAACGCTACGACGCGTTCATGGAAGCGTACGTGAAGGCCGCCACGAAGATGTTTCCCAACGCCCTAATGCAATGGGAAGACTTTAGCCCCAACAACGGACGCCGTATCCTCGATAAGTACCGCGGCCAATTCCGGACCTTCAGTGACGATTTGCAAGGTACGGGGGCAATCACATTAGCAGCCGCCGTTTCCGCGATGCGAGTGTGCGGAACGCTGCTGCGGAATCAACGCATCGTGATCTTCGGCACAGGTCTGGCCGGTATCGGTATCGCCGACCTAATCCGCGATGTGATGATCAGCGAAGGCCTGTCCCAAGAGGACGCCACTCGCCGGTTCTGGTGCCTGGACGTGCATGGACTGCTCACCAACGATATGGGTGACCGGTTGAAAGATCATCAGGTAGCCTACGCCCGGACAGCCGCCGAGGTTAAGACCTGGCGGCGCGACGGTGCCGACGAGAAAACCATCGGCCTAGCGGAGGTGGTCCGCCAAGTGCGGCCAACCATGCTGATCGGCGCATCAGGAGCCGGCAACGTCTTCACCGAATCGATCGTCCGAGACATGGCGCGGTATTCCGAGCGGCCCATCGTCTTCCCGCTCTCCAGCCCCAATTCTCTGGCCGAAGCCACGCCGGCCGATCTGATCGCCTGGACCGATGGCCGCGCGCTGATCGCCACCGGCAGCCAGTTCACGCCCGTCACGCACAAAGGAATCACGCATGTCGTTGGGCAGGCGAACAATGCCATGTTGTACCCCGGCCTCGGTTTGGGTACGATCGTGTCCCAAGCCCGCCTGGTCAGTGTAGGTATGCTGGCCGCGGCCGCCAATGCGCTGTCCAGCCTGGTAGCTGTGCGGCTGCCGGGCGCCTCATTGCTTCCGCATATAGACGACTTACGCAGCGTCACTGTCACTGTTGCAGTAGCTGTAGCCGAGGCGGCTGTGGCGGAAGGTCTGGCCACCGTCGAGCTCGACGACATTGTTAAACAGGTGGAAGACGCGATGTGGCAGCCAGAATATCGCCGCATTCAGGCGTCCTGAATCGCATCCCTGCTGAGATGAAGATCCTGATCAGAACGACGTCGCCGCGAAAGGTCCTCCAATGGACCCAACGAGTATTGTTCGGCGCAGCAATTCTGATGTTGGGGTATGTGGGATTTGTCCTGGTGGATACGTGGGTCTTTGAGCGCCGGGAAACTGCGGCACTCGCACGCTTCGTCCCGACTGAGCCGGCGGCGAGCAACGCGGTCACGCCAACAACCATTGGCCCCAACGGATTAATCGGACGGATGGAAGTCTCCCGCCTGGATGTTTCCGTCGTGGTTGTGGAAGGAACCAGTAGCAAGAGCCTCCGGCGCGCGGTCGGTCACATCGCGGGTACGGCGCTGCCTGGACAGCCCGGTAACGTTGGAATCGCCGGGCACCGCGACACATTCTTTCGTCCGCTTCGAAACATCCAGCGCGACGACGTCATCACACTGACCACGTCGAAGGGCGAATACCGCTACCGCGTTGTTTCCACGAAAGTGGTGAGCCCGGACAACGTCGCAGTGCTCGATTCAGACCAAGATGAAGTTCTGACTCTGGTTACCTGTTATCCGTTTTACTTCGTCGGTCCAGCGCCGGACCGGTTCATCGTCCGAGCCGCAAGAATGTCTACTTCTTCGCCGGGATCTTGACGATTCGATCGCCCTGGAACGCGCCGACATAGATGGCGTTGCCGGACTGAAGGGCGATGGACACGCCAGGAATCATCGCTGCCTTGCCCTCCGAATCGAAGATCGTCTTGGCCTGCATTTTCCCTGGATCGATCTCCGCCACGCCGAAGCCTTGAATGCAGGGCGTCCCGCTGCCAGCCGGACAATCGCCGCCCGCGCCCTTCACGCCCGCCGCGAGCATGGTTCGCTTGCTGGTCCAGGAGATATTGTCAGGCATGAAGTCGAGCTTGATCACACCGGTCTCCTTGCCTTCCTTAAGGTCGTACTTGTGGACTTCCTTCGCGGTCCACGCATTGAAATACATGTAGCGGCCGTCGGAGCTCACCAGCACGCCGTTGGGATAACCCGCGCGAGTGCCGGGCAGTTCTGCTTCTCCCTTTCCGGGAATCCAGCGGGAAACATAGCCGGTGGGCTGTCCGCCAAACACGTTCCCCTGCCCCTGCGGCGCCTTTCCTTTCTCCTTGGCTTGACCCGGCGGTGGCGGAGGAGGCTGCAGAGCTGTGGGATGCGTTGCAATGAATCCGCCGTCGGGTTGCGCGGCGACGTCGTTAAAGGCCTGCGCGGAAACGACGCAGCCGTGCCAGACCAAGTCCGCTGCCCCTCCCGATTGCTTCAGTTCAAACATCTCGATCGACTCACGGCCGCCGTGGTTGACGACGAAGACCTGCACGGCGCCGCCCCTGTTACGTTTCAGCAGAGAGATTCCATGGGGTCGAAGCGCATCGCCGATGGGAGCGGGACACGCGGGATCTCCCCAATCCTTGCGAGGCTCTGCAGTAATCGCCAGTTTGCTGAAAGTCTTCTTCGCGGGATCGAACAGCATGAGCCCCGCAACTCCGGCGCCCGCCGGACCACCCACAAACTGACTGACGATGATGTATTTGCCGTCGGGCGTCAGCTCCAGATCTTCGGGCGAGCGTGTGCCACAAATGATATCGATGTCGCCGTGCACGCCGCACTCCATCAGCGGTGGCTGCGGAGGACCGCCTTTCCCTTGCGCGAGGGCAATCGAGCCACCAGCCGCGAGCAACACCGCCAATACTAACGTTTGTTTCACTATCGTTTCTCCGTATAGGGTTCCATGCGCATCAGTGCGCCGTCATTCTCGGCTGTCAATAGATAGAGGAAGCCGTCGGGACCCTGCCGAACATCCCGAATCCGATTCTGGAGCTCGCGTAGCATGCCCTCGCGATGGAGCTCTTCCCATTGGTCGTTGAAATCGATACGTTACAGATGACCGGAGCGAGGAACCTCGCCCTGCCGCATCCCGCCCACGAAAAGATTGTTCTTCCAGTTAGGGAACTTGTCGCCGGTGTAGAAGCTCATACCGGAAATCGCAATGGCCGGCACCCAAAACACCACGGGCGGCTCCATTCCTTCCTTCCACGGATCGACCGATACGCGCGGTCCCAGATAGAACCGACCGTAGCTGACCACGGGCCAGCCGTAATTCTTGCCCGCCTGAAGAATATTAACTTCGTCGCCGCCGTTGGGTCCGTCTTCGCATTCCCAAACGTCGCCCGTTACGGGATGGACGGCGAGTCCCAGCGCATTGCGATGGCCTAGCGTAAAAATCTCCGGACGATAGCCCGCGCGGCCGACGAAAGGATTGTCTGGAGGAACCGTTCCGTCGTCCTTCAGCCGCAGAGTTTTGCCCGCCAGGCTGTTCGGATCCTGCGCTGCTGCTGCGGCGGGTGGATCGCCGACGCCTATCGTCATATACACCATGCCGTCTTTTCCAAACACGATCCGCGATGCGTTGCCGTTCTGGATGGCCGAGAAAAGATCGCGGACATCGGTGAGTGCTGGGGTACCTGACGTTTCGTCCCATCGTCCGCGAGCCAGCGTAATGATTCCCGCATTGTTACCAGGAGTTGCGGCAGCGCCTGCTGGCTTGTGATACGTAAAGTACACCAGCTTGTTCTCCGCGAAGCGCGGATGCAGAGCCAGGTCCATCAGACCGGCCAAGCCTTGCGCCTGTACTGCGGGAACTCCGGCGACTGGATTCGGATCGAGCTTGCCATTGCGCACGATGCGCAGCCGTCCCGGCCGTTCAGCGATCAGAATGCCGCCGTCGGGAAGGAACGCCATGCTGAACGGCTGGATGAGCCCCTTGGTTACGATCAGCTGGACTTGGTGCTGGATGCCGGTGTCGAGAACAATCGGACCATCGGGAAGCGGCGGCGACGGCCAGTTGATCCCAGGTGGCGCTGTCGGCGCTTTCCCTGCTTTGCCCTTCGCCGCGCCAGGTTGTTGCGCGCGACTGGCGACTCCTGCCAGAGCCAGCATGCACCCAAAGGCGATCGTCCAAATCCAACGCTGTTTGTTCATTCGTTTATACCGTTGGCAAGTATATTCCAAAGTCAGTACTCCGTGTTTGAGACTGTTCAAAGCGACGCAGACAGGTCCTTGACGTCTGCGAAGAAGTGCTATGATACTTGGTCACATTCTGACTGGAGTACGAAATGGTTGTGACTTATCTGCGACCTGCCGCTTTCGTGTTGTGCCTGCTATCCCCTCGGTTAATCCCTCCCGCGCTCGCCTATCAATCGGAACTGGATACTCCCAGCGCTAAGATCTCGCCGGCGCGTTCTCGCCAGAGCGCTGGGCGCGAAGCTTCGGGGGATCGCAAGTATCCTGAGGCGAACCTGCGCATCGACACATCGCTGGTGTTGATCCCGGCGCAAGTCACCACGCACGAAGGAGCTCCGATCGCCGATCTTAAGCGAGATGACTTCCAGATCTACGAAGACGGATCCAAACAGGAGATTACTTATTTCGCGAAAGACGACGCCCCGATCTCTATCGGCTTGTTGTTCGACTCCAGCGGAAGCATGAAGAACAAGAAGAAGAATTCATTCGAGGCCGCCACCGCATTTTTTAGGACGGCAAACTTGGACGACGAATTTTTTCTCATCGAATTCGATGATCGCCCCAAGCTGGTGGTACCGTTCACGAAAGACATCGCCCTGTTGTCGCATGAGATCGAGCACACGCGGCCCTTCGGACGAACCGCCCTCTTTGACGCGATTCACATGGCGCTGGGGTTGATGAAGAACGCGCAACACGACCGTAAGGCGCTGGTGATCGTTTCCGACGGCGGCGACAATCGCAGCCGTCATACATTCAGCGCGATCAAGAGCGCCATTCTCGAAGCGGACGTGCAACTCTATTCGATGGGAATTTTCGATCCCGAAGGCGTTACTCCGGGTTCGCCGGAGGAATCCAAGGGTCCCGAATTGCTCGAAAAGTTGGCCGAAATATCCGGCGGCCGCAATTTCCCCATCATGAATCTTGAGAATCTGGCACGCGTGAGCACTCGAATCGGACAGCTGCTGCGCAACCAGTATCTGCTGGGATACAACCCTTCAAACACGTCGCGAGATGGGCTGTACCGAGGAATCAAGCTGGATGTTGTCGCGCCCGTAGCGCCAGCCACGCGCGTTCAGTATCGCAAAGGATATTACGCGCCCCAGCAGTAGATCCTACTTCTCTTGGCCTTCCACCGGTGCGACACCGTTTCCGCGACCCGCCGGACCGCGACCAGGAGCAGCGATTCCGAGGTTGGCTCGGCCGCCTTGCTGGATCAGGTTGGTTTCTCCGGGTCCCTGAAAAAACGTAAAGCCGGGACGTTCAGGTTGGTCTTTCCAGGCCTGCGGACCACCCAAGAAGATCTTATGCGCCAGAACGTGTCGTGAATCTTGGTGACTAACGATTCGTATTCAGGCTGGCCTTGCCGGAATCCCGAAAAATTTCCGAGATCCGTGCTGGCCGCGAAAATCACATCGATTCCCGGCACCGACGCAATCTTCTCGGCATTCGCCACGCCAGTAGGAGTCTCAATCATGACCACGACTACCATGTTGTCGTTCGCGGTCTGGCGATAATCGTTCCCCCACAGCGCGCCATACTGTCCGTTGCCTTGGCTCCGGCGGCCCTGCGGAGGATAGCGCGACCACTTCACGGCCGCTTCAGCCTTCTCGACCGTGTCAACGGTAGGCACGATGATTCCCAGCGCGCCGATATCCGTGGCCTTCTGGATGTCGCTCTCGGTGGCGTCGGGCACGCGGATGAATGGCATCGCCGTAGCGCCCCGGCAGGCGTAGATCATCTTCGCGACATCCCCATAAGTCAGCGGGCTGTGCTGCATCTCGATCCAGGTGAAATCGTAACCGGCGTTGGCCGCCGCGCAATAGATATTAGGGTCCGGAGAAAAGATGGTGACGCCTACGATCTGCTTGCCTTCCAGTAGCTTTTGTTTCGCCGTGTTGTACATCCGCGACGCTCCGCCTTGCTTGCCCTTTCCTTGTGCCGGGGCCGGCGCTTGCGCGGAAACTTTGAAGCTGAAATAAATCGAGGCGAAAACTAAGGCGAATATCGCCAGAAGGCTAACGTTCTTGAAGCTCATGAAGGGCCACCTCGGGAGGTAGCTTAACACATGCCTGACGAGCTAAGAACTACTTGCGGCGATCCCGCGACGTCATCAGTTCTTCGATATTGATCAGCTCGGTTGGATAGTTGCCGGTGTAGCAGGCATAGCAGTAATCGTGGCGATCGTCCTTCACGGCCTCGCGCAAGCCGCCGAGCGAAAGATATCCCAGCGAGTCGGCCTCGACGAAACGGCGAATCTCCTCGACGGAATGGTTGGCGGCGATCAGCTCGCCCAGGCTGGGCGTATCCACTCCGTAGAAGCACGGCGAAACCGTGGGCGGACACGAGATGCGCATGTGGACTTCACGCGCGCCCGCTCCGCGCACCATGCGGACAATCTTGCGCGAAGTAGTTCCGCGAACCAGCGAGTCATCCACCAGGATCACGCGCTTGCCTTCCAGCAGGTGCCGCACCGGGTTGAGTTTGAGCTTCACGCCGAAGTCGCGAATGGCTTGTGACGGCTCAATAAAGGTCCGGCCTACATAGTGATTGCGAATCAATCCATGCCGGAAGGGAATGCCGGCCTCGGCGGAATATCCCAGCGCCGCGGCGACTCCTGAGTCGGGAACCGGCACCACGACATCCGCGTCCACCGGGTGTTCGCGCGCCAGCAATCGACCGAGGCGCTCGCGCGATTCCTGAACGGGACGCCCGAAGACAATGGAATCCGGCCGCGAAAAATACACATGCTCAAAAACACAATGTGCGCGGTCGCGTACGGGAGCATAGCGCTCACGCGTTAGCCCCTCGGGCCCCGCGATCACCATTTCGCCCGGCTCCACATCATTCAAATACACGGCGTTGATCAGGTCAAGGCGCAGGTTTCGGATGCGAATACGTTGCAAGTGCGGCCGCCGGACATCTCCATCTGGCCGAAAGCGAGCGGGCGAAATCCATGCGGATCGCGCGCCACCAGGATTCGATCTTCAGCCAGAAAGACAAGTGAAAATGCGCCTTCGAGTTGCAGTAATGCCTCGCGCAGCGCAGCCGGCAGTGTCTTTTCGCGCGACCGGGCGACCAAATGCAGGATCACTTCCGTATCGCTGTTGGCTTGAAAGATAGATCCTTCACGTTCCAGCTCCCGGCGCAGTTCCGCGGCGTTGGTGATGTTGCCATTGTGGGCCACCGCGATGCGGCCTTTGTTGCAGTTCACCGTGAATGGCTGCGCGTTGAGCACCCCGCCGTCTCCCGCCGTGGCGTAACGCGTGTGGCCGATAGCCATCTCGCCGGGCAGACCGCCCAGAACTTCCGGAGTGAATAGATCCGCAACGTGGCCCATGCCTCGATGCGTGTGGATGATGCGGCCGTCGCTAGACGCGATCCCGGCGCTCTCCTGTCCACGATGCTGCAAGGCGTACAGGCCCAGGTAGGCTAGGTTCGCAGCCTCGGGGTTTCCCGCGATCGCGAAGACGCCGCACTCTTCATGAAGCTCGTCGAACATGGACTCCTTATACCGGGACCGGGTTCAGCAGATTCTCAAGAGCGTTTTCCCAAACTTCGCGCAAAACTTCGACGCGGCAATCAATCCACGGAGCGGCCGTGGTCCTGGAACCGTTACTGATTTGTAACTTCTCTTTCATTGTAACGCCCAAACGCAAGCACTCGATATTGTTGTCGTGCGCGATCTTCTCCACAGCTTCGGGAGAGGCTGTGGATATTAGAATCCTGGAGGGTGCTTCGTGGAATAGTGCGAATTCGGGCCGCATCTCCGTCCCCAGGGAAATCGAAGCCCCGGTGCCTTCGGCGCAACACTCGGCCAGCGCAACTGCCAGACCGCCATCGCCCAGATCGTGCGACGATTCGGCCAGGCCCTGAGCGATCACTTCGCGAATGGCCGTGTGGACTCGCTTTTCGGAGTCCATATCGAGTGCTGGCGGAAGTCCCCACATCTTGTTGAGAACGACCTTGGCGTATTGCGTCCCGCCGAAGCGAGTGGCCTCGGTGGTTCCGAATCCACCCAGGAGCAATACAGCCCGGCCGACCTCCTTAAAAGGAATCGTAACCGGCGGGGCGGTCTTCAAAAGGCCCACGATGCCCATCACCGGAGTCGGCCAAATGGCTTCCCCAAGAGTTTCGTTGTACAGGCTGACATTGCCGCCAGTAATAGGAGTTTCGAAGTGTTTGCAAGCTTCGGAGATGCCCTCGATGGCTTCTACCAATTGCGCCATGATCTCAGGGCGTTCAGGATTTCCGAAATTCAGATTGTTGGTTGCTGCTACCGGCAGCGCGCCTACTGCGGATAGATTGCGGCAGCACTCGGCCACCAGCAATCGTGCTCCTTCGCGCGGTGAAAGCGAACAGTAGCGGCCGTTGCCGTCCACCGACATCGCCACACTGGTTCCGGTTTCCTTGATCCGCACGATGGCCGCGTCGCCGCCGGGGCCTTGCAAGGTGTTTGTGCGAACCGACTGATCGTACTGCTGCCAGATCCACCGCTTGGAACACAGGTCTCCGGATCCGAGCAGTGCCAGCAAATCCGCATTTAGGTCGCGGCTGCGCGGAATCGGCGGCGCTTCCATGGGTGCATCCCGATGCGGAGCGACGCCATGCGGCCGGTCATACAGCGGCGCTTCGTCGGCCAGTTCGCGATTGGGGATTTCCGCCACTACGACGCCGTGATTCTTCACCCGAAGCTTGCCATCGCCGGTCACTTCGCCGATGGTGACGGCATCCAGACCCCACTTACGGAAAACCGCGAAGACTTCCTGCTCCCGGCCCTTTTCGGCCACCAGCAGCATGCGCTCCTGCGATTCCGAAAGCATGATCTCGTAAGGAGTCATGCCGGATTCGCGCTGCGGAACACGCGCCAGATCGATCTCCACTCCGGTTTCCGCCCGACTGCCCATTTCGCAGGTGGAACAAGTCAACCCGGCGGCGCCCATGTCCTGGATACCGACCACCGCGCCGGTATGCATGGCCTCAATGCAGGCTTCCAACAGAAGCTTTTCCATGAACGGATCGCCCACCTGCACGTTGGGCCGCTTTTGCTTGGATTCTTCGGTGAATTCAGCCGACGCCATGGACGCGCCGTGAATTCCGTCGCGGCCGGTCTTGGCGCCAACATATATAACCGGGTTGCCGATGCCGGTTGCGCGCCCGAAGAAAATTTCATCGTGCCGGAACACTCCCAGCGCGAACACGTTCACCAGCGGGTTTCCGTTGTAGTAAGGCTCAAAAACGCACTCGCCGCCGATCGTAGGCACGCCGAAGCAGTTGCCATAATGCGCAATGCCTTCAACCACACCTTCCAGGATGCGGCGGTTGCGATCGCCGTGTTGGGGATCATCAAGCGGACCGAAACGAATCGCATCCAGCACCGCAATCGGCCGCGCGCCCATCGTAAAAATATCGCGCAGGATGCCGCCGACCCCGGTCGCCGCACCCTGAAACGGCTCGATAAAACTGGGATGGTTATGCGATTCGATCTTGAAGGCGATCGCGTAACCTTGTCCAATATCGATGATGCCGGCGTTTTCGCCAGGACCGACTAGTACGCGTTCGCTGCGCGTCGGCAACTTCTTCAAATGGAGACGCGAGCTTTTATAGGAGCAATGCTCGCTCCACATGACCGTGAAGATGCCGGTTTCGGTTTGATTCGGCTCGCGCCCGAGTATGGCGCGAACCTTTGCCAGCTCCGACGGGGCAAGATCACTCATGCGACGTCGCTCATGCGTGCGTTGTTACCATCGACCGCACCATGGATTCCAGAATGACGCGCCCGTCCGTCGAGCCTAATAAAGGATCAGAAGCCCGCTCAGGATGCGGCATCATTCCCATGACGTTGCGGTTTTCGCTGCAGATGCCGGCGATGTCACGCAAGGAGCCGTTGGGATTATCCAAGTAGCGCACCACCACGCGATCTTCGGCTTCAAGCATATCCAGCGTGCGTTCGTCCGTGAAATAGCATCCCTCGCCATGTGCCACCGGGACTTTCATGAGCTGGCCGCTGGTAGCGGCACTGGTAAAGGGAGTATTCGTGGTCTCGATCCGGAGAGTGACGGGCCGGCAAACAAAGCGAAGATTGCGGTTGCGCAACAGCGCGCCGGGGAGCAGGCCGCTTTCCACCAGGATCTGGAATCCGTTGCAGATGCCCAGGACCAATCCGCCGTCCTGTGCGAACTTCTTGATGGCCGACATCACCGGAGAAAATTTCGCGATCGCGCCGCAGCGCAGGTAGTCGCCGTAGGAAAATCCGCCTGGAAGAATCACCGCATCGGCATTGCCCAGCGAAGTGGAATCATGCCAGATAAACTCGGCCGGATGGCCTACATTGCGGGAGACCGCGTACCACGCATCGTGATCGCAATTGCTTCCCGGAAACACGACGACGCCGAATCGCATAGTAGGGAATCTTCAGTGTAACATGGGCGAAATGGAAGCTCTTGCGGAATGTGTTCGGCAATATTTCGATGCCTGGAACCGGCGTGATGCGGATGCGGTCTTAGCGACGTTCACGGCGGACGGAACCTATTGTGATCCCACTAGTGGCGGCCGCCTGCGCGGCGAAGCGCTCAAAGGATACATGGCTGGGCTGTGGTCGGCGTTCCCCGATCTTTCTTTCGAGATCACCAGCAAGGGACTGGTCGGCGAAAATCTGGTAGCAGCGCAGTGGACCATGCGCGGCACGAACACGGGATCGATGATGGGCTTGCCTCCCACAGGGAAATCAGTCATGGTTACGGGCGCCGATTTTATTCGGATCGCCAGTGGAAAGATTCAAACCGTGGACGGCTATTTCGATTCTCGAGCCGTGCCGGAACAGCTTGGGTTGCAGGTACTGGTTCAGCCCAAAGAACTCGGGCCGTTTACGTTCGGAAATGCCACTCGAGCTTATAGCGGTAAGAACGTTAAGCCGGGAGCGTATAGCATCACCGTGCTCGAAAGCTGCTCACCAGAAGAAACTCGGGTCGTGGAGCAGCAATCCGCACCGATCGTCGGCGAGATGATGTCGATGAACGGCTTTTTAGGTTGGGTCGGCATAACGGTGGGATCGAGGATGATGACCATCAGCGCGTGGGAGAGCGCAAAGGATCCGCGGCAGCTGCTCACCGGCGGCTCGCATGCCGAGGCGATGAAAAAGTTCTTCGGCACGGAGCTCGCGTCGGGCGGATTCACCAGCGTGTGGGTGCCGGATCGGATCAATACGCGCTGGGTGCGCTGCGATTCCTGCGCCCGCATGGCGGATCATGAGCGCAGCTCGGGAACATGCTCTTGTGGAAAAAAGCTGCCGGATCCGCTGCCATATTGGTAGATACCGTGCGGCTGTGCTAAGTTCAAAGAGTCTAACCGCGCGCGCCCGTAGCTCAGTTGGATAGAGCGTCTGGCTACGAACCAGAAGGTCGCATGTTCGAGTCATGCCGGGCGCACCACAATCTAAAGCACTTCCCTGCTAGTTTCCTGTCGCATTTCTCTGAGCACGTGGCCGTAAGTGTTCATGGAACATTGTGGCGCTACAATGTTTGAGAAGCTTGCAGCACTCGACTCTAGTCGCGATCGGGGTCCGCTGGCTTTGCAGACGATGCTCGGTAGTGTTGTACGAGTTTGCCACGGCGGCGGGCGAGAACCCCGATGTAATCGGCTGGGCTGCCGGGGCGGGTTCCGTACTTATCGAATGTAAGTTAAGCCGGTCTGATTTCCTGGGGGACGCAAGAAAGACAGTTCGCAAAAACCCGGCTATCGGAATGGGCCGGCGCCGCTACTACCTGAGTCCGCCAGACGTGATCCAGGTGAAGGATCTTCCTCCCAAGTGGGGACTGCTCTGGGCCGTTAAAGGCCAAGTAGTCATAAAGCGCGAGGCGCGGGGATATCCGGAGAGAAACCTGCTGGCGGAGGTCGGGTTCCTCAGCTCAATGCTCAGGCGTGCGCAGATACGAATCGGGAACCGGCCGCTGTCGGAATGGCTGAGAGGCGAGAACCGCTTCGAGGCGAAACGTGGCATATCCCCAAACCAGTATCAGGCAACTCGGGAATCGAGCCGCACTCTTCGGTAGTGCCGCGGTACAGATTCAAGCGCCGCCCGACGCTTGTGAAATTCAGGTACCCTTATGCTGATAATCACGAGCGAGGCATGGGAGGAGTTTTATGAATCGTATCGCCTTTAAGTGGATTGTGGTCTCAGGCGCGATCCTTGCACCGGCCACTGGTTTCGCGCAGGTCGCCTGCACGCGAGACGGCCTCAAAGCCGCAACCGATCTCTACATTGCCGCTCAAACCAAGGGCGACACTGCCGGCTTGCCGCTCGCAACGGGGCTGGGTTACGTCGAAAACTTTAAGACGATAAACATCAACGATGGCCTGATCAAGAAGGCTATGAAGATCGACCACCATCGCAGCCTGCTGGACACGTCGACTTGCCAGACGTTCACGGAAGTGATCGTTTCGGACAAGGCCAACCCGTATGTACTCGGCACGCGGCTCCGCATTAATCATGGGTTGATTGCCGAAATCGAAATGCTGTGGACTACAACCGGCTACTGGTTGTTTAACGCCGATAACTATCTGAAGTACTCGTCCACCGAGGACTGGAGCGCCATCCCCGCCGCCAAGCGCGACAGCCGCGCGACGCTGGTATCCGCCGCGAACGCCTACCTGGATGCGTTCCTGGAAGGGAAAATGGATCTAGTGCCGTGGGGCTTCCCCTGCAACCGCACGGAAGGCGGTATGCACACCGGCAAGGGAGCTGCAGACGATTCCTGCCAGGTCGGCGTGCCGAGCGGCGTTAACATCGCGAACCGGCACTTCGTAGTCGACGAGACGATTGGAGCCGTAGTGGCCTTCTGTACGTTCGGCGCTGGCAATGCTACTGGCGGCAGCGGAGCGCCGGATACCCACCTCTTCCGCGTGGAGAACGGGAAGCTGCGTTTCGTCCATACCCTGACGCATTTGTTACAGGCGAGCGGCCCCGGTCGGGGAGCCCAAGGCAAAGGCGCCGGACCGAACAACCAGAAGTAGACTCTATCTGGACAGTCCCTTGGTGCCCGCGTTCTGCAGAAGAGTGCGGATCTCGGCTGCGCTAGCCGGGTTGACTGCTCCGCCTGCGGGCACGTTGCGAGGTGCACCAGATCCAGGACGTTCCGCGGTAGCAGGAGCCGCTGCTGCGGCAGGAGCCGTCGCAAGAGCGGGAGCGCCGCCGACCAAATCGATAGCCTTGCGGCCGTCGCTGTTGACGATCTCAGTGTTAGCGCCTTTCCCGAGCAGGTAGCGCACCAGATCCGTCCTGCCCGCCTGAGCTGCTATGTGAAGAGCCGTCATGCCTTCGTTAGCGGAAGGCGCGCGCGAGACGCGCATGGAATAGGTTTTCGTCCCAGTGACTTGGGCATTTATGTCAGCGCCGTTGGCGAGCAGTAAGTCCATGAGTGCCGTATTTGCGGTACCCCCGACGGCGCCCGCCGCGGCAAGACCAGTTCCGCCACGGCTACCCGGTCCAACGCCGGCCGCAACCAGAAACGCCGTCAAACCCATCGTGTTGATATTGGGATTAGCTCCCTTAGCCAGAAGCGCTCCGATTACTTCCATATCGTTGGCCTGGGCGGCGCGAAACAGAGGCGTGCATCCCGTGCTGAGCTGATTCTCTACGAAACGCCCGCTGTTCCCACCCCGGCTGGGGCGATGCATGTTGAGTTCCGGATTGGGATCGACACCCGCGGCTAACAGGGCGTTGATGATGTCCATGCTGGAAACGGAAGGTCCTGCAGCACGACGCGCCACTGGAGCTCCGCCACGCGCACCGCGGCCTCCGCCACCCGCCGCTCCACCTCGCCCGCCGCCGCCGGCACCCGCGGCCGCTTTCCTATCGACGGCGATGTACAACGCTGTACGGCCCCACCAGTCCCAAACACCAGGATTTGCGCCGTGATCCAGCAGCAGCTTGGCAACGTCGTTGCGATCGTTGTCGATGGCGATCATCAACGGAGTCACGCCTTCCGGCGTCGGCATATTCACATTCGCGCCCGCCCGGATCATCGCGTCGACGCAGTCATAACAGCCGCTGCGTGCCGCGTACAGCAGCGCAGTCAGCCCCCCGACGGGACGATACTGCGCGCGGGGCTCCGACGTAATCTGGCTGGGCCAGTCGCTAAACATCGCGCGAGGGGTAACGCTGGCATCTTTCGAAAGCAGCAGCTTTACCATCTCGCCCGCATTCTTTGCCGAAGCGGCAGCATACATCAAGGGCGTCTGATTGTGAAATTTCTCCACTACGTTTACATTGGCGCCGGCTTTGACCAGCATCTCGACGATGGGCAGCTCCCCTGTCTTGATCGCCAGCATCAACGCCGTCTCACCGTCCTGATTCGGGCTCTCGTGCCCCGCGCCGGCGTCGAGAAGCGTCTTTACCATCCTGGCGTCGGCCAGCTTGATGGCTTCCGCGAGGGGCGTGGATCCAAACTCATTGGAGACGTCCACCTTCGCCTTCTTGGCGATTAGGGCATCAATTAGCTCGTAATCGACCCGGTAGACCGCCCAGTGTAGCGGACGAGTGCCGTCGGGTTGCGGCTCATTCACATCTGCGCCGGCGCGAATCTTATCGAGCGCCGCCTTGCGGTTTCCCGTTTGAATGAGATTCGCAAGAGAATCCTTTTGGGCCTGCTGCGCCCACATCGGCGCGGCAACGATCACAAAGAAAACGGCGAGAATCGAGCGTTTCACACTTTCCTCCCTAGACAACATTCGGGTCCAGCTTGTCATGATGAGCCCAAAGACCCTTGGCCGCGTCATACAAGAACTTTTCCGGATCTTTCCAGGTTCGCGGGAGACCCTTCATCACGCCAGCCTCCAACATGTCCTTGGGACCGTCGCCTTCCCGAACCTGTTTGAACAGCCGCGCCCGAACCTCTTCCATCACGTCGCGCTCGGCC
>Ga0207711_10002443_pt1 | contig 16583 bp, 21 predicted proteins | sample KBSS34metaG_FD_184401 | JGI IMG/M metagenome (GOLD analysis project Ga0207711, IMG submission 184401) | Switchgrass rhizosphere microbial communities from Kellogg Biological Station, Michigan, USA - KBS S3-4 metaG (SPAdes) (version 2) | ecosystem: Host-associated > Plants > Roots > Rhizosphere...
GACCTCGCGCTGGATGAGGGCATCGGGGTGTGCGGCAAGGGCGGGCAGAGTGTTCCCGCCGGCGTTGGCCAGCCAACGCTGCTGATCGACGGCCTGACCGTCGGAGGCACGGCCGCTTGAGCTCGGACTGGCGCGCGGACGTTCTCAAATTCTGGTTCGGACTCAGCTTTGACGATTGGTGGGGCGGCGAGCCGGAACTCGATCATCGGATCCGTGAGACCTTTCTCAAGCTATGGGCCGACAAGCGCCAACTCCCGGCCGAAAGCTTCCTTGGCGACCCGCTGACCGCGCTCGCGGCGGTGATTCTGTTCGACCAGTTCCCGCGTAACATGTTCCGCGGCCACGCCGACCAATTCTCGACTGACCATTTAGCGCGGGCCATTGCCGAGGCCGCGGTCGATGCCGGGCTCGACGACGAGCTCGAACCGCGCGAGCGACAGTTCCTCTACATGCCGTTCCAGCACAGCGAGGATCTGGAGGACCAGAACCAGAGCGTCCTGCTGTTCACCCGCCTCGGCGAGGCCGAGCAGCTTGGCTACGCGAAGAAGCACCGCGATGTAATCGCCCGCTTCGGGCGCTTCCCGCACCGCAACGCGATGCTCGGGCGCGCGCCGCGACCGGACGAAATCGCAGCTGGCGATGTGTTCCCCTGGTGAGCGGGCTGGTTGAGGTTGCGACCTTCACGACGCGCGTCGAGGCCGACCTTGCTCGCCTCTACCTCGAAAGCGAGGGCGTCGGCGCCGTGCTGTTCGATACCGAAACCAGCAATTTTTATGGGTTCTTTGGAGCCCTCTTCATGCCCGTCCGGCTGATGGTGCTTGATGAAGATCTCGACCTTGCCCGCACCTTGCTGGCCAAGGATTACGACACCTAGAGCAGGTGGGCGATCGGCGCGACGTTGAAGCCCGCTTCGGTCACACGTTGCTCGATCTCCTCGCGCGCAACTCCAGCCTCGTGCATCGTCAGTGCCAGGGCGAGCGCCGAGCGCGTGCCCGAGCGACAGAAGGCCAGCAATTTGCCATCGCCCGCCTCGCGCAGGGCTTCCTTCATCGCATCGACATCGGCCGGGCCGATGCCGCGGAGGATGGGCACGAAGCGGTAGGCGATCCCCGCTTGTTCGGCGGCACGCTCGATGTCCGCGGCAGGCGGCTGGTCGGCGTCCTCGCCATCGGGCCGGTTGTTGACCAGCATGGTAACGCCATGCTGGGCCGCCAGCCCGGCGATCTCTTCGGGGCGGATTTGGCCGCTGACCAGAGTTCGATCGTCGAGCTGGCGGATCATGTGCTTAGCGACCGCGCTCGGTGGGCGACGGAGCCGCCGCCGGCGGGGGTGGCGGGGCAGCAGCTGGCGTAGCGGCGGTGCCGCCCGACAGGCCGTAATAATCGAGATACGGCTGGATCTGCGGATCGTGACCGGCAAACGACCGGTACATTTCGGCATAATCCTCGGTGTTGCCGCGCGACAGGACCATGTCGCGGAAGCGCTGGCCGTTGGCGCGGGTCAGGCCGCCATGACTCTCGAACCAGTTGAACGCGTCCTGCCCGAGCATCCGGGTCCACGGGTAGGCATAATAACCAGCCGAATAACCGTTGCTCCAGATGTGGAGGAAGTAGCTCGAGCGATAGCGCGACGGCACGTCGGCGGTGTCGTAACCGCTCTTCGCCAGGGCATCAGCCTCGAACCGGTCGACATCCTGCAGCGGCGCGTCGGCGCCGAGCGAATGCCAGTCGAGATCGAGGTGCGCGGCCTCGAGCACTTCGCCGACTTCATAGCCCTGGTTGAAGGTCCGCGCGCTCATGATCTTGTCGACCAGCTCCTGCGGGATCTGCTGACCGGTCTGATAATGAACGGCGTAATGCGGGAGCACTTTGGGATCGAGCGCCCAATTCTCGTTGAATTGCGACGGGAACTCGACGAAGTCGCGGGCGACGTTCGTACCCTGCAGCGTCGGGTAGGTCTGTGCCGCGAACATGCCGTGGAGCGCGTGGCCGAACTCGTGGAACATCGTCGTCACGTCATCGAAGGTGATCAGCGCGGGCTGGCCCGGCGCGGGCTTGGTGAAGTTCTCGACGTTGAACACGACCGGCTTAGTGCCGCGCAAATAGGACTGGTTGACGAGGTTCGACATCCACGCGCCGCCCGACTTGTTGTCGCGCTTCCACGGGTCGATCATGAAGATCGCAAGCTGCTTTCCGTCCTGGTCGTGAACTTCGAACACCCGCATGTCGGGGCTCCAGGTCGGGATGTCCTTCCGTTCGCTAAAGGTCAGGCCGTAAAGCTGGTTGGCGGCGTAGAAGACGCCGTCGGTGAGCACCTTGTTGAACTCGAAGTACGGCTTCACCGCATCGCTATCGAGCGCGAACCGTTGCTTGCGAATCTGCTCGGCGTAGAGGTTCCAGTCGGCCGGACCCGCCTTGAAGCCGCCACCCTGAGCGTCGACCTGCTTCTGGATGTCGGCGGCTTCGATGTGCTGCTTGGCGGAAACGGCGGGCGCCAGACGATCAAGGAAGCCGATCGCGGTCTCGCGGTTCTTCGCCATCTGGTCGTAGAGCGTGTAGTCGGCCCAGTTCGAATAACCGAACAGCGCAGCCTTCTTCGCGCGCAGGCTGGCGATCTCGCGGATCAAATTGCGGGTATCGTTGGCATCGCCGCGCTCAGCGCGGGTCCACCCGGCGTTGAACAGCTTCTGGCGCGTGTCGCGGTTGGTCAATGATTCGAGTGATGGTTGCTGGGTCGTATTTTGCAGGGGCAGCAGATACCCATCGAGCTTGCGCGCCTTGGCCGCCTCGGCAGCCGACGCGATTTGCGCGTCGGTCAGACCGGCGAGCGCGGCTTTGTCGGTGACGTGCAGTCCGCCGGCCTTGGCTGCGGCGAGCAGCTTTTGACCGAAGTCGGTTTGCAGCGCGCTCAGGCGCTGGTTCAGAGCCTTGAGCTGGGTTTGCTTGTCCGCGGGAAGCTCCGCACCGGCGTGCTGGAATTGTTTGTAATAGACGTCGAGCAGCTTGGCCTGCTCGGGCTTGAGGCTGAGTTGTGCCTGGCGGTCGTGGAGCGATTTCACCCGGGCGAACAGCTTGGCATTCAAAAAGATGAAATCGTTGTGCGCGGCATAGAGCGGCGAGGTCTTGGTGTCGGTCGCTTGCAGCGTGTCATTGGTGTTGGCACCGTTGACCGCGTTGAACGCGAGCCCGGCGCGCTCGAGCAGCAGGCCCGAACGCTCCAGTGGGACCAACGTGTTATTGAACGTCGGTGCGGCCGGATTGTTGGCGATCGCCATCACTTCGCGCTTCTGCTGCGCCATTCCGGCGAGGATCGCGGGGAGATAATCGCTGTCCTTGATCTTCGAAAAGTCCGGGGTCTGCAGGGTCAGTGTGCTCGGCTGAGCAAACGGATTGGACGCAGGCAAAGTTGCCGCTGAAGCGGCCGTACGCGGAGCGGCTGCTGCCGGGACGGAGGCGACGACCGCAAGGGCTGCGGTCGCAAGAAGAATGTTGCGGATCATCGTGTTTCCCAGGGTTGTTTGGAATTCGGTCAAAGCGCTCTTCAACCGAGTCGCGAATTACGCAAGCCTGAATTCTGCCAACGGCGGACGTTCGAACCCTATTCGGCCGCTTCTGCAGTCTCTTCGAGCACCTGCTCGGCGGCCTGGCGGTACCACAGGTCGGCATAGAGCCCATCTTTGTCGAGCAGCTCTTCATGCTTGCCGCGTTCGGCGACGCGCCCCCCGTCGAGGACGACGATCTGGTCGGCGTTGACGATAGTCGACAGGCGATGGGCGATCATGATCGTGGTGCGACTTTGCGCGACCCGGTCGAGCGTCTCCTGGATCGCCTGCTCGGTCCGGCTGTCGAGTGCCGAAGTTGCCTCGTCGAGGACCAGCAACGGCGGATTCTTGACCAAGGTCCGGGCGATCGCGACGCGCTGCTTCTCACCACCCGACAATTTGAGTCCTCGCTCGCCGACCATCGAATCATAACCGTCGGGAAGCGCCGCGATGAAGCCGTCGATAGCCGCGCCCCGCGCAGCACCTTCGACGTCATCCATCGATGCGCCGCCGCGGCCGTAGGCGATATTGTAGCCGATGGTATCGTTGAACAGCACCGTGTCCTGCGGGACGATACCGATCGCCGCGCGCAGGCTCTTTTGCGAAACTGCGGCGATGTCCTGACCGTCGATCGTAATCCGGCCGGCGGTGGGATCGTAGAAGCGGTAGAGCAAGCGGGCGATAGTCGACTTGCCGGCACCCGACGGGCCGACGATCGCGCAACTCGTCCCGGGCGGTATGTCGAGATCCAGCCCTTTCAGGATTTCGCGCGCGGGCTCGTAACCGAACCGGAGGTCTTCGAAGCGGATATGGCCGCGGTTAACCGTGAGGTCGGGTGCGCCTGGCTGATCGATGACCTCGGCGGGCGTGTCGAGCAGGTTCCACATGGCCTCCATGTCGATCAGCCCCTGGCGGATCGAGCGATAGACCCAGCCGAGCATGTCGAGCGGCCGGAACAGCTGCATCAAGAGCGAATTGACGAGGACCACGTCGCCCGGCGTGAAGCGGCCCTGGCTCCAGCCCCAGACGGTGAAGATCATCGCCCCGGCCATCATCAGATTGGTAATGAATGACTGCCCGATGTTGAGCCAGGCCAGCGAGACTTCGTTGCGCGTGGCGGCCCGGGCAAACGCGCCGACCGCGTCGTCGTAGCGCTTCACCTCGCGCTCTTCGGCGCCGAAATATTTCACCGTTTCGTAATTGAGCAGCGAGTCGACCGCGCGGCCGATCGCCTTGTTGTCGACATCGTTCATTTGCCGCTGGAGCTGCGCGCGCCAGTCGGTCACCTTGCGCGTGAAGGCGATGTAGATGGCCACGATCGCGAGGGTCGCAGCGACCAAACCGGCGCCGAACTTGACGAAGAAAATGATGCAGATCGCGCCCAGTTCGATGATCGTCGGACCGATGTTAAACAGCAGGAAATAGAGCATCATGTCGATGCTCTTGGTGCCGCGCTCGACGACCTTGGTCAGCGATCCGGTGCGCCGTTCGAGATGGAAGCGAAGGCTGAGATCATGGACGTGGCGAAAGACTGTGGCGGCAAGCTTCCGCGCAGCCTGCTGCCCAACCTTTTCGAACAAAGCATTGCGCAGGTTGTCGGACAGCACGCCAGCAAAGCGGGCGGTGGCATAGCCCGCAACTAGGCCGGCCACGACTCCGAACGCGGCGCGATGGCTCGACATGCCATCAATCACCGCTTTGTAGGCGAATGGCATCAGGAGCACTGCGGCCTTCCCCGCGAGCACCAGAACGACCGCGGCGATAACCCGCACCTTGAGTTCGGTCTCGCCTTTCGGCCACAGCATCGGCAGGAAGCGCCACAGCGCCCGGAAGCCGCTGCTCGGTTTGGCTGGTGCTGTTGTGGAGTCCGCCATCTAGTCCCTAAGTAGGTGTCGTGAGCACGGGCCGCAAACGCGGCATCCTTATTGGAATGGAAGGAGCAGTCCGATGGCTCAGAAAAGCAGGACCAAACCTGCCGGCCGCGACAAGGGCGGGAACAAGCGCTCCAAGGCTGGTGAGCACACCCAGGCCACGACGGAAGACTTCGACCGTGAGAACATGGGCATCGCAGCGAAAGAGTAAAGCGCTGTTCCGATCGGAATTGACGGTTAGCTGCGCGCGCCGATAGGCGCGCAAGCGGTGGAGCAAGATCAAAACATTCACGGAGCGTTGGCCGCTTTCCAACAAGGCGATCTCGATCGTGCCCGGGCGCTTGCCGAAGCGCAGTTGGCGAAGGAGCCCAACCTCCCGGTGCTGCAGCACTTGCTGGGCCTGATCGAATGCCGGCAGGGTGACGTCGAAGGCGGGGTTCTCTGGTTGCGGCGGGCCGCGGAAGGCGACCCGGACAACACCCCTTATCGCGTGATGCTGGCGCGGGCCCTGATCGATAGCGGGCGTCATGCGCAGGCCCTCGACACGGCGGGCCGGCCCACCGGAACCAGGCCGGCGGACCTTGCGCTGTGGCACGCCCGGGCCGAAGCCGCGCAGGCCGTGTCCGATCATGCCAACGCTGCCGAGGGTTGGCAGAGCCTGGCCGCCGCGCGCCCCGGCGACTGGCGCGCATGGGCAAACTATGGCGACGCTCTTGCCGGGCTCGATCGATGGCCCGAAGCCGTCAGTGCGCTCCGCAAAGCATGGCTGCTCAATCCGACCGAACGCACCTTGTGGCGGAACTTCGCTTCGGCGCTCGCCCGCGCTGGTTCCTACGAGGAAGCGGCCGATCAGCTCGAGGCAATGATCGACGCATGGCCCGATGATACCGACACCCGACTTACCTTTGCACAGCTTCTGGCCGATCTCGGACGTCAGGAAGAGTCGATGACGCAGCTCGATCGCGTCGCCGAGATCTCAGCGGGCGACGCAACTTTGGGTCGGGGTGACACGGGGCTAATCCGTATCGTCCTTGGCGACAGTGGGTCGGATAGTGCCGCGGTTTCAGGCGATAAGATGCCGCGTCTGCGCGAGCTTGCTCAACTGCTCGAGCGAACCAACCGAATAGAGGCCTTGCGCAATCTGCTTGATGAGGCCGACGCGATCGGCCTTTCGCGCGAGTTGCTGGGCTACCCGGCGGCGGCCGTGGCACTCCGCGACGGCGATAGTCTCGAGGCGCAGCGGTTGTTGATGCTCGACACCAAGACGTTCCCGGCTCGCCGGCATCGTCTGATGGCGAAAATCCTTGATGCACTTGACGATGCCGAAGGCGCGTTTGCAGCGGCTGAGATGATGAACCGCTCGACCGACGACTTCGACGGCTGGGTTCGGCGGGGCGTTGAATATCGACGAGGAGCCCGCGCGCTCGCCAAGATTGTTAGCCCCGAATGGGCTGCGACGTTGAATCCGATCGAACCAGGTTCGCGCCGGGCGCCGGTCTTCCTGGTCGGCTTTCCGCGTTCGGGAACGACCCTGCTGGATACATTTCTCAGGGGCCACCCGGACGTGGAGGTGATCGAAGAGCACCATATGCTCGACACGGCTAAAACCGTGCTCGGCGACAGTGCACAACTTCCGCTTCGATCAATTGAGCAACTGAAAGATGCCCGAGACACCTATTTTGCCGAGCTTGATCGTCACGCTGACAAGGACTTTTCCGGGGTGGTCGTCGACAAGCTGCCGCTCAACATGCTCGGCCTTCCGGTAATCTACAGTTTGTTTCCCAAGGCTCGCATCATCTTCGCGCAGCGGCACCCGTGCGACGCGGTGCTGAGCGGCTTCATGCAAAGTTTCGCTCTCAATGATGCGATGGCCTGTTTTCTTACAATCGAGGGTAGCGCCGATCTCTACGATGCGGCGATGACGTTGTTCATGCGCAGCCGCGACGCGCTGCCGCTCGCGACCCATACTTTGGTTTACGAGGAGATGGTGACCGATCCGGAGCGGGCACTAAGGCCCCTGATCGAGTTCCTCGGCCTTGCGTGGCGAGCCGAATTGCTCGACCACCAAGCCACCGCCAAAGCGCGCGGGGCGATCAGCACGCCGAGCTATGATCAGGTCATCCAGCCACTGAACCGGGCGCCGAGCGGGCGCTGGCACCGCTATGAAGAGCAGCTCGAGCCGGTCTTGCCGGTCTTGCTGCCGTGGGCCGAGCGGCTCGGATACACCGACTGACCGGAATTGGACTACATTTGTAGCGCGGTGTCCAATTCCGGACAGAGTTGATGGGCGGACCGCTCAATTCCATTGGCGATTTCTGCTAACAGGCGGTGAAATCGACCAGCTGTTTTTGCTGGTTGCCCGCGACAGCCATTGAAAAGTCACGACTTTTCCAAATTGGCACGATCCCTGCAATGTATGCTGCGTGGCCCGATGGTCGGGTCGCACGACAAAATTAAGGGGACGCAAAATGTTCATGTCTTTCACCTCGACGCGCAATGCCGCCACCGCTCTTGCTGGCGCATTCATCACCGCGCTTCTGTTCGTCTCGGCCGCCACCTCGCTGCCGATCGCTTAAAGAACTTCAACTCAAGGAAACCGCAATGAACGGACGTTTCCTGATCAACCGGCGCGACGCCAAGGTCATGGGCGTCGCTGCCGGCCTCGCCGACTATACCGGGATCGACCCGCTGCTTATCCGCCTGGCGCTGATCGGCGCTACCCTGGTGACTGGCCCGGTTATCGTCCTATTCTATCTTTTGGCTGGCTGGCTCGCGCCTCAGCATTGATCTCCCTGTCCCCAAGCGGCTGGCGGCTCATTGGCCGCTCCGCTAGGAGGGCGCAAAGGAGACTCGCCGATGCGCATTGCCCTGATCGCCCTCGCCCTCACCAGCCTGATATCGATGCCGGCCTCAGCCGCACTACCGCTCGGCGCCAAGGCGCCCGATTTCACCACAACGGGAGCGGTTGGCGGCAAGCCCTTCAAGCTTCATCTCGCCGATCAGCTGAAAAAGGGCCCAGTGGTCCTCTATTTTTTCCCGAAGGCATTCACCAGCGGCTGCACGGCTGAAGCGCACGCCTTCAGCGACAGCATCGCCGACTTCAAAAAGGCCGGCGCTCAAGTTGTTGGCATGTCGGCCGATGACTTGCCGACGCTCAAGAAATTCTCGGTCGAGGAATGCCGCAGCGCTTTCCCGGTCGCAACCGCGACTACGGAAACGCAGAAGGCTTATGATGTCGCCTGGGCGGCGCATCCGGGCCTCACGACGCGCACGTCCTACGTCATCGACCGCAAGGGCAAGATCGTAATGGTCCACGACGATCTGGATTTCAGCAAGCACGTCGCCAAGACGCTCGATGCGGTGAAAACGCTCAAGCATTAATTCGCGCAGCTCAACCTTGCTCCTGACGGAACCGTTGCGTCCGCCATGCGCTTTGCGTCGGCTTGTTTTATAAACTCAGGGGACTTTTCATGAAGATCACCACCACGCTCATGCTTGCCGCCGGCTTGACCGCCCTCGCTGCTTGCAATCAGAGCCCCAAGGAAAACGTTGCGGACAACATCGAGGCGAACGCCGAGAATACCGCTGACAACATCGAAGCCAATGCTTCAAATGTTGCTGACAATATCGAGGCAAATGCCGACAACACCGCTGATGCAGTACGCGCCGCTGGCGACAACAAGGCCGATGCTGTGCGCGCCGATGCGGATACCAATACCGCGAACAAGAATTAATTCTTCGCGCGACTACGAGTCGATGAAATGGGGCGTCCGGTTATCCGGGCGCCCCATTTTTCTGCTCGCACCAACTCTAATAAGGTTAATCTAAGTCATTGTTCGGACTCGCTTCATCCCGGTAGCGTAACGGTTCGCCGTTCATCGTTTATTTACCATTTACCTTAAGCTTCCGCTTCTGCGGCTTCCGTGTTCCCCTTTGCATGGGGTTACCGGCGACGAGCCGCGGAGGGGGATAGATGCAACACCCATTGTTGGTGCGGATGCTACTCGGAGGAGCCGGCTTGGCCGGCTGCATCGCACTTCTGTCGGGCGCCGCCCGTGCGGCAGAGAACGCCGACTTTGCCCAGCGACCGATCATCGTCAACGGCGCGGTCCGGGCGATTGCACCTAGCCTGTTTGGAACGGTAACCCTGCCGATCCGGCCGAACCGCTATCTCGACGACTGGGAGCGGGCGCGGCGCGACGACTCGACCGACCCGGCGATGCGCATGCTGGTTGCGCCGGCGCGTGGGCTCACCCCGGAACAGCAGATTTTCTACATTCAAGCGGCCGTGACCCGGCAGATCCATTGGCGCTCCGATGCGACGGAATGGGGCTACCACGATTATTGGGCGAGTGCCGCGGAGACTCTGCAGCACGGCTTTGGCGATGAGGAAGATCGCGCAATCGTCAAGATGCAGGCCCTGCGCACCCTCGGCTTTCCGACCCGCGACCTTTACCTGACCATGGGCACCGACAAGGTCGGTGGACCGATCATCGTGTTCATTGCCCGCCTCAACGGCCGGTACTTCGTTCTCGATGATACCGGAGGGGCGCCGTATACGACCGATCACCGGCCGGAGTTCACGCCGTCGCTGACCTTCGGCTACGGTGGTTTCTGGATCCACGGCTACCCGGTCGCCTCGCGTGCACCGCAGATCCGTACGGCCGCAGCGGCAGTCGCGGCCGCAGCTCACTAGGCCTGGACGTAAACCCAGGCGGAACGTCCCGACTCGAGCGATTGTTCGACACGCGCATAAGCGTCGGTTTCGTAGGCGTCGGTCGCGGCCAGCTCGGATTCACTGAGCAGGTACACGATGCCTGGAACGCGATCGTCGGGATTGCCGCTGGCCACAGCGATCATGTGCACCTTTTCGCCACTCACCCGGACGACATCGGGATCGGTGATTTCAACGGGGATCAAGCGATAGCCGCGTAGCGCATCCGCTTCGCCCGCGAGCAGGCGGCCGTAATTCGCCAGCTGGACGTCGGGTTGCCGCAACGTTCCGTACGAAAACAAGGCGTGACTCACTCGCCGTCGGGCGCGTTGAGACTGCTCTGCTGCCGCTTGGGTAGGTCAGGGTGCAGGGTTTCCCAGTCGATCTTGTGCTCGAGCCAGATCTCGACCGTCGGCGGATAGAGGCCGGGCTCGTCGAGCGTCCCGGTGGTGATGTCCATATGGTCGGGGCGCGATGACCGGCGATACCCAACCAGGCTGCCGCAATCATGGCAGAACAGCCATTCCAGGCCGGGCGATGAAGAATAAGCTGCGGGAAAGCCGGACGACCAATGAAAGGCGTTCTTGTCGAATACCGCCCAGGCGACGTTGGTGCCGCCGCTGGCGCGACGACAGGAACGGCAGTGGCACAGGGTCGTCGCCACTGCTTCACCGCTGACGCGATAGCGGATCGCGCCACATAGGCATCCGCCGTCGGAATGCTTCATCGCTTTATGTGGCGCCTAGCCTGCCTTTTTTGCAAGCGGTTGAATTAGCGAAGGGCATGCCGGGCGGACACACGTGCCCGCCCGGTCTATTGAATTAGCGAACCTGGACCCGGACCACCGGCCGCACCAAATGGCGCGCGAGTGGCGTATATTTCAGGCGGATCGCAGTAACGTCGCGACGGTTGCCAGCGAGATCGATGTTACGAGTGCACGTCCCCGCACGGAGCACCTGCCGCACAGCGACGTCCTGATGGCCGCCGTTGCGAAAGCGGACATCGAAGTCGCGCATCTGGATCGGACCGCCGAACACGCACAGGCGCAGCTGCCGCGAACGCGCGGTGCCCGGAACGCGGATGGTGTCAGTGTCGTGTCCGTTGACCGTTGTATACGCGACGGTGTGCCAGCTGGCGTTCCAGCGCTGGGCGTCCGCCGGCACGGCTGTCGAAAGTGACGCCGCCGCACCAGCTGCGGCAAGAATCAAGGTGCGTTTCATTGGCCTTCTCCTTTGAACGTGAGTTGACGAATAAAGGCTAGGCGGGGTTCCGTGTTTTTCGCCTGAACCGTCCGTTCACTGCGGCTCAAGCTCGTGAACCTGGGGCCAAGTCGCAGCCGACCGCCTTAGAATCGAGTCGCGGAAGCGTGATCTGGAGTTAATTTCAAGGCCATGACTCAGCCTTCGCCAGCTTATGAGTTTATCTTTTTTATCAATGACTTAACTGAAGCAGCATTTCGTCGGACAAAACCCACCGACCAACGATAATCTGCGACCCGATCGGGCCTTGGCTGGTTGGTCCGTCATGATGAACATGAAACCGCTTTATGCACGAGCCGGCGCTTCCGCGATTGCCGCGGTTTTGGCGCTTTCTTCAACCCCAGTAGTGGCGCAAGAGGCGCCCGCTTCCTCCGAGCCAGCACCGGTGACGACCAGTACGCCGGCGCCGACCCCGGATGTCGCCCCTATCACCACCGTTACGCCCGATCCGCTGGCGCCGGTTAAGATTGAATCGACCACGCCCAAGACTGCTACGCCCAAAGCCAAGACCACAAGTGTGCATGCTGCGCCTCCAAAGAAGGTCGCCGCGGCACCGGCCCGTAGTACGGCCAGCGCGCCTGCCCAGCGGCCCGCGTCGTCGCCCGCGACGGCCACGGCAGTTCCCCTGCCTCCCCCAGTCTCGGCTCCGACGGTGGTTGAACCCGAGCCTGTAGCAACACCGGCGCCACCCGTTGCCCAGCGCAACGCTGACAACCTCGACACGATGATGGAATTCGGTGGCGGTGCCCTGGCGCTCCTCCTCCTTGGCGGCGGCGCAGCGCTTGCCCTCAGACGCAGCCGGAGGCGCGAAGACGAGGATATGGCTTTTGCCGATGAATCATTCGAGCCCGAGCCCGTCGTCGCCGAGCCCGACCTTGCGGCTGCACCGCAGCACGATCCGATCTTCGACAACCAGCCAGCGGTTTACGCACCCTCGGCGTCGGCCTTCGGTTGGGGCAATACCCACCCAACGGAGCAGCCTTCCGACGACGAATCGGACCGTCGTCCGGGCGAAACCTGGGTTGAGCGGGCGTATCGCGGCCCGACCCCGGCGAATCCCTCGGTGTCGCTAAAAGCGCGGCTCAAGCGCGCGGTGTTTTTCGACAAGCGCGAACGGGAAGTGGCGGCCGGTACGGCTGTCGCGGTTGAGCCCGGTGCGGGCCTGCCTGACAATCTCGACGATTCGACGGACGCGCAGGGCCGCAACCTCGAAGTCGCTTGATCGCCTGATTCACTGATGAAACCGCCGTTCGGGGATACTCGGGCGGCGGTTTCTGGTTTTTTCTGATCAAAGCGTCCGCGCAGTTAACCTTTTCTAAGATTCAGCGGCTCACAACCATTCGCAAGCACGAGCGGGGAGAGACGAATGGGTGCGCCCAAGTCAGATATGGCAGCTGCCGACCAACCGGCGGCGGAAAGCCTGTTGAGCGCGTTCAAGACGATCGAACCGTCGGAGCGGCGCAAGCATGCCAGCGTACTCAACTATTGGCTGTCGATTCGCGGTGACAAGGAATTCCCGCCGCTGCACGATCTCGATCCTCTCGAGATCTCCGATGCCGCTCCCTGTTCGATCCTGCTCGAGCTCATCAGCGGCGGGCATGATGCCGAAATCCGCCATCTCGGCGAAGCGTTGAAAGGCGAGGGGCAGGTTGAGCGAATGATCGACGCGCCGAGTCCGTCGATCCTCTCGAGCATCGCCAAGAAGCTACCGATCGTTGCGATCTCGCGCGATTTCCTAGCGTTTGAGGATGAATATTCGACTGCGGGCGGGACCACCCGGTGCTGGGTCACGTTGCTGCCGCTAAGCGCCGGCGGCGCCTGGGTCGATTATGTCTACGCATTCGTCAGCCTGGACGCAGTTCCGGCCGAAAAGCCCAAGGCGGCCAAGCCGACCAAGAAGGCTGCCGCCGATGAGCCCTTGCCCGAAGCCGACGCGCAGCAAGCCGAAGTCGAAGTCGAGCCAGCCGCCGAAACCATTCCCGAGCCGGTCGCCGAAGAAGGCCCGGACCAAGTTGTCGAAGATCCATCTGGCGCGATCGCCGAAGCGACTCCGGAGCCTGTTGCCGAAGAAGTTTCCGAACCAGTCGCCGACGAGGTCTCCGAACCAGTTGCCGACGAGGTCTCCGAACCAGTCGACGAAGAGGTCGCCGAACCGGTTGCGGAAATGCCGGCGGAGCCCATCGCCGAAATGCCGGAAGACGTCATCGAGGACGAGCCCGCGCCACGTCCGGCGTTCGCAAAGCTGTTCGACAAGCTGACCGGCGGCGGTGGTTATTACGGCCGGTCGGTGAAATTTGAGGCCGAGGAAGAAGAGCCGCCCGTCACCGCGCCCGAAGCGGTGATTGAGGACGAGCCGATCGAGCCAGTCGCCGAGCTCGAAGAAGTCGTCGAGGACGTCGTCGAACCCGAACCGGTCGCCGAGGCGGAACCGCCTGTAGCGGTCGTCGAGGAACCCGAATCGCCCGTGCCGCCGGCCGAGGAAGAACTCGTCCTTGAAGACACGCCTGACTCATCACTGGAAGCATCCAGTCCAGCATTGGAGGGATCGTTGCAAAGCAAACTCGCCGAAGTCCGGGCCAAGGCCGACGAAGCCCGGATGGCCAAACTCAAGGCCAATGTCGCGCTCTACGAAGGCCTTGGCGCGGCGTACGATTTCGCGCTCGATGCCGAAGACTCGCCCGAGCAATATCTGAAGCTGGTCGAAGCCCAGGGGCTGAAGATTCAGCTGCGCTCGCCCATGACACCGGTCGTCAAGCTCGCCTTCAACGGCCTTTGCGACGATGCGACCATCGCCCAGCTCGAGGCAGTTCTCGCCTGGGCGCTCGATCAGAACCTGCCGCGCGGCGGCCTGGCTGAGCGCATCGAAGCGGCGGGCGGAATTGCCCACATCCTGAGCGGGGAAACGCCGCCGGCTCGAGCCGACTAGCTGTCAGGCGTCGGATTTGGGCTTTGGCGGCGGCTGGTTCAGCCGCAGGCCCTCGACCACGGCATCGACCGCGCAACGACGCGACAGTTCGGCCAGCTTGGCGATGTTCGCGTCACCGGCCTGCCGCGCGAGCGACTGCGTCCGGCTGGCGATATTGCGCAAGTCGGTAATCGCGCTCTCGGGCAGCTGCTCATTTTCCTGTAGCAATTTGTCGAACACTGCGTCCGACAGCGGTTTGGTGAATTCGAGCCCAATATATTCCTGGCAGTGCCACACCACCCGGCAATATTGCGTCTCGAGCCCGGCCACGCTGAGCCAGATCCAGCTGTCTTCGGTGACCGACGACGGACATTCGATGCGGCAACCGTGGGTCGAAATGTCGATCACGCGCGCCTTTGCCCGGCTGCGGGTGCCGTCGCGCATGGTCGCCGTCAGACGCAGCGCAATACGGTCTGAGCGCCGCCGATCGGCCTGAAGTTGCACATGTTCGTTCATAGCGAGCTTTGGTCCTCGCCCCCTTTGTCCGCCGGACAAATGAATAAATGGTAGCTTTTGCGACGGGCAGAGCTGGACCCAGCGGCCCCATTTCAGTCGATGATCGCGGCGCCTTCCTCCTTGAGCCGTGCGAGGTTGTCGCGCATTTCCTGGAGTTGCTCGGGCGAGTGGCCTTGCCAGTCCGCGACCTCCCCGAGCACGCGGAGCGATTCGCTTGAGCGGTATGACGCGGCGCGGTTGCCCGGGAATTTCTTGTCGGTGAGGTTGGGATCATCCTCAAATTTTCCGGTCGGCTCGACGATATAGATGCGCCCCGGCGCGTCCCCCTGGGCGAGCTCGGCGCCCCAAGTGGCGGCTTCCAGCGTGGCGCTGAAATAGATGTGCTTCAGCGCTCGCTCGGCAAAGTTACTGCCAAAGCCCGGCGCAAGCAGGTCGCCCGGTTTCAAGTCCGCCTTGGTGCCATGGTAGAAAATCTGGTCGGCGGGCACGTCAACGGCATACATGCGATTTCTTCCTACTTACGACGATCCGCGTGGGCTGAGATGGCCATGGTGTCGCCGCCTAATGCGAGCAGACAGCCGTATTATTCTCCGCCGCCGAAATGCGCGAGAAATTGTCCTGCGAGGTGTTGATGACCACGCCCTCGGTGGTGCAGCGCCGGAGTTGGAACCGGACCTTGCGCGCGCGAAAATCCAACGAGACGCGACGGAACGTCGACAGGAGATCGGACCCGAGCAGCAGCGCCGGTTCGTTGGCGAGGCCGAACACCTTGAAGGGCGGGACGTCGGCAAAGGCGATCGGCACATCGCGGAACAGCACCGGGCCGAGTTGCAGCTCGTCAACCCGCGCAATCTGGAGCGTGGCCGGTACCCCGGTGACGCCGATCGCTTGGACCGTCGTCATCTTGGCTCGCCGACGGATTAACTTATCGCGCAGTGCGGAGTTGCCGATGCTGATTTCGGTGCCGGTATCGATCACCGCGTCGAGCCGGACACCCGACGCTTTGACCTCGGCCAGGATCAGTTGGCCGCGCTGACGCCGGGCAATGATGACAATATCGCCAGGCGCGAACTTCATCGGCTTGGCCGCGTCCTCGATCTTGATCAGATGCTTGTCGAAATCCATCATCAGCCGTTGCCGGACCAGCGCGTCGATCCCGACGAGGCCGTCGCCACCGAGGTCCATCTCGCGCAACGCCGGTAGTTCCAAGTCCTTGATGACGGTGGGCCCAAGAGTCAGTTCGTCGACTTTCACGCGATCGACGATGTTGCGGCTGGTCATGCCGTTCAAGGTGACCGGCGTCCCCAGCGGCAGTTCCAGATCGTGCGCGATGCGCAAGCCCACCGCCGACGTATCGGCGCCGCTATCGACAATGAAATGGAAGGGGCCGCGGCCATTGATCTTCACTTCGACGCTGAGCCGCGTGTCGATCTCGCGCGCTTTCAAATCGTCGCCGCCGATCGCCAACGTCGGGTCGAACACCGCGGGCGGCAGCGGCGGGAGGTTCGGGGCCGTGGCGGGGGCGGGCTTTGGCTTGTTGATCTTGGGCGGATCGACGGCGGCCAGGCCATCGCGCGCCGGGCCGGCGAGCATTACAGCGAACGCAAGGACCAGTGCGAAGCGCGGCGTGACCAAAAGCTTCTCCCCCAGACAGACGCATAGCAGGTTATCGTGAACAATGGCTGTCCCGCCATGGCTTATCGCCTTGTCACCCGCTTATTCGACCGACGACCCGCTTTTTGCGGGTGAACAGGCCCAAGCCGTCGAGGCTCAGCTT
>Ga0207711_10002445_pt1 | contig 16580 bp, 15 predicted proteins | sample KBSS34metaG_FD_184401 | JGI IMG/M metagenome (GOLD analysis project Ga0207711, IMG submission 184401) | Switchgrass rhizosphere microbial communities from Kellogg Biological Station, Michigan, USA - KBS S3-4 metaG (SPAdes) (version 2) | ecosystem: Host-associated > Plants > Roots > Rhizosphere...
TTTCGCCTTCCTCGCGATCTCGATAGCTCTGTTTGGGCTGGGCGCCGGCGGCGTCTTTTCGTACGTGGTTTCGGCGCGACCTGGCAATGTCTACCAGAAACTAGGCACGCTGGCGCTATCCGCAAGCCTCTCAGTATTGTTCGTCCTCTGGTTCATCCTGTCCAGGGAAAATAACGATATCCTGACGCTGGCAGGAGTCTATTTCGCGACCGCGATTCCATTTTTCCTGGCAGGCACCATCGTCTCGATTGCCATTTCCGAAGCCATCGAGCGCGTCCATCGGGCCTATTTCTTCGATCTGGCGGGCGCGGCCGTCGGCTGCCTCCTGCTGATCCTGTTCCTCGACGTTGCGGGCGGCCCGGGTGCTGTGATTGCCGCTGCCGCTGTCTACGCGATCGCGGCCGCGCTCTGGTACAACCAGGCCCGTCAGGACAGCCTGCGCATCGTGGCGGTTCTCGCCGCCCTGCTGATGGTGACGCTGCTGGTGGTCAACGGCAAGGTGCACTGGTTCGATGTCCGTTGGGCCAAAGGCGAGCGCATACCTGAAGAACGATTTTCGGCCTGGAACAGCTTTTCGCGCGTCGGCGTGATCGAACAGCACAACCCGGATGGAAGCCCTTACTGGCTGATCCGCATTGATGCCGATGCCGCCACCGGGATCGCGACCTATGATTGGGGCCGAGGCCTTGCGGAGCCCGATCGGGCGAACTTGCTTCGACAGGGTCAGGGACTCCCATATGCGATGCGTCCCGGCGCCAAGACCCTGATCATCGGTCCGGGCGGCGGCTACGACGTCTCACGAGCGCTCGCCTCCGGCAGTAAGGATGTCACTGCCGTCGAGATCAATCCGCTGATCGCCAACAAGATCATGCAGGATGTCATGGTGAAAGAGAACTACGGCATCTACCTGCGTCCCGAAGTTCACCTGCACGTCGAAGACGGGCGCTCCTTCGTGCGCAGCAGCACCGAGAAGTATCAAGTGCTGCAGGCGACGCTGGTCGACACCTGGGCATCCACCGCAGCGGGCGCGTTCGCGCTGTCTGAGAACAATCTCTACACTTCGGACGCCTTCTACGACTATCTATCGCACCTGACCGACGACGGCCTGCTGGTCTTTACGCGCTGGGGCTTCGAGCCGCCGCGCGAATCGCTGCGTCTGGTCTCGCTCGCCATGGACGCGCTGGGACGTCTGGGCGAACCGAACACTGCCGCTCATGTGATCGCCGTACGCGACGACGCCACCAAGCTCAACGGATGGGGCGCGCAGGACACGGTGCTCATCTCCCGCAAGCCGTTCTCGGCGGCCGATATCGAAAACGCCCGACGGCTCACTGCGGAGTCGCGCATGGACATTGTGTATGTGCCCGGCCAGCCTGCCGGCACATCAGTTAACAATGCCTTTGGCCAGCTTCTATCCAGCCCGAATCCGGTCGCTTTCTGGAACGATTATCAGTACGATGTTTCTCCGGTCGGCGATGACCGCCCGTTCTTCTTCTACACCGTCCAGCCGCGCGACCTGTGGAACTTCGTCCGCAACGCCAACCAACAAAGCGCGGACTACAAGATCAATCGCGCTGTTCCGCTGCTGTTCGGGCTGATGGGATTGAGTATCGTCGTGACCGGTCTGATCTTGGTTTTGCCCCGGCTTGTTCTGGGGAGCCGCCTTCCGAAGCAGAAGAACGTGGTGAAGTTCCTGTGGTATTTCCTGTGCCTGGGAGCCGGCTATATCCTGGTTCAAGTCGCGTTGATCCAGAAGTTCGTGCTGCTGCTGGGCCATCCGACGTACGCCTTGACCGTGATCGTCTTTTCCATGCTGGTGGCGAGCGGAGCCGGCAGCTACCTGAGCGGCCGCGTGGTTGCCGACGACGACACCCGGCTCATTTACATCCTGACCGCGGTCGCGCTGCTGGTTGGGATCCTGGCCTTCGTTTCTACCCCACTTGTCACCGCTGCGGCTGGTTGGCCGCTGCCGGCCAAGCTGATTCTGACCACGCTAGCCGTCGCCCCGGCCGCGCTGTTGATGGGCATGCCGTTCCCCAGCGGCCTGCGTCGCCTGGAAAGGCGCCATGCTCCGTCGGTGCGCTGGGCCTGGTCGCTCAATGCGGCCGCCAGCGTGCTCGGCTCAGCCAGCGCGATCTTCCTGGCCATCTACATCGGCTTGCGCTCGACCTTGTTGGTCGGCGCGGCGCTGTACGTGTGCGCGCTGCTAGTGATCCTGGCGACCCGCCAACGCCACGGCGACGTTGCGTAACAGTCCTGAGTGTTTCGCGCGCGCGATAGGTGACTCCTTGAAGCGTTCCCGAAACTCCTCCGGCGATAGCTTTGCGAGGGTGTCCAGCGTTACCGGCGAGCCTGCAAAATCGGGATCCGCCGTGACAGGCGCGCGCGAGTTCCACGGGCAGACATCCTGGCAGATATCGCAGCCGAAGACATGATCGCCCATGCCTGCATGGAGCTCCTCTGGAATCGGCCCCCGCAGCTCGATGGTGAGATATGAGATGCAGAGGCGCGAGTCTATCTGCCAGCCCTCTACCGAGGGCACTATTGCTTGAGTTGGGCATGCCTCGATGCAGCGCGTACAGCTACCACAGCGATCCGGCGGCGGTGATGCGGGCTCCAGATCCAGAGACGTTACGATCTCGCCCAGAAAGAACCAGGAACCCAGCGGCTCGTTAATCAGACAAGTGTTCTTGCCGATCCAACCCAGCCCCGCCAATCGCGCAAACGTCCGCTCCAGCAGGGGCGCGGTATCCACGCAGATCTTCCACTCGAAACTTTCGATCTCCAAAAGCCGCGCGACCATGCGCGCCAGCGCTTCGCGCATCGTTACGTGATAATCGCGGCCCCAGGCGTAGCGCGAGATGCGGGCGTCAGCCTCTGTTCTGGGAGGATCCGGTGTGTTGTATAGCTTGCCGACGCAGATGACGGACCGTCCACTCGGCAGCAGATTCCGCGCATCGCGCCGCATCTCTGCCCTGCGATCGGTCAGGTAGCGCATCTCGCCGGCCAGACCGTGTGCGACCCATTCTTCGTACCGCGCAAAATCGCCGGCGGGATCGACGGGAGCCACTCCCGCGAGCTCAAATCCGCACTCGAGCGCGATCTCCCGAACTCTATCCGCGCGCATAAGCCGAGTATCGGCGAGAATGGTAAGTTATGCAAGACGCTTTCCGGATCGGCCTGGTGCAAACCAGCTGCTCGCTCGATCCGAACGAAAATCTGGAAAAGACGCTCTGGAAGGTCCGCGAAGCCGCCGCGCGTGGGGCGCAGGTTATCTGTCTCCAGGAACTGTTCCGTTCGCAGTATTTTTGCCGCGAGGAGAATGCCGAGCTATTCGCGCTGGCGGAATCGATTCCCGGACCTTCGACGGAGGCCTTGGGTAAGCTGGCACGCGAGCTGAAGGTGGTCATTGTGGCCTCGTTGTTCGAGCGCCGGGCTGCCGGACTGTATCACAACACTGCTGCCGTACTCGGTCCAGATGGAGAAATCGCCGGATTGTACCGGAAAATGCACATTCCGGACGATCCTTTGTATTTCGAGAAGTACTATTTCACGCCCGGCGACCTCGGTTTCAATAGCATCGAGACGCCGCACGGCCGCCTGGGAGTCTTGGTCTGCTGGGATCAGTGGTATCCGGAAGGGGCCCGCATCGCGGCACTGTCAGGCGCGGACTTGCTGGTGTATCCCACTGCCATCGGTTGGCATCCTTCGGAAAAAGCACAGTATGGAGCCGCCCAATTGGACGCCTGGCGCACCATCCAGCGCTCGCATGCCATCGCGAACGGCATCTACGTTGCCGCTGTGAACCGCGTGGGCTATGAAGGACCGCCCGAGCATGGACTTGAGTTCTGGGGATCCTCTTTTGTAGCCGATCCCTTTGGACAGGTGATCGCGCAAGCGTCGTGCGACCAGGAAGAGATCCTAGTCGCCGAGTGCGATCCGCACCGCATGGAAGAAGTTCGCCGCAACTGGCCTTTCCTGCGCGACCGCCGCATAGATGCGTACGCTCCTATTCTGAAGCGATGGCTCGACAGATAACGGCTCGTAACACAAGTGCCTGGCGAATGCCCGCCGAGTGGGAGCCGCATGAAGCCACCTGGCTGGCATGGCCGCATGAGAAATCCGACTGGCCGGGAAAGTTCGCGCCGATCCCGTGGCTGTATGGGGAGATCGTGCGTCACCTGGCGCGCGTCGAGCGAGTCCGCATTCTGGTCCAGGATCGCGATGCCGAAGAGAACGTACGCAAGATTCTCAAGAAGTGCCACGTCGAGATGGCGGCGGTCGACTTCTTTCATCACCCGACCAATCGCAGTTGGACGCGCGACTATTGCCCGCTGTTCGTGAAGAGTCGAGCCGGGGAAGTCGCCGCCTCGCACTGGAAGTTCAATGGCTGGGCCAAGTACGACAACTGCCGTGACGATGCGCGCACTCCTGCGTTCATTGCCCGCAAGCTAAAACTGCCTCGTATCGAAACCGGACTGGTGCTCGAAGGCGGCCGCATCGACGTCAACGGGGCGGGGAAGCTGCTCACTACCGAGGAGTGCCTGCTTTCCGACGTCCAGGCGCGAAATCCCGGTCTCAGCCAGCGTGAGCTGGAAAGCGCATTTCACGATCACCTGGGTATCGACGAAGTCATTTGGCTCAATCGCGGCATTGCCGGTGACGATACGCATGGGCATATTGACGACCTGGCTCGCTTCACCGCCGCCAACACAATCGTGACGATGGTCGAGCCCGATAGATCGGACGTGAATCACGAGCCCCTGAAGGAAAATCTGGAGCGTCTGTACGCCCGCTCGCGAACCAGAAAAGATGTGCAGGTCCGTAGCATGAAGATGCCCGAGCCGGTGTATTTCGCCGGCCAGCGCCTGCCCGCGAGTTATGCGAATTTCTATATCGCTAACCGGCTGGTGCTGGTGCCGACCTTTGGCGATAAGAACGATGCGGACGCGCTAGCGACCCTGGGAGTCCTGTTTCGCGACCGTGCGGTGGTCGGAATCCCCTGCCGCGACCTGGTCCTCGGTCTGGGCACGCTGCACTGCATGACGCAACAACAGCCGCTCCTAACGTTGGACTTGTAGATGGTCTAGAAAATGAAGCTGACGCCCCCGCGCACCGCGCGGGGGGCATTGGTCAGCACGGCGTGCCCGCCGGCCGACTGAAGGGGAACATATCCCTGGGCGAGCAGGTTGCGCAGATCCACGGTCATCTCCAGGCGCATGCCGCCGATCGACGGCAGTGGCTGCCGGGCATAAACATTCCAGCCGACTTTTTGGTCGGTCTTTCCGGTCAACGATACATGGATCGGCATCAGGACGTTCGGGTCGGTCCAGCCATAGCTAGTCGCCAGATGGGTTTTAGTGACTGGCACGGCAGCATCGGCTTGCACCGTTACCCAGGGTCGGGGTGCGTTACGCACTCCGGAACGAAGGTCGTCCCCAGTGGCTACGGGTGCATCCGGCGATGGCTGCAGCTGCAGGGCGTCCGTGCGGCCCGCGGCTGCGGAGACTTCGACGCGATCGCCCAGCTTTTGCGTTACGGACGCGGAAAAGCCTATGCGGCGGTAGTCGCCTATATTGAATACGGTCCCACGCGACGACAGGTCGGGAAGCAGGTTGCCTGGATCCACCAGGCTCGAGTCTCCGGACATGAGAAACGCCCCGTTGGAAACCTCTTCGGCGTATACCGAGGCACGGTATGTGCGGGAGCCGTCTATCGCCTGATAACCGGCTTCGATCACCTTGTTCCGCTCCACCGTTGCCTGGTTGTCGCGGCGGGAGATGCGCTGCATTTGTCCCAGGGCTGCCAGGTCCTCGCTTAGGTTCTGGTTCTGATTGGAGCCGGCAGTGAGGAGTTCCACCGGTTGCGATCCCGCACTGACCGCCAGGCGCACGGCGCTATGATCGTCCAGATCGTAGGTCGCCCGAGCGAAGGGATTCACATGGTTGATCCGCCCAAACAGCGAGATCGATTCCAGGCTCACGCCATATTCCAAGTGGATGACGTCCAGGACTTCCATCCTGTCGTAGGAGGACAGCGAGGCGGTGCGCAGGGCCGGCGTGTTCGAACCGACTGATCCTGATCCCATCAGGCTGGGAAGGTAGATCTGGCGGACGGTAAGGGCCAACTGAGGACCTTCCCCGCTTTGATCGTCGCGCCGGTAGGTGGTCCGGAAACCAGCCGACGGAAACCCGCTGGCCGCGTAACCCACATTCCCACTGACGCGAATCTTCGACGTTCCGTTGACCGAAGTGGCCAGGACGAAGGCTGTTCCCAGATCCTGAGAAGTCCCGCTGAAGGGATCGCCGTCGCCAGCTGAAACTTTCACCAGAGCGCTGGTTTCCGAGAACAGAGATGCCATCGAGCTTCGGGAGGAACTAGTTTGCGGAAGCAGCCGAAGAACTGGCCGCGTCGCATGGGAAGTCTTCAGCACCCACTTCCAGGAATCGCTCATCAGTGCGCCTTCCGGGGAATTGAGGGGAACCAGCTCGATGGTACTCAGCGCGCTCGCCAACTGGATCTTCAGCAGACTCTCCGATCCGGCAAGAACCGAGATATTGCGCCGGAGCGCGGGCACGAAACTGGCCAGGCTCACACGGATGGAGTAGACATCGGGGGCCAGGCTATCGAAGACAAACTTTCCATCCTGGTTGCTTAAGCCACGGCGAAGCAACTCATCGTAGCGATTGTAAAGAGAAACGACCGCCCCCATCTGGACCACGCCGGTCGCGTTTCGAACTTCGCCAAGGATTTGTCCGGAGAGGACGGGAACGAAGAAAGCATCCGCATCAGCCGCGTGCAGCGCGGGTGTCAGGCCAACCATGCCTGCAATCAGGCCGAACTTAATAGCAAACTTCGGCAAGCTCTTGCCTCGGAGCCTTAAGCCGCGGATTCACGCCCGCAAGCCATAGCCCTATAGTACCGTAAACGTGGCGGTGGGGCTCAGCGTCTCATTCCGCCTCTTATCAATCACTTTCATCTTCAGCGTGTAATCGCCGGGCGCGAAATTCTGCAACGGCAATAATTTCTCTATGACCATCTGGGCCGCGCCGCCGGTAAGCTGAGTCAGATCCTCGCTGAAATCGAAAACCTTCTCGTTGGTGCCATTCCTGGTGACTTCGTATTGAACCTCTCCATCCGCCTTGTGGGTGAGTTGGTCCAGCTCGAAATTATAGACTTGCAGGTAGATACCGACCTTCTCATCGCGCCGGAACTTGCCATTTACGCGCGGGCGGACTTTGCTGGCCCCGATCACGAACTGCCCGGTCCCGATGCTGGTAGTTGGCAACTTTTCGATGGTGTCCGCCAGCACCAGAGAACTCATGGCCAGCTGGTCGTCATCAAACCGCGGTACATCCAGCCGCTGTTCCCATGTAGTGGTGTTGCCGCCGATGACGTCTTTCGCTGCTACCGTCAGCCGGTAGACGCCCGGCACCAGACTGATCTGTTTCTGGTAAATGGCCGAACCCTGCGTCGCCTGCTGCAGCATTTCCGCCGGAACGGGCGGAATGGAGACTACTTCTTCGATCGGGCGGATCACCCGCCGGTGGGTCATGGTCTCGATGTTGGCGAAGATGTTTACTGCCCCTTCCGCCACTCCATCTTTCTGCTTGTACTGCAGATCCTTGCGCTCAAACTGGATGGTCAGGTTGGTCAGCACAGTGGATCCCGTGATCGGGAAGTAATCCATCCGCACTTTCATGGGCAGCAGATTGTATTTGATGCTGGATTGAACCAGCGCTTCCAGGTCCTTGAACTTAACGGCCGGAGCCTTCTGCAAATTGGTGAACTGTTCCAGACGGGTGAACTGGTTCATTTTCGCCGGCAGTGGCTGGCTTCCGGTTCCCAGCAGCGTTCCGTCCGTGCGGTTGAAACGTTCGGATTTGTCGGCCAGGCCTAATTGCTCATAAAGCGTCAGACCGGCGCCGGGAACACGCGCCAGGGCGTCCTTCTCCGACGGATCCATGGTGATGTGATACTCATTCGTCATGGAGGGATCGACAAACTCGATGGTCACGTCCGATCCGCAGCATTCCAGGTACCGGTAACGCCATCTCTCATACGGGAAGAACGTGGTCTCGCCACCGCCTTCTTCGATATCCCGCGTACCGGGGCCGCCCGAAGTATGCGAGTCGTTCTCGTCTGGCGGGCCGAACTTGATGTAGATCTGGCCGCGGTCGGTTTTCCAGCCGGGCACACCGGAGGCGAAACGGTCATTGGCCCATGCGATCCGGCGGTAATGCTCTTCCTTGAATTCGTTTTCTTCGGTGTCGGGTGTAGGATCGCGGCGCAGCCAGAACTGCTCGATGAAGGCCTGCTTTTCGTCATCGGTCTGAAGCCGCTTGAACGCAGTCCGCTCTTCGTCGCTGATGATCCAGCGGACTTCCTCGTCCAGCCACTTTTTGTAGGGCGACTCCAGCTCTTTCCGGAGGCGGTCCTCCGCCTGACGCTTCTGCTTGTCCGTCATCGGCTTGGCGACGGTTTCTTTCTTTTGCTGATTCTTGTCCTGAGCCTTTTTGTCATCGGCCGCCCGGGACCCCACGACAAGAATAAAGACCGCAAGAATGCCGCAAAACGCGAGCAATACCCTAGACCGCATAGGTTTTTCCACCTGAGTAGATTCTACCCCTGTCTGGGGACGTGAGCAATGGGTAATAGGTTTCAACTGGATAGCTCATACTGAAGGGACGTTCCCTTGGTCGCTACCGCCATATTTCTGGGTACTTACGTGGTTTTGGCTCTGGGCCGTATGCCCGGTCTGCGGGTCGACCGGACGGGGGCTGCGATTATCGGCGCCAGCCTCATGGTGGCCACCAATGTCCTGTCCCTGGATGAGGCATATCAGGCCATCCATCTGGATACGATCGTCCTGCTGTTCGGCATGATGATCGTGGTGGCGAACCTGCGGCTTTCGGGATTCTTCAGCCTGGTGGCGGAATGGACCCTGGAGCACGCCCGTCACCCCATCACGCTCTTGGTCGCGACCGCCACTACCGCGGCGGTGCTGTCCGCGTTCTTTGTGAACGATACGGTGTGCCTGGTGATGGCGCCGCTGGTGGCCGAAGTCGTCGGGACGTTGAAGCGGAATATGGTTCCGTATCTGCTGGCGGTGGCCATGGGCTCGAATATCGGCAGTGTCGCGACGCTCACGGGGAATCCGCAGAACATGCTGATCGGCAGCTACTCGGGGATCGCGTACGGAACGTTCGCGCGCGCTTTGACTCCCGTGGCGGCGGCCGGCGTGGTGGTGTTGATCGTGGTCCTGGCGATGGTGTATCGCCGGGAATTCTCGGGCGGCACACGCGTAGATCCGGCTACACGAAATGTGCCTATCGACCGCCTGCTGCTAGCGAAGTCGCTGGCGGTGACGCTCGGTATGATCGTCTTTTTCTTTGCGGGCTGGCCCATCGCGAAGGTGGCGATCATCGCCGGCGCGCTGCTGTTGATCACCCGGCGCGTTCATCCCGAACAAATCTATGCGCAGGTGGATTGGTCCCTGCTGGTGCTGTTTGCGGGTTTGTTCATCGTCGTGGCGGGAATAGAGAAGAGTTCGCTGCAGCCGGATTTGGTGAGGTTCGCCGGGCAAGCGCATCTGGAAAACGGCGGTGTTCTGAGCGCGGTAGCGGCGGTGCTTTCGAATCTGGTGAGCAACGTCCCCGCCGTGCTGGTGTTCAAGCCTTTCATGGCGCATCTGCCCGATCCTATGCTGGGCTGGTTGCGTCTGGCGATGGCCTCGACGCTGGCTGGGAACGTGACGATTCTCGGATCGATCGCGAATCTGATTGTGGTCGAGCGCTCGCGCGGGGTCGCCGAGATCGGATTTTGGGAATACTCGCGCGCGGGGATTCCAGTGGGACTGATCACGATCGCAATGGGCGTCTGGATGCTGAGGTAAAGAGTGGGGTCGGCCTTTCAAGGCCGCAGCCGGGCTTCTGCCCGGCAAAATACTTGATGGAGCGCCGCCTGGAAAGCCGGCTGCAGGCTAAAAAGCCTGACCCCACTATCTAGGTTGCGTGTAACCTAGCTTCACCGCGCCCCTTGCGCGACGCCGCACGCCGCACTTGGACCTTCACCTCGATGCGCGAGCCGAGCCGGTTGATGATCGACATAAGGCGATCGACGGTGAACCGCCCCAGGTCTGCATTGCGAATACGCGAAAAGTCCGCCGCGGCGATGCCGGTTTGACTATGGGCCGCGCGCACGGTCAAGTCTTCCCGGTCGAGTGCCTTGATGATTTCTGCCGCCAGAATGGCCTTGAATTGCTCAGCGTCCGCGTTCTCGTGCCCGATGTCGCGGAACACGTTGCCGCTCCCTCGCACAAGTTCCAGCTTTTGGCTTTTCATCGCAACATCTCCTTTAATCTCTTCAAACGGTCCTTGACCAGATCGATTTCGCGCTGCGGCGTCTTGATCCCCTGAGTCGATTTCTTCTGGAATGCGTGCACGACCCAGATTTCGTCCGCAAGCTGCACCGCATAGAACACGCGGAACGCGTCGCCCTTAAACGGCAGTGCGATCTCGAACACGCCAGCGCCCAGCCCGCGCATGGGTTTTGCCACGTCGGCCTTGCCTCGCTCGGCGGCGATGCTTAGGGCTGCAAGACAGATAGATCTGGCCCCTTCCGGGAATCTCTCGAATTCCTTCAGTGCCGCCCTGATCCATGAAACGGGCCGTGTGTTTCGGGTCATTGGCCGTTTGCGATATCATCGCCCTCATGTTGTCATATTTGACAACATTTGTCAAGTAAATCTGGGCTCTGGGAACCCGATCAAGGTACGCAGCAGAACTTTTCGGGTTGCATTGAGGCCGGGCGAGCGCTCTTCAACCTCCTCCTCCACGATTCCGAACCAATCTCCGTACTTTAGAACCATCTGACACAGCCGTTTCGCGTCCGACCACTGGGCCTCGCCACCATTACTTTGAACGACCAAGCGATCACTGAGATGTCTCTTGGCAATCAACAGCGCGGCAGTTACCGCAATATCATAAGGCCGGAATCCTGTCTTGACAAATTCGCCGTACAATCCGTTTTCATGTGGATCTTCGCCAGACCCTAGCTCTTTCTTCCTGGCTAGAGCAAAGGTCCCATAACTACAGTGGCCGTTACAGCAACGGTGCTGGACCGTGACACCCCAACCATAAAAATCCCCCTCGATCGCGGTTGAATTTGGCCCTACCCCTTGCGCCTCCGGAGTGGGATACGGAATGATCAAGTCCTGGTTCTCGGGGTGTCCACAATCGCTGGCTCCGTTGAAACGAATCAGATCGTCCGTGATCGTTGGCATTCCTTTTCCGTCCCAGTCGGCCAGATCGACTCCCAGATCACTGAGGGGCAAAACTAGGCGTTCAAAGTCAGCTCGAATTGCGGCGAACGAATCTTGTGCGATGACTTGAGGCCGATCCCAGTAGTGCGTGTAGCCCATGTGGTGCGACTATGAGCTCGACTTAAACATTAAGCGCCGCTTTCACGCGATCGTAGGTCGTCTCGAGCGTCTCCTGCAACACGCGCGTCTCCGCCACCGTAGTCATGAAGCTGCCGTCCCCGATCCAGCGCGGCAGGACGTGCATGTGGATGTGTCCGGCGATGCCCGCGCCCGCCGATTCGCCTACATTCATCCCGATATTAAGACCATCCGGGCCGTACAACTGGCGCAGAGTTTTTTCCGCGCGCGCGGTCAGGCGCATCATCTCTTCGAGAGTGTCTTGCGGAGCCCCGGCGAGGGTCGCGATATGTTCGTACGGCACGACCATCAAGTGACCGGTCGTGTAGGGATACAGATTCAGGATCAGGAAATTGCGCTCCGCCCGGAGCACGATGTAATTATCGCGATCGTCGGTAGACGCCGCCTTTTCGCAGAAGATACAGCCGCCCTTGAGATCCGTGCCCTCCGGATGAGCGGATGACACGTAGCGGTACCGCCACGGCGTCCACAAACGGTCCATTTTTCTGGTGAAGGGTCCGGTTAGCTCGGTGCGCCCGTTCCGTTCTCCCCGTTCACCAGATCCTTCAGTTCCTTGCTTGGTTTGAAATAAGGAATCCGTTTTGCCGGCACGTCCACTCGCGCACCTGTCTTAGGATTCCGGCCGACGCGCGGCTGCCGCTGGCGTGTTCGAAAGCTTCCGAATCCCCGGATTTCAATCTTGTCCCCGCCTCGCAAGGATCGTACGACGCTGTCAAAAATAGCCTCGACGATCACCTCCGAATCCTTGCGGGTCATTTCCACGACGCGCGAGACCTCCTCGATCAATTCAGCCTTGGTCATTTGCTACCGGCCTTCCCCTTTGCCTTTTGTATTGATAACTTCTTCGATGGTCATGGTCGCGGCTGCGGCCTGGCGCTGGTAATCCTCCAGGCGAGTCCGCTCCTCGTCTTCCGCTACGGCGCGCAAGCTTAGTCCGATCTTCTTTTCGGCTTCGTTCATTTTCACGATCTTAAAATCGTACTCGTCACCAATGGGCAAGGGCGTATCGGCCGCTTCCCCCCGATCCGGCATCGCCGGAATTTCCGACTTATGACACAGCGCCTCCACCCCTGGCGCCAGCTCCACGAACACTCCAAACTGCGCTCCCCTGCAAACCCGGCCGCGCACCAGATCACCCACTTCGTGCGAGCGGAAGAAGCTCTCCCAGGAATCCGGCTGGAGCTGCTTCACGCCCAGCGACAGGCGCCGGTTAGGTGCATCGATATTCAAAATAACGGCCTGCATCACCTGGCCTTTTTTTACCACTTCGGACGGATGCTTTACGTGCTTGGTCCAGGAAAGATCGGAGACGTGAACCAGCCCGTCTACGCCTTCCTCGATTTCCAGAAACGCTCCAAAATCGGTCAGCTTCCGTACCCGGCCTTCCACTACGCTGCCGATGCTATAGCGGTCGCCTACCGTGGTCCAAGGGTCCGCTTCCAATTGCTTTATTCCTAGAGAGACACGGCGGTCTTTCTGTTTCACTTCCAGGACCACGGCTTCCACCTGATCGCCCACCTTGACCAGCTTGGTGGGGTGTTTCATGCGGCGGCTCCAGGTCATTTCCGAGATGTGGATCAAGCCTTCGACGCCCGGCTCGATCTCCACAAACGCCCCATAATCGGTGGTGGTCATCACCCTGCCGATCACGCGGCTTCCCGGCGGATAGCGATCCGTCAGGGACTCCCACGGATCGGGACGGAGCTGGCGGATACCCAGAGAAATTCGCTCTTTTTCACGATCGAATTTCAGGACCTTAACCGTAATTTCTTCGCCCACGTGGACCACGGCCGAGGGATGCCCCACTCGTCCATGCGACATATCGCTCACATGCAGCAGGCCGTCGATGCCGCCTAGGTCTACAAATGCGCCGTATTCGGTGAGATTCTTGACCACGCCCGGGACCACCGCGCCTTCGAACAAATGTTCCAGTGCATTGGCCTTGCGCGCTTTGAGATCCTCTTCGAGAGCCAGCTTGCGGGAGACGACTACGTTGCCTCGCCGCCGGTTCAGCTTGATGACCTTGACCGGGATGTCCTGCCCCACCAGCGAATCCATATCGTGGGAGGGCCGCACATCCACCTGCGAGCCGGGCATGAACGCGGGAACACCCACGTCCACCATCAGTCCGCCTTTGGTGCGTTCGGTGACGTGTCCCGAGATCAGGAGCTGTTCGCGCATGGCGCGTTCCAGCGTGTCCCAGACCCGCAAACGGGCGGCCCGCGAGTATGACAGCAGTACGTAGCCTTCCGGCTGCGGCCCGTGCCGGTCGATCATCACATCGATGGCGTCGCCCGCCTTGAACGCCACCGAGCCATCCGGCTGGCGCACCTGTTCGATGGGGACAACACCTTCGAGTTTGTACCCGACGTCTACAATGATTTCCGCGGGAGTGACCTTGACGACGTGACCCGCGAGCAGCTCGCCCTCCGAGGGCGGCGCTAGATGGCTGTAGTCCTCAATGAGGTGTTCGAGATCGTCTTCCGCCGGGTAAGCGGCTTCTAGATCCCGTTCGACCTCCAGGTCACGATCTTCAGTGCCGTTTGCCATCGCCAAGTCTCGACAAATCGTTGATAGCTCAGTACTTCAGAACTATAGCCGACGTAGATGGCCTTGTCAACTGAGGGAATTTCGAGGTAGTGGGTCAGTTTGAACATCTTTTATTTTTCAGGCCGCCCAATCGGCATACAGTCCAGACTGGAGTTGCTCCGATTTCAAAATTGGACATACGCCACATGGCAGTCCCAACTAAGCAGGCAAGTTCAGCATTTCTTCAGGCGCGTACTATAACCTGTTCAGCAATAGATCGGTACACCTTCTCTTCCTCCGAGGGAAGCTCGCCATCTAAAGTTGGGGATCTTTGTAGCGGCGGTCTGATTTCACGGACCGCCCATCCCCGGAAAGCTGTCTTCCGCGATGACACCGAGCCCCCGTTTGATTCTGGTGGTGGACGACAATTCGATCATGCGGGAAGCGCTGACGGCTGTGCTGGGGAACGCCGGTTACGCTGTGAGCCAAGCTTCGAACGGGAACGCAGCCATCGCTTATGCTCGCGAGCATCCGGTGGGCCTTCTTATTACCGACCTGGTGATGCCTGAACAAGAAGGCATAGAGACCATCCAACACTTTGTCAAAGGCTTCCCGCACATTCCCATCATCGCCGTGTCGGGAATGCCCGAGTACTTGCCTATGGCAAAGGCTCTGGGAGCCGCGGCTGTTTTAGAAAAGCCGGTTACGCGCGCCAAGCTTCTGGAGGCTGTGCGCAAGCTTATCGGATGATCCAAATCGAGAGGTGCGTTTCAATCTTCGATCTGCCGCATCAGCCGTTCGACTTGGCGGACGTACTGCGGGTAGGGATTATAAGTGAACAGTTTTTCCTTTACCGTCTTGCCCTTGTATTTGGGGTTTTCGGCAAGTTGCTCGGTGATGAAGTCGATGCCGGCGGGAACCGACGGGAAACCGCTCTGCACCGAATCCCAACCCCAGCGGTTGTTCATTCTCTCGAAAGCGCCGCAGGTGCTTTCTACCAGCGATATCGCCGGCAGAAGGCGGTAATCCAGCGCGTGTGAATCGGCGGCCCGCAAATACTCGTGTATATGCAAGGGGCCCGGACAATCGTAGGTCTTGAAAAACGATTCCAGGCGCACGACCCGCGGATCTTCCAGGGGAAGAGTGCTGTCGCTGGCGACGGCCGCGCAGGCGGTTAGGCCGAGCACAATGGCTCGGGTAACGCGTCCGGCAGTTGGGGTAAAGCTATTCATTAAGCCAGTTAAGTCGATGAGAGTAGCCCGGCTACCGCTTCGTCCGTCTCTCAGGAATCAGATACGGCAGGGCAGACTTATGTTTCCCACGAAACCCCGCACGTTACAAGCCCATAAAAATCTAGGACTTATAGTACTTTTGGCGGCGATTTCAGTCGTCTGACTCGCCGGGGGGCTGGGAGGATGCTTTCAACTCCATTATGACCAGTTGGTCGCCATTGGGCAACTGGAGGGCGATACCGAATTCGTACTGCGCCGTCTCCGATTCACGCACGCTGGCCAGCGGAATTTCTCGCGGATCGGAGAACGAGAAATTCGCGCTGGCGAGCGGGATGGTGAATTTCCAGGAATCGCCGCCGAGCTCCAGTGTCTGGGAGGTGAAATCGGTGACCGTTCCGATGGCGTCAAAGATTAAAGAGGAAGCCCACAAGCGCACCTTGAGGGAGGAGCGGTCTTCTTTCCAGCGATCGAAAAATAGGCGAGCGTCTTCGGGAGTTGCGATCATGCGCTAGCGCCTATTATGCAGTAATCGCCTTCCAGTTTTTCACCAAGTACTCGGCGGTGCGCCACGCCAGGGCTTGCACGGTCAGCGTTGGATTGCGCGCGCCCATGGTGCCCATCACCGATCCGCCCAGGATGCCCAGGTTCGGAGCCTCATGCGAGAAACCCCACTTATCGACGACGTTGGTGTCGGGATTATCGCCCATGCGCGTTCCGCCGGTGGCATGGGTGGAGAGCCCGCTCCCGAATCCCGCGCCTGGGGTCACGTCAATGGCGCCCGCGGCGCGGAACCATTCCTGCGTCTTCTTGGCCGCATAGTCGGTCGCGCGCGTTTCGTTTTCGCGCGGACCGGTCGTGATGCGGATCACGGGATCGCCTAGCGGATCTCTCACCTGTGGGTCCAGATCCAGGCACTGGTCCTCGTAAGGAAGACTAGTGGTCTGGAGATACGCGGGGGCGGTGCGGCCGGCATTTTCGCGAATGAACGCCTTCCACTTCGAGCCCCACTGCGGTGCACGCCCGAACGTACCCATGGCCGCGGCCGCGATGGGATGCTTCTCGTGATACACGTGCAGGCTCGAGCCGCCGATGAATCCGAGGCCAGTGTGATCGAAATTATCGTCGGCCCATTCGTCGATCACCACGCCTTGAGCGATGGCTCCGTACCAGACATTGATGTCGAACGGAAAGAGTGCCGTCAACGCACTATTCCAATGTCCGAAGTGATGCTTTCCTACCTGTCCGTGATTATTCGACAGGCCGTTGGGATACGCCTTGGATTTCGACAGCAGCAGCAAGCGTGCGTTTTCGTAGGCGTAGGATGCGACCAGCACGACCTTGGACGGCTGGAAGTATTC
>Ga0207711_10002446_pt1 | contig 16573 bp, 15 predicted proteins | sample KBSS34metaG_FD_184401 | JGI IMG/M metagenome (GOLD analysis project Ga0207711, IMG submission 184401) | Switchgrass rhizosphere microbial communities from Kellogg Biological Station, Michigan, USA - KBS S3-4 metaG (SPAdes) (version 2) | ecosystem: Host-associated > Plants > Roots > Rhizosphere...
GCACTGCGCTACCGCCGGCAGATTCTGGCGCTCAAGCAATTTCTCGCCAACCGGCAGTGCACGGTCCTGCTTCTCGATGACATGACGGCGACGGACCATGACCTGCAGATGCGCAGCATCGCCCATGGCGTGGTGCTGCTCGAGCAGATCCATCCCGAGTATGGAAGCCAGCGCCGTCGGCTCAGCGTGATCAAGTATCGCGGTGTCCATTTTCGTGGGGGATATCACGACTACGCCATTCAAAAAGGCGGCATCGAGGTATTCCCGCGCCTGGTAGCCGCCGAGCACCGGCAAGCCTCCAGGCGCGGCCGCCTGGCGAGCGACGTTGTCGCGCTGGACAAGCTGCTGGGTGGCGGCATCGAGGAAGGCACCAGCACATTGCTCGTCGGTGCTGCGGGCACGGGCAAATCCACCCTGGCCGCTACGTTTGTGGCCGCCGCAGCCAAACGCGGTCAGAAATCGGCCATGTTCCTGTTCGATGAGAGCCCGCAGACTCTGCTGACGCGGTGTGAGGAACTCAACATTGGGCTTTCTGCTTTCGTCGACTCGGACGTGGTAACGCTCCAGCAGATCGATCCCGCCGAATTGACCCCCGGTGAATTCATCCACGGTATCCGGCAGGCGGTTGCGGCCGGAGCCCGCATCATCGTGATCGACAGCCTGAACGGCTATCTGAACGCCATGCCCGAGGAGCGATTCCTCACGATCCAGCTGCACGAGCTGCTGATGTATCTGGGACATCGGGGCGTGGCCACTATCCTGATCGGTGCCCATCAGGGCCTGATTGGGTCGCAAATGCACACTCCAGTGGACGCGAGTTATCTGGCGGACGCAGTCGTGCTGCTGCGCTATTTTGAGATGAGGGGCGAGGTGCGACAGGCGCTGTCGGTCGTGAAGAAACGCGCCGGAAATCATGAGCGCACCATTCGCGAGTTCCGGCTGGAAAGTGACGGCATCTATGTGGGTGAGGCCCTGCGGGAATTCCGCGGCATATTGACCGGAGTGCCGGTACACGAAGGCGGGGACCCCAAGCTTTCATGACGGCGCAGCCCGCCAATGCGCGTGATGATCGGGTCTTGATACTCGCGCCGACGCGCAAGGATGCCACGACCACAGCCGCACTCCTGGGAAGCGCAGCCATTCCGGTCACTTGTTGCTCGACGTTTTCGGACTTGCTGCGCGAGCTGGCTGGCCCTGTCGGGGTGGTAGTGCTCTCCGAGGAGGCCATGACCTCAGCCCACAACGAGCAGCTGGCCAAGGTACTGCGCGAGCAGCCGCCGTGGTCCGACCTGCCGATATTGGTACTCGCCTACGCCGGCGCGGCCTCCGCGAGCATGGCCGAGGCCGTGCGGCTGCTCGGCAACGTGACCGTGCTCGAGCGCCCGTTGCGCGTGCCGACTCTGCTCAGTGCGGTGCGGTCCGCGCTGCGTGCCCGCCAGCGGCAATTCCAAATCCGCGAACATCTGGCCGAACGCGAGCGCGCCGAAGAGTCCTTGCGGGTCAGCGATCAGCGCAAGGACGAATTCCTCGCGACCCTCGGACATGAATTAAGGAATCCGCTCGCACCGCTCCTGTCCGGCATGCAGCTGCTGCGCCTGGGCGGACTGGACGAGACCCGCTTACTCAGGATCATGACGATCATGGAGCGGCAGGTCTCGCACCTCGTGCGGCTGGTGGACGATCTTCTGGAGGTATCCAGGATCACGCGCGGGCTGATGGACCTGCGTCACGACCGCCTGGATCTGGTGGCCGTGCTGCGCGCGGCCGTGGACACCTGCCGGCCGGTCCTGGAGGCGGCATCTCACAAGCTGGATATCGATCTTCCCGACGTGCCCATTCCGGTCTCCGGAGACGCCGTCAGGCTCACACAGGTGTTCGTCAATCTGCTCAGCAATGCCGCCAAGTACACCAATGAGGGCGGCCAGATCCGCGTGCGCGCCGCGCGCGCGGGCGAACGCGTAGTGGTCTCGGTCAAAGACAACGGCATCGGCATCCCGGCAGCGCATCTTCGAACGGTCTTCGACATGTTCATGCAGGTCGACCGCTCGAGCCGCCGGGCGCAGGGCGGCCTGGGTATCGGTCTGACCCTGGTGCGCACGCTCATCGAGATGCATGGCGGTCGCGTCGAGGCGCGCAGCGGGGGCGCGGATAAAGGCAGCGAATTCCTGGTCGAGCTGCCGATGCTCAAGGATAGTGTTGACCACAGCGAGGCGCCCTCGGCGCTGCGCCGTTTGCCGGGTCGGCGAATACTGGTTGTGGATGACAATCGCGATGCCGCCGAGACCCTCGGCACCCTGCTCGGAGCACTTGGTGCCACCGTAGAGGTGGCCCACAGCGGGCAATCGGCGCTCGAGACCCTGGAGCGGTTCGATCCGGACACGATGCTGCTGGACATCGGCATGCCCGAGATGGACGGCTATGAGGTGGCCCGGAAGATTCGGTCGCGGCCCGAACGGGCCCACACGGTGCTGATCGCACTCACCGGCTGGGGCCAGGAGCAGGATTTTCAGCAGACGCGCCGGGCAGGTTTTGACCATCATTTGGTCAAGCCTCCTGACATGGACAAGCTGCGGGAGATCCTGTTGAGGCCCTCGCCACGTCACGGACTGCAATGATCCGCAGTCGTCCGTAAACGGCCACGATTACACCGACGCACCGCGGGTGGAAATCGCCCCGGCTATTCGACCGTCACGCTCTTGGCGAGATTGCGTGGCTGGTCCACATCCGTCCCTCGCAGGATGGCCACGTGATACGCGAGCAGCTGCAGCGGAATCGTGTAGACGGCAGGCGCCTGGAAGTAACCCACGTGGCGGGGCATCTGGATCACGTTCACGCCATCGCTCGATCGAAACCCGGAATCCGGATCGGCGAACACGTACAGTTCGCCACCGCGCGCGCGGACCTCCATGAGGTTCGACTTGAGCTTCTCGAGCAGTTTGTTGTTCGGTGCCACGGTGATGACGGGCATGTCGGCATCGACCAGCGCGAGCGGCCCGTGCTTGAGCTCGCCTGCCGCGTAGGCCTCGGCGTGGATATAGGAGATTTCCTTGAGCTTGAGGGCACCTTCGAGCGCCACGGCGTGCAGGGCGCCGCGCCCCAGGAACAGGGCGTGCTGCTTGTCGGCGAACCGGTGAGCGAGCTTCTGGATGACCGGATCGAGCTCCAGGGTCTTCTCGATCATGCTTGGGATCTCGATCAGCCGGCTCACCAGTTCCCGCTCGCTTTCGGCATCGGCGCGGTTGTGCCGGGCGAGTGCGATGACGAGCATCCCGAGTGCGGCCAGCTGCGTGGTGAAGGCCTTGGTCGAGGCGACGCCGATCTCCGGTCCCGCGCGCGTCAGCATCACCAGGTCCGCCTCCCGCACCAGCGAACTCTCCGGCACGTTGCAGATGGCTAGCGTTGCCAGGTACCCAAGCTGCTTGCCCAGCCGCATCGCCGCCAGCGTATCGGCCGTCTCGCCCGACTGCGATATCGTGACCAGCAACGACTTCTTCTGCACGACCGGATTGCGATAACGGTATTCGCTGGCGATCTCCACGCGGCAGGGCAGCCGGCAATACTGCTCGATAAAGTAGCGGGCCACGATCCCGGCGTGGAAACTGGTGCCGCAGGCGACGATGTGCACGCCCTCCACCTGCTTGAAGATCTCGGCCGCGGCGGGACCAAAGGCGGCCTCGAGCAGCCGTCCATTGGCGACGCGCTCCTGCAACGTGTCACCCACGGCGCGCGGTTGCTCGTGGATTTCCTTCAGCATGAAATGCTGGTAGGGACCCTTCTCCGCCGCATCGGGCGAGAGCTCGCTCACGCGCGCCGCGCGCGTCACTTTTTTCCCCTCGCGATCGACCGTAACGATTCCATCGCGCCGGACTTCGGCAACGTCCCCCTCCTCCAGGAACATGAACCGCCGCGTCACCGGCAAGAGCGCGGCCACATCGGAAGCCACGAAGTTCTCGCCCTCGCCCAACCCGATCACGACTGGGCATCCCACGCGCGCGACGATAACCTTGCTCGGATCGCGCTGGCTGATGACGGCCAGTGCGTAGGCACCTTCCAGCTCGATGACGGTGGCGCGCACCGCCTTGTACAGATCACCCAGCCGCTCCATGTGAAAATGGATGCGGTGTGCGACGACCTCAGTGTCCGTTTCGGAATCGAAGCTGTAGCCCGCGTTGCGCAGCTCCGCGCGCAGCTCCTCGTAATTCTCGATGATGCCGTTGTGAACGATGGCCAGGCCGTCGCGCGATATGTGCGGATGGGCGTTGCGCTCGCTGGGTGCGCCGTGCGTTGCCCAGCGTGTATGCGCTATACCTAGGGGGCCGGCGATGGGCGTGGCCGCGAGCTCATCCTCCAGAGCCCGCACCTTGCCGACGGTGCGGAGTCTCCCCATCTGGCCGTCGGCCCCGACCACGGCGATGCCGGCTGAATCATAACCGCGGTACTCAAGGCGCTTTAAGCCCTCGATCAGCAGCGGCACGACATCGCGCCCAGCAACCGCCCCGACTATTCCGCACATGCGATTGGCTCGCCTTAGGCCGGCTATTTCTTGCCCGGCCGCTGCCAGTGCTCGATGGTGCGCTGATGCGCGCGCTCGAGGCTGAGCTTGCCGGCCGGCGCATCGTGCGTGATGGTCGAGCCCGCACCGATCGTGGCACCCGCGCCGATGCGCACCGGCGCGACCAGCATCACGCCCGAGCCAATGAAGGCCTGATCGCCGATGTCGGTCGGCCACTTATTGCTCCCGTCATAGTTGCAGGTGACGGTCCCTGCTCCGACGTTGACGCCTGCGCCGATGATGGCATCGCCCAGGTAGCTTAAGTGGTTGGCCTTGGTGCCCGTGCCGATCTCGGACTTTTTGACCTCGACGAAGTTGCCGATGTGCACGCCATCGTGCAGCGTGGACTCGGGCCGTATGCGGCTGAAGGGTCCGATCTGACAGCCCTCGCCGATGTCGGCACGCTCGATCACGCAATTGGGCTTGATGTGGGTGCCGGCACCGACGCGCACCTGGCTCAATACGCTGTTGGCGCCGACGCGCACGCCGTCGCCCAGCTGCACCGGCCCCTCAAGCAGCACGTTGACATCGAGCACGACGTCGCGCCCGCAACTGACCGCGCCGCGCACGTCGATCCGCTCGGGATCGACGACCGTGACTCCGGAAAGCATAAGTTCGCGCGCCCGCAGCCGCCGGTACTCACTCTCCAGTGCGGCGAGCTGTAGCTTGTCATTCACGCCCAGCACTTCGACGGTGGTGGGGGCGATGAGCGGTGTGACCTTGATCTTGTCCTTCACGGCCATGGCGATGACATCAGTGAGGTAGTACTCGCGCTGGGCGTTGCGGTTTTCGAGCTTGCCGAGCCACCGTTTGAGGAGCGTCGCGGGCAGCGCCAGCACTCCAGTGTTGGCCTCGCGAATTTTCTTTTCGGCCGCGCTGGCATCGTGCTGTTCGACGATGCGCACGACCTGGCCCGAGGCGCTGCGCACCACGCGTCCATAGCCGCTCGCGTCCGCAAATTTCGCCGTCAATAGCCCCACGCTCTTGGGTCCTGCAAGCGCGAGCAGCGCACGCAAGGTCTCGGGCCGGATCAACGGCACGTCGCCGTAGAGCACTAACACCAGATGATCATCGGGAAGGGCCGGCATGGCCTGCTGCACGGCGTGGCCCGTGCCCAGTTGTTCGGACTGCAGCACCCAGCGCAGGTTTGGTGCCCGCACCGCGGTGCGCACGCGCTCGCCACCGTGCCCATAGACCACATGAATGAGCGCTGGCTGCAGTGCATTGGCGGCATCGAGAACGTGCGAGAGCAAGGGATGGCCGGCGAGCGGCTGGAGGACTTTGGGCAGGTCGGAATGCATCCGCTTGCCCTGCCCGGCGGCGAGAATCACCACGGAGAGCGGCGGAGTTTTTTTGGACGTTGCCGGCATGGGAGAACGACAATCTAACACAGCAGCCACGATCGCCGCGCTGCGCCAGCGCCGCCGGAAACGCGCGGGCTAGGCCTTGATCTTCCTGAGCTTCTGAATCAGTTTGAGCTGCGCTGCAGCCCGGATCAGCTCGGCCTGCGCCTCGGCCAGATCGATCTTGTCGGTCCTGGCGGCGAGTGCCTCCTCGGCGCGCTGACGGGCCGCCAGCGCCTGCGCTTCATCCAGGTCGCTGGCGCGCACGGCGGTATCGGCGAGCACGGTCACCCTCGAGGGCTGGACCTCGAGCGCGCCACCGCCCACGAAGAACGACAGTTCGGCGCCCTCGGGCGGCTGCACCCGCACCTCGCCGGCCTTGAGCAGTGCCAGCAAGGGCGCGTGGCGCGGCGCGACGCCGATCTCGCCCTCGGCCGCCGGCAGGAACACCATCTTCGCTTTGCCCGAGTAGATCTCGCCCTCGGCGCTGACGATGTCGACTTGAATGCTCTCGGCCATTACTGCAGCGTCTTGGCTTTCTCGACCACTTCCTCGATGGCGCCGACCATGTAGAAGGCCTGCTCGGGAAGATGATCGTAATCGCCAGCCAGGATACCCTTGAAGCCGCGGATCGTGTCCTTGAGCGGGACGATTTTGCCGTCCTGACCGGTGAACACCTTAGCGACGTTGAACGGCTGCGACAGGAAGCGCTGGATCTTGCGCGCGCGGAACACGGTCAGCTTGTCTTCCTCGGAAAGCTCGTCCATGCCGAGGATCGCGATGATGTCCTGCAGCTCCTTGTAACGCTGCAGCACCGACTGCACGCCGCGCGCGGTGCTGTAGTGCTCTTCGCCCACGACCAGCGGGTCGAGCTGGCGGCTGGTGGAATCGAGCGGGTCGACCGCCGGGTAGATGCCGAGCGCCGCAATCTGGCGCGAGAGCACCACGGTCGCGTCCAGGTGCGCGAAGGTGGTGGCGGGCGAAGGATCGGTCAGGTCGTCCGCCGGCACGTATACCGCCTGGATCGAGGTGATCGATCCGGTCTTGGTCGAGGTGATGCGCTCCTGCAGCACGCCCATCTCCTCGGCCAGCGTTGGCTGGTAACCGACCGCCGAGGGCATGCGGCCCAAGAGCGCCGACACTTCGGTGCCGGCCAGCGTGTAGCGGTAGATGTTGTCGACGAAGAACAGCACGTCGCGACCGCGGCCGCTGGCCTGCTTCTCGTCGCGGAAGTACTCGGCCATGGTCAGACCGGTGAGCGCGACGCGCAGACGGTTGCCCGGTGGCTCGTTCATCTGGCCATAGACCATCGCCACCTTGGAATTGCCGAGCGTGTCCTTATCAATAACGCCCGACTCGATCATCTCGTGGTAGAAGTCGTTGCCCTCGCGGGTGCGCTCACCGACGCCTGCGAACACCGACAGGCCCGAATACTGCTTGGCGATGTTGTTGATGAGCTCGAGCATGTTGACGGTCTTGCCGACGCCCGCGCCACCGAACAAGCCGACCTTGCCGCCTTTGGCGAAGGGCACCAGCAGGTCGATGACCTTGATGCCGGTGACCAGAAGGTCCTGCCCGCCCGCCTGCTCGTCGTAGGAAGGCGCCGGGCGGTGGATCGGGAGCTTGTCCTTGGTCTCGACCGGGCCGCGGTTGTCCTGCGGCACGCCCAGCACGTCCATGATGCGGCCTAAGGTTCCCTGACCCACCGGCACCATGATCGGCGCACCGGTCGATTGCACCGCGAGTCCGCGCTTGAGGCCTTCCGAGGCGCCCATGGCGATCGTGCGCACCACGCCATCGCCCAGCTGTTGCTGAACTTCGAGCGTCAGGTCGACATCCGAAAGCCGCAGCGCCTCGTAGATGCGCGGCACTGACTCGCGCGGGAACTCGACGTCCACGACCGCGCCGATAATTTGTGTGATCTTGCCAGTTACCATCTCACTGCCTCATGACTTGAATATGTTTCGCGCTAAACCGCCGCCGCGCCGCCGACGATTTCCGCCAGCTCCTTGGTAATCGCCGCCTGGCGCGCCTTGTTGTATACCAGCTGCAGGTCGGAAATCAGGCTCCCGGCGTTGTCCGAAGCGCTCTTCATGGCCACCATGCGCGCCGCCATCTCGCAGGCCACGTTCTCGACCGAGCCCTGGTAGATCTGGGATTCGATGTAGCGCATCAGGAGACCGTCCAGAATCTGCATGGCCTCAGGCTCGTAGATGTAATCCCAGTGCTGCTGCAGCTGTGCGTCAGCCTGCGGCTGCGCCGGGAGCAGCTGCTGGACCAGCGGCTTTTGCGTCATCGTATTCACGAACTGCGCGTTGACCATGAACAGCCGATCGATCGTGCAGTCGCGATACGCATCGAGCATCACCTTGGACATGCCGATCAGGTCCTTGATGTGCGGACGATCGCCTAAGCCAGAGGCACTCCCCAGAATCGGCAGCCCCAGGCGCCGGAAGAACGCCAGCCCCTTGGTGCCAAGCACGCACAGCTTGATCTCGGCGCCCTTCCCCTGCCACTCACGCATCAGCTGGATGACGCTCTTGAACACGTTGGTGTTGAGCCCGCCGCACAGGCCCCGATCGGTCGAGATGATGATGATGCCGACCGACTTCGGCTCGCGCTCCTCCAGGAACGGATGGCGGTAATCGGGATTGGCCTCGGTCAGGTTGCCAATTACCGAACGCATCTTGGCCGCGTACGGCCGCGCCAGCTTCATGCGGTCCTGCGCACGGCGCATCTTGCTCGCCGCCACCATTTCCATGGCCTTGGTGATCTTCTGCGTGCTCTTGACGCTGGCGATCTTGGTGCGGATTTCCTTGGTGCCTGGCATGGGTTGGTCTCGAGCGCCTAGTACGCCCCACTCTTGGCGAAGGCTTCGCAGATCTTCTTCAGCGTTGCCTCGTGGGCCTTGAGTTCAGGCTTGGCGTTGATCGCATCGATGTCCGCCTTGTGGCTGGCGCGCGCGAACCCCTGCAGTGCCGCCTCGAATTCCACCACCTTGTTGCGTGGCACCTTGTCCATGTAGCCGTTGTTGACGGAGTAAATGGACAGGGCCATCTCGGCCACCGACATGGGTGCGTACTGCTTCTGCTTCATGACCTCGGTGGTGCGCTGGCCGCGCTCCAGCTGTCGGCGGGTCGCCTCATCCAGATCCGAGGCAAACTGGGAGAACGCCGCCAGCTCGCGGTACTGGGCGAGCGCCAGGCGGATGCCGCCGCCGAGCTTCTTGATGATGTCGGTCTGGGCCGCACCGCCCACGCGCGAGACCGAGATGCCGGCGTTCATGGCCGGGCGGATGCCCGAATTGAACAGGTCGGTCTCGAGGAAGATCTGCCCGTCGGTGATCGAGATCACGTTGGTCGGCACGAATGCGGTCACGTCTCCTGCCTGCGTCTCGATGATCGGAAGCCCCGTGAGCGATCCGGTCTTGCCCTTGACGCGGCCTTTGGTGACCATTTCGACGTATTGCTCGTTGACACGCGCGCTGCGCTCCAGCAGTCGCGAGTGCAAATAGAACACGTCGCCCGGGAACGCTTCGCGCCCCGGCGGCCTCCGCAGCAGGAGCGAGATCTGCCGGTAGGCCACGGCCTGCTTCGACAGGTCGTCATAGATGATCAGCGCATCCTCGCCGTTGTCCATGAAGTACTCGCCCATGGTCACTCCCGAGTAGGCCGACAGGTACTGCATGGCGGGCGGGACGGAGGCGGAGGCGGCCACGATGATCGTGTGAGCCATGGCGCCGTGCTCTTCGAGCTTGCGCACCACGTTGGCGATCGAGCTTTGCTTCTGCCCGATGGCCACGTACACGCATTTGATGCCCGAGCTCTTCTGGTTGATGATCGTGTCGATCGCGAGCGCGGTCTTGCCGGTCTGCCGATCGCCGATGATCAGCTCGCGCTGGCCGCGGCCGATCGGCACCATCGCATCGACCGCCTTGTAGCCGGTCTGCACCGGCTGGCTCACGCTCTTGCGGTAGATCACGCCCGGCGCCACGCGCTCGATGGCGGCCGACTGCTTGGCATTGATCGGGCCCTTGCCATCGAGCGGGGTGCCCAGTGCATCCACCACGCGACCTAGGAGTTCCGGGCCCACCGGCACTTCGAGGATGCGGCCAGTGGTCTTGACCGTGGCCCCCTCGCTCACCGTCTTGTAGTCGCCCAGCACCACGGCGCCGACCGAGTCCTGCTCGAGGTTGAGCGCCAGGCCGAACAGGTTCCCGGGGAACTCGATCATCTCGCCGTAGCGCACGTCCGCCAGTCCGTGGATGCGGCAGATGCCGTCGGTGACCGAGACCACCGTGCCGACGTTGCGCGCCTCACTGGCGGCCGAGAACTTCTCGATGCGCGCGCGGATCAGGTCGCTGATTTCAGAAGCTTTGATCGACATGAAACTTTCCTCTTGAATTCTCTTAGGTTCGGCGCGCCGCTCAATTAGCGGTCGCCGCGGCCAGCTGCGCGAGTCCGGCGCGCACGCTGCCATCGATCACCAGGTCATCGGCGCGCACCACCGCCCCGCCCAAAAGGCCAGGATCGGTCTCGCAACTTAAGTGCACCTCGCGGCCGAGGCGCTTGGCGAGTGCCTTTGCGTACTGGTCCTTTTGCGCCGCGGACAGCGCAATGGCGGAAGTCACCGTGACGTCGACCGTGCGTTCGGCATCGGCACGCAGTTGCTCGTAGCGCGAGGCGATCTCGGGCAAATAGCCAAGGCGCCGGTTGGCCGCGAGCGTGGCGATGAAATTGCGCGCCTGCTCGTCCAGGGTCTTACCGCCGATGTCGGTTATAAGTCCCACCAGCGCCTCGGCGGAGACGGCCGGGTTGTTCAGCAGCGGCGACACGCGCGCATCGCCCACCACGCTGGCGGCCAGCTGCAGGGCCTCGGACCACTGCGAGAGCCGCTTCTGGTCGTGCGCCAGCTTGAAGACGGCCTTCGCGTAGGGTCGGGCGACTGTGATGCGTTCCGCCATGACTCGCCTTAAAGGCCCATGGCCAGCTTGTCGAGCAGCTGCGCGTGCGTCTTGGGATCGATCTCGCGCTCGATGATCTGCGAGGCGCCGCTGACGGCGAGCAACGCTACCTGGCGGCGCAGTTCCTCGCGCGCGCGCTGAGTGTCAAGCGTCACCTGGGAGCGCGCGCTCTCAAGCAGCCGTGCCGCTTCGTCCTGGGCCGTCTGCTTGGCGGCATCGACGATCTGGCTGGCGCGGACTTGAGCCTGATTCTCCATGGCCAGCGCACGCTCACGTGCGCCCTTGAGCACTTCCTGCGCCCGCACTTCGGCCTCTGCCAGGTCCTTGCGACCCTGCTCGGCCGCTGCCAGACCTTCGGCAATGCGCCGGTTGCGCTCCTGGATCGAGCCGGTGATCTCCGGCCACAGGAACTTCATCGCCACCCAGATCACTATGGCGAAGACCACCATCTGCGCCAGAATCGTTGCATTCAGATTCACGCTGCGTACCTCGCGCTGACTGCTTGCGCTGTTTAGCTGATGCCCTTGAGGAACGGGCTGGCAAAGGTGAAGAACAGCGCGATGCCGACGCCGATCATCGTGACCGCGTCTAAGAGACCCGCGACGATGAACATCTTGACCTGCAGCATCGGTACCAGCTCCGGCTGACGCGCCGCGCCTTCCAGGAACTTGCCGCCCAGCAGACCAAAGCCGATCGCCGTACCGAGCGCACCCATGCCGATCAGGATCGCCACCGCGACCGCCGTCATGCCCTGCACTTGCGCCAAACTAGCTACGTTACCCATATCAACTCCTTAGAAACAAAACTCTCAAGTTCAGTAGATCAAAATTCCGTGGAATCTCTTAATGCCCAGTGTCGTGCGCCATGGCGAGATACACAATCGTGAGCATCATGAATATGAAGGCCTGCAACAAAACGATGATGACGTGAAAGCTCCCCCAGGCCGCGCCCAGGACAAGCTGCCCAAGCCACAGTCCGGCGGCGCCGAAACTTATGGGCCAGCCTTTGGCCAGAGCGAACAGCCCGATCAGGATCATCACCAGTTCGCCGGCGTACATGTTGCCGAACAGTCGCAGTGCCAGCGACACGGGGCGGGCGACCTGCTCGACCAGGTTCAGCAGGATATTGAAGGGTGCCAGTGCCCAGTGGTCGAAGGGGTGGAACAGGAATTCCTTGGCGTAACCGCCCGCGCCCTTCATCTTGAAGTTGAAATACTGGACCAGCAGGAAAACGGTGAGCGCCATGCCGAAGGTGATGTTGGGATCGGTGGTGGCGACAGACTTGAAGGTTTCTAGTCCCGCACCGCGCTCGGCGACCACGGTCGACCACCAGTCGACCGGAAACAGGTCAATGGAATTCATGAACAGCACCAGGCAGAAAATCGTGATGGCAAGGGGCGCGATCAGCGGGCTGGACACGTGCATGCTGTCCTTAACGCTGTTGTCCACCATAGTAACCACGCCTTCGGCGTATTTTTGAAAGCCCGTCGGCGCCTGGTTGAGCGAGCGCTTGCTGGTGCGCACCGCAATCGCAAAACTGAGCAGGAACACCAGCCCCATCGCCACCGACCAGAACAGGCTGTCCAGATTCAAGGTCCAGAACGGGCTCGGGCCGAACTGCCAGGTCCAGTTGGTGAGGTGGTGCTGGATGTACTCGGTGACCGTGGCCGGTCCGTGCGCAACTTCTGCAGCCATCGTGCCCGTCTACCTATATATAAGACCGATCCAACCGCTCACGTGCCGCGCGAGCCGGCCGATCGCAACGCAAGCAGTGCCACCCAGTACGCGACAAAGCTCGCGACATACCCCGCAAACAGCGGCCCCGCCGACAGGCGCTCGCGCAACGCGAGCACGAACAGCAGCACCGTGACCCCGATCTTCATCGCCTCACCGCGATAGAAGCCGCGCGCAATCGCCGCAGCGTCCCCGGAGGTTTCGCTGCGGAAGGCGCTCAACACCTGGACCAGGGTCGCCACCGCGCCTATGCCCCCTCCGATCCCGGCAGCGACGCCGGCAGGCGCGCCCATGGACGCAGCGCAGACCAGCGCGACGATCCCAGCTATGGCTACTTGGCCTGCCACCAGCATCAAAGCTTGGCGGCGGGCAAGTGCAAAACTGTAGTTCGTCAGCGGAATCCCTTAGGGCCGGGACTTTTAGGCCCCAAGCCCATCGCGAAGGCGGCGCATTATAGGGAGGAGACTACCGCGCTTCAACGATTTTAATGCATTGCATCATTCTAGCGCCTTCAGGCGCTTAGCGCTCACTGGATATGCGAGAGGATCCCGTCCAGTTCATTCAGGCTGTTGTAGGCCACCACAAGCTTTCCCTTGCCGCTGGCGGTGTGCTGGATCTGCACCTGGGCACCCAGCTTATCGGCCAATTCCCCTTCCAGGCGCATCACGTTCGGATCGCGGCCCTGCGGCCCTCCCGTGCCTTCCGGTGCCGGGCGGCCCGCAGGGCTATTGAGGCGGCGAACCAGGGCCTCTGTCTCCCTTACAGATAGGCCCTTTTTCACTACCAATAGCGCCAGTTCGGTCTGTTTTCGATGATTTTCGAGGCCAAGTAGGGCCCGGGCATGGCCCATGTCCAGCTCACGCCTTTCGACCAGACGACCCACTTCCGGGGCCAGGTCCATGAGGCGCAGGAGATTGGTTACTGCCACGCGCGAGCGGCCGACGGCATCGGCAACCTGCTGATGGGTCAGGGCAAACTCCCCGATAAGCCGCTGGAACGCGCGGGCCTCCTCGAGCGGATTGAGGTCCTCGCGCTGGATGTTCTCGATCAGCGCCATCGCCACCGCGGCCTCATCCGGGATCTCGCGGATGATCGCCGGGATCTCGGTCAGGCCAGCCAGCTGCGCGGCCCGCCAGCGGCGCTCACCGGCGATGATCTCGTAGCGCTGCTCGGCGCCCGCGCTAACGATCGGCCGCACCACGATGGGCTGGATCACCCCGCGCTGGCGGATCGAATCCGCGAGTTCATTAAGCGTGTCGTTGCGCAGGTCCGTGCGCGGCTGATAGCGACCGCGCTCGAGCAGTTCCACCGGGAGCCGAGCCAACTGCTCCCCTGGAGGAGGTGCGCCGTTGGCGGCGGCGGGCGGATGGGGCCGCGCCTGGCCCAAAAGGTCCGCCAGTCCCCGCCCCAGGGTCGCCTTCTTTTGATTCATGTCGCCACTCCAACCTGCTCCGCATCTCCGGTTTGCACCACGTCATACCTTCTGAGCATCTCGCCGGCGAGCGCGAGGTAGGCGAGCGCGCCGCGCGATTCCTTGTCGTGAAGCAGCGCCGGACGCCCGAAGGAGGGCGCCTCGGCCAGGCGCACGTTGCGCGGCACGACGGTCCTGAACACCTTGTCGCCGAAATGCTCGAGCAGCTGGCCGCCGACCTCGAGCGCGAGGTTATTGCGCGGGTCGTACATGGTGCGCAAGATTCCCTCGATCTCGAGCTCCGGATTGGCCGCATCCCTGATCTGCTCGATCGTGGCCACCAGCGCCGATAGCCCCTCGAGCGCGTAGAACTCGCACTGCATCGGAATCAGCACGCTGTCGGCCGCGACCAGGGCGTTGACGGTCAGAATATTGAGCGAGGGCGGGCAATCGATCAGCACCACGTCATACCCGGTGCGGATCGGGGCGAGTGCTTTCTTGAGCTTCTGCTCGCGGCCGATGCTGAGCGCGAGCAACCGCACCTCGGCCGCGGTCAGGTCCTGGTTGGCAGGGAGCAGCGCCATCTCCGTGCCCTCCAGGCGCACGATGGCCTCAGCGGCAGTGCACTCGCCCAGCAGAACCTCGAGCATGCCGCGCGCGAGTGCGGACTTGTCGATGCCGCAGCCGGTGGTGGCATTGCCCTGCGGATCCAGATCCACGAGCAAGACTTGGCGGCGGGTGGCCGCGAGGGAGGCGGCGAGATTGACCGCCGTGGTCGTCTTGCCGACGCCCCCTTTCTGATTCGCCACTGCGATCACGCGCTTCATGGTGCTCAAGTGTAGGGCAGCTTAAGGGGTAGCGGGAGAACTTGGGCGACGGCCTGGGGCAGGGCGGGCCACCAGGCTTACAAGGCAGCGCTGGGCATCGAGCCCCGGCACGGCCACCTCGCGCACGACCAGCAATTCCCAATCGGCCGGGAGCTTTGTAAGTTCCGCCGTAGGCCGCTGCCCCTTCATAGCCACAAGCCGTGTGCCCCCTCGGCTCAAGGGGCGAGCTAAGGATGCAAGCTTCGGGAGCGGCGCCACCGCGCGGGCAACCACGGTGTCGAAGGGCTCGAGTTCGCCTAGCGCCTCGGCCCGCGCGTGCACCGCCTCGACATTACTCAGGCCAAGTGCGCGCGCCGCGTGGCTGACGAAGCGCACCTTCTTGGCCGTGGCATCGATCAGGGTGAAGTGGCGCTGCGGATTGGCGATCGCGAGCGGCAGTCCCGGAAATCCGGCGCCGGTCCCTAAGTCTGCAATGCGCGAACCGGCAAGTTCGGCGCTGGCGGAAAGACTGTCGAGCAGATGGGCCGAGACCATCGCTGCGTGCGATTCGATGCTGGTGAGGTTGTAGGCGCGGTTCCACTGCCTGAGCTCCTCAAGCAGGTGCAGCAGTTTTTCAGCCATCGAGGCATCGAGCGGCACGCCAAGCTCGCGGGCCTGCGCGCACAGCTGCGCTGATGGAGTTGCCTGCATGGGTTGCCTTGTGCACCGCTGCAGGCACAATACCCGCAGTCCAGCCGAGGAACGATATCAAGGATGCGCCAACCGAACTACGCACGCGCCGTGGCGCTTTGTCTCGGCCCGTGCTTGGCGCTGGCGTGCGCTTCCAGCTGGGCCGGGCGTGCCGTGCAAGATGGCCTGCTCATGGACGGCGTGCCGCCGATCGAAGCCAAATATCCGACGGGACTTAAGCAGTACAGCGACGGGAGCGAAGCCCGGGTGCTCGATTGGACCAGCAAGGGCGCGCTGCTGGTTGCGGTGCACGAGGCCGGGCAGGATCGGCTTTTCAAGATTGCGGGCGCGCCGTCTGCACCTGAGCCGCTCGGTGCTGCGGGCGGGCGAGTGCTTAGCGCCGCCGCGCAGGCTTTTCACGAGGACTGGATCGCCTATCTGGGAAGCGGCACCAGCGCTGCGGGTGGAGAGGGCGCCTCTTTAAGCCTGCGTGCGCTCTCGGGCGATCAGGAAAAGTCGCTAGTTCCCGCCAGCGCGCGACCGGGTGCGCCCGTGTGGGCTCACGATGGCCACCGATTGGCGTTCACCGCCTCGCTGCGCGATGGCAAGAGCAGGGATGTTTTCGTACTCGATACTTCCGATGCTTCCGGTCCACGCCTGGTGGCCAGCGGCACGACGGATGCGCGCGAGGTGCTCGCCTGGACCAGCGCGGATCGTGCGTTGTTGGTGCGGCATGCGCTCGCCTCCGGAGGCGATGAGCTGCTGCTGGTGGACGTCGAGTCCGGCGCCGCCCGCCGCGTGGACAGTCCCTCCAATGTCGCATCGCACGCGCACATCGGCGATGCCAGGCTCGCCCCTGATGATCGCGCTGTCTACTACTTGAGCGATGCAGGGAGCGATCGGCCGACGTTGCGCTACACCGACCTCTATGACGGGAGCAGCCAGGAGCTGACCGCAGCCTTGAGCCACGCGATGGATCACTTCGATGTGAGCGCCGATGGGCACCTGATCGCCTTGAGCTGGACGGAATTTGGCTACAGCCGCGTGGCGCTCCTCGACCGCTCGAGCAAAGAGC
>Ga0207711_10002452_pt1 | contig 16552 bp, 9 predicted proteins | sample KBSS34metaG_FD_184401 | JGI IMG/M metagenome (GOLD analysis project Ga0207711, IMG submission 184401) | Switchgrass rhizosphere microbial communities from Kellogg Biological Station, Michigan, USA - KBS S3-4 metaG (SPAdes) (version 2) | ecosystem: Host-associated > Plants > Roots > Rhizosphere >...
ATGAAGTCGGCGGTATTGGCGTGTACAAGGGCACGGCCGGCGTACGCAAAGCGGTGGAGCGCATGGGGCCAGCGGGACTCACGCATGGCGTGCTGAATGACCGCCTGCAATTCGACACCGTGGTGAGCTTCGCTTCGGGACGTCGTGAAGCGCATGTGCGCGGCCTCGAACTGGGCTTGCTGGGCGAGGCCGACAAAGGGGAAGCTTTTTGGGAGGTCTCAGTCTACGACAACCGTTTCGTGAAGGAAGACGGCCTCTGGAAAGTGCGCGAAATGCGAGTGTTCCCTCTATTCCGATCGGAATACAGCAAGGGTTGGGGCAAGAGCCGCATCGTTGAAACAGCGCAGGGCGGCGCGCTGGCTCCCAATATGCCGCTGCCGGCCGACGATGCCGGCGAGCAGGGCAGAATCATTCCCGCCTTTGTCTCTACGCATCCGGTCACGGGCAAACCGGTGACTGCGCCCAAAGGTCTGAAACTCGTCGCCACGAAAGCTCTCACCGCTGCCGTCGCCGCGCCGCCGGCGAAGAAGGCATCGGTCGATACTTCGGCGCGCATGAAGGATGCCGCGCGCAAGGTGATGGTGGCGAAAGCCTATGACGCTGCCGAGCACGTCTCGTCGTCCTATGGTTTCTTTGCCGATGATTCCCAGTGGAACTGGCTCTCTGAACTTTTCGGCAAGACCGGGACCAAACAAATTCCCTTTGCCGGTTACTACACCGGCTACGACCGCATCTCGCATGCTCTTTTTCTGGAATACGGAGATCCCGTTACTTTGAGCACAAAAAAGGCGAGCATTGCGTTTCACTGGCGCATCCAGCCGGTCATTAATGTCGCGCCCGATGGCCGATCGGCGCGTGTGCGCACCTATTTGTTCCATCCGAATACATCGAAACAAGGGTCGGGCACATTGTTTGGCGCGATGTACCCTGATGATCATCTGATTCTGGAGGACGGCATCTGGCGGTTGTGGAACCTCTCGCTCGACGAGCCTTACTTTGAGATGCCGAACTGGAAAGGCGGCTGGTCTGCCGCCACGGACAGACCAGCTGTGACACAGACACCGCGGGCCGCGCCGCCACCGCCGGCCCCAGCGCCTGCCAACGCCAATGCGCCGGCTCGCCCCAGACGATTCACTGGCGCGGCGCTGGTCGCAGAATATCGACCCGATGTGCCTATCAGCGAGCTCGGCAAATTACAGGAGCATTACCGCGGGGGCACCGGCGAACCATGGGCGTGGCCCAAAATCCTTCCGATGTGGTGGGGCTATAAGAACCCTGTCAGCGGTCGCCAGCCTGAACTTTTCCTGCCGGATTGCGTGCCTTGCGAATACTCACCCAACATGAGCATGGTGAAGCATGGCTATTTGTTGCCGACGACCGACCCCGTGAAGAGCGAAAACTGAAGAGACACCGCTGCAAATCACGTGGGATACGCCAGACGCCGGAGCACTTCCGCAAAACGCGGATCGTTCCGAAGAGGTTGGAGGTCGGGGAAGGTTCGAGAATAAAGGATGAGAATGGGCTCGCGTTCATCGCATGCCTGCAGGGCCAGATCAATTGCCGAATCGCTGTCGCCCACGGCTAACGCGGACACCATCAACACCGTGTTGGACACGTACGTTGCTGCGGAGAGGTCCTTGAGTTCCTCATGCAACGCTCGAGCTTCTGCGATATGGCCCGCTGTTCTATGCGCCAGCGCGCAATGGGCCAACGTGTAAGGGTGCCGGCCCGACACCGCGGCTGCCTTTTCGAAAGCCGAGATCGATTCCTCGATTGCTCCACACCAATGAGCAACAAGGCCATGAATCCAGTGCGTTACGAGCGCATCGGGATCCCTCTGAGATGCGAGCCGTGCACTTTCCAATGCCTCGGCTCTTCCGCCTGTCGTCCCGAGTGCGATGGCGAGGATTGATGCGATGTAAGCAGACAACGGATCTTCCTCGACCGCGCGTTGTGCCTCCGCGAGCCCTTCTTCCATCCGTCCCTGTACCCATTGCAGGTTGAAAACGGAATGCCAGGCGCGTCCCTGTGTGTATTGAGGGTTCAGTTCAATGCAATGTCGGAAGGAGCGGTCCGCAGCAGCGTAATCGCGCTCCCAGAGAAGTAGTCCGGCGCCGAGAGCGCAATAGCCCTCGGCCAGATTTGGGTCGAGGCGGATCGAGCGCCGCGCCGCAGTGAGAGCCTTGGGCATCGTCTCGCCGGGCGGCGCCATGCTGAAATAGCCGGCCACGGTATAGGCGTCGGCGAGACCTGCCCATGCCGCCGCGAATTTCGGATCCAGTTCCGTCGCGCGCTGAAAACATTTTGTCGCTTCGGCGACCGTTTTGCCCCGCTTGATGAGAAGGGCCCTCCCGCGCAGATAGAGTTCATAGGCTTGAAGATTCTCCGTCGCACGTTTGACAAGGCGCGCGGATTCTCCACTTTTGAGCGTGACCTTCAACTTATCGGCGATCGCGCGCGCGATTTCGTCCTGTACATCGAAGATGTCCGCCATCTGGCGGTCGTACCGTTCGGACCAGCGTTGAAAGCCGGTGGCCACGTCGATGAGCTGCACGGTCACGCGAACTCGATTTGCGGCACGTCGGACGCTCCCTTCAAGCACAGTGGCAACTTTCAGCCGGGCGCCGATCTCCGCGATGTCGGTAACTTTGCCCTTAAAGGAAAACGCCGATGTCCGCGCGGCCACGCGCAATCCGTCGATCTGGGCGAGGGCGTTCAGAATCTCTTCCGCGAGGCCATCACTGAAGAACTCGCTGTCCGGATCGGCACTGAGATTCTGAAACGGAAGTACTGCCACCGACGGAGTCTCCTCCGCCGGACCCGTGCTCTTCGGTTGAAGAGCTTTGTGCAATTCCGCCATCGTTGCGAATCGCGAAGAGGCGTTCTTCTCCAGACAACGCGCAATCGCTCTCACGAGCTCCGATGGCGCACCCGCTATCATTTCTGAAACAGGACGGGGAATGTCTCGAAGAATCGATGCCGCAAGATCCGCAGAGGACTGGCCACGGAATGGGCGAACGCCCGTGGCCAGCTCGTAGAGAAGGACACCCAGCGAAAAGATGTCTGTGCGGTGATCGACTTCCGCCACGGCGGAGACCTGCTCTGGAGACATGTATCCTGGTGTGCCTAGTTGAACTCCGGCCACCGTCGGCGGATACGTGGCCCCGTCGAGTTCTTCCACCTCACGGGGGAGTTGGACCTTTGCGAGCCCAAAGTCGAGAACCTTGACCTGCCCGCCTTCATTCATGATCACATTGGCGGGCTTTAGATCGCGATGGACGATGCCTCGCTCGTGCGCCGCATGGAGGGCGTCGGCCACAGCGCTGCCCACTTGCATCACGCGTTCGAACGGCAGAGGCTTGCCTCCACTGACCAAGTCCAGTGAACGGCCCGTCACAAGCTCCATGGTCAGGAAGTGAACCCCGTCAACGTGCTCGACGGAATACACTGTGACGATGTGCGGATGGTTCAGCGACGCGAGCGCACGCGCTTCGCGGCGGAATCGCTCAAGGCGATCAGGGTCCGATGCGACAGCGTTGGCAGAACCTTGAGCGCCACATCCCGTCCGAGAGTCGCATCGGTGGCGCGATAGACGGATCCCATGCCCCCGCTGCCGAGAAGACTGACTATCGTGTAGTGTCCGAGACGCGTGCCGGCGTTCATGGCGGTGAGATTCTAACTGAGAGGCGTTCCCTTGCCAGAAACTTCCGCTAAAAAAACCGGTAAGCGGTCGCCAGAACAAGAAGGGGTCAGAATAGTCTGACCCCTTCTCGTTTTTCCACTGAACCTCAGAATGTCAGACGAAGTTGCGCCTGGAACTGCCGGTGCAGGTTCGTCTTTCCATTGATCGTGCCGAAGTTGGCCATAATGATCGACAACTGCGGCGCATTTGGCTCCGGATGATTCAGGATGTTCCGAGCATCCATGCGAAACTGGAGCGTTTTCGACTCACTGATCTTGAAGGCTTTTTGCAGACCGGCATCAAAACGCCACTGCCCTGGTCCTTCGACGGTTCTCTGGCCCATGGTGCCGCGAGTGCCGGGCGCAGGGTTTTGAAGAACGACTCTGCCCGTCGGATCCGCGACCGCATCGATGGTGCACTGTCCGGAGAGGCCCTGCAGCGGTGTCACCTGGGCGCACTGCGGATCGTCCACGGCCGTGTAACCACCCTTCGGAAAGTAGTTCCACGTTGTACCTGAATCGTATTTAACGTCGCCGATATCCTTGGCGAACGGACCGACGACGCTGGCCGTTCCATTCGCGTAGAGATTGTTCTGGGCCGCGAGGCTTGTGGGCGCTCCACTGGTGAGATTAATGATCCAGGTTGTCTGCCAGTTTTCGACGATTCGCGCCAAAACTCCGGAGGTGTTCCCGAGGAACAGCTTGTTGGGCCCCATGGGTAGGGCGAACGTTCCATTGGTTCGGAAGTCGTGAGTGCGCGAGTCCGACTGGAGCGAGTAGTCCGCATGCCGGTCCGCCAGGGTCGTGTAGCTTGCGCCGAGGCCGCCGGCCTGTCCGGTACCGAGGTTCTTGCTGTACGTATAGGTTGCCTGAAGGCTGAGGCCGTTTTTGGGCCGCATGGTTATCTGCGTTTCCAGAGAATGGTAATTGTTGCTGTAAACGTTCGTCAGGTTGTTCACAGTACCGAACTGCGGATTAGTCACGATGAAGTTTTCCGGAAAGCCATTTTGTCTAATGACAGTGCCCACCACGCCAGGCGGAATGTTGGGTAGGCTGGTGTTTACGGTCTGGTAGTTCAGCGTGTTGAGCGAGGCAGCCAGGGCGTTGTAATTCCCGTTCGCGAGATTGGTTCGGAGAGTCGTGTTCGCCCGCAAATGCATTCCTGCAGTCTGCAGAACACCGCCGAACGTGGAACCAACAGCTCCAAACCCCGTCCCGGCAATGTTCATTCCCTTGAACATGTCTTCCAACACCTTCAGCGCCGGATTGGAATCGTCCCCGGCGCGCGCCGCGTCGAAGGCTTCCTTCAAGCCGTTGTAGAGGAAGTTGGGTTGATTGATGTTGACCACGGGGTCCCACTGCTTTCTTGAAAGCGTTCCGATGTAACGCAAGTCGAGCGTTACGCTCGGCGTGATGCTCCTCGTAAGCGAGAGGGTCAGGTTTTGAGCGTAAGGCGTGCTCAGGCCGGCATCCGGAATATAGATCTGTTGGTTGCGAGGTCCGGTCAGAAGACTTGGCTGCATCGGCTTGAGTGGTGTGCCTGAAGGTGTAAGGGTTCGGACTGGGACCAGCGAGGGGGTTATCTTCGTGAGATCGAGATAGGGGTCGCTGCTACCGGGCACATAGCTCGCAATATCGCTGGCGCCCGGCACGTTGATCTCCTGGATGATGTTGTTGCCGGATTGGTTGATTTGATACGTGATCTGATATCCGCCTCGCAGCGTTGTCTTGCCTGTGCCGAACCAGGGGACCTGCCAGGCAAAACCAACTGCCGGCCCGATATTGTTCCAGTCATTCGGATACCACGGGATGTCGGGATTTGGAGAACCTTTGCCGACAAACTGCAGCGTCGTCACATCGGCGCGCTGTCCGGGATTCATCCAGCCCTCCCAACTACGTCCTGAAACACCGAACATGGCGTTGCCTCCACCGACCGGAAGCGGCATCAGGCCATCGGATTCCCACGGCACCGAGAAATATGCCCAACGCACGCCGAGGTTGAGTGTGAGGTTCTTGTGGATCTTCCAATCGTCTTTAATGAAGGCGCTTGCCTCATTCTGATTGTGCATATCGCGGATCCGATGATCGAAGTTCTTGTAGTCGGAAAAGGTTTCGGTATTTGTCGGATCCGTTATCCAGCTGCCCTGGCTGAGATTGCTCAACGATCCAGCAAAGAAACTCAGCTGTTGCCGCATCCGCTGGTTGTTTCCCGTGTTTTGAGTGCCGGCCAGCCCGGGGATCGTGGTGCTCGAGATAGCATTTGCCGGTATTGCCGCAAGCGTTGTATCGCCGCCGACTGCTGCCGGTATCAGATTGTTGATGGCGTCCTGCCCCAGCGAATGTCCCTTGCGGAGTTCACCTCCCACCTTCAGGACATGGGCGCCTTTGGTCCAGCTGATCGTGTCGCCCCACGTCCACAGAGACGTGTCGTCGAAGTAAGTGGCCTGGCCGCTGGCAACGGGAATCGTGTTGAAACTCTGCAATCCGATAATAAGCGGGTATCCGTTGACGGCAGGATAAAACGACAGAGCGTCGTTACCGGTGTCAGGATTGTTGAATGCGCTATACGACCTGCCTTTGGTCAGGCGGTATCCCAAACGGGCCTCATTGAGGAGAGTGGGTGACAGCGTGGATGTAAGAGTCACCGCCAGCGTCTGAGGCTTCCGATTTACAGAGCCTCGGAAGCCGTCCGGAACAATTTCAAAACCCGCGTTACCCGAGGAGACTTCATACGTGTAGCTCCCGGACAGCTTTTGAGACGTGCTGAAATTGTGATCGATCTTCAGGTTGATTTGCTTCCGGCCGAGGTTGCCGCCAAATGCGAAAATACCCTCCGAGCCACCTTTCTCTCTGCGTGTCCACCGATAGCCTGCCGTATTCAGGCCGTCTCCGACTTCATAGTTGTTCGGCAGCGGCATCACACCCAGGGTCTTGTTAACAAAGCCTGTGGGGTCCACCCTCGTACGATACGGGTCCCACGTGCCCGTTGAAGTCGGAGCCGTACCGATTTGCGCATTAGAGCAGTCTGCATTGAGCGAGGAGGCGTTGGTTACGGGACCGAACACGCTCACGTACCGAAGCTGGCCCGTAAACGGGTTGCTGGCATCCTGTACACCGGGCTTGTAAGCCGGTTGCAAAGGATTGCCGAGAACGTCAACCACCTGAATGGTTGGCGTGGCTCCTGTGGCCTGCAGAGTTTGGGTCGTATTTCCGTTGTTCCAGTCGTCAAAGTAACGAAAGATGCCATTCCGGGCGCACGGCGTAAGCACCACCGGGTTTTGTGTCGTTCGAGCGTTGGTGATCACTCCATCCCACAAGGCGAAGAAGAACGTCTTATTCCTGATTATGGGGCCGCCTAAGCTGAGAGTGTATTCGTGGGTATTGGTCCAATTCGCCTTCGTGGGTTTCCATGCTCCCGTTTTCGGGTCTACTTGTCTGTTGTTGCTCCACGTATTGGCGTCCAACGCAGAGTTTGTCGCTGACCACACGACGCTGCCGGTATACCGGTTCGTGCCCGAGCGCGTCAGGAATTGAATCTGTGCATTGCCACGCCCCAATTCTGCATCAACAGGAGCAAGGACCATGCGCACTTCGCCCACAAGGTCAGGGTTTATAAAAGTGGCGGTCTGCGCTCCGGCCTGCACCCAATATGCCGAACCGCTTGTGTCCACACCGTCGCGCTGCATATTGACTTTGTCGGCAGACACGCCGGCGAAGGTTCCATTCACGCCATCATCATTCATGCGGGCGCCTGGCAATAATCGAAGCAGATCCAGGACGTTATTACCCACGAGGGGCATATCCTGCACCCTCTCCTGGGAAAGGACCTCGCCAACTGAAGGGCTGGAAGTTGCCAAAACGGTGTCGGCGGGAACGCTCACTTCAACGCTCGTAGCCACTGAAGCGACTCTCAACGTGAAGTTCAACCGAATCTGATCCCTGTTTCCGAGTTGCACGTTGGTAAACGTCGCAGTCTGAAATCCAGGCAGCCGCGCCGTTACCGTGTACACACCGGGCGCAAGACTCGCAAAGTTATACGTCCCCGCCTCGTTGCTCAAAACCGTCGCCGCAACGCCCGTGCCATTGTTTGTAGCCGTGACTGTGACTCCCGGTATCAGTGCGCCGGTGCCATCATCGATCGTTCCGCTGACTGTCGCAGAAGTGGATTGAGCGAACGCTGCCGTGAATGACGTAAAAAGCATCACGACCACTAGCGCAAGAAATAGCTTTCTCATGGTTGTCCCCCCCCCGTATTTATGTTCAGACGGCCTTTCCCCTGAATGACGGACAGCGAACGAAACAGCGCATGGGCGGCCACCGAACACCGGTTTTTCACGATTTCTCAGAGTGAATTGGCAGCACAATATTCCCGTCTGAGAATCAATGTCAATGAGAAGAACAGTTCTGTCTTGGCGCCTTTGTAAATAGTTTCTGTCTTGAAACTCCTGTTTGACGATGCACCGCGGAGCGGTGGCCGGAAAGTAGCCGGGGGTACACGCTTTTTGTGTACCCCCGGGAAGAGGTCGCGATCGGAACCCGCACCCCGCGAGGGGTGGCGAGGATTCCTGGCACCCTTTCAGGGTGCGGTTCTGTCGGACCGATTGTTTCCGGTGGTACGCAAAAGACGCGTACCACCGGCTACTTTCCCCTCACCGCTTCGCGGTGCATCGTCGAACAGGAGTCTCGAGACACAAACTAACTTGTTCTATCCACGTCGGCGTGAATCGAATATTCTTCACGCTAACCGATTCGGACATCCGAAAGGAGGCAAGGTATGGCGTTCGATTTGAACGTGAATGGGACGCGACATACCCTCGACGCCGACGAGCAAACGCCGCTGCTCTGGGTCATTCGCGATCATCTCGGTTTGACGGGCACGAAGTTCAGTTGCGGTATCGGGCAGTGCGGCGCGTGTACTGTGCACGTCGACGGTCAAGCGGTCCGATCTTGCAGCGTGCCCGTGTCGATAGCTGCCGGGAAACGAGTCACGACAATCGAAGGTGTCTCGTCGGATGGCAACCATCCCCTCCAGGTCGCATGGAAGGAATTCGATACGCCTCAGTGCGGCTACTGCCAGTCCGGAATGATTATGAGCGCGCTCGCGCTGTTGCAACGGCGCCCGAACCCGTCCGACTCCGACATCGATAGTGGGGTGACCAATGCCTGCAGGTGCGGCACCTATCATCGCATCCGCCAGGCGATTCACATGGCGGCCGACCTGATGAAGGACGGGAGGCGATAATGAGCGGAAACCGCTTATCCGACTTCAACCGTCGAGAGTTCATCGCGATGACGGCCGCAGCACCGGGAGCATTCATCCTTGGTTTCTGGGCGCCGCCACAGGCGAATGCGCAAACTGCGTCACCGCGGCCCGTCTGGTACGAGGATTCCTCCACTCCGGAGATCAATGCATGGATCGTGATCTCTCCGGACGACACGGTAACGATCCGCATCGGGCAGACGGAGCTTGGTCAGGGAGTCTGGACCTCCAATGCCATGATGGTCGCTGAGGAACTGCAGTGCGACTGGAGCAAAGTTCGGCCGCAATACGCCTCCGCAAACCGCGATGCGCGCGAGAAGGCGCCCGAGTGGACCCTCAATGTAATGGGCAAGGGCGCTACCGATCCGAACGGCGGCGGCGAACCCGGCTTCGGAAATCGCGACCGCACTGGCGTGTCGGGCATTCCCGACAGTCTTTATCGGCGGATGCGCACCAATGCGGCATCGTCAGTAAAAGACGGGCGCTATTACCTGCAGCTTGCGGGAGCCGAGGCCCGCGAGCGATTACTGCTGGCGGCCGCCGAGCTTTGGAACGTACCGTTGCCCGAATTGACCGCAAAAGATAGCATCATCACGCACGCGAAGAGCAGCCGCACCACGACCTACGGCCAGATCGCCGATCGTGCCCGACGAATCCCGCATCCGAATCCGGAAAAGATCGTGATCAAGTCTCCGGACCAATGGACGCTGATGGGGACCGAGCGCAAAAACCTTGATGTGCCCGACAAGGTGGCCGGCAAGGTCGTCTATGGGATCGACGTCCGCGTTCCCGGTATGAAGTGGGCAGCTGTGAAGTCGTGTCCGGTCTACGGCGGAACGGTGAAGAAACACGATTTCGATTCGGTCCGCCAAATGCCGGGTGTGCAGTCCGCCGTCCAGTTCCCAATCCCGGATCCGGCACTGACCCGTGGCCGCGTCTTCAGCGGTGGTGTGGCCGTGGTTGCCGACCATTGGTATCAAGCAAAGGCTGCGCTGGATCGAATGCCCATCGAGTGGGAAATCCCCGCGGCCAATGCAGCTTTCAATACATCAAGCATGCGCGCCGCGCTTCTTGCAGCACTCGATCGGCCTGGCCGAGTACGCGTGACTCAAGGCAATGTTGACGACGCGTTCGGCCGCGCTGCCAAAGTTGTCGAAGCAACGTACTCGACGCCATATTTGCCCCGCGCGCGAATGGAGCCGGGCAATGCAACGGTGCTGGTCACAAATGATCGCGTCGATGTCTGGATCGGCGATCAGAGCCCGCAGGAAACGCGTTTCAGTGCCTCGAAGATCACGGGCATCCCTGAACAGAACGTCTACGTGAACCTGTGTCACCTGGGCGGTGGTTTTGGACGCAACGGAAACGGGCCGCAGGCGGAGCAGGCCATCATGATTGCGAACGCGCATCGCGGTACGCCGATTCATCTGCTCTGGACGCGGGAGGAAGATTTCGTCGGCACAACCTATCGTGCTATGGGCATGGCGCGTCTCAAAGCGGGCCTTGATGCCGAGGGCTGGCCGATCGCGCTTGACGTGCGCACTGCGATGCAGGAAGACGGGTTCGGTCCGGAATCGTCGTTCGACGTGGCCTCGCGCTACTACGTGCCGAATTATCGCTTCTCGAACCACACGACGAAGTTTCACGTCCCCGTCGGAACACGGCGCGGCATCGGCCAGGCCGCACACGAGTTCTATCGCGAGAGCTTCGTCAACGAGCTTGCGCACGCCGCAGGCAAGGACGCCTATCGGTACCGCCGCGAACTCATCAGTCGCACGAACCTGCCTTATAAAGATGACATGATCCGCGCGCTCGACATCGCAGCGGAGATGTCCGGTTGGGGAAACGCGCTGCCGCGCGGCACGGCGCGCGCGATTGCGCTCGAAGAACGGGGTGGGGAAACCAACCGCATGGCGACGATCAGCGCAATGGTTCACACGGTGTCGGTGAGCCGCGAAGGCAAGGTCAAGTTGGTGCGCGTGGATGTCGCACACGATACAGGCTTCAGTTTGGTAAACCCGTTATCGGTGAAGAAACAGATCGAAGGTCAGATCACCTGGTTCTACAACGACGCGATGCACCAGGCGAATACAATCAAGGACGGACAGATCGTCGAAAACAATTTCCGTGCATTCCCACTCTCGCGCATCGACGAAGACCCGCCCGAGATCAACATCCATTTCTTCAAAACCGGCCACTGGCTGCTCGGCATGGGGCACGACCGCGCCACTTCGGTCCAGTCTGCGATCGGCGATGCAATATTCCAGGTTACGGGCAAGCGATTGCGCGATCTGCCGTACGGCGGACACGATCTGAGCTGGGGCTAGCCGGACTTCGTCTCCCTGGAGGTTTGCATGAAGAAGCTTCTATTGCTTCCGCTGCTGCTTATTCTCCTGGCACAGCAAGGTCGATCGCAGGCAGGCATCGCCGGTGCGTGGCGCCTGGTGAGTGTGGTGCCGGATGGGACTGCGGACGGAGCGGTCCGGGACTTCTTCCTGGAACTCAAAGTAGATGGCGCTTCCGTTACGGGAACAGTAACTGGCGCTCCGATTGTTATCCGTGAAGGTCGCATCGACTCAAACGCAATCACATTAAGTGGCGTCAGCAGCAATCAGCCGGTCTCGTTCACGGGAAACCTGTCGGGCGACGAGATCGTGTTCACAGTCGGCGGGCTAATGGCGGAACCGTTCCATATGGTTGCGCGGCGAGTAGCCCGCGTCACGACAGTGACCGGCAGCATTTCAGACGCCGCACTGATCCAGCGATTGCTGGTGGAGTACAAAGTACCGGGCGTAAGTATTGCCGTGATCAAGGACTTCAAAGTCGCTTTTGCAGTGGCGTATGGGTTAGCGGATGTGGAAACGGGCACGCCGATGACAACGCGCACGATGTTTCAGGCGGCGTCGGTCAGCAAACCTGTCGCAGCGATGGTTTCGCTGAAGGCCGTGCAGGACAAACGATTCTCGCTGGACCAGGACGTCAATACGATTCTGAAGTCGTGGAAGCTGCCGGTAGGAGACCTGACCAAATCCGGTCCTGTCACTCCGCGGCTGCTCATGAGCCATACGTCGGGCATGGGCGACGGATATGGTTTCCCGGGCTATTCTCCCGGCACACCCCTACCCACGTTGCAGCAAATCCTTGATGGCGTCCCGCCGTCGAATCTTCGGGCAATCCGGCTGGAACGGCCGCCGGCGACGGGATACGAGTATTCAGGCGGAGGCGTGATATTGCAGCAACTCGTGCTCATGGATGCGGTAGGAAAACCCTTCGCGCAGATCGCACGCGAATGGGTGCTTGATCCGCTCGAAATGTCGAATAGCACGTACGAACAGCCGCTGCCTGCCGCGCGGCAGTCTCAGGCCGCTCGAGCTCATGATCGAAATGGCGCAAGAATGAAGGAGCCGTGGCGCGTTTATCCAGAGCAAGCTGCAGCCGGCCTCTGGACTACGCCAACCGATCTGGCCAGGTTTGCAATCGAGTTGCAGCTGGCTGTGCAGGGCCGTTCGGCGCGCGTACTCACGCAGGCTGTTGCGCAAGAAATGATCACACCGGTTGGAGTCGGACCGTATGCCGTAGGCTTCGGCATGTTGAAAATAGGCGAGGGATGGTATTTCACGCACGGCGGTAGTAACTGGGGATTCCAATGCGATCTCACGGCGCACCGTAGTAAGGGATACGGAGCCGTCATCATGACCAACAGCGATTCTGGCGGCGCACTCATCCCAGAGCTTCTACGGCTGATTCAGACCGAGTACAAGTGGGATGCACTGGATCCGCCGATCCCGCGACGGTACGGACCTTAGAAGGTCGCGTGAGATTTTTACTATGGCTTTGCCGCGTTCCGAATCGTTCCCGTCAATCCCTCGCGGGAGCACTTGAAGGGCATTATGTTCAGATCGGACGGCGAATACTCCATCGTTTCGCGCGGTAATGGCTGCTTGAAGAACACTGGGTCCGTAATATCGACATCGACGACGAGCCGTTGGCGAGCGGAATCGACGTGAAGTCGCTCGACGGTCGTGAGGGACGCTGAATGCAGCAGCCCTTTTGTCGGTTGACCTCGTTGCTCGACGTACTGTTCCAACACCCCGGCCGAATAGTTTCCGGTTTCAATCACCAGGGTGTCGCCTTCCCAGTGACCGATGGAATGACCGAGCGAAGTCCGCGTGCCATCCTTCGGGTGAGTCTTCACGTTCATGTGAATCACCCGGCGCACGTCCATCCACTCGTGATGCAGCACGACGTCTGAGCCGTCTCGCAAGATCTCGAGCGGTGTGCTTGGCGCCTGCCACACACGCTGAACTGCGACCGGATCGCATCGGAAGACGGGATCGTCCTTGAACGGGTCGTAGGACGCGACAGCCTTTTCTCCCGCCGGCGTCATCAATTGCAGGGGCTGCTGTGGGGTGCCCGCGCTGCGGCTTCGGCTCGGCGCAAGCAACCACGTTCCGAAGACGTCTTGTCTTGGAGGTAACTTCGACTGTACCGGCGTTTGCTGTGTCCCGCCCGGCCCGTTAACGTTCATGGTGCGGCCGTCCGGCCACTCGATGATTTCGAAAAAACACATGTACGGACTGTGCCGCGACGCAGAACCGGTAACGCTCAGTTTCGTTCCCGCCTTGAACAGTTGCGGCGTGATTCCAATGCGGCTGAGTTGCGTGACTCCGTGCGACTCGCAGACATATTCCTGGGTTCGGCCGTTTTCGTCGACGGCATTGATATGGAGGTAGCTGTGCGGATTCCTCGCTTCGTATGCCTTTACCGTCCCCGAGATGTGGACCTTTCTGCCGGAGTCGAAGTGCGGCGCGAAGCTGTGATGTGCTGCCACGGTCGATGCGACAAACAGAAAGGCTACCGTGCTTGCTATCAATCCGCGAAGCAGTGAGCGTGCGCGACGCAGAAAGCGAGAAGGTATTCTCATGAGGTTGGGATGATTATAGACGCCGCACAGCGACAGTCCACTTTCGTGTAAGGTGCGCAGGTCACACGCTATAAGGCTGAACTCTTGATACCTGTCTGCTTGTCGGCGAGCTGCGTATATAACCACGCCCTGGCCATCTTCCAATCTCGTTTGGCGGTTTCAAGAGAAACCCCGAGTGCACCCCATTCGCGCACTTGCCGGGTTGTAATCCTCCATTCACATCCTATTAATCAGTGCGCGCTAGAGTGCGCGGGATGTTGAGGAGTCTTTCCTCAAGGAGGAACAAACGAATGAATCGATTTTCAAGCGCACTGCAACGGTTGCGCATGTCTGTCATAGCTTCGGTCATCATACTCTCGCTGACTGTCCTTGCCATTAGTGTGCCGGTAACCCTTCATGGAAATAACGGGAATGGGAACGCCTTCGGCAAAAACAAGGATTATCCGTATGGTCTCAACCAACAGAGCAACCGCCCGTACGCAATCGGGCTGTGGGGTGACCTGCCGTATTCCGCCGAGCAGGCCGCCGTTATCCCGAACCTGATCGCCGATATGAACTCGCAGGATCTCGCCTTCACGGCCCATGACGGCGATTTGAGGCAAGGCAGTGGATCGCCGAACTGCGCCGATAACAGTATCTATACGAGGGCAGACGCCTACTTCAGCAGCCTCCATGCGCCGGCTATCTTCACGCCCGGTGACAACGACTGGACTGATTGCGATCGCAAGAGCCTTGGCATGGACGGAAAAAACTCGTTGCAGGAGCTCGATAACGAGCGTGCATTCTTCTTTTCCAAGCCTTACACGCTGGGCCAGACTCGATTTCTCCAGGAGGTTCAGTCGACGCCGACGTGCAAGGGTTTCGGCAGTGCCAACGCTAATTCAGGCCCCAACAGCGACGTCAGCAAGACGCAGACTGCAACGTACACCAACGTTCCTTGCGTGGAGAACCGCCGATGGATTGTTAACAGGGTGATGTACGCGACGGTCAACATCCAGGGCTCCTGCAACAACCTGTGCGACGACTACCCGGATTCCGTGGAATATGCCGCCCGCAATGGGGCGGGTATCCAATGGATGAACGACACCTTCGCCACGGCAGTCGCGCAGGATTGCGTGGCCGTCATGTTGATCACACAGGCCAATCCGGGCTTCGACGATACGGACAGTACCCGTGCGCCGACGCGTAACGCCAATACGCTCGTTGAAAACGATGCGCAAAAGCTGAATGACGGCTACCATGACTTCCTGATTGCGCTTCGTGCCAAGGTGATTGCGTTCGGCAAACCCGTTGCCTACGTCCATGGTGACTCGCACTACTTCCGCGTGGACAAGCCGCTATTGGACAGCACGGGAAAGCGCGTAACCAACTTCACGCGCATCGAAACATTCGGCGATCACCAACCCACGCTCGGCGACGTGAATTGGCTCAAGGTCAACGTGGACCCCTCCAGCCGCGGGGTGTTTTCGTACGAACCGCAGATTGTGAACCGAGATCCCGTTCTCCTGCCGTAAGGATCTCTCTCCAGGCAGTAGACAGGGTCGGGACGAACCGCGCTCAGGCACACGCCTGGGCCGGTTCGCCGCGACGCCGTTGAAAAACAAGCGGATCTTTGGCTATTCTTCGTCGATCGCCGGGACGCAATGTGCAAAGGAGACTGCAGCAAAATCCGAAACTCTAAGCTAATGAGGAGTCACAGATGCCCAATTTTGCAACTTACGATGTCGTCACAGACCTGCCCACGCTTCTCAGTGTTGGCGGAACTACGTTGAAGGATTTTGAATTCGATTTCGTTCAAAGCGCCGACTTTGGAACCCGGTCGGTGCTCTCTTACATGGTCGACCCAGGCTCAGCCTCCGGCGTTACATTCAAAATGTCCGTGTCCAACCTCTTGCCCAACGGCTCTGATGAATTCAAGGTAGTGATAGCTGAAACCACGCTGCCCTCCATGCCCCCTTTCGTTCGTCAGGAAGTCATCGACGGTAACACGTTCGCGAGGGTAAACATTACGGGCCTGGGAGTCCACAAACTGCGAATCCAGGTCACGAGCGGTGCAGCCAACTTCTCTGACATTGTGCATATGTACCAAGCCCAGTTCTGATGCTGGGACGTGACGGATTGATTACACGTACAGCAGAGCGACAAACCGCTGACACTAGCGGCAGGTAACACCCATATTGGTACCAGTCTTCGGGACAACCCCTTCGTTGCTACTGGAGCCCGGAGGCGTTGCGCTCAGAATTCTGGTACCAATACGGGCCATTCCGTTTGATCTTTCCCGCCTGGAGTTTCGCTCAAGACGGCCATCCAACGGGCCGTCAGATGGCTACATGTCGATGGGCGATATGATGGCTCCCGCTGCGGATCCACCACTCTGCAGTTCCAAGAACAATCGCCGTAGAGATCCAGTTCGAGGTCACGAAGTATGCCCAGAATTCCGGCAGGCTGTGAATTCCCAACATAATGGGAAACAGCGGGAACATGATCCGTTGCAGCATTGCACCCGACACACCTGCGACGGCTCGCAGCATCCATTCCCGGTGCTTCACGAAATCGCCTTTGCGTGCTGCAGCAACTGCCTGGATCAGAAAAAACCCAAAGAGCAGGGAAATGGTTACCATGAAAATTCGTTCCGACAGAGGGCGTGCGGGCATTGCAAAGGGCAGGAGCAGGCCGGTCGCTGAAAT
>Ga0207711_10002453_pt1 | contig 16542 bp, 10 predicted proteins | sample KBSS34metaG_FD_184401 | JGI IMG/M metagenome (GOLD analysis project Ga0207711, IMG submission 184401) | Switchgrass rhizosphere microbial communities from Kellogg Biological Station, Michigan, USA - KBS S3-4 metaG (SPAdes) (version 2) | ecosystem: Host-associated > Plants > Roots > Rhizosphere...
GCGGGCGGAAAGTACCCATTCTGGCGACTCAACACACGTTGAAAGTTCTCAATCGCTTCTGCCATCTTGCCGCGTTCAGACGCGTTGCGAGCGCGTTGTAGATAATCAAAACTCGACTGATCGAGTGTCAGCACTTTTGGAGCAGGCGCCATAGATGAAGTAGCTGCGGCAGGTGATTTCTTTGCGCCCGTTGTTGGCTCGGGTCGAGAGCTCGCCTTAGGTTGCGACGCAACCACGATTGTTTCTTCGGATCCGGTACGCGCTAGGGCCTGGGCCGCAGCATCGTGTTGGGGATTGACAGCCAGCGCCCGACGCCATTCGCGCGCAGCGAGATCGTATTGACCGCGAGCGGCGTAGACGCGGCCGAGATTGTAGCTGGCTTCGGCGTAACGAAAACTCTCGAGCTTCAGTGCGGACAACAACGCGTCGTAGGCTTCATCCCAACGACCGGAACGCAGCAACACGACACCAAGATTGTTGTAGGCGCGCGAGTAGCGGCCGTTGCGTTGTTCGATCGCGGTTCTGTAAGCCGCGATAGCTGCTTCCGACTCGCCAAGGCGAGCAAACGTGTTGCCGAGGTTATAAAAACCGATCGGATCGAATGCCGTCGAGTTTGCGATCGCGTTCAACTCTTTGAGCGCATCCGGCTTGTGACCCGTGGTCAACAGCAAGTCAGCAAGCTTTAGTTGCAGACGATTGCGCTCCGAAGCGTTCGGGGCCGCTTCGATCTCCTCGCGCAAACTCGCAACCGGATCTTTTTTGTTGTCGACGGGTGTTTGGGCTGCCGTGAACGAGCCTGCCATTGAGATAAGAAGGAGAGAGAGAATTATAATCTTCATGTTCATGAAACCTTTTTCACGCAAAGACGCAAAGCCGCAAAGGATTTCAAATTCTTCTTTGCGCCTTTGCGCCTTTGCGTGAGATTTATTGATTAGTTGCAGAGACCTCATTGCGCAGATACGCGACAACCGTGCCGCCAAAGCCTACCGCCCAGCCACGATTTCGATTGGAGAAGAAAACTCGCTCCAGCGGATGCTGTGTCCCACTGCGTTCCGCGCTCCAATGTTCGCCGCCGTCCACAGTGTGAATAATCGTTCCTTCAGCGCCTACGGCCCAACCTTCCAGCGCATCCACAAACTTCACGTCGAATAGATCGACATCGACTGTTGACTCCTGTTGCTGCCAGGTGCGACCACCGTTCACTGTTCGATAAACGCTACCGCCGCTGCCGACGGCCCAACCTTTTCGATTATCGACAAACGAAGTCGCCGTAAAACGAACTGACTTTTCCACTTGCGGCAGCGTTGACTGGTACCACGTTTCGCCGCCGTCTGAAGTTTGAATGATCGTGGCGCCGGCGCCGACGAGCCAACCGCGGTCGTCGTCAACGAACATTCCGCCCAACAACAGGTGTCGCGTAGGCGAGCGGAGCTTGGTCCACGTATCACCTGAGTCGTGCGTGGTATAAATCGAACCGGCTTCACCGAAAGTCCAACCGCGGCCATTGCGACTGAAAAGTGCGCGAACGAGAATCGCGTCTATATCGAATCCCTTGATCTCGATGCGTTTCCAGTTCCCCCCCCCGTTAGTGGTTTTCATCAGGTAAGCGCGTGGCTCGTCTTTGGTCTTGAGTTGATAGACATTGACTTCGCAAACGAGCCAGCCGTTGTTTTCGTCGATGAAGAAGAGATCGCGTACGACGTCGCCGGTCGGAGCGCCGTGTGATTTCCAGGTGTTACCTCCGTCGACGGTATACAGGACTGTGCCTTTACTGCCGGCAGCCCAGCCTTTGTTTTGATTGATAAAGAAGACCGAATGCAACCACGCCATCGTTCCCGCAGGCTGCCGCGCCCACGTTCCGGTTTGCGCTAATGAGGGAAGAGCAACCAGCAGCAGAAACAGAAGTGACGTGAGCGCTTTGGTCATACGATTACGGTATCGGGGCGCCGAAGATACGAGCGAAACTCATGATCGGCGTGAAGCCCATAATGGTTTGCAGTGTCTTGAGTTTGTTCCCCGGCACCACGATCTGATCTCCGGGCACGAGATAGACGTTGTCAGCCGCTTTGCCTTTGTAAATCGAATCTAAATTCACGGGAATCTGCGCGAGCACGCCGCTTGACTGCCGTCGCAGTACAACGACTTTGCTCTTGCTGCCCGTATTCAAAACGCCACCCGCTTCTGCAATCGCTTCGGTAACCGTCATGCGATGACTCATCAGACGGATGCCCGGCTGGCCCACGTCGCCAATCACGCTGTAGCGGTATGAAGACGCCTTCTCGAGCGACACGGTAACCTGCGGATCGATAATGTATTCGTCGTACTTCTTCTTGATGAACTCGGCGACTTCATCGACTGTTTTGCCGTTGACGAAAACGCCGCCTGGTATCAACGAAAGGGACACGCGGCCGCTGGGCGGAACAATGATGTTCTTTCGCGAGTAGCGATCCTGGTTGAACACGTCTACCGAGATCACATCCTCAGGACCCAAACGGTACGTACTGAAAAAGTTGTTGTAGAAAGGGTTGACGGCTGCCTCTTCCGACATCTGCTCCATCCGGTTGGCCTGCATCTCGTCAGAAACGTCCGCAGGCGCGCGGCTGGTATCGTCAGGCTCGAGCCTATCATTGCCCACTGGCGACACCGGCTTTTTCGGATCCTTCTGGCCGCTCGTGGTAGTTCGCGGCCGCGCTTTTTGCGTATCGTTTTGCGTTTGCGCCGCGATGTTTCCTGTTAACGCGACCAGAGTCAGCGTCACAAGCACCATTTGTCTTCGCATAGTCATATCCAACCTCCAACCCCAATGTTATTGGGCGCCCCGCCCAAACAGAATTATTTTGACGGTTTCAAAGAGAATGATTGCGTCCAGCATCAAACTCTGATTTTTGATGTAGAAAAGGTCGTATTGAAGCTTCTGCCGCGCATCTTCGATCGAAGCGCCATAGGGATACTTGATCTGCGCCCAACCGGTCAGGCCCGGCGCGATCAAATGTCGTTGTTCGTAAAACGGAATCTCCTCGGCCAGCTGGGACACGAAGTGTGGTCGTTCCGGACGTGGGCCAACGAAGCTCATCTCGCCTTTCAGGATGTGCCAGAACTGCGGAATCTCGTCCACGCGGATCTTGCGAATGATGCGCCCGACGCGCGTTGTGCGAGAGTCGCCCTTGCTGGCCCACGCTGGTCCATCCTTTTCGGCATCGACTCTCATCGAACGAAACTTCGTCAACACAAACGTGCGGCCGTTCTTTCCTACTCGTTCCTGTTTGTAAAAGACCGGGCCACGCGACTCCAGTTTGACCAGCACCGCCGTGAGCAGAACGATCGGCAGCGAAAGAATTGCGCCGATCAACGCCACCAGCCAGTGCACCGCGGTACGTGTAAACTCCGAGAGCTTCGCCTGGCGTCCACGACCGGTAAATATCAGCCACGACGGACGCAGCATGTTCAACGAAACGCGTCCGGTGATGCGCTCGTAAAACGACGCGCCTTCCTCGATCGTCACCTGGCCTGCGAGACTCAACTTCAATAGTTTGGTGGTCGGTAACTGCCCGCGCCGTTCGCCCATCGCGACGATGATGCGATCGATGTTCTCGCGTTTGACGATCTCGTCGAGATCGTCGGTCATGCCGATCACGCGTGGATTGATCAAGCTCTTGCCCAGCAACTCAGCATCCGTACCGACAAAACCGACGATGCGATAGCCCGCGTCGGGTCGATTGAGCACTTCACGCGCCATTTCGACCGCGAGGTTTCCGGAGCCCACAATCAATACGCGTTCACCGAAATCAGGATGGCCCAGAAACCAGTGAATCGAGATTCGCCAGGAGACCATCAATCCCAGCGCCAGCGGCAAAGCAACCAGCGAAATGCCGCGGCCCAGCATCAAGCCCGGAAAGGCGTAAAACGTAAATGCGAGGGCGATCCACGCAAGTCCCAGAGCCTGGATCAGGCGCAATACCAACTCGCGCCGGTCGTGCATGACGAGAAAGTCGTACAAGTCGAAAAGATAAAACGTCGCGAGGCAAAAGAAACCTGCAACCGCGGCTTTCCAGTATCCGTGCTTCTCGATCAGTTCATACGGCGCGGCTTCTGTTCCGACCCACAGGTAGACGGCAGCGATGATCGCGCCATAGACGAGGATCGCCTCGGCGACAATCAATAATAAAGTTCGTCCGTTGAGACGTAAGACTCTCAATTGACGATCGCTGCCTCCTCTTCAATTCTCTCTGACGGAGGAACCGGCGGCATCTCCGTTGTCTTTCGTTCACGGTTGTAATAGCGGTGTTGGTAGTAGTATGACGACTCTTCCGGCTGTTCGTCAGTGCGGTTAAGCACCACTCCGAGCAGACGATCCTTCGGCATTTGCTCGAGGAGTTTTTCCACCGCCGAATAGCGAGTTTTACCCGCTCGCACAACCAGCAGCCCGCCGTCAGCGCGCGACATCAGGACGTTTGCATCGGTAAAGATCCCGAGTGGGGGAGCGTCGATGATGATGTAGTCGAACATGCGACGGACTTCATTCAAGAGGCGCGCGTAGTTTGGTCCGGAAAGCAATTCGGCAACGTCGTCCCGCGGGCGTCCGCCGGGTAACAGGTAAAGACCCGAAGGCTCGAGGCGCACGATTGCATCTTCCAGTCGAAGCTGTCCGCCGAGCACTTCCGAAAGACCGACTTTTGCATCGATACCGAGATAGTCAGTGGCACAGGGGCGGCGTAAGTCGCTATCGATCACGAGCGCGCGCACGCCCTCTGTTTGGGCCAACAACCAGGCAAGGTTGAGTGCGGTAAGCGTCTTACCTTCAGCGACACCCACGCTGGTGATAACGAAGGCGCGCATCTCCAGGCGTTCGCCGGCCTCGAGGATTCTCGTCCGCAACGAGCGAAACTGTTCGGTGTAAGCGGAGCGAGGCTGGCTGACGGCGATCAAGTGAGGCTCGACGCGCGACGGGGAGACATCGTAAGTGATGAATCCGCCGGCGCGCGTCGCCTCGGCAGCGCCCAAAGTTGCCCCAGCATCACGCGAAGCTATTCCGCCGGGGAGTGCCGACCCGTCGGGTACATCCGCAGTGTGCGCAGTGGACGCTGAACTTCGCACCGTCTTTGTATGAGCGGACATGATCGTGGAATTGCTCAACAACTGTTCCTCGATCTTCTCCGAGGAAGGCAATCCGGTGACGGCCGGACTGTCGTTACGGTGCTCTGGTTTTGGTGTTGCCTTCGCAGCGTTACCGTTGTCGGTGGCGCTGTGTCGACTCATGGCATAAAAAACTCTTCCCATCGTTTCACCTCGTGGTTGGAATAGGTTCTATAGGACGGATAGGACCTATTTAATCTGTGTCACCTGTTGTTTTCCCCGCGTTCCACAACTCCGCCCGTCCGGTTGAGGTAAAGATTCGTGCCGGAGCCTCGCGTTCCTCGCCGGACGACATACGTCGATCGGCGCGCGGCAGCATGTCGAACGTGTCGGCCACGTCTTCGATAATCGTGCGGCCGATGGTTACATCGCCGGCGGCGTAACCCGCGAGCAGTGCGTTGTCGCAAAGGTTGTTGATGTTTCGCGGAATGCCGTCCGAACAACGAAAGATGTAATCGACGGCTTCAGGTGTGAAGATATCGGTGCGCTCCGCGCCCGCCACCAGCAAACGTGACGTGATGTAACGATCAGTCTCTTCAACATTCGGCAGCGGCTTGATAATGCAACGCAGCGCAATGCGTTGTTTCAACTGACGCAGATCCGGATTATTCAAAACTTCTCGTAACTCCGGCTGGCCCGTCAGAACAATCTGTAACTGCTTGGCTGTATTCGACTCGAAATTTGAGAGCAGCCGAATCTCCTCGAGCACGTGCGGCGATAAGCCCTGTGCTTCATCGACGATCAACACCGTGCGCAATCCGCGTGAATGACGCGACTCCAACGCCCGCCCGAGCTCCAGCAATAACTCCGACTTCGTTTCCCACTTCTGCACGTCGAGCAATGTCGAAACGTGCTGGTAAAACTCCGGAACAGACAAGCGCGGGTTGAAGATGTAAGCAACCAGCACCGTGCGATCCAGACGCTCCATCATCCAGCGCAGGATCGTCGTCTTGCCTGTGCCCACTTCGCCGCTCACCACTACCAGTCCCTTGCCGCTTTCAATGCCGTAATGAAGATTGGCCATCACTTCCGTGTGCGACGGAGTGAAGTAAATGAAACGCGGGTCGGGAGTCAGCGCGAATGGCAACTCTTTCAAACCATAAAATTCAGCGTACACTCTGTTGGACCTCCAGTTACGAACGGCTTGATGCCTGCATCAGGAATTCGAAAACGTGCGTGAGCTTGAGCGCCAGTGCCAAAATCGGAATACTCACCATCGTCGCTGCCACCCCTGCCGCCAGTATCAACTTGCGACGGCGCGGCACAGCGCGCGCTTCATGCGGTGTCAAAAGCTCCGGCACGGAGAGGAGTACGGGCAAGCCGGTATAATGTCGCGCATCCTCGGAGTTCTGAATCGTCAGCAGTCGTGGTCCCTCGAAGATTCCAATCAGTAACAGACCGAGACCGAGACCGGCTGCGAGTCCTATGCTGGAAAGCATCAAGCGCTTTGGAGCAACGGGTCGCGACGGCAGGTTCGCGGCATCGATCACGTTGATTCCCTCACCTTGACTCTGCGTCGCCGCTTCCTTGCCCAACGTAATTCGCTGCTGTTGCTGCATGAGCTGGTCGAGAGCGGCTTTCTTGGTCTGATAATCACGATCGATGGCGCCCAGTTCTACTTCAACTCCGGGAACGTGATTGATGCGATCGACAAGCGATGCGATCGCCTGCTCATTCTGGGCTAGCAGACCCTGCTGTCGTTTGATCTCACTTTCGGCAAGCTTGATTTCCTGCTCGACGGCGCCAATGCCCAGGTTGGGTCGCTTGGCGAGTTTCTCCTGTTTCTCTTTTTTGTCGTTTTTCCAGTCACTGATCTGCTGGTCCATCGAAGCCTGGACCTGATCGATCTCTTTTTGCTTTGCGATCACGTCCGGATGCTTCTCTCGCAACTCCTGCTTCATGCGCGTGAGCTCACCCTCGAGCTGAGCTTTGCGGCCAACGAGGTTGGCCCAGCCCGTAGTTGTTTTGGGATCAGTAAGATTTCCGGCGGCTTCATCGATAAGCTGTTCGTTCTGCTGCTTGATCAGAACGAGTTGATTAGCAGCGGCGGCGCGCCTGTCCTGTAGCCGTCCGACTTCCGAGATCAGCGCTTTCTGTTCTTCGCGCAGTCCGTTGAGCTGGGCGAAGAGCGAGGTCGCTTCAGTCGGCAAATTACCAACGTGCGCGCTCATGAAATCAACACGTTGCTTATCGATAGCCGCGAGGGCCTCCTGCGCCTGGCTTACCTGGTTATCGATGAAGTTTTTCGCTGCGATATTTGAGTTGATGAGGTCAGAATTCTGAACCTTCGTGTACAAACCTGCCAGTTCCTGAGTTATGGCCTGAGCAAGTCTTGGATCGCGATATCTAAAGGCGATGATAAAACCGTTGGTAATATCGTTTCGGCTGGTGTTTATATCGACCCTGATGTCCCTGCGAAGCTTTTCGATTACAGTTTCCATCGCTTCGCCACGCGATCGTTCTATGTTGTACAAGCCGTACTTTATAACCAGCGGCTCAAGTGAACTACGACTCGTCACGACCTGCGAGATGCTTGCTAACTGTCGCGTTATGCTGTCTTCGCTAACCGTCGGGACAACCGAATTAGGCAGGTTCGAAGGCCTGACGACGATCAATGTCGTTGACTCGTAGACATCGGGGAGACGATAGACGACGTATGCAACCGCAGTCGCGACGGCAATCATTGGAAGAATCAACAGCCATTTCCGTCGCCGCAGTATTTTTAGGTATTCACTCGGTCTTCGTTGTCTGAAATCAACACTCATAACGCACTCCTATCAGAAATATGTCCTAAGGACTTGTGGACCTATTACAGTGACGCCAATGTTTTCTTCGCTTCTTCGAGCTCTGCAAGGGGCGACTTGTCGGAGAGTCGAACCGCGGTTTCGAGTTGGCGCCGCGCCTCTTCCTTATCGCCTTTTTCCTTCAATGCCATTCCGAGATGGTAGTGATAGGTGGCGCTCGGCGAGACATTCGCATTACGAGCATCCGCCTCGTTAATCGACACGGCTTTGCGTAATTGCTCGACCGCGGTGGAATAAAGGGTCTTCTTGTAGTAGACCCATCCCAACGTGTCGAGAAATCCTGCCTTATTCGGATACTTTTGCGTGACACCCTGGGCCAACCTTACCGCTTCGTCGATATTGCCTTTGCCGGTGGTGGCATAAAGCCAGGCAAGATTGTTGGCCGCGATCATTGCGTTCGGATCCGCTTCGAGAGCCTTGCGGTAATTCTCAGCGGCAGCGTCGTAATTCTTTCTCTGGTCCTCGAGTATTCCGATCATCGTATAAGGCATTGCAGCTTTGTCCGGACGTCGACCGATCATCTTCTGGTATTCGGCAATCGCGCGGTCTTCCTGCCTGGTGTTGATGTAAAGAGCACCCAGCGCGGAGTAGGCAAACAGGTAATTCGGCTCGAGTTCGATGGCGCGATTCAATTCCGCCTCCGCACTTTGAGCATTATGTTGGGCGCCGTATGCCTGCGCCTTCAGATAGTGCAGCGAAGCAACGTTCGGAAATGAGGCCAGGGCTTGATCGATTTTAGCGTGTGCTTTATCAAGCTCCTGTGTCTTCGTATAAATAACGACGAGGCCATTGAGCGCGTCGAAATTGGTGGCGTCGACTTTGAGCGCTGTTTCGAATGCGCCGACCGCATCCTGAGGTTTGTTTTCCGCCAGTGAAGCCAGGGCCAGACTGTTGTAAACAAGTGGATTGTTTGGATTCGCATCTTTGGCAGCCTCGTAATCTCTACGAGCGGCAGCATTGTCTCTAAGTTGAAGTTCCGCCGTACCTCGCGCGACATAACTCTTCATGCGAATTTCACGAAGCATCTGTGCCGAGGTGTCGCGGTCGGGAGGCGTCTTGTCCAAACGTGCGAGGAGATCGGTCGCAAGCGAGATTGCGGCTTTTTGTTCCTGGCTTTCCAGGGCGAGCTGAAGCTGTATTAACTTGCCGGGCAAGTAGTCGGGGAAATTCTTATCGAGTTCGGCAGCAAAAGCGCGGGCTTCATCCAACAGCCCCAGACCCGATTTGTAATAAGCCATGAAATACAGCGCCGCGCGAGAGTTTGGCTCCTGTCGCAGGACTTCTTTTAGATCTTCGATGGCGCTCATCAAATTGTCTGACCCACCATTCTGGCCCTTCATTCGAGCGCGCAATAAGAGCGCTAGCCGATCCTGCTTATCCTTCTTGAGTGCCTCCTCGATCTGAGCATTCGCGTTGTTGGTATCGCCCTTCATCAACAAAAGCTCCGTCAGACGATAACGGCCCATCATGTAGTCGGAAGACTTGGCGAGCAGGTCCTGGTAAACCTTGATCGCATCATCGACGCGATTCGTCGCCACGTAGAAATCCGCCAGCATAACCTGACTGTCAGGTCTGGCCGGATCGCACGCAACCAGGGCCTTGTAAGATTCTTCTGCTTTATCAAACTGCCGGTTAACAAGGTAATAGCTTGCCAGCACAAACCATGCGGCGCGATCGGATGGTCCAACTTCGACAGCTTTACGTAACTCTGCTTCCGCTTCCGGCAGTCGATTGTTTTGTGCCAGGAACTTGCCGTACTCGCTGTGCGCAAGGGGTGAATTGTTGTTAACAGAAATGGCTTTCTTGAAAAGTGTTTCCGCCTTGTCGAATTCCTTGTTGACTACATGGAAGCGCGCCAAACTCAGATACGATTCGACCCGGTTTGGATTCAACTGAACGGCGTGGTTGAGTTCTTCAAAGGCCTTGTCTTTCTGCTTCTGCGCATAGAACACACCGCCCATTAAAATGTGGCCTTCGATGTTGTTCGGATCTTTCTGAAGAATTTCCTGCGCGAGTTTTTCTGATTCAGCGATGATCTCCGCGCGACCCTGACTGTTGGCGAGATAGATGTTACCGAGCTTAAGCCTGGCGTCGAAATTGTTCGGATCGAGAGCTATGGCTTTCTTCATCTCCTCGAGCATTTCCGGATAGCGCTGGAGACCCTCGAACGCCTGCGCCAGGCCCCAGTGGGCCGCGCCGAGTTTGTCGTCGATCTGAATCGCGTTACGAAACTCTAGCGAGGCTTCCTGAAACTTTGCTTCGTCCAGGTACTTTTGGCCTTGCTCCAGGTGACGAGCTTTGGAATGTGCGGAAGTAGTGCAGCCGGCAAGAAGAATAGCTACTGCGGCAAGAAGACAGAAAAGGCTTATCAGTTTGATAAGACCGCGGCACTCGGTTTTCATTAATTCTCTCCGTCATTGCGCCCGTTAGAACCGGGCAGCGTTAATTTTGTTTCAGGTCCTCGAAGGAACGCCGGCGGGCAATGCCAGTGAACCCCTTAAAACCCGAGACAATTCTGAAAAAAGATCAATTACTGATCACTTCCAATTAGTTTTGGAGATGGGCAAATTATAAGCTTCCGTTGCCCTTCTCCGCGTACGTTACGGTACAAACTGGGGCATCACTGCCGATGCAGCGGACGCAAATTCGATTGCCGTCTGTTCCGCTTCCGCCTCAGACTTGCCGATCGGCACGGTTACACGAACCATCGCACCATTCGAGCGGCGCAGGCGAACGCTGTCGAACACGGTATAAACCTTACCCCAATACTCGCTGGCGACGTTTCGTCCTCTTCCCTGGTACCAGTAGATCATCAGGTTCTTGTAGTCGCCGTTTTGGATCACATACTTGTTTGCCACGAAACTGGTACCGTCTGGCAAAGCGATCGTTGCTTTGCCCGGCTCGCTCAACATCCATCCGGACCCCGGCAGGCAGTTCAATGGACTGTGATAACTGGCGCCCGTTCGTTGCGTGGCGTAATAGCCAACGTAAAGGTTGGCAAGCTGGCCTTCCGGTTTGCGGAAGTCACGCAGCAGGTAGTCGCTGGCGCGCAATACCGAGAGAGTGGCGTCGTCCAATATTTGATCGCTTCCGGTTCTCTGCCACGCACCGAGAGTTTGGGGAAAGTCTTTCAGTTCCTTGCGCTCGATGTGAGCTTCACCAAGATAAGCCCAACCGTTGACGAGGACGCCAACCACGAGAATCAGCACCAGCAGCACGCCGAAACGCCTTGAAGATTTCATAACTCTGAGCCTTCGGCTGAAACCACTGAACTGATCGAAACAGCAGGGTCAGGTTCGGGCGATCTCCTTTCAACAGACTTTTCGCCGTTAGCCTGAGCCGGCTTAAAACGATCAAGTAGCATGCCAACGCCAAACAACAGGATGAAAGCTACGATATATATGGCCCAACCGGAAAAAGAGTGGAAAAAGCCATCGGCAATCTCTGTTCCATAATAGTGCGCCAGGACGCCGGTACCACTCACTCTGAATGCATTAGTCAAAATGGCAATCGGGACTGCTGAAACGACGATTATAGTCGCGCGCCAGAACCAGTAATCTCGAAGAAAGCCGAAGCGCTTACCGGACGTTGGTCCATTCCCGGAAGGAGAATGGGTGAAATAAGCGAACACGACCGCGAGCGTCAAAAGAGTCATGAGCGAGCGGATGCCGCTGCATGCCTCAACCACCTCGAGTTTCTTCGTGCTAAAAGAGTTCAAAGGCTTCAGCTCGATTATGTTTCCCTGGCGCAATACAGGAATTCCGAGCATGCTCATGGACCAGACGGCGCATCGTGAAGCGAATAATTGCAGCGGAAAGGCGATCTTGTTGAAGACTATCGCCGGAATCGGCATTGCCAGAAACAGCAGACTGAATGGGACCAGGAGCAGTCGTAGCAGATGAAATCCCCAGAAGTAGACCACCGTGCCGGCCAAAAGCAGGATTAGCGAAAGTCTTTGCGTGTAGAGTTCGGCGCCGGCAACGCCCGCCCAGAGCGCAATTAGTGCAAACACCACTGCGGCCCCGCCCAGAAGCAGTGACGGCCGCGCGGGCACGCGAGCAAACTTGTCTCGCTGTGACCAGATGATATAGCCGATAATGAAGGGGATTAGGAGACCGTGGGAATAGTTTTCGTCGTACCACCAGTCATGGAAAAGCTTCACCAGGACAGTGGCGTACGCGAAAATAATGGCGAAACTGAAGGCAGTACCTTGCCACAGTTTCTTTGCGGCCGAGACACTCATTTTCCGAATTCCTTGATGGCGTTCGCAAGAAAAGGGCAAGTTTTCTTACGAAAACCGCGAGTTAAAACAACGCGACAGCAGCTTATCTCAAATCGGCGTCCAGTTACAATCGGGCAGGCGCCTTTGCCACATATTTATGAAATGACTAAAGGCGGGTTTGTTCCTGAAAGTAGAACACCCACAGATTACTCAGATTCATTTTGAAAATCTGTGTAATCTGTGGATGAAGATGGCTGGAGAACTAACTAATTCACGAGGATCCCGGCTGTGTTGCTTCTTCTACCGCCGGCAATGATCGTGATTTGAACGTTACCTGCGCCGGCTAATTCAGGCGTCAGCCGAACCGTCACCTGGTCCAATCCTCGTTGCGTGCTGGTTGAGCCGGCGAACTCTACCGGCAAATTGACAACTTTGCCCCCACTGGTACGCGCCTCAACCGTCACTGATTCCGCATAGTTTTCGAGAAGCTTACCATTGCTTAAGAAAACGTCATTGGTGACATTTGTATTGGCCAGACCAGTACTGATGCCTGATGCGAGAATGGTCAATCGACTATTCCCACCATCTCCAAACCATCCCGCGGTGAAAGGTGAGAACCCGGTTAGAGCCGCAAATCCATTGAGGACCGCACCCGATGAATTCGCGTCACCTTGCTGCACGAAGATCATCGGATTAAGACCAGAGACACTCGCCGTAGTGTGCACGATATATCCGTCGCGAGTGGTGACAACGACGTCGGCAAGACCTCCCGGCAGATCAGCAGGCACATTGAAACTTATCATGGTGGGCGAAACAGCAATGAGTGAAACTGCGGTTCCACCAACTGTCACGCTAACACCTCCGAGTTCATACGCACCGCCTGAAGCTGCGACATCGTTCACTGATGTCATCGGGTTGGACACCGCACACGAGAGTGCGGCAATTCCATTTTGAAGTAGATTGAAGCCGATGTTGTTCAGCGGAACAACGTCAGGCTGGCTGATCGATATATTCACACGCGCGTTGACCTTGTTGGCCGCGTTGATAGTCTGGTTCGAGATGACACCATCAACCATCAGGTCTTCACAGAAGCTCAGATAAGCATCGATCTTGTTCAGCCGATCGACTATGCCCGAACCAAGTGACTGCTGTTTGGCAAGACCCGAGCTCGACTTGGCCAGTAACAATGCCGCGAACAAATATCGATCGATATCCGAAGCCGCGCTAAACATCGCGCGTTCAGTTGAAAAGTCGACGTATGCCTGATCAAGTACTCCGATTAGCGCATCGATATCACTGCTCTTAGCCGATGCTGACGATTGCGAGAAAGTTGAATTGGAACTCGTAAACGAGCTCTCAAGAGTAGAGGTGCTGGTCTTTCCGCTACGCACAGACTTCAGAGCCTTACTAATCTTCACCGTGATCGCACTCGATGTAGCCACCAGACCTTTGTCGTCTGTCGTAGATGCAGTGAGTGTGTAAGTACCGGCCGCGGGATTACTCCAAACCATGCTGTACGGCGAAGTGGTCAGCGTCCCGAGCACTTTTGCATTACCGTTGAAAGTAAGTTTCGTCACCACTCCGTTTGTCGCCGATGCTGTTAGCGTCGGACTTGTCCCAATGCTGTACGTCGTGTTGCTCGACGGAGCAGTGAGTTTGACTGTCACTGAAGAGGTTGGGGTTGGTGTGGGAGTCGGTGTCGGTATCGGAGTTGGCGTCGGCGTCGGCGTCGGTGTTGGTACCGGAGTTGGTGTCGGCGTGGGCGTCGGCGTTGATGTTGGTGTCGGCGTGGGCGTGGGCGAGGTACCCGTACCGCCATTCAGTCGCCAAACTAAATACCTTCCGGCGGCACGATAGTTCTCGTCATACTCCTTGGCACGGAACCATGCCAGAGCACGATAACCATCAACCCCGCTAAAGGTACTGTCGAAAATATCATCGCCCCACTGCTTGAACCGAGCGTCGCCACTCAGTTTGTAAGCGTAACCAAACGCATGAATCGTCGTGCCATTTAACTGACGAGCTTCGGGAATCTGGCTCACATCAGCAGGAGGCCATGGAATGGCCGCGGCGCCGCAGCCCGGTTCGCACACGGTCCCATCGGTCCATGAACCATGAACCTGGTAATACATGGCGCGCCAGCCTTGCGGATTATAACCCTGCAGGTAGAGAGCCTCAGTTCCTTTGACAATAGAAGCTGCGACACGAGCATCATTGGTCAGACGGTGAACAGCAATCATACCTTCAAGCAGAAGGCCCACATGAAACGGTTGGGTAGCGTCTCCGACCCATGCCGGATCGCCCCAGCGCCATGATCCGTCAGGGTACTGAACTCTCGCATACCAGTTGACCGCAGCATCAAGCGCTTTATTGGTAAACTCCGTTCTGATTGCAGGATCGGGATGAACTTTCCCGAGATTCGCTGCAAAAAGCAGCATGTAGCCGCCCTCACGTGCTCCGAAATAGAGAGCTGGATAAGTAATTCGTTGGCCGATCCAGATATCGAACATCACGCGAGTGTAGTTAACGATCCATGGCCACATCTCCGGCCGTCCATCGAGGGCTCGCAGCATCAATCCACTAAGACTGACGCTACGAGGAGCAATGATGTTGTTGACCGGTGCTCGACCTTGATCGACATATGGCATCTGCCACCATGAATCTGCGATCTTTCTCGCCGCGTCACGAAATCGGATATCACCGGTGCGATAGAAGTTTATGTACTGAGTAAGAGCCTGGTCGTAATAATTCAGATTCAGATAGTTGTTGAGATCGTCTCCGGTTACAGTGAAGACCGACCTTCCTGTTTGCGAAACCGGCACCCAGGCTTGCGTCAGCGTCAGGTGCGTGTCGTCTGTTACTGAAGCGAGATAGCAGGTCTGCAAACCTCCCTGAGTATCGCGAATAAAAAAGTTGAACTGGTTCACCGGCGCGGGCAGTTCCGACAGGAAACGCGTGCCGCTGCCGACCACCGTTTTTTGACCCTGCGTTAATGAAATAGTTCCGGTGATCTGTCTCATAGGAGGCGCGGCCGGAAATTCACTAGCTAACTGTAGACCCCTGTCGATGGCGTTCTGATCGAACCACGTCGTGGGAACCAACGTGCTACCGGATTTAACCTGAGGACCGATTATGAATTCGATCTCCGGAGATGGATACGTAACTATGTCTCCGGTACTTTGTGCATTTGCAATTCGAGTTAGAGATAGTGGTGTTAAAAGCAGTAAGCCAACCAGGAAAAGTGCAATTATTTTGGATTGCTTGAGACACCCAACGTAATCGACGATTGTCATTTCCGCACGTACTCTCTTTCCATTAATCTCGAGCACTGGAGAGAACCCATCCAGTGGATAGTGCTTCTGACTAAATGGTGAGGAGTTGCCTGCGCTCAAGAGACGCTGTAATTCGGTCTTGCGAACAGATCACGGCGCAGACACACCCGTAGCGGGGCGTTTAAAGTGTCGGGGGCGGTGAGTTTTTATTGTTTACAAGGCAAGAAGCCGGCAGCGGGCAGTCAAAGACTGACACTGTGACTCATAGTAGTGTGGAGACTGGACGTTGAAGATGACTTGGAAGAAAGGAGTGCGAATAAAGGGGCCGATCCCCAGATAAAGTTCCGCAAGCGGATGGGGGAAACGACCAGCTTAGAGATAAGTGCGAAAGGCCTGGGCTGATGTCCGGACATTCCGCAATTTCAATCGCGGGCTCCGATCGCCTTCGGTGGCCTGACTTTCTTGTCACCTATGTTCCAAGACTCATGGCTTTGCGTCCCTGCTTCACAACAGGTTTGCCTTTATCGGGAAATCGTACGTAATCAAAAGATCTTGCTGCCTAAATGCGTGCAACAACTCCAAAGCTATTAAACACAAGCCCAAGATCGATGTCAACGGGTTTTTCAGGCCGCAATGATTAAATAATAAACGCTAACTCACAGTGGAGAGATGCATCAAGTGGCCTTTCAGGTATGCGGCTAAACGGGTGGAAACTATATGGCTTGAATTGTTTGACAGATAGAATTCCCGCGCCCGCCGCGAAGTCATGGTCAGCCTTTCAGGTGAGTCCAGAAGGCGGCACAGTTGGTCGGCAAACTCTTGTGGCTGGTCCACAATGAACAGTTCACGGCCAGCCTCGAGACCTGCAATTCCCTTCGCACCCACATTGGTGCTCAGCACAGGCAAACCATAAGCGAATGATTCGATAGTACGGGTGCGAAGACCTGATGCATCAGTTGAACCCACCACCTGTAAATCGCACGATTCGTAATATGGGACCACGTCATCGACGAATCCGTGAAACGTGACGTTGCTATACCCCTGAGCAAGATCCAATATCCTTCGGGCACGCTCGTGATCCCGATCCAATGTGCCCACAACTTCAAGTGAG
>Ga0207711_10002456_pt1 | contig 16536 bp, 15 predicted proteins | sample KBSS34metaG_FD_184401 | JGI IMG/M metagenome (GOLD analysis project Ga0207711, IMG submission 184401) | Switchgrass rhizosphere microbial communities from Kellogg Biological Station, Michigan, USA - KBS S3-4 metaG (SPAdes) (version 2) | ecosystem: Host-associated > Plants > Roots > Rhizosphere...
GCCGTGGTCACCGGCGGCAGCCGGGGGCTCGGCCTGGCGATCGCCCGCGGCCTGGCCGAAGCCGGCGCCAGCGTCGCCATCGCCAGCCGCAAGCTGGACGGCTGCGAGGCGGCGGCGGCGGAAATCATCGCCGCCGGCGGCCAGGCCTCGGCCCACGCCTTCGACGCCGGCCGCTGGGCCGACTGCGACCGGCTGTTCGCCGAGGTCGCCGAGCGCTGGGGCGGGGCGCAGATCCTGGTCAACAACGTCGGCAAGTCGCCGGTCCAAGTCCGCCGACGGCCCGCCGCCGGAATGAGGTCTCAAGCCGCCGCATCAGGTGCGTGGCGAATTGACGGTTGATGCGGCGGGCGCCGGCGCGCTTATTTGCGGGGGCATGAGCCAGCTCCTTTTCGAACCGCGCCTCCAGCCCGTCGTCCCGGTGGAGGGCGAAGCCGCCGCCTTTCCGGTGCGGCGCATCCTCTGCGTTGGCCGCAACTACGCCGCCCACCGGCGCGAGATGGGTGGCGACGATCGCGATCCGCCGTTCTTCTTCGCCAAGCCGGCCGACGCGGTCGTCCCGCCGGGCGGCGCGGTCGCCTATCCGCCGGGCACCGCGAACCTGCACTACGAGATCGAGCTGGTCGTGGCGTTGGGCGCCGGCGGCGCGGACGTGCCGGTCGACAGGGCCCTGGAGCTGGTCCTTGGCTATGCGGTCGGCGTCGACCTGACCCGGCGCGACCTGCAGTCGGCCGCGCGCGAGAGGGGCCAGCCCTGGGACGCGGCCAAGGGTTTCGACGCCTCCGCGCCGATCTCCGCCATCCGCCGCTGGACCGATGCGCCGCCGAGCGGCCGCATCTGGCTGGGGGTCAACGGCCAGGTCCGCCAGGACGCGACGGTGGACGACATGATCTGGAACGTGGCGGAGATCATCTCCGAGGCCTCGCGGCTGTGGCGGCTGGAGCCCGGCGACCTGATCTTCACCGGCACGCCGGAGGGCGTCGGGCCGATCGTCCGCGGCGACCGGGTCGAGGGGGAGGTGGAGGGCGTCGGCGCCGTCGCCTTCCAGCTGGCCTGACCATGACCCTGGTCCTGCACAGCTACTGGCGCGCCACCGCGCCCTACCGGGTGCGGATCGCCCTGAACCTCAAAGGCTTGCCGTTCGACTACGCGCCGGTGAACCTGCTGTCCGGCGACCAGCGGAGCGAGGCCTACCGGCGGCTCAACCCCCTGGGGCTGACGCCGGCGCTGCAGACCGACGACGGCCACGTCCTGACCCAAAGCCTGGCCATCCTGGAGTGGCTGGAGGAGGTCCATCCGGTCCCGCCGCTGCTGCCGGCCGACCCGTTCGACCGCGCCTGCGTCCGCGCCATGGCCGCGCTGGTCGCCTGCGACATCCACCCGCTGAACAATCTGCGGGTCCAGAAGCAACTCACCGGCATGGGCGTCGAGGCGGACGCGCGCCTGGCCTGGACCCAGCGCTGGATCCACGACGGCTTCGCCGCCCTGGAGCCGATGGTCGCCGCCCGCACCGCCGGCTTCGCCTTTGGGGCCGAGCCGACGCTGGCCGACTGCCTGCTGATCCCTCAGGTCTATTCGGCGGAACGCTACGAGGTGGATCTCGCGCCCTATCCGGCGATCTGCGCGGTGGCCGAGCGCTGCGCCGCCCATCCCGCCTTCCAGGCGGCGCATCCCGACCGGCAGCCGGATGCGAAGGTGAAATGACGCCCTTGCGGGTTGCGAGGCCCCGCTCGTAGGCCTAAAGCGGCGCCATGCTCGAAGACCTGAAGAACAACAACCGCAACTGGGCGTCCGGCAAGATCGCGGTCGATCCCGGCTTCTTCAAGCGGCTCGAAAATCAGCAGGCGCCGAAATACCTCTGGATCGGCTGCTCCGACAGCCGGGTGCCCGCCAACGAGATCGTCGGCCTCGATCCGGGCGAGCTGTTCGTGCACCGCAACGTCGCCAACCTCGCCCCGCCGCAGGACGCCAACTACTTGTCGGTGCTGCAGTTCTCCGTCGAGGTGCTGAAGGTCGAGCACATCATGGTGGTCGGCCACTACGGCTGCGGCGGCGTCTCCGCGGCGGTGGACGGCCAGCGCCGCGGCCTGGTCGACCATTGGCTGCACCCGATCCGCGAGGTCTCCCACGACCACAAGCACGAGCTTGCGGCGCTGGACGACGACCGCGCCCGCTGGGACCGGCTGGTCGAGCTGAACGTCATCCGCCAGGTCAAGAACGTGGCCCAGGACGTCTTCGTCCAGGACGCCTGGGCGCGCGGCCAGACGCTCAACGTCCACGGCTGGGTCTATTCGATCGCCAACGGCCTGGTGAACGACCTGAACGTCACCGTCTCCAACGCCGACGACATCGACCGCATCCTGCGGGTCTGAGGCGGGAGATCTTTCTCTAAGCCGTTATCTCGGCCGTAGCGGAGCGGAGAGCCGGGACCCAGGGGGTTCTGCAGTGCGGCTGCCCCTGCATCCCGGATCTGCGGCGCTACGCGCCTTGTCCGGGATGACGGGCAAAGATCGGGGTAGCGCGGGGCGAAGCGCTGCAGCAGGGCCGCGCGATCGTCCGGGTCGAGCAGCCAGCCGGTGTAGAACCGTCGCGGGTCGCTCATCGGCGCGTCAGGCGCCGAACAGCTCGGGCCGGCGCACCCGCAGGGCCAGCACCAGCGTCAGCGTCTTCAGGTCGGCGATCTGCTGCGCCTCCACATCGGCCCAGAGCTCGGCGAGCGGAACCTCCATCACGGTGATGTTCTCGTCCTCATCGGCGACGCCGCCGCCGTCGGCCACCCGGTCGGCCAGCGAATACGCCGCCAGGAACAGGTGCATCCGCTCGCTGGAGACGCCGGGCGAGGGGTAGGCGCAGCCGACCGGCTCCAGTCGCCCCAGCTCGACGCCCGCCTCCTCCAGCGCCTCGCGGCGGACGCAGGCCTGCGGGTCCTCGCCGTCGATCATGCCGGCGATCGCTTCGAGCAGCTCCGGCGGTCCCTCGGACCAGATCACCGGCGCCCGCGGCTGGCGGACCATCAGCGCCGTGCGCCGCGCCGGATCATAGGCCAGCACCGCCGCGGCGTGGCCGTGATGCTCGATCTCCCGCTTGAAGACGGTCCCGTCCGCCGTCGCCAGGGTCGCCATCATCAGGGTGGAATAGCCCTGATAGAGGGTCTCCAGCTTGCGAATTTCGATGTCGCCGGCGCCCACGGAGGTTATTCCGCCGCCATCGGCTCGTCGACGAAGCCTTTGAAGCTTTTCATGTATTCGACAAACCCCGGGCTCAGCCCCTGGGTGATCAGATGCTTCGGCGGAACCGGCGTCTCCACCGGACGAAACTGCGGGCTGTCCTGCAACTGGGCGGGATAGTCGTGGTGCAGGATGCCGGCGCGGCCGAGGGTGACGAAGTCGCAGCCGGCCTCCAGCGCCGCCTTCAGCTGGTCGGGCGTGGTCAGCTTGCCGGCGGCGCCCAGGCGGACCTGGCCGCGCTCCAGGTCGGTGAACCAGCCGAGCAGCGGCCGCTCGCGGAAGGCCTCGTCGTCGGCCGGCTTGAAGACGTCCCACAGGGACAGGTCGAGGTAGTCGATCTTGCCGTCGCGCATGATCTGCTGCGCCAGCGCGCGCATCTCCCCGAGCTGCATGCCGTAGCGTTCCGGCGAGATGCGCAGGCCAAGCTGGAAGTCGCCGCGCGTGCTGGCGCGCACGCCCTCGAGGATCTCCAACAGCAGCCGGCTGCGGTTCTCCAGGCTCCCGCCATAGCGGTCGTTGCGCCGGTTAAGCTCGGACGAGAGGAACTGGGTGATGACATAGCCGTGGGCGCCGTGGATCTCGACGCCGTCGAAGCCGGCCTTCTCGGCGCGCACCGCGGCGGCGACGAAGTCGTCACGCAGGGTCCGCACCTCGTCGAGGGTGAGGCCGCGCGCCCCGCTCTGCGGATCGTCGGAGGCCGAGACCGGCTGGCCGACCAGCGCGGCCGGCGAGCGATTGCCGGCATGGTGCAGCTGGACCGCGGAGACGGCGCCGTTCGCCCGCAGCCCGTCGGCCAGCCGGGTCAGGCCCGGCAGGTGCTGGTCGCCGAACACGCCGAGCTGGCCTTCGAAGCCCTGGCCGACCGCCTGGACGTGGGCCGCGGCGGTCATCACCAGTCCGAAGCCGCCGCGGGCGCGCAGCGTCAGCCAGCGGATCTCCTCGTCCGTCAGCACGCCGTCGGGACGGCTCTGCTTGTTGGTCAGCGGCGCCAACATGAAGCGGTTCTTCATCTGCGCGCCGCGCGCGAACGCGAGCGGCCGGAACAAGGTCTCGAACGACACGGAAGATCCTCCAGCTTGGCGCGGCGCCTTGGACCTCATGTAGTGCGCGGGTGCGGCGCAGCTAGGGCTTGGCGGTGAACTTCTGACCCTCCGCCGCCAGCCGTTCCAGCCGCGGCGCAGGCCTGTACTGCGGCCCGTACTTCAGCTCGAACTCCTTCAGCTTGGCGACCACCTTATCCAGTCCGATCTGGTCGGCGTAGTACATCGGCCCGCCGTGATCGACCGGCCAGCCGTAGCCGTTGATCATGGCGACATCGATGTCCGAGGCGCGGATGGCTATGCCTTCCTCCAGCACCTTGGCCCCCTCGTTGACCTCCAGGTAGAGGCTGCGTTCGAGGATCTCCTCGTCGGAGACCTCCTTGATCGCGGCGCCGGCGGCGGCGCGGAAGTCCTCGATGATGCTGTCGGCGGCCGGCGAGGGCTGGGGGTTGCGCTGGGCGTCGTAGTCGTAGAAGCCGCCGCCGCCCTTCTGGCCGCGTCGGCCGGCCGCGACCATCCGACTACGGATGGTCTCCTGCCCGGGCGGGTCGGCGATCACGTCCAGGCCGACCAGGTCCAGCATCGCGAACGGCCCCATCGGGAAGCCGAACTCATAGAGCACCTTGTCGACCCGGGCCGGCGGCAACCCCTCCAGCAGGAAGCTGTTGATCTCGGCCAGGCGCGGGCTGGCCACCCGGTTGGCGATGAAGCCCGGGCCGACGCGGGAGATGACGGTGGTCTTGCGGATCCGCTTTCCCAGTTCGATCGCCGTGGCCAGCGTCTCCGGGCTGGTCTTGTCGCCGCGGACGATCTCCAGCAGCGGCATCACCTGGGCCGGCGAGAAGAAGTGCAGGCCGATGACGTCCTGCGGCCGGCCGGTGGCCGCGGCGATCTCGTTGAGGTTCAGGAAGGAGGTGTTGCTGGCCAGCACCGCGCCCGGCTTGCAGGCCTGGTCGAGCTTGCCGAAGACCTGCTTCTTGACCTCGAGGTTCTCGAACACCGCTTCGATGACCAGGTCGCAGTCTTTCAGGTCGGCCATGTCGAGCGAGCCTTGCAGCAGGCTCATGCGCTTTTCGGTCTCCTCGGGCCTGGCCCCCCGCGAGCGCTCGTAGTTGCCGCGGATCACCGACAGGCCGTGCGCCAGCGCTTCCGGCTTCATCTCGATGATGGTCACCGGCACGCCGATGTTGGCGAAGTTCATGGCGATCCCGCCGCCCATGGCGCCGGCGCCGATCACCCCGACCCGGGCGATCTTACGCGCGGCGGTCTCGGCCGGGGCGCCCGGGACCTTCTGGGCGTTGCGCTCGGCGAAGAAATAGTAGCGCCGCGCCGCCGACTGCGGGCTCATCGCCGCCTGGAAGAAGCGCTGTTTTTCCAGCGCCAGGCCGTCTTCGAAGGGCTTCTCCACGGCCGCCTCGACGCATTCGACGATCCAGCCCGGCGCCAGCTGGCCGCGGAAGTTCTTCGCCGTCGACGCGCGGAAGGCCTCGAACAGCTCCGGCTTGCCGCGGAAGGCCGCCACCTTGTCCTCGCGGTTGCGCAGCCGCACCAGCGGCCGGGCCTCGGCCAAGACTTTGCGGGCGAAGGTCAGGGCGTCGGCGCGCAGGGCGTCCTCCGCCGCCAGTTCGTCGACCAGGCCCAGCGCCAGGGCCTCGGGCGCGCGCATCGGCTTGCCCGAGGTGATCATCTCCAGCGCCTTCTGCGGGCCGAGCGCGCGGGGCAGGCGCTGGGTGCCGCCGGCGCCGGGCAGCAGGCCGAGGTTCACTTCCGGCAGGCCGAGCTTGGCGGAAGGAACCGCCACGCGGAAATTGGCGCAGAGCGCGATCTCCAGTCCGCCGCCGAGCGCCGTGCCGTGGATGGCGGCGACCACCGGGCGGTCGGCGCCGTCCATCAGCTTCTGGATGTCCTCGATGCTCGGGTCCTTGAGCATGTCGGCGAGGTTGGAGATGTCGGCCCCGGCGATGAAGGTCGGCCCGTCGCAGATCAGCAGGATCGCTCTCGCCGAACTCGCCAGCGCCTGCTTGAAACCTTCGAAAAGCCCCTCGCGGACGGTCAGCGAGAGGGCGTTGACCGGCGGCGAATTGAGGGTGAGGACGGCGACCTCGCCGTCGAGGCTCAGGTCCGTCACCGCATTGATGGCCGTCATCTGCTTTCTCCTGGAGCCGGCAGAGGCTGTCGCCAACGCCCTCGCGCCGCGCTGAAACCGATTGGCGACGCCCGGCGGGTCCAAGTCAATCGCAGCTCGGGCGCCTCGCTTTGGCTCGGTTTGCGCTATCTAGCTTCGCCGAACGCCTGAAGGACCGCCGTTTGACCGAATCCGCGCCGCCCGCTCCCGCTCGCCGCCTGCGCCTGGCGCTGGTGGTCCTGGGCGTCGCCGCGGCGCTCGCGGCGCTCCTGCTCTACGCCGCCCGCCGCACCGTTGCGCGCGAGGCGCTGACCGGCTGGCTCCGGTCCAAGGGGGTGGCGGCCTCGGCCGAGGTGCAGTCGATCGGCCCGACCGGCGTCACCGGCTCGATCGTCATCGGCGATCCCGGCCATCCCGACCTGACCATCGAGCGCGCCGAGGTGGGTTATGGCCTGCGCGGCCTGAACTTCGAGGTCCGCTCGGTGCGGCTGGTGCGGCCGGTGTTGCGCGCCCGCCTGCGCGGCGGCCAGCTGTCGGCCGGCGAGCTGGACCCGCTGATCGCCGAATTCCGCAAGGGGCCGCCGCGCACCGGCGCTGTTCAGCCACAGATCGCGGTGGAAGGCGGCGTGGTCGCGCTCGACAGCGAATATGGCCGGGTGCGGCTGGAGGCGGACGCCCAGATGGCCGACGGCCGGCTGCAGCGGCTGTCGGCGCGAACCGGCCCGGCGCGCCTGCGCCGCGACCGCTTCGACCTCAGCCTGGGCGGCGCGGTCCTGACGGCCCAGGCGGCGGGCGGCCGGGTGGAGCTCAGCCTCGACGCGCCGGTCGAAAGCGGCTCGGCGGGGGCCGTCGCCGTGGCCAATGCACGGCTGCGGGTGACCGCCGCCGGCCCCTATCCGGACCTGAAGGCGAAGCGCGGCGCCGGCGCGGTGGTGGCGCATGCGGAGCTTTCCGGCGGCCGGCTGGCGGTCGGCGGCCAGGCGCTGCGCAACGGCCTGATCTCCGCCGCCCTGACCGGCCAGGCGGCCGGCTGGATCGACGACCTGACGCTGACCGGCCGGGCGGTGGCCGACCTGCGGGCGGGCGGGGGCGAGGCCGCCGGCGGGCAGGCCGGCGCGCTGCGGGCCGCCGCCAGCGCCGAGGACCTGCGCTGGACCCGCAAGGGCGGCGATGCGGTCGAGGCCAAGCTCGCCGCCAGCGCCTCGCTCGACAGCTACGCGCGCGGCGAGCTGCAGCTGGCCACGGTCAGCGCCGCGGCGCGCGGGCCGGTGCGCCTGAGCCGCAAAGGCGCCGACTTCGACCTCGTCACCCATTCGCTCGGCCACGCCGGCTGGACCGGCCTTGGCCTGCCAACGGCGGAGGACTCCGCGGAGATCGCCGCGGTCAAGCGCGCCGCCCGCGGTTTCCGCTTCGCCGCGCCGGCGGTCACGATCCGCAGCGCTGGCGGCGCGATACGCATCCGGCCGGTGCAGCCGGTGCGCTTTGCGCCCGACCGCGGCGGGACCGTCACGCTCGCTCCCGCCGGCGCGGGCTGGCGGCTGACGGCGGCCGGCGGCGGTCTGCCCAAGGTCGACGCCGACGTCGCCCGCGCCGCCTGGACGCCCGAGGGCGGCGTCGCCAGCGGCCGGGTCAAGGCGGCGCTCTCCATTGGACCGATCGAGCGGGGCGTGTTCGACGCCTCCGGCCAGCTCAGCCTGGTGCGCGGCGTCATCAGCGTCACCGGCGACCGCTGTGCGACCCTGACCGCCCGGCGCGGCGTGTTCGGCGACAAGGATGTGCGCAGCCTCGCCGGCCGCCTCTGCCCCGCCGGAGCGCCGCTGCTGACCTTGGGCGGCGGCGACTGGCGGATCGCCGGCCGCGCCGAGGCGGTCTCGGCCGAGGTTCCCTTCCTGCAGGCGCGGGTCGCCAAGGGTGCCGGGGACCTGGACCTCGCCGCGCGCCAGGGCGTGCTGCAGGCCAAGGTGGCGATCGCCGCCGCCGAAGTCGCCGACGCCGCGCCGACGACGCGGTTCAAGCCCGTCGGCGTCTCCGGCCAGGCGCAGCTGGCGCGCAACCTCTGGACGGCGAACCTGGCGATCCGCGACGGCGCGGGCCGGCCGCTCGCCACGGCGCGGCTCAAGCACGCGGTCCTCGCCGGCCGCGGCGGCGTCGAGATCGACAGCGGGACCCTGCACATCGCCCAGGGCGGGCTGCAGCCGTCCGAGCTGTCGCCGCTGGCCGCTGGGGTGGGCTCGCCCGCCGAGGGCGAGGCGCGGTTCACCGGCGGCTTCGCCTGGACGCCGACGGCGCAGACCAGCTCCGGCGTGCTGGAGATCCCGCGCCTCGACTTCCAGAGCCCGGCAGGCAAGGTCAGCGACCTCTCCGGCCGCATCGTCTTTTCCAGCCTCGCCCCGTTGGTCGCCGCGCCCGGCCAGACCCTGCAGGCGGCCTCGGTGGCGATCCCGACAGCGCCCTTGACCGAGGTGCGGGTCGCCTTTGGCCTGCAGCCGGACGCGCTGCGGGTCACCGGCGGCCAGGCGGGGGTCGGCGGCGGCCTGGCGCGGATCGAGAGCCTGCAGATCCCGCTGACGGCCGGCCAGCCGATGCGGGGCGTGATCGGCCTGGAGGGGGTGCAGCTGCACGACCTGGTCGAGGCCTCGCCCTTCGGCGACCGCGTCGAGCTGGACGCCAAGGTCAGCGGCCGAATTCCCTTCACCGCTCAGGGCGACAAGGTGAGGGTGCAGGGCGGGACGCTCAACGCCATCCAGCCTGGCCGGCTGTCGATCCAGCGCGCGGCGCTGACCAATGTCGAGGCCTCCGGGTCCGTCGCGGCGCCCGGTTCGCCGGCGCCCGTGACGCCGGCCGCCGCCTCCACCGACACCTTCAGCGACTTCGCCTACCAGGCGATGGAAAACCTGGCCTTCTCGACGCTGACGGCGGGGATCGACAGCCGCGACGATGGCCGGCTCGCCGTGCTGTTCCACATCATCGGCAAGCACGACCCGCCGCAGCGTCAGCAGATCCGGCTGTCGTTCCTCGACCTGATCCAGAAGAAGTTCCTCGGCCGCCAGCTGCCGCTGCCGTCCGGGACCGGGGTCGACCTGACCCTGGACACGACCCTCAACCTGGACGATCTGCTGGCCGACTACGCCGAGTTCCGGCGGCTGCACGGTTCAGCTCAGGTTCAGCCCTGATGCAGAAGGATGAGACGGTGAGACCCATGGAGACCTGCGCATGACCGGCCCGCTGATCGGCCCTCGCCTGAGCGGCCCCCGTTTGAGCGGCCCCCGTCTAAGCGGCCCCCGTCTAAACGGCAAGGCGCCCCCGGCGGTCGCGCTCGGCGCGCTTCTGCTGCTGGGCCTGGCCCAGACGGCCTGCAGCCCCACGGTGACGGTCGACGTCAAGCCGATCACCATCTACGCCAAGCTGGACGCCGACGTCCGGCTGCGCCTGGACCAGGAGGTCAAAGACCTGATCCAGAAGAACCCGAACCTCTTCTAGGCGGACATGCAGATGCAAACTCGAGACATCATAGGCCCGAACGCCCTGGCGATCGGCGCGGCGGTTCTCGCAGCGCTGGCGCTGCCGGTGGCCGCCGTCGCCCAGACGACGCAGGCCAAGGCCGCGGTCGACGCCGCCAAGGCGGCGGGGATCGTCGGCGAACAGGCCGACGGCTTCCTGGGCGTGGTGAGCGGCGCCGCCGATCCGGCGCTGCGTGCGGCGGTCGCCGAGATCAACGCCGGCCGCGCCCAGGTCTACCGCGAAGCCGCCGCCAAGTCCGGCGCGACCCCCGCGGCCGCCGGCGCCTCGGCCTTCATCAACGCCATCCAGCCGCGCATCCAGCCCGGCCAGTACTACAAGCCGAACGGCGGCGGCTGGGTGAAGAAGTAGGCGGCGAAGGCTCGGCTTGCCGGCCGCTGCCGCTCAAAGCCCTTCCCCCTCAATGGGAGAAGGGTTCGGGACCGGGGTGTTTCCCGAACGCAGGCGGCGTCAGCGACCTTGGGCGCCAGCGCCCATCGGCGTTCTTCTCGGCAGGGCTCCGCCTGCACCCCTATCCCAGCCTTTCCCCCATCGAGGGGGAAAGGTGCGCGCCTGTCTCAGCGAGCGCTTCCACGCCGACCGAAAAAAGGGGCCGAAAAAAGGGGCCGCTCGGCGACGAGCGGCCCCTTCCCCTTCAGCCCCTGGGCCGGCGATCAGCGCGGCAGCGTCAGCTGCTCGGAGGTGATCGCGTATTTGGCGGTGGCGCAGCTGCGGGTCGATTCGGAGACCTGCTTCCAGGCCGCGCGGGCCTCGTCGCGGGTCTTGAAGGGGCCGAGTACGTCCGGCTGGCCCTTCTTCAGCGTGTGGAAGGTGGTGCTGCTGTATTCACCACCGACAACCCAAAAACGTTCCGTGTTCATGGTCCTTCACTCCTTCACTGCCGGCGGACGGTAGGGGCCGCCCGCCGGTCGTCTGATGTGGCTCAGGCGAACTGGTTCATGGTGTTGTGGACGCCGCCGGCCTTGAGGGCCGCTTCGCCCGCGAAAGCTTCCTTGTGGTCGTCGCCGATGTCCGAGCCGGACATGTTCTGGTGCTTCACGCAGGCGATGCCTTGGCGGATCTCCTGGCGTTGGACGCCCAGCACGTAGCCCAGCATGCCCTGGCTGCCGAAGTACTCCTTGGCCAGGTTATCGGTCGACAGCGCCGCGGTGTGGTAGGTCGGCAGGGTGATCAGGTGGTGGAAGATGCCGGCCCGCTTCGCCGCGTCCGCCTGGAAGGTGCGGATCTTCTCGTCGGCTTCGATCGCCAGCGGCGTGCCGTCGTAGTCGACGCTCATCAGCTTGGCCCGGTCGTACTGGGCGAGATCCTTGCCGGCCTTTTCCCAGGCGTCATAGACCTGCTGGCGGAAGTTCAGCGTCCAGTTGAACGACGGCGAGTTGTTGTAGACCAGCTTGGCGTTCGGGATCACCTCGCGGACCTTGTCCATCATGCCGGCGATCTGTTCGATGTGCGGCTTTTCGGTCTCGATCCACAGCAGGTCGGCGCCGTTCTGCAGCGAGGTGATGCTGTCGAGAACGCAACGCTCCGCGCCGGTCCCGCTGCGGAACTGGAACAGGTTGGAGGGCAGGCGCTTGGGACGCAGCAGCTTGCCGTTGCGGTTCAGCACGACGTCGCCGTTCTTCAGCTCCGACGGCGAGATTTCCTCGCAGTCCAGGAAGCTGTTGTACTTGTCGCCCAGGTCGCCCGGCTCCTTGGAGACGGCGATCTGCTTGGTCAGGCCCGCGCCCAGGCTGTCGGTGCGCGCGACGATGACGCCGTTGTCGACGCCCAGTTCGAGGAAGGCGTAACGGACCGCGCGGATCTTCGCGAGGAAGTCTTCGTGCGGCACGGTGACCTTGCCGTCCTGGTGGCCGCACTGCTTTTCGTCCGAGACCTGGTTCTCGATCTGGATGCAGCAGGCGCCGGCCTCGATCATCTTCTTCGACAGCAGATAGGTCGCCTCGGCGTTGCCGAAGCCCGCGTCGATGTCGGCGATGATCGGCACGACGTGGGTTTCGTAGGAGTCGATCGCTTCGATCAGCTGCTCTTCCTTGGCGGCGTCGCCGGCGGCGCGGGCGGCGTCCAGCTCGCGGAACAGGCCGCCGAGCTCACGGGCGTCGGCCTGGCGCAGGAAGGTGTAGAGCTCCTCGATCAGCGCCGGCACGGTGGTCTTCTCGTGCATCGACTGGTCCGGCAGGGGGCCGAATTCCGAGCGCAGCGCCGCGACCATCCAGCCCGACAGGTACAGGTACCGGCGGTCGGTGCTTTTGAAGTGCTTCTTGATCGAGATCATCTTCTGCTGGCCGATGAAGCCGTGCCAGCAGCCCAGCGACTGGGTGTATTGCGAGGGATCCGCGTCGTAGGCCGCCATGTCCCGGCGCATGATGTCGGCGGTGTAGCGGGCGATCTCCAGGCCGGTCTTGAACCGGTTCTGCAGGCGCATGCGCGCTACGGCTTCGGCTCCAATGCCATCCCACGGGCCGGCCTTGCTCTTGATGAGCTGGCCCATCTCGATGATGTGGTCTTGGTAGGACATATTGACTCTCTGCGAATGGGTCGGTCATCGAACTATGACAACCGCTGCAGCCCACTAACGCCTGAATTCCCATTAAGGAAACAGCCTGCTGCACCGCAAAAGGCTAAGCTGTCACAACCAAACCTTGTCGTGTATGTAAATTTGTGACAACACATACAGATGGCTGGCCCGACCTCCGACCGGAAGCTGTTCCTAGGCGCGCGCGTCAAGCGCCTGCGCCGCGAGCTGGGCATCACCCAGACCCGCATGGCCGAGGATCTCGGCGTCTCGCCAAGCTACCTGAACCTGCTGGAGCGCAACCAGCGGCCGGTCACCGCCCAGGTGCTGCTGCGGCTGGCCGAAGCCTACGACCTCGACCTGAAGAGCCTGTCCTCCGATCCGGACTCGTCCGGGGCCACGGGCCTGTCGGAAGTGTTCACCGACCAGCTGTTCCGCGACCTTGGCCTGCCGCGCCACGAGGTCGCCGAGGTCGCCGAGAGCGCGCCGGGCGTGGCCGAGGCGGTGGTCCGCCTCTATCGCGCCTATCTCGACCAGCGCCGGCTGTCCGAGCTTGGCGCGGCCGGCCGGCCGGAGGAGGGCGGGGTGGCCGCGCCCACCGCCATGCCCTCCGACTGGGTGCGTGACTTCATCCAGGCGCAGAAGAACTATTTCAGCGAGTTGGAGGAGGCCGCCGAGCAGGTGGTCGAGGCGATGGGCGTCGAGCCGCAGGAGTTCGCCTGGGCGGCGCGCGAACGGCTGGCGAAGACGCACAACATCCAGGTGCGGGTGGTGCCGGTCGAGGTGCTGCCGGAGAGCGTCCGCCGCTTCGACCATCACCGCAAGCGGCTGTTCCTGTCCGAGGCGCTGACCGGGGAGGGGCGCGCCTTCTCGCTGGCCTTCCAGCTGGCGGTGCTGGAGCATCGCGAGCTGCTGGACCGACTGGCGGACCGCGCCAACCCGCCGGACCGGCCGACGCGCAACCTGCTGAAGGTCTCGCTGGCCAACTACCTGGCCGCCGCCCTCCTGATGCCCTACGCGGCCTTCCACGACGCCGCCGAGCGGACCGGCTACGACATCGACCTGATCCGGGTCCGCTTCGGCGTCTCCTTCGAGCAGGCCTGCCATCGGCTGACGACCATGTCCCGCTCCGGGGCGCGCGGCGTGCCCTTCTTCATGATGCGGGTGGACTCCGCCGGCAACATCTCCAAGCGGTTCGCCGGCTCGACCTTCCCGTTTTCGCGGTTCGGCGGCGCCTGTCCGCGCTGGAACATCCATTCCAGCTTCCGCAGCCCGGGGCGGATCATCACCCAGATCGTCGAGACCCCGGACGGCCAGCGCTACTTCACCATCGCCCGCACCGTCACCCGCGTCGCCACCGCCTACGCCGGCGAGGACGCCGAACTGGCGATCGGCATGGGCTGCGAGCTGAAGTACGCCGAGCGGCTGGTCTATTCGCGCGGCCTCGACCTGAAGGAGCCCAAGGCCACCGCCATCGGCCCGGCCTGCCGGATCTGCGAGCGGCCGGCCTGCCGACAACGCGCCGCCGCGCCGATCAGCCGGACCCTGACGGTCGACGACTTCACCAAGTCGATCTCGCCCTATCCGTTCGCGGAGGGGTGAACCATCCTCTCCCGCTGAAGGCGGGAGAGGGGGACCGCTCGCCGAGCGGAGCGAAGAGCGAGGGGTGGAGAGGGCAAGCCATAGGCGTGGCGTGTGCGCCCCGAGCTTCAGCGTCCACGTCTTCATTCACTGCGGCGACTCGCCCCCTCCACCGCCCGCTCTGCGGCGGGCGGTCCCTGTTCCTATGCTGACGCTCCTCGCGGGCGCGTTAGGATCGGGCCGGTCTGTCGGGAGTCACCTGGTGATCCAGCGCCTTCGAGCGCCCAGAGGGGACGTGTGCCCCGATGGATTGGCCGCGATCGACGCCCCGTGGGGAGTAGCGCCTTCGAGCGCCAGAACAGGGCCGGCGAGGATTGCGGCCGCCCGACCTGAGCAGGAGAAGGTGATGGAGAATGAGATAGCAGCCTATGTCGGGGTCGATTGGGCCTCGGCCATCCGTCGCGACGCCCAGGCGCTGCGAGGCCTGTCCGGCGTGGCGCCGGTCACCCGGCGCAGCGGCAAGCAGATGCTGGTCGTGATGCGGCAAGCCTGTCCGCACCGGCTGCGGACGGCGGTTTTTCACGGGGCCCGGGTGGCGGTGATGCGCGACTTCAATTGCCGCAACCGCTACGTCGCGCTGCGGAAGCGCGGCACTCCCACGCGCGGGCGCTGCGCTCGATCGGCAGCCGGCTCATCGGCGTCGCGGGCGCGATGCTGAGGACTGGGGAGCTGTTCGACAGCGCCCGACTGCCCCAGGCGTCGCTCAGCTGACGAGGCGGTCGCCGGCCAGCACTGGTTCGCTGAGGATCCGACATTCCGAAGGTCGGTTCGGGGTGGTTCTTCCCCATTGGATCGGGGCCGCGGAGCAGACGTTCGCCGCGTCCACTTATCGGCTTAGGCGCCACCGCGCCCTGTCGGACCCAGGTCGGACCTTTGGTCCAGGTCGGGCCTCGCGCTGAAGTCTAAAATTCGGGCGTGGAACAGCGCCCGGCGAACTCAGTAAAATTCGGCTGGCAGAAATCCGAACACCGCACGACGAACCCTCCGGGAAAGCGCAGCGGCGTCCGTCTCTCCGCGCTGTCCCGCTGCGTCCACAATTCCCTTGATGATCGCCAGGAGATCGGCGGCGACGACTAGAGTTGCGTCCTCGTCTCTAAGGCCGCCCCGAAGTAGAATCTGGTGCAAGGCCGTTGCCAAGGCTCGTCCCAGGTCAGCGACGTCGTCACCGAGGGGCAGGCGCGCTTCCTCCAGATCGAGGATCCTGGCAAGCGCCGGGCGCCGCAGTTGGTGCGCGACACAGGCGTCGATCACGGCTTCCAACGCCGGCCGTGGTGAGTTGACGGCCGCGAGGGACTTAACCTCCGCCAGCAGGGCGCCAGTCTCCCGCTGGATCAGCGCGCGTGTAATCGCCTCCTTGGCCGGGAAGTACTGATAGACCGAGCCGACGCTTACGCCTGCGCGGTTCGCCACAGCGTTCGTGCTGTAAGCCCTGAGCCCACTCTCCTCCAGAACGCGAGCCGCGCCTTCCAGGATGATGGCGACGGTGGAGGTCGCCCGCGATTGTCTCGGGCTTTTCCGAGGGTTGAGGGCCGCAGGTCGCGCCGATCGGGTCAATGGCGATGCGAGTTCGTGATGTGAATGATTGCTCACATCCTAAGCCCTCCTGAACAGAGGAGCAATTGATGAGCCAACTCGAGACGACGATCCCCGCTCGGCCGGACATCACCATCTTCATGCTGGTGAAGACGCAACCCGAATGGCTCGGGTTCAGTGTAGATGAACGGTTCGACCAACTCGCCCGTTACCTCCAGCCTGTCCTGCGCAAGCATCAGCCGGACGTGCAGATGCGCTTCTTCGACGTGGAGTTCTATTCGACGCGGGTCACCGACCTTTGGCTATGGGAAGCGAGAAGCCACCGGGCCTGGCAGTTGGTGGTGGAAGACCTGCGCGAGACGCCGCTCTGGGATCGCTACTTCCAAATCGTCGACATCCTGCCAGGCGTAGAGGACGCATACGCCGAAAATTACGGGCGAGACGCCGTAACAGCATGAACGCGCGGTGCAGCGGCGGGCTACGCCGCCGCTGCTGACCGGGTGTTGAACGCCATCCGATCGCCACCTGCCGCCAAAGGCCTCGTCCACCTCGGCCAGACCGTCGTTCGCCTCCAGTGAGCGGACCCCCAGAATGTGCACAACGGGTCCAGGCTGTGTGAGAACGCGTTGTCTGCGCTGAGTTGATCCGAGCTTGGGAGTTGCGGGCGGCGATCAGGCCCGCATCGCCTGGATGAGCGGTGCGACGCCCATGATCGCGATCATTCGCCTCAGATTGTAGGCCAGCACCTGCAAGCTCATCTCGGTACGCACCTGCTTCAGGGTCTTGGTCTTGAAATGGGTGTCGCCCATCCAGGTCTTCAGCGTGCCGAAGGGGTGCTCGACGGTGGCTCTGCGCACGCGCATGGCGTCGGGCATGCGGTCGAGCCTCGCCTGCATCCGGTCGAGCACGTCTTCCCGGTCCCAGCGCTTGAGCCGTTTCAGC